>ENA-OQLI01000047-OQLI01000047.1-human-gut-metagenome-genome-assembly--contig:-NODE-47-length-174355-cov-7.697035_pt1 | contig 174355 bp, 164 predicted proteins | sample MGYA00242805_ERZ504812 | MGnify/ENA primary metagenome ERZ504812 (study PRJEB26092, sample SAMD00036430) | human gut metagenome | host: Homo sapiens | study: EMG produced TPA metagenomics assembly of...
ATTGTTTAAGTGGCTCAATCGGAGAAGCCAGAGAAGAAGTTATACTCTGGATACTTTCTTTAATGGATTGCTCAGGACATTTCCACTGCTTGAACCAAGTATTAAAGTGAGTTTGTTTTACAGATAGAGTACCAAATATAGAGTGAAAAGCCGTATGCGTTAATAGCGCACGTACGGTTTTGTGTAGGGATATGGGGAGTAATCCCCATATCTACTAGAGATAGAAAAGTGGGGGAGATTTTATGGTATTGAAGATCTTTCAAAAAGGCTTTAATTATTCTCAGGACGGCCAGGGAAACCGCCTGGTCTATCATCTTCAGGGGTGCAATATGAAGTGCAGATGGTGTGCCAATCCGGAAGGGATGCCTGCCGGAGGAGCTATGATCAGAGAGAAGGATAAGTCTCCCAGACTTTCTTATGAAGAGCATCCTGTCGATGAAGTCTATGAGGAAATCTTAAGCTGCAAGCCGATGTTTTTTGACGGCGGAGGGGTAACCTTCAGCGGCGGCGAGGCGACCATGCAGTTCGAGGCGCTAAAGGAGCTTTTAAAGAGGCTTAAGGAGGCCGGGATCCATACGGCGATCGAGACCAACGGGACGCACGCAAGGCTTGAGGAGCTGTTCCCCTATGTGGATCAGCTGATCATGGACTGTAAGCACTGGGATGAAGGAAAGCATCTGCAATATACAGGCGTCCCTTTTTCCCTGGTGTATGAAAATCTGAAAAAGGCGGCCAGGGAGCATCCAAGGCTGGATATCCGTACACCGCTGATCGGGGGTGTGAATGACAGCCCGGAGGATGTGGAGCATTTCCTTAACCTTTTTGAAGAATTGAAGGGGCCTAATGTGACTTTTGAACTTCTGAAATACCATGAGTTCGGGAAGAAGAAGTGGGAAGAATGCGGATGGGACTACGAGATGACAGAAAAAGCCCATGTGACGGTGGAACAGATCAAAGATTTTAAAGAGAAGATCGAAAAGCGAGGGCTTCAGTATAGAAAAAGCTAAATACATATCGGAAACATAGATATGAAAGGAGAGTAAGGAGTATGGAAATCAAGGCAGTATTGAATGCACAGAAGATCACAGAGCTTGCCAAGGAACGCTTCAAAGAAGAGCGGAGCCTGAATCATCTGGAAGGGTGGTTCCTGGCAAAAGAGATCCAGCGGGAATGTGACGAAAAGTTTAAAGATGACCCGGACTGCATCCGGATCGCAAAGACACAGGTAGAGGTAATGAAAAGAATCCCGCTTTCCCTTGGAGACTATCATGTATTTGCAGGGACCCAGGATGACTCCTTTGCCCGTTCATATGCACTGATCAATCCGGCGTTTACCGTAGATTCCTTCAGTGGCTACTGCGACCCGGTGGCAGTATTCGGAGATATTGATCCCATCGGAGATATCACACAGGAGCGGATCGACGACCTGAAGGAATATAACAATCACACCAAATTTGCAGACGCACTGCGCCATTCCTATGATCTGGCGGGAGACGACACCAGCGAGGCGATCTACTTTATCGAGCAGGTGACCGGACATCTGATTCCGGATGTGCGTCCGATGCTGGCGGGCGGAACGGAAAGCATCCGCGCGCAGATCGAGAAGAACCAGGCGGCCTGCGGGGGTGACAGGAAAGATTATTTCGAGGCGATGAAGATTTCCCTGGATGCCCTGGAGGTGCTGGCGGACCGGTATGCGGCCCTGGCGGAAGAAAAGGAAGCGGCTGCATCGGGGGAAGCAAAGGAGCGATACCATCTGATGAAGGATACCTTAAAGAAAGTGCCTCGCCACGGGGCGGATGATCTGTTTGAGGCGATCCAGTCCTTCATCCTGATCTGGCAGACCATGTGTCTGGAGCAGACGCCGAATCCGTTTGCTTTTTCTGTGGGAAATGCAGACCGGATCTTTGAGCCTTACCGTGCAAAGACCAATATGAGCAGGGAAGTGGCGGCGTCTTTGTTTAAGCACCTGCTGGTGTTCTTCAATGTGGCAGACAGAAGCTGGGCAATCTCTCAGAATCTGATCATCGGGGGAAAATCAAACGAAGGCGAGGATCTGACGAACCCGACATCCTATGCACTTCTGGATGCATATTATGACATGAACCTTCCACAGCCGATCCTGTCTGTGAAGTTACATAAAAATACGCCCAAGGAGCTGTATGAGAGCCTGGGGCGGTTCTTCTTTACACCGGGATGCCTGACCCCGTCATTATTTAATGACGACAGTCTCTTCCCGATCCTTGAAGCTCACGGCGTAGATCACGAGGACCTCCAGGATTATTCCGTGGCAGGCTGCCAGGAGCCTCTGATCATGGGAAAAGACAATGGCAACACTACCAACAGCTGGCTGAACTTAGGAAAGATCCTGGAGCTTTGCATCAGCGGAGGTGTTTCCACGATCACCGGAAAGAAGCTTGGAAAGACGGACGAAGAGAACGGCTGTAAGAATAAACTGGAGGTGCTTCAGAATATCCGCAGGATCTTCTATCAGAATGTAGACGAATATGCTGACAGAATGACAAAAGCTGCCAATGCGGCGTCAGAGGCGATCGGACTTCTGCAGGTACCCTTCCTGTCCACGATGATGGGCGGAGTAGAATCCGGGATCGATACCAGAGACACGAAGAGACAGGGAACCAAATACAACGGAAGCGGCTGCCTGATCCACGGATTGTCTGTAGTAGCGGATTCCTTCATTGCCATCGACACGCTGCTGAAGGAGCGTCCGCAGGATGCAGACAGGCTGGTGGAAGCCCTTCGGACCAACTTTGAAAATGATCCCCAGATGCATGAGTATCTTATGAACTGCAAGAAGTTTGGAAATAACGAGGCGGAGGTAGACCGGGAAGCTCAGGAGGTTGCAAATAAAGTGGCGGATATCGTGGCTTCCAAGAAAAATTATCTGGGCAATCCTTTCCGGAGTGATTTCTCCACACCGTCCACGCACCTGCTTTACGGCTACTGGGTAGGAGCCACACCAGACGGAAGAAAGTCAAGAGATATGCTGGGCTACGGCGTGGACCCGCTGTATGGAGAGGCGCACTCAGGTCTTGGATTCCGGGTGCTGTCCGGAATGAAGCTTCCCTATGAAAAGATGAACGGCGGATATGCGTCCCACTTCGGGATCAACCCGAATTATTTCCGGTCTGAGACATTTGAAGGAAAAGGACTGGAGTTCCGGGATAAGATCATGAATCCATTGTTCTACAATCCGGAGAATCCGAATATCCAGCCGTTTTACCTCTATGTAAATGTGACGACGCCGGATATGCTCCGGAAGGTACTGAAGGAGCCAAAGAAATATGCTCCAAGTGGAGTTTACATTATGAGGATCCACGGAACCTTTGTGAATTTCCTGGACCTGTCTCCAGCCATCCAGGAGGATATCATTACCCGGCTGGATATGGAATCTACAAGCTTATAATCTTTTTTACGTACATCTGACAGAGCGGATGTCTGCCTTTTTTGCAGGAAGGGGCGGGCCTCCGCTCTCCCCATTTTGAAGTAAACGTTGAATTTGCCCGGGTTTTAGTGTATGATGAACGTTGAAATGAAGAAGAAGACCGGGGTGTGATATGAAGCAGGATTTTTATCAGAAACTGACAGGAATATTATCAGAAGAAAAAATCAGAAGGGATGAGCCGATGAAGACCCATACTACCTTTCGTGTGGGAGGTCCGGCGGATTATTTTGTTATGCCGGAGACGGCGGAAGAGGTTCAGAGAGTGACGGAGCTTTGCCGGACGGAAGAGGTGCCCTGTTACGTGATCGGAAACGGGAGCAACCTTCTGGTGTCGGATGACGGATATCGGGGAGTGATCCTGCAGATATACCGTTCTATGAGTGGAATCAGCGTGCAGGGAAACATCATCCGTGCGCAGGCTGGCGCATTGCTTTCTGCCATTGCAGCGAAGGCCTGTGAGAACAGTCTGACGGGATTTGAATTCGCTGCGGGGATCCCGGGAACCATCGGAGGAGCCAGTGTGATGAATGCCGGAGCCTACGGCGGGGAAATGAAGGATGTTTTAAAAAGTGTCACAGTGCTGGACAGTGCCGGTCAGATCCGGAGAATAGACAGGGAGAACCTTGAAATGAGCTACCGCACCAGTATCATTTCCAGAGAGGGTTATATTACACTGGAAGTTGAGATTGAGCTTAGCGCAGGCAATCCGGAAGAGATCAAGGCCCGGATGGATGATCTTAGGACCAGACGTGTTACAAAACAGCCGTTGGAGTATCCAAGTGCCGGGAGTACCTTTAAGCGTCCGGAAGGATATTTCGCCGGGAAGCTGATCCAGGATGCCGGACTTGCCGGTTTTCAGGTGGGCGGTGCAAAAGTTTCTGAGAAGCACTGTGGTTTTGTTATCAACACAGGAAATGCAACAGCGGCAGATATCCATAGCCTGATGCGGCAGGTATCTGCAAAGGTGGAAGAAAAGTTTGGCGTAGCGCTGGAACCGGAAGTGAAGAGACTGGGAGTGTTCTGAAGATGAGACTGGTGATCGTAACAGGAATGTCAGGAGCGGGAAAAAGTACCGCCCTTAAAATGCTGGAGGATGTGGGATATTTTTGTGTGGACAATCTGCCGGTGCCGTTGATCCCGAAGATCGCGGATTTGTGGAAGGCATCCGGGGCCGAGATCAGTAAGGCGGCGCTGGGAGTGGATATAAGAAGCGGCCAGAGTTTCCAGGAGCTTCACAAGGTGCTGGATGAGTTGGACGAGGCGAAGCTCCGTTACGAGATTTTATATCTGGAATCAGGCGATGATGTGCTGATCAAGCGTTACAAGGAGACGAGAAGGTTTCATCCGCTGGCGGGAAGCCAGGGACGCATTGAGGACGGTATCCGGGAGGAGAGGAAACGTCTTGAGTTTTTGAAGGAGCGGGCGGATTATCTGATCGACACGACCCATATGCTGACAAGAGAGCTGAAGGCGGAACTGAATAAAATCTTTGTGGAAAACAAAGAATATAAAAATCTGTATATCTCTGTGATGTCGTTTGGATTTAAATATGGGATCCCGGCGGATGCGGACCTGGTCTTTGATGTGCGGTTCTTGCCTAATCCCTATTATATTGAAGACTTGCGGCCGAAGACCGGAAAGGATAAAGAGGTCCGGGATTATGTAATGAGCAGTGACGCGGCTGTGGTTTTCCTTGAAAAGCTGGTGGATATGGTAGAGTTTCTGATCCCCAATTACGTGCAGGAGGGGAAAACGCAGCTGGTGATCGCCGTTGGATGCACAGGAGGAAAGCATCGTTCCGTGACACTGGCGTCGGCTCTCTATGAGGCATTGGGCAAGAATGATAACTACGGGATCAGGATCGAACATCGGGATATTGGCAAGGATGCGATTACAAAGGCAAGGTAGTGATGAGGAATGTCATTTTCGGGAAATATAAAAGAAGAGCTGGCAGGACACCAGGCAAAAGCCAGGCACTGTAACCTTGCGGAACTTTCTGCGCTGGTAGAAATGGCGGGGGCTTTTCGGGAGACAGAAAGCGGAGTCTGCCGTCTTGCGATCCATACAGAAAATCTGAGAGTCGCAAGAAAGGGCTTTACATTATTGCAAAAAACATTTAATATAAGAACGGATATCGTCGTTCGCAGGAATACGGTAAAAGGCAGCAGCAGTTATCATATTTACGCCAGAGGAGAAGAGCTTTTGGCTGTCAGGCAGGCAATCGTGCAGGCCGTGTGCTGTAAGCGCGCATACATCCGGGGGGCATTTCTTGCTTCCGGTTCTATGAGTGATCCCAGCAAGTCTTATCACTTTGAGATTGTCTGTGAAAAAGAAAGACAGGCAGAGCATCTGAAGGAAATGATCAACAGCTTTGGGCTGGATGCGAAGATCGTGAAGAGAAAGAAAGCGTATGTGGTCTATCTGAAGGAAGGGGAACAGATCGTAGATATCCTGAACGTGATGGAGGCACACAAAGCTTTAATGGAGCTGGAAAATGTGCGTATCCTGAAGGAAATGCGCAATTCTGTGAACCGGAAGGTAAACTGTGAGACTGCGAATATCAACAAAACCGTTTCTGCCGCGGTAAAGCAGAAAGAGGATATCATTTACATCAGAGATACCGTAGGTTTTGAGAAGCTGCCGGAGGGATTGAAGGAAGTCGCACTTGCACGGCTTCAGTATCCGGAGGCACCGCTTAAGGAGCTGGGAAAGCTGCTTTTGCACCCAGTGGGAAAATCCGGAGTGAATCACAGACTCAGGAAACTGAGTGAGATGGCAGAGAAGTTAAGGGAACAGTAAGGAGGAGCAAGTAGATATGATTAGAAGACCAGTGATTATTCAGAAGGATATGGATAAGGAAGATCATCCAATCGCGCTTTTGGTCCAGGAAGCCAGCCAGTATGACAGTCAGGTCTACATCGAGATCGAAAATAAGAAGATCAATGCGAAAAGCCTCATTGGAATGATGAGCCTGAAGCTGAAAAAAGGACTGAACATCATAGTGGTAAGTAATGGCAGTGATGAAGAAGCGGCGGCGTCCGGTGTTGAAAAATTTCTGGCTGCTCAGAGTTAACAGTATCTGTATCCATACATAAGCACAGGGGAAGGGCATGATATATGCCCTTCTTTTGTCACGGAAGATATATAAAACAGGAGGAGGGAATCGACGTGAAGCGTCTGTTGTTTATATATAATCCCCATGCAGGAAAGGAGCTTTTAAAGCCAAAGCTTTCGGATATCGTGGATATTTTTGTAAAAGCAGGCTATGAGGTAGTCATCTATCCGACACAGGCCTATCAGGATGCCTATAAAAAGGTGCGCAGATATCCTGCCGGAGAATATGATCTGGTAGTGTGCAGCGGCGGGGACGGAACCATTGACGAAGTGGTGACCGGGATGATGAAACGTCAGGAGAAAAATCCTATTGGCTATATCCCTACCGGGACGACCAATGACTTTGCCAATAGCCTCCATATTCCCAGAAATCTGCTGGGTGCGGCTGACAATGCGGTAAACGGGGTGGTTTTTCCATGTGACGTGGGAAAATTCAATGATGGGACGTTTGTGTATATTGCAGCGTTCGGCCTTTTTACAGATGTATCCTATGAAACCAAGCAGGGAATGAAGAACGTGCTGGGCCACCTGGCCTATGTGCTGGAGGGAACAAAGAGACTGTTTAATGTGCCTTCCTATCGTATCCGCGTGACACATGACGACGAGGTGATCGAGGATGAATTTATATATGGAATGGTGACCAATTCCCGCTCAGTAGGAGGATTCCGCAATATGGTCGGCAAGCAGGTGGTCTTTGATGATGGTTTGTTTGAGGTGACCCTGATAAAAACGCCGAAGAATCCGATTGCGCTGCAGGAGATCATAGCGGCTCTTCTGATCGAGCAGGTGGACACCAAGCATATGTACTCTTTTAAGACCGGAAAGATCGAGTTTGAATCTCTGGAAGAGATTTCCTGGACTTTGGACGGAGAATATGGCGGAAGCCATGATAAAGTGGTGGTGGAAAATCTGAATAAGCAGCTTCAGATCATGGTGCCGGAGGAGCATGTCAGGGAGCTGACGGCAGATCCGGAAGCCTTCGCGATTGAAAAGAAAGAAGAACTGGACGAGAATCCAGAAGCAGCAAATCCGGAAAACGAGGAATAAAATAGGAAATATAACTATTCAGCCATGCAGCTTTGATTCGCAGCTTGCGCTGATTTTCCGCTGCAGATGGGCGCATGGCTGGATAGTTAGTAAAAAATGAAAAAAATTGTGAAAAGTACTTGCATAATTAAAATTTCTCTGCTATACTAGACAAGTACGATACGACATGGCTCCGTGGTCAAGAGGTCAAGACGCTAGCCTCTCACGCTGGAATCAGGGGTTCGATTCCCCTCGGAGTCACTTGAAAAGTCCCAGAAATGGGACTTTTTTTGTATTTGGAAATCAATATGATACAACATACACATATGGACATAATAGCTATCAAATACAGACATTCGAATGAAAATATTATTTGAATATATTATAATTGTGCGTATGAGGGAAAAATAGACTATCAGCTTCCCTGTTTATATGATGGGAAAATAAAATTATGAAGTATAAAATTATCTTTAAGAATTTCAAAAGTAACCTCAAAAATTATCTTGTGTTTTTTGTGGGGAATATCATTGGCGTTGCAGAAATGCTCATTTTTTGGGGGATGTATTACTCCATTGTAGAAATGCTGACACAGTCCAATGTAGGAATGTCGATTGCATTTGATATCGTCATTTCGGTTGGTGTGATTACAATCTTTGGTACAATTCTGATGCTCTACTCCATGACCAATTATATGAAACTTCGGATGAGAGATTATGGGCTGTTTACCATCTTGGGGCTTCGCAAGCGAGCAATGTACGGGATGCTGGCGTTGGAATATTCTGCGGGCTGGCTGGTATCTCTTCTGCTGGGACTTGGAATAGGCAGAGGGATTCTCTGGGTGGTTCAGAGTCTCTGGCATAAGTTTTATCCTGAGTTTATGCAAGTGACAGAGGTAAGGATGATAGCCTATGAAAGAACCTGCCAGATCAGTGTAGGGATTATGGCGGTGGTTCTCTTCGGTGTGATGGCATGGGCGGATGGAAAGGATTTAAGCAGACTTGCGGCCGGGCAGGATGTCAAGGAGAAAAAGCCCAAGAGCCGCTGGTGGAGTTTTATGATATTGTTGGGAATTCTGCTGCTGGCTATCGGGGCATGGCAGTTTGGAAGGACAGGCGACTGGCCCTATATCTATTCTCATCTGGTATGGATCGCAGGTGGTATCCTGATCCTTTATTTTGGGGGTGGAATCCTGCTGGAAGAGATGCATAGACATCAGCAATTCTATATGAAGAATCTCCTAAAGCTGAACCATTTGTACAGCAGATATCAGAGCAGCCTTTTGGTTTTGCTGATGCTGTTCTCGCTGCACTTCCTTGCATTGGGGTACTGTGCTTCCGGAATTGTGGAAAAGATTCCGCTGGGAGATTATGAAAAAAATTACCCATATGATGCGATCTGGATGGCTAGAGACATAGAAAATGACCGCGAATTTGCAGAGCAGCTGGAAGAAAAGTATGGAGGAACTGTAGAGTGGATTCCTATGATACGTGTGAGTACTCATACCAACGGTGAACATATAGGGATTTCGGAGTCGACATATCAGAAGCTTACCGGGGAATCCTACAACTTGAAAGAAAGAGATGCGGTTTTGTTGTTTTCAGGAGGAAAAGAAGGAAAGAGGATAGTGGCCGAGTCCTATGTATTTTGGAACACGGCTCTTCATATGGGAAAAATAATTCCGGAGACGTATGAACATATGTATGATGGAGCTATAGTAGCCCATGATGTGGGGCATATGTTTCATATAAGAGATATTCGAGTGAAAAACTTATTTGGAGAATATGGAGTGGAATACGTGTCAGAAGGTGTAGTGGTTTTTTCAGACACTTTTTTTGAACGGGAGAGAGAAAAACTCCTTAAGAATCCAGAAGAGTCAACCTTATTAGGTCTTTTTACGTTCCCGGAAACAAAGAAGGAAGCTGCGTCTGTGGAATTAAAGGATTATGTGGGGAAATATGGAGTAAAAGAAGAGACAGAACTTCTGAATTACCCACAGAGTACTTTATACATTTCTGATGAATTTATCGATGGTGCAGGTCAGAGAGATCTGTTTCAGATTACGAGTAAGTTATTTATCATGCTCGCACTGTTTTGCAGCGGTCTGGCGGCTATGATGATCCGGATTATGTTCGAGGTGCCTTATTACCGCAGGCGGTATGAGTTCCTGGATCGAATGGGGATTCGGGAAAAGAAAAGACGGGTAACACTCCGGGCAGAGATCCAGAGTGTGCCGATGATCGCGGTTGTATCGGCAGCGCTTTTGTCGGCAGGTTACCTGAAAATGCATATTGTAAAGCGGGATACAGAAGGAATCGTACTGGGAAAGGAAGTCTGGTTGTACTGGGGCGGGATCATTCTTACATATATTGCGGTCAGTTATCTGGTCCAGAGAATTTTTGCGTTCTATGTAAAACGGAAGCTTCAGAAGGGAGAAAGATCATGAGGGTACTGGAAATTGACAATCTGATCCGGAATTATCAAAAATCTTTTCTAAGAGAGAGCGAAGGAGATGTGAAGGTTTTAAAGGGAATCAGCTTTTTCGTAGAAGAGGGAGAGTTTGTCGGGATCATGGGGAAATCCGGCTGTGGAAAGACGACGCTTTTGAAGGTGCTGGGAACGATTGACCGGCCTACAGACGGGATTGTACGATTCATGGGAAAAGATGTGAACCGGCTGAAGGGAGATCTGCGGGCGGATATTAGAAGAGAACAGATTGGTTTTGTCTTTCAGGATTTTTATCTGATGGATAGTTTGACAGTGGAAGAAAATATCATGCTGCCCAGAATCCTGGATGATGAAAAAGGGGACGTGATGTTCCAGGATGCACAGAGATATGCAAAGCAGTTTCAGATAGACCACCTGCTGAAGAAAAATCCTTATGAATTGTCCGGCGGAGAAAAACAAAGAGTAGCGATCTGTCGGGCGTTATTCAATGATCCGGACCTGATCCTGGCCGATGAGCCAACGGGCAACCTGGACTCCAAGTCCGGCAGGATCGTAATCGATGCGCTATGCCGGATCAACCGGGAATACCGGAAGACGATAGTCATGGTAACGCATGATCCCCAGATGGCCAGCAACTGCGACCGGATCATTCTTTTGAAGGACGGGGTAATTCTGGATGAACTGAAAAAAGGGGAAAGCCAGGAAACGTTTTACCGGGAAATATTGGAACGGATGGCGGACTTATAGATATGGCAAAAGAAATATTCGGGAAGTGAATCTTAATTTACCTGGCAGTTTTAGTCTGCACACAGATTTTAGTGATATTGGAATCAGTTGCAGGTAATTATATGGTTAATCGTATAGAAAATAGTATGAAAAAGGAATTGCTGGAAAATGTATTAACACTTTGTTACTGATAGGTTTAAATTTAGGTATATCTACTTGGTTTATTTTGCATATATCCAGTCAACTTTCTGTTAATTAAGCAATATAAACAATATAGAGAGATGTTTGAAAACAATGTATAAAAGATAGAAGGATAAACAGTGTTCCTAGAAGATGATATAGAAAAAGGGCAGGTAATATAACTTCGGTAAAACCTGTCCTTTTATAGTGTGTCTGAAATACAAGATATAAAATGCAAAATACAAACAAAAACGCTATCAAAATACAGACATTTAGTGAAAAAATAATCTGATTATATTATAATTTTTTAATAGTAATGTATTGTTTTAGAGTAGTAGAGAAACTCTTTTTATCTATTGGAACAGGAGAAAGACTAATGATAAACATTAGTGTGATTGAAGACGAAGAATGGATGCGAGAGACTATCGTTGATTATCTAAATAGGGCTATGACGAACTTTCAAGAAGTGGAATATCAAACATATGAAAGCGCAGAAACCTTTTGGGAAGATGGAAGTTTCTGTGATATTTTGGTATTGGATATCGATCTGCCGGGAATGAATGGAATAGAGCTTGGGAAAAGGCTTAGAGCAAAAGGAAGCAAAGCGGAGTTCCTCTATATTACCTCTTATCCGGAATATGCGGCGGACAGTTATCTGGTAGATGCATATCAATATATATTGAAAGAGCAGATTGCGCAAAGGCTGCCTCAAATTTTGGATAAATTGATAGATACAAAGATCAGGCACAAGAAAGACTACCGGGTTATTGGAATCAAAGGTGGGAAAAAGAAATTATTTTACAGAGATATCATCTATATTCAAAAGACCTCTAAAGGTGGAAAATATATAGAATATGTGACGACAGAAGACACTTATCATGAGAGGATCCCTGTGGGGCAGCTTCTGGGAGAGTTGGGGGATAAGAGATTCATTTTGTTAGACCGTGGGCATGTGGTAAATGCACAGTATATTGAAAAAATTGAAGGGAATATTGTTTATCTGATTACGGGAGAAAGTTTTGCAGTGAGCAGAGTTCAGATTGTGAATGCAAGAAGACAGATTACAGCATATTTAGAGGAGGATTGATGGACAAAGTTATTTATCAGCTACTATTGATTTTAATAGCAATATGGGAAGTCGGGATGTGCTATGGTTTCTGTAATAAGATTTTATGCTTCAATAAGATGGTTGACGCTAGAAAAAAGATTCTGAAAACCATCAGTATTATTTTGGTAGGACTTTTGTTGGGAATCAATCGGCACTGGCTGTTTTCTTCATCAACAATGTTGATATTTTGCATTATAGTTACTGCTTATTGTATCAAGATTATTTACCAGGAAAAAATCAGGGTTATATTAGGCTGGAGTGGTATCTATTATATATCGCTCGCATTTTTAGATTTTGTTTTTGCATTTATCTGTATGGAATATTTAGGAAATGATTTTTTATCGGTAATTTATGTTGAAGCGGTCTCCTTGTGGAACATTCTTATATATTTATTGTCTAGACTAGGAATGCTGGCCTTAACCTATGCGCTTAAAAGATTGCCGGGTGATTTTTATAAAATATCAGAATCCTGTGCGAATATCATTTTGGGATTTGCTGTAATTTTTTACTTTTTATGGAAACGGTATCAAATTGTCTTAGATGAGATGGCATTAAAAGAAAGAGAAATCCATGGGATTGAAGAAGGAGTGTCTATCATAACGCTCATGGTCGTTGTATTGTTTGGAGGGAGTCTTTTTTACCGCTATTTGATTTTAAAGGAAGAGACGAAGCTTTTACTTATGCAGGAACAGTTGATGAAAGAAAAATTCCAGGAGATGATGAAAAGCAGACAGGCGGTTCATGATATGAAAAATCATGTATTGCTTTTACAAAAACTTGAAAAAGAAAAAAAGTGGCGGGAACTGCATGATTATTTGCAGAAAATTGGAGAGAGCATTATTAAAGACACAGGAGAAATATTAACAGGAATAGAAGATATAGATTTCCTGTTGAATCAAAAAATTACTGCAGCGAAAAAGAAAAATATAAAAATAGGATGGGATATACCGCTTGTCAAAGAATTTCCCCTGCCGACAGAAAAAATGATTGCCCTTTTAGGAAATCTTATGGACAATGCAATTGAAGCTTGTGAGCGAATGAAGGAAAAAGATAAATGGATCAAAATCTATATGAAAAGCAGTTATCAGCTTCTTTTCATTAAAATTGAAAATAGTATGGAAGGAGAGGTGAAAAAGAAAGGGGATCATTTTTTGTCTGTAAAAAGCAAGAATGATTTTCATGGGTATGGTTTAAAAAGTGTCCGTTATATTGTATCGCAATATGATGGAGATATAACATTTCAGGTTGAAGAAGGAGCTTTTTGCGTAAAAATTTCGATTTTTCAAGAAGGAGAGACCATGAAATGAAAATGAATGAAGATCAAATGTTAGAATACGCAGGTGATCTATCTGTAGAAATGGAAGAAATTAGAAAGCTGTATACGGAGAAAAGAGAGCTGGTTATAGATTCGTTTTCGGGTAAATATGTTATTTGATTGATGTCTGTTATTCCGGTCAGAATATCCATGGTACGCAAAAGGCCTTCATCTCCGCTGTCCAGGAGATGGTTGCTGGCCAGAGTTAAATATAATCCTAAGATTACGCTTACACAAAAAGGAGCAAGATGACTTCAAAGTAAGACGGCAAAGTGCGATTGCTAATATGTCCTCGGCGAAATTTGAGCAATTTTCCAGAGCGTTACTCACAAAAATGGGAGTCCAGTATACTAGTAAGGGTGTCCAGATATCTAATGACGGAGGCATTGACGGATATGGTTATCATGTGGACGAAGAGGATTTCAGAACCACAAGGGTGGTGATCTAATGCAAGAGACAGAATACAAATCCGGTAAGAAAATCAGAAATCAGTCAGTTTGGATAATTAATCAAATGCCGTACTAAAAGATATTGGGAAATCAAAAAATAGGTTGTATTTATCCTATTTTTGCGTATAATATAATTAGAATATTACGAAGAGAGGGATTGATATGATCGTTGATACAAATAATTTAATTTCCATTACAGAAGCAAACCAAAACTTCTCCAAAGTGGCCCGGCTTGTAGATGAAAAAGGTTCGGTTGTGATATTAAAGAATAATGTGCCACGCTATATGATAGTGGAATTTTCATTAGCAGAGGAAGAACAAATGGCATCTGATGAGGATGTCATGGATATCTCCAGACGTTTGATTGAAAAGAACCGTCAGGCTTATGAGGTGCTGGCTAAATGATCCGATTATCAAAAGCACAGATTATTATTATTCATGAACAACTCATAAAAGAGACGGGCGGAGCATCAGGCCTTAGGGATGAAGGAATGCTGGAATCCGCATTAAATATCCCGTTTCAGACGTTTGGCGGGAAGGATCTATATCCGTCTTTACAACAGAAAGCAGCAAGGCTATGTTTTGGACTGGTTAAAAACCATCCGTTTGTAGACGGAAATAAGCGGATTGGCGCACATGCTATGCTGGTGTTTCTTGTACTTAACGGTGTAGAATTGCAACATTCACAGGAAGAACTTTCTGATATCATTCTCCAGGCTGCGGCAGGTGAAATAGGGACAGAAGATCTTCTGAACTGGATTCTTCTTCATCAAATATAAACAGATAATCACGGATATACGGTCATTGGGCATACAGCCTGATGACTGTATTTTTATGTTCAAATGTCAGATATGAGATTTTTTGAAAAGACATTAAAATAAAATTATTTTATCTCACCCTGTAAAATCGTCCGATTTCCTTTCTATAAGTGAAGGGGCGATCATTTCCCTTTAAAGACTGTTACAGAGTGAAAGGAAGGGATAGGAAATGAATGTATATGAAGCAGTTAAAAACACAGTGATCACCAGATGTCCCTGACACCATTTGTCTGAATGTTAGAATGGGTAAGGCTGTTTTTGTTTTTTCTATTGACATTCTCTTACATAAGGAGCAGAATAAAAGTAACTACTATGCACTACATAGTAGATGGCAATAAGACAAGAAATATTAGCAATTAGCAATATTCCGTTTTAGATAGATTGTGTCCGGCGAGGGAGGAGAAGGTATGGAAAGAATATTTTTTTATAGTCTTAAGGGCAGATGGAAGGAATATGCTGTAGTACTTTTTTGTGGGATATTCACGACTAGTATGAATGTTTTTAATTAACTCGACTATATAATCAACCTATGATATAATCTCTATACATTAACTATGGAGGGCAATATCATGGGAAGAAAAGCAACAACAATAACACTTACTCCAGAGGAACGGTCTTATCTTGAATTACAGACACGTTCTCGTACCATTCAGGCACAGACTGTTTGCAGAGCTCGGATCCTTTTATTGAAAGCGGATGGTGAACCGATTGATGTAATCGCTGATAAAGTTGGTATCAACCGATGCAGCGTTATGCTTTGCTTAAAAAAGTTTAAGGAGGGCGGCGTTGAAAATGCCCTCTCTGATGCTCCCGGCCGTGGCCGCAATGCTGAAATCACAGATACCGAAAAGGCGTGGATTATTAACATTGCATGTCAGAAACCTGTAGATCTTGGTTATTCCGCTGAAGTATGGACCAGAGCCCTTCTAACAAAACATATCCATCAGTTTGCAGAAGAAGCCGGTCATATACGTCTTTCAACCATAAGTCAGTCAAAGGTTCGCACAATACTTGAAGAAGCCGAAATTAAGCCGAATAAGATCACGTATTACTGCGAAAACTGCGATCCTGACTTTGATCAGAAGATGCATAACGTCCTTCTGGTTTATAAGCAGTTGTCGCTTCAGTTTGACGAAAATGGACAATTATTGCCTTTTCCTGAGAATGAACAGGTAACTCATGTACTCTCCTATGATGAGAAACCAGGCATACAGGCCATTGCCAATATAACGGAGGATCTTCCGCCGGATGAAAATCACAAAACAATCAGCAGAGACTATGAATACAAACGTCTTGGAACTATTTCCCTGCTTGCCGGGATCGACCTGCAAACAGGAGAGGCGATTCCACTTGTGAGGGATCGGCATAGCAGCAAAGAGTATATAGAGTTCCTTCAGCTACTGGATTCCAAGTATCCTAAAGAGGATAAAATCCGATTAGTATTAGATAATCTCCAGGTGCATACCTCCCAAGAAACGAGAAAATATCTGGCTGGTGTTCCCGGAAGATTTGAGTTTGTATTCACTCCGAAGCATGGTTCCTGGCTAAATCTTGTAGAAGGATTTTTCAGCAAACTCACCCGTCAGTCGTTAAAAGGCATTCGTGTAAAAACGAAAAGTGAGCTGGTGGAGCGAATATATAAATATTTTGAAGAGATCAATGATACCCCTGTTGTCTATCACTGGAAATATCGACTTGATGAAATCAATCCGAATGAAGAAGCACAGGTTGAAACATTGTCTCTTGAAAAGTCGAGTTAATTAGTGACAACTATACTACATTGCGTAATATTCCGGCTCCGAGACAGGACTTAACTTTTGCACAGTTAAAAATTTATTATCAGGAACGGGGACTTGAATTAAATAATAGATTCGCTCAGAGTCTTGAGTTACTTACACCAGATGGACAGTATAATTATATTGCATATTTGTTGGCAGATGAAAACGGTGTATCCATTAAAGTTGCTAAATATGCCGGGACAGATAAGGTTGATCTGATCGAAAATGAGGAGTATGGATATTGTTCTTTGATCAAAGCGACAAATCAAGTCTTAGAGAAGATGAAAGTTGAAAACGTCACGAAAGCAAAAGTAACGAGTACCAAGAGAATAGAAAAGAATTTGATCGAGCCTGTACCATTGAGGGAGGCATTGATAAATGCTATTGTGCATAACGATTTCTCCAGAGAAATACCGCCTGTTTTTGAGATTTTTAGTGATCGTATGGAATTTACATCATATGGTGGACTTATATCAGGTCAGAGTAAAGAGGATTTCTTCAGTTGTAGCAGTATGCCGCGAAACAGAGAGCTAATGAGGGTTTTTAAAGATGTGGGATTAGTAGAGCAGCTTGGATCAGGCATGAGCCGTATTTTAAAATACTATGATAGAGACATTTTTGAAATATCGGATCATTTTATAAAAGTGGTTTTCCCATTTTCTTTGTCAATCCGAAAAAGAACAGATCTTATTGATAAGAAAAATGGTCTAGATTGTGTTGTGGGATATGAAGGTGACATAGTAAATGACATAGAAAACGGTGTGCGGTGTGAAAATGACATAGTAAATGACACAGAAAATGGTGTGCGGTGTGAAAATGACATAGTAAATCTTTCGAGAAATATAAAAAACATTGTTAATAACAAGGAAAAGAATGAACAGATAATTTTGCCTATTTTAGAAGCAACACCTAGTATTACAATAAGGATTATCAGTGAAAATACAGGGTTTAGTAACAGTAAAGTCAATCGAATTATAAAGAAGTTAAAACAAGAGGGGAAAATTGAAAGAAGGGGATCTGACAAAAAAGGCTACTGGATAATTTGCAAATAGAAGTAATTAAGGATTTAATTGTGCAGACATTGTCTGCACAATTTTGTTTTTGTATGACGGGCATGCCGTCAGTCTGTGGTGAAAGTCCACAAGGGACGTAGTTGCCGACGAACCCCATAGCAACTCCCAAGGTTTACATCGTGAGGTGTGGCGAGAAGAAGGGATAGCGAAATCGTAGCTTGACGGACAGAAACCTGATATAAGGCGTACATGGTGGATAAGCTGGCAAAACGCAGCGAAGTCCTAAAGGCAACCGTAACCCATGTGCGTAGATCAGGCAAGTAGACGAGGAAAGACTGGCAGGCTTATCCCGTGAGGTCTCACAGGCGGCAATTCTGTAGTAGTAACAACGAACTGTGAGAAGTCAGCAGAGGCCGTAGTAGGCAAAGCCCTGAAATGGGAGTTGCTGAAGGGCTGAACAACGTAACCGTGTAATCAAATGTATGCTCCATGGAATACCTGACGGCAGGAGGGGCGAAACGTAAATGAGCAGGTACTGCACAACCTAGGGCGAATCCATGGGAACGGAAAGGAGAAAGCACACAAGGCAATGTCAGAACTGTTAGAAAAGATACTGTCCAAAGACAACATGAATACTGCATACAAAAGAGTCTGCGCTAATAAAGGTGCAGGAGGAGTAGATGAGGTAACGACGGAAGAACTTGGCGATTATATCAAAGAGAACTGGGATAGTATCAGGAATCAAATCAGGCGCAGGGAGTATAAACCGCAGCCGGTCAGGAGAGTGGAAATCCCCAAATCGAATGGCGGGGTGAGAAAGCTGGGAATCCCAACAGTAATGGACAGGGTGATCCAGCAGGGCATCGTACAGGTGCTAAGCCCCATGTGTGAGCCTTTATTTTCAGAGTGGAGTTATGGTTTCAGACCGAACCGAAGCTGTGAAATGGCAATCAGACAACTGCTTGTATACTTAAACGAGGGTTATGAATGGATCGTAGACATTGATCTGGAGAAATTTTTTGATAACGTACCACAGGATAAGTTGATGAGTCTGGTTCACAACATTATCAACGATGGTGACACAGAATCCCTGATTCGAAAGTATCTGAAAGCAGGAGTGATGACGCCACAGGGTTACGAGGAAACAAAGCTAGGAACCCCACAGGGCGGAAACCTGTCACCGCTACTGTCAAACATCATGCTGAATGAACTGGATAAGGAACTGGAGGCAAGAGGACTCCGATTCACAAGATACGCAGATGACTGTGTAATAGCAGTCAAAAGCGAATCGAGTGCAAAAAGAGTGATGCGGACGGTATCAGACTGGATACAGAGGAAACTGGGGTTAAAGGTGAACATGACCAAGACTCACATCACAAGACCGCAAAAGCTGAAGTATCTTGGTTTCGGATTCTACAAGGACAGCAAGACAAAAGAATGGAGGTGCAGACCCCATCAAGACTCAGTGAAGAAATTCAAAGACAGACTGAAAGAACTGACCAGTAGGAAAATGCCGGGGACAATCACGAGCAAGATTGAGAAAATCAATCAGGTGACAAGAGGATGGATTAACTACTATGCCCTTGGTTCCATGAAAACAGCGATGACAGAGATAGACGCACATTTAAGGACAAGGCTTAGAGTCATCATCTGGAAACAGTGGAAAGTACCAAGCAAACGACAATGGGGATTGCAGAAACTGGGAATTGGAAAAGACCTTGCAAGACAAACAGCGTATAATGGAGACCGTTATTATTGGGTAGTGACTAAGACATGCGTTGTTAGGGCAATCTCTAAAGATGTATTAGCTAGAGCAGGGCTTATAAGCTGTCTTGATTATTACAATGAGCGTCATGCTTTGAAGTTATGTTGAACCGCCGTATGCCGAACGGCATGTACGGTGGTGTGAGAGGGGAGAAAAAAATCTCCCCTACTCGATTCTATTGACATTCTCTTACATAAGGAGCAGAATAAAAGTAACTACTATGCACTACATAGTAGATGGCAATAAGACAAGAAATATTAGCAATTAGCAATATTCCGTTTTAGATAGATTGTGTCCGGCGAGGGAGGAGAAGGTATGGAAAGAATATTTTTTTATAGTCTTAAGGGCAGATGGAAGGAATATGCTGTATCGAAAGATGGGCGTCCGGCGAATAGCAAGAGTTACATGTGGGTCTACCGGACGGGAAAGGGATATAAGGATACACCCATTATCCTGTATGAATACCAGAAGACCCGGAAAGCAGACCATCCGCGGGAATTCCTGAAAGGATTCACAGGAGTTGTCGTCTGCGATGGATACTCTGCCTACCGGAAGCTGGACCGGGAAACCGAAGCCATCGTCTTCGCAGGGTGCTGGACCCATGCGAGAAGGTATTTCGCCGATGCCCTGAAAGCACTGCCGAAAAAGGAGCATGAAGCAGCCAGGGATACGGTCGCTTATGAAGCGATCAAGCGGATTGGTGCGATCTATCATCTGGATAACCAGCTTGCCGGTCTGAAACCGGATGACCGCAGAAAGCAGCGGCAGATCAACCTCAAACCTCTGGTGGAGGCTTTCTTTGCGTGGGTAAAAGAGATCCAGATTTCCGGCCGTCTCTCTAAAGGGAAAACGCTGGAAGGAATCAACTATTGTATCAATCAGGAAGAGGCATTAAAAGTATTCCTGGATGACGGTGAAGTCCCGCTTGATAACAATGCAACAGAGGGGGCGCTGCGCAGCTTCTGCCTGCACAAACATGCATGGAAACTGATCGACAGTATCGATGGTGCGAAATCCAGTGCGATCGTCTACAGCATTACGGAAACAGCAAAGGCAAATCACCTGAATCCCTTCCGATACCTGGAACACGTCCTGACTGTGATGAAGGATCATCAGGAAGATACGGATTACCGTTTTATGGAAGATCTGCTTCCATGGTCTGAGCAGCTACCGGAAATCTGCCGAAGCAAAACCAAAACAACGAATGTGTAAACCGGCCGCCAGGAAACGGCGGTCAAAAAATATGCTGGTACTCATGATTTACCGTGTACAAATGAAAAAAAGATTCTGAGAGAAATATCGTAGCTGAAAAGTTGCCCGGTGTTTGACTTATTCCGGGAGCATGAAACGAAGCGGGAATTATTAGCTGGAATAGCTGAATAATTACCCGCTTATTTCTGTTTCTATTCTTTATCAGTTTCTATCTTATCTTGGCTAAATCATTGCAGATTCACGATATTTGGCATTTGTCCGTACATACATGATGCGATATGGAGTCTCTGGTTCGCGGATGCGTGAGAGCAGCAGATCGGCCGCAATGTACCCCATTTTTGAACTCGGAATATCGATCGTAGTCAGATGGGGTTCGATGATCCGTGATTCGGCGGAATTATCGAAGCCGGTGATGAATATATCTTCCGGCACCCGGACCCCCTGCCTGCGCAGTGCACGGATCAGATCAATGGCGATGAAATCGTTGGCACAGATAAATACTTCAGGCAGTTTTAATGTGCGTTTTAGTGTCTCGTCCAGAAGGGCGGCTTCTGCGAAGACATTGGTATCTGTGAACTGTGTTGTACACGGTGTAAGACCGTTTTCCGTCATGGCGTCTGTGAATCCCTGCCATCTTTCGAAGAAAGAGCGGCAGTGTCTGCGGTCGCCGGCGAAAGCAAGCCGTGTAAGCCCTTTCTGGATCAGAGCGTCTGTCATGTTGTACACGCTGATCCGGTTTTCCATCATCAGAAAATCAGCATTGATCTGTGTGAAGTTTGTGTCATATGCGGCGTCAATAAACAACAGGGGAATGCCGAGTGAATTCAGCATTTCCATATACTCGGGCTGGAACATCTCCATACAGATGATGCCGGCTGTCTTTTCTCTGTCAAATCCAAGAGGGAGCTGCAGGGTGGCAATCTCTTCTTCGCGGATCGGAAACATGGTGAGCCGGTAGTTGTTCTGGCTGATCTTCTCCTGAAATGTATTGAGTGCATAGGTTCCAAAATGGGAACCGTAGGGCATATTCTGGGAAATCAGCGCCAGTTCGCCGGGAGGAGCATTATGTTCCGGCTGGCCCTGCTGCAGGTATATGAATCTCCGGTATCCCATTTCTGCTGCCCGCGTCAGGATTTTCTGGCGGGTTTCTTCGGCGAGGATACCGGTGTTATTCAGCGCTTTTGAAACTGTATTTCTGGATAAGCCGAGACTGTCTGCAATATCCTGGATCGTAACTTTTTTCTCCATAATACAATACTCCGTTTATATGATACTGTTACATTTAATGTAAATCATTGTGCATGATTTGTCAAATGTAACATCGTAAATAAGCGAAAAATACAATAAAAGATATAATAACACAGAAAGTAAAACAAAATGATGCAAATGCACAATATAAATGTTATGCAAATGTAAAATATATGTTGACATTATGCACAAATAATGGTACTGTAAAAATAACCTTTAGATAAACCATGCATAAAAATGACCGGTCAAACAATGTGGATGGTGCAAATGTAAAAAAAAGGAGGGGGTTACTGAATGAGAGTTCTCCGTAAAAGTAAAACAGCGGCTGTTACTGTAAAGCAGACGCCGCGGGAAAAACTGAAGTATGTAAAGAAGAACTGGCAGCTTTATGTATTCTTTCTGCTTCCGGGACTTCTGCTTACGCTGATCTTCAAGTACGGGCCCATGGGCGGTATTCTAATCGCGTTCGAGGATTACAATGTTATCGAAGGCGTACTCGGAAGTCCGTGGGTGGGACTTGATTATTTCAGACGGTTCCTGTCTTCACCGGATTTCATGAATTATCTGATGAACACATTGAAGCTGAGCGTCTTCGGACTGCTCTGGGGTTTCCCGATTCCGATCATTCTGGCGCTTCTGCTCAATCAGATCCGCCGGGTAGGGATCCGCAAAAAGATCCAGCTTCTGATCTACGCACCGAATTTTATCTCTGTCATCGTTCTCTGTGGTATGGTGCGTATGTTCCTGTCACCGGTTGGCCCGATCAACTCCCTGTTCGGTATTGATACCAACTGGATGACCATGCCGGAGGCATTCCGGACCATTTACATAACCAGCGGGATCTGGCAGACGGCAGGATGGTCTTCGATCATGTACACGGCAGCGCTTTCAAATGCCAGCAAAGATCTGGAAGAAGCGGCGATCGTGGACGGCGCGAACGTCCTGCAGCAGATCAGATACGTACAGCTTCCTGCCATCAAGAATATCATCGTAATACAGTTCATCCTGCAGGCAGGTAATATTATGAGCATCGGATTTGAGAAGGCATATGCACTGCAGACAGATATGAACCTGCCGGCTTCCGAGATTCTTTCTACATATGTATATAGACTCGGTCTTCTGAATGGCGACTACGGTTATTCTACGGCAGTGGGATTGTTTAATTCCATCATAAATGTGATCCTGCTGATCTTCGTAAACCAGGTAGTAAAGAAACTGAATGACGGTGAAGGATTATAAAAGGGGGATATGATTATGAAAACGAGAAGAAAAATGAAACTCGGGACATCCGACCGCATAATCCTGGGTGTGGGTTATACACTTCTTGGGCTCTTCGTGCTCGCGGTTTTTGTCCCGCTGGTCTATGTGGTGCTCGCCTCTTTTATGGATCCGAATGTACTGAACAACCAGGGGATCAGTTTTGATTTTAAAGACTGGACGCTGGATGCATATAAACGGGTACTGGAAAATGATATGATCTGGAGAGGATTTGCCAACTCATTCTTCTATTCGGCAGCATTTACCGTGATTTCGGTTTTTATCACACTGCTCGCCGCTTACCCGATGTCCAAGAAGGACTTTGTGGGACGTAAGTTTTTTAACATTATTTTTGTGATCACGATGTTCTTCGGCGGCGGAATGATCCCGACATTCATCCTCGTCAACAACCTGCATATAGTCAATACCGTGTGGGCTATCCTGCTCCCGGGTGCATTTAATGTGTGGAATATGATCCTTGCCAGAACATACTTCCAGTCGATCCCGGCCGAGCTCAGAGAGGCATCCGAACTGGACGGGGCAACCGAGATCCAGCACTTCTTCAAGATCATGCTGCCGGTGTGCAAACCGATCATCGCGGTGCTGGCGCTCTGGTCTTTTGTAGGAATGTGGAACAGCTATTTCGACGCAATGATCTACTTAAACGACGCGGATATGCAGCCGCTGCAGCTTGTCTTAAGATCGATCCTCGTGCAGAATACGCCGCAGCCGGGAATGATCGCGGATATTCAGAGCACGGCGGAGATGGCGAAGGTGGCGGAACTTTTGAAATACGCGACAATTGTTGTATCGAGCCTTCCGCTGCTGATCATGTATCCGTTCTTCCAGAAGTATTTTGACAAAGGAATTATGGTTGGTTCTGTCAAAGGTTAGGAGGCCGAGAAGTGATGAGAAAAAGAATAAAAAGACTGACGGGTCTTGGCCTGTCGCTGATACTGATAATGTCCCTGTTCGGATGCAGCAGTGGAAATGCGCAGGTTGCAGATACAGATCCGGATACGCCGGTGGAAGAAGTAACCTTTCCGCTTGAAGAGACGAAAGAACTTTCGTTTATTACAAGCGCTCCGGCGACGACTACGCAGGAGCCGAATGAGAAACTGATCTTCCAGAGGCTGGAGGAGCAGACTAACGTACATATTGACTGGACATGCTTTGTAGATGACCAGTTTGCCGACAAGAAAAACCTTGCTCTGGCGCAGTTCGGCAATCTTCCGGACGGACTTTTTACGGCGGGTATGAACGATTACGATCTGCTCCGGTATGCGAAGCAGGGCATCATCATACCACTGGAAAACCTGATCGACAAATATATGCCAAATCTTCAGGCTGTGTTTGAGAAATATCCGGAATACAGGACCATGGTCACAGCGCCGGACGGCCACATTTATTCCTTCCCCTGGATTGAGCAGCTGGGTGAGGGCAAGGAAGCAATCCAGGCTATCGGTGATATCCCGTATATCAATAAGAAGTGGCTGGATTTCCTCGGACTTGAAGTGCCGACTACAACGGAAGAACTGGAGCAGGCGCTCATCGCATTCCGGGACAATGCAGACGCTCTTGAAAAAGAATTCAATATTGAAGGCGATGTGATCCCGATGTCGTTTATCATCAATAACGGCGACCAGGATCCGGCGATTTTGATCAACGGCTTCGGTGAGGGCTATGGAGATACCGGGGATCATTTTGCAGTGACAGATGAAGGCGAGGTAATATATACCACCGTACAGGAAGGGTATAAAGAAGGGATCAAGTGGCTGCACTCTCTGGTAGAGCAGGATCTTGTGGATCCCGAGGCATTTACCCAGGAGTGGTCCTCATATGTTGCGAAAGGAAAGAACCACAGATACGGCCTCTGCTTTACATGGGATATCGCAAATATCGACAACTATGAGGACTACGTGATGATGCCGGCGCTGGCAGGACCGGATGGTCTTGTCAATATTACAAGGCAGAACGGAAGTGAGACAAGCGGCTTTGACCGCGGAAGATGCGTGCTTACGACCAGCTGCCGCGATACGGCGCTGGCAGCAGCGTGGATCGACCAGATGTATGCACCGCTCCAGTCACCGCAGAACAACTGGGGAACCTATGGCGAGAAAGATGCGGATAATATCTTCGAGATGAGTACAAATGCAGAAGGCGGACCGATGCTGAAGCACCTGGACCTGGGCGACGCCTCGCCGGTGGAGGTGCGGCAGGCACAGTCTGTAAACGGACCGCTCGCTGTGCTCAATGATTATTATGATGTGTATGTAACACAGCCGGACGATGCGAAATGGCGTCTTGACAACATGCATGAGGTCTATCTGGATGACATGCATAGTAAATATGTTTATCCGAATGTGTTTATGAGCATTGATGATACGAACCGGGTGTCACAGCTTGATACAGATATCAAGAAATACGCGGAACAGAAGAAAGCGGACTGGATCTTAAACGGCGGGATCGATGAAGAGTGGGACGAGTATCTCCAGAAGATGGAGGACTACGGTTTATCCGAATATCTGCAGATCAAGCAGAAATATTTCGACAGCTATCAGGAATCCCTTGCAGAGCTTGAAGCAGCAGGATCCGCGGATGCCGCGTCCGGAAATTAAGCAGGAAAGGAATCGAATCAATATGACAAGTCAGACACTGCGTGAAGCAAGAAAATACGAAGAAGCTTCTGAAAAGATGATAAAGAAAGAGGAGCGGCCGGATTTCCATTTGTCTGCGCGTACTGGCTGGATGAATGATCCGAACGGCTTCTCATACTACAATGGGCAGTATCATATGTTTTATCAGTATTATCCGTATGAAACAAAATGGGGACCGATGCACTGGGGACATGCGGTAAGCAGTGACCTCCTGCACTGGGAATACCTTCCGGCGGCACTTGCGCCGGATGACGCCTGTGACCGGGACGGATGTTTCTCCGGGAGCGCGGTAGCGCTTCCGGACGGCAGGCATCTGCTGATGTATACCGGTGTGCTCCGGGAACGGCAGGCGGACGGCGGATATGGGGATATCCAGACGCAGTGTCTTGCCGTGGGCGACGGTGTGGATTATGAAAAGTGTGAGATGAATCCGGTCCTGGATAAAGCGGATCTTCCGGAGGGAAGCAGCGCACATGATTTCCGGGATCCGAAAATATGGCAGAAAGAAGACGGCACATACTGCTGCGTGGTCGGAAGCCGGCCGGCAGACGGGAGCGGGCAGATATTATTATATACCAGCCCGGATGGATTCAAATGGAAGTTTAAGAGCATTCTGGCATCCAATCATAATCGTTTCGGAAAGATGTGGGAGTGTCCGGATTTCTTCAGACTGGACGGGAAATGGGTGCTGCTGACAAGTCCGCAGGATATGCTGCCGAAAGGATTTGAATACCATAACGGAAACGGAACGCTCTGCCTGATCGGAGAATATGATGAGGAGACAGGAACCTTTACAGAACAGCATGATCAGGCCATTGATTATGGAATTGACTTCTATGCGACTCAGACGATCCTGACACCGGACGGACGTCGGGTGATGATCGGCTGGATGCAGAACTGGGATGCATGTGCGATCCGCTCGCCGGAAGAAAAATGGCTGGGGCAGATGAGCCTTCCGAGAGAGATTTTTATAAAGAACAACAGGCTTTACCAGCGTCCGGTCAGAGAGCTGGAAGGGATGCGGAAGAATAAAACAGAGTACCGCAATGTTGCATTTACCGATGTGATACGGCTGGACGGGATCCGGGGCAGAAGGATCGATCTGGAACTGACCCTCCGCCCCGGCGATTTAGAAAATATGTACCGGAAATTCGCGCTGCGTTTTGCTCAGGATGACACATACCAGACAGCGCTCAGTTTTCGCCCTCATGAATCCGTTCTTAAAATCGACAGAAAATTCTCCGGTTCCCGAAGAGCGATCATCCATCAGCGCCGGTGTCTGGTGAACAGTAAAAACGGTGAACTGAAACTGCGGGTGATCCTTGACAGGTTCAGTGCAGAGGTCTTCATAAACGACGGTGAGCAGGTTATGACGGCGACAATCTATACAGACCAGTCAGCGGAAGAGATTTCCTTTTTCGCAGACGGAGACGTAAATATCGATGTCGTGAAATATGATCTTGTATAGGATACTATATGGCGGAATCGTATCGTCCATTCGTTCCTGCGGACAGAAAACCCCATGTATCCTGGAGAATGAAACGGAGTGGGTAATTACCAGAAGATCAAATGGTAATTACCCGCTTCTTGACATTTACACAAAACGGATGTAAGATAGTCCATAGTATTTAGAGTTCTAATTAAAGGATGGCAGATTATGAATGAGAAAAGTATTATGGAAAAATATGATAAACTGAATCGGAAAATGCAGCGGTATTTTTCCAGCTTTTTTACAGGGACGGCGGTGACCAGCATTCAGGCATTGGTGCTGCAGTATCTTATTGTTGAAACCAAGAAAAGGGATGTTTTTCCGAAGGACCTGGAAGAGTTCCTGGAGATCAAGCCATCTTCTGTTACAAGCCTGATCAGCAATTTAGAGCGTAACGGTTATCTGCGCAGGGAAAGTCTGGCGAAGGACGGACGTTACAAAAAGCTTGTTCTGACAGAGAAAACAATGGAAATGGAAGAGGAAATAGAAAAGTGTATTGACAGTTATATGAAAAATATGTTTCTGGGAATATCAGAAGATGATCTGAAAGTATTTGAAAAAGTGATACTGCAGATGACGGAAAATACGGGCAGGTAATTTTTTTAAACAAATACTTAGAATTCTAAATAATGAAACATTTAACAGCAAAAGGAGGAATTTTAACTATGAATCAGACTACAACAGCCGCAAATCCTCTTGGGTATGAACGGATTGGAAAATTACTGAGGAGTTATGCGATTCCCAGTATCATTTCTTTGATCATCAACTCTCTCTATAATATGGTTGACCAGATTTTTATCGGCCGGGGAGTAGGATTTCTTGGAAACGGAGCTACAAATATCATTGCGCCGATTACAATGATAGCCATTGCGATCGGCTCTTTATTTGGTACACGGTAAATTCTCAGTACCGTGCTAGTTTCCTCGCTCCATGAGATAATAACTCCAGAAAACTACAAGTTTTTTAAAGGAGTTAGTGCCATGGATAAAATCACACATCAGGTCCGTGCAGAGCACTGGGCCAGGATCCTGAATGAATGTCTGAACAGCGGGATGTCAAAGACCGCCTGGTGCCGGGCAAACGGGATCTCTGAGAAACAGTTCTTTTACTGGCAGCGCATCCTGCGCCGGGAAGCTTATGGAGCATCTCAGGATCCATCCTTACCTGCAGTTACAGAGGCAGGACAATTGTCTCCCGTTCAGCAGTCCGTATCTTTTGCCGAGATCAAACTTCCTGCTGTGTCACCAGACGCATCACCTGTTTTCCACCCGGATCTTGTGATCCGGAAAGGGAAACTTGTCCTGGAGATTGCGAATTCGGCTTCGGCAGAACTGCTCTCCCGGGTAGGAGGGATCCTCCATGCTGAATAACGCATCCGGATTTCGAAAGGTTTACATTGCTGCCGGCTATACGGATCTGCGGCGGGGCATTGACGGACTGGCATCCATTGTGAAATTCAACTTCCAGCTGGATCCATACGAAAAGGATATCCTCTTCCTGTTCTGCGGTAGACGCAGTGACCGCATTAAAGGGTTGGTCTGGGAAGGGGACGGATTCCTTCTCCTCTACAAAAGGCTGGAGCTTGGCGGTTTCAGCTGGCCCCGTACAAAAGAAGAGGCGCTGGAGATCACGCCGGAACAATACCGGGCGCTGATGCAGGGGCTGGAGATCGTATCCAGGCACCCGATCCAGGAAGTGCAGCCCAGCGATCTCCTGTGATACATTGTGCAAAACGGAGAAATGTCTGGAGAATCTGTAGATTGGAAATGCCCCTTCTGTGGTGGCAATATTGTCCTGATGAAGAATGAAGGCGGACATACTGTCATTGGCTGCGAAGAGTGCGATATGCGCATCAATCTGGAATCCAATTAAAATATACGAAGAAAGGACTGATCGGAATGGCTTCATTTGATCAGAAGCTCCGTACCCTACGCCTGATGGAAATCCTTCTGGATCGTACCGATGATACGCACATGCTGAACGCATCGGAATTATGCACGATTCTGGATCAGGAATATGGCATCAGTACGGATCGAAGAACGATATATACAGAGATGGAGATCCTTGAGAAATTTGGACTGGATATACAGCAGAAGAAGGGGAAAAATCCTGGATATTATATCGGTGCCAGAGATTTTGAACTGCCGGAGTTAAAGCTCCTGGTGGACGCTGTACAGTCCTCTAAGTTTATCACGGAGAAGAAATCCAAGGAACTGATAACGAAATTAGAGAAGCTCTGCTGTAGGACGGATGCTGCAATGCTTTTCAAATATGTTTTCATTGTAAACCGTCCGAAGACAGAGAATGAAACTGTTTATTATAATGTGGACTACATCCATACTGCAATCTACGAGAATAAGGAAATTAAGTTCCATTATGCAGAGTGGACTGTTAAGAAAGAACTGAAACTGAAGAAAGACGGTGCATTCTATGTTGTCAGCCCGTGGGCACTGACCTGGGATGATGAGAATTATTATCTGGTAGCTTATGATGCGGCGGCTGGAATTATCAAGCATTACCGTGTAGATAAGATGCAGAACACTGAGATTCTGGAAACAGATCGTAAGGGTGAAGATTCCTTCAAAAATTTCGACTTGGCTGCATTTGCAAAGGAGATCTTTGGTATGTACGGCGGTGTAGATGCGGAAGTCACGCTGGAATGCAAGAATGAACTGGCCGGTGTTGTAATTGATCGCTTTGGTCATGATGTATGGTTGATCCCGCAGGGAGAGGATCATTTTAAAACCAGAGTTCTGGTATCAGTAAGTCCGCAGTTCTTTGGTTGGGTAACTGGTATCGGATCCGGAATGAAGATCACGGGACCGGATAATGTGAAGGCTGAATATAAAGCATATCTGCAGGATGTGCTTGAGAATTATTGATCGGTTATAGGTGAGATTATGGTAGAAGTATCAAAACGTGATTGGAAATTGTTCCGTGAGAAACTTCCTGGTTGGCAGGAAAGTTATATGGAACGTTTATGCAAGGAATATGTAGAGTTGCTGACCTGTGATAAGAAGGGTTCTGAACGATTCTGGGCACTGGAAGAGCGTATCAAAAAAGATCGCAAAGCTCCTAGCGTTATTCTATCGGTCAGTAAATCTGATATGCTGATTGATCTTGTTCGGTTAGTTCAGGATGAGGTGATTGGCCTTGGGGATCTGTCTGATTTTAGTGAAGACGTGCAGGAGAGAGTGAAATTCATGGTGCAGCGCTGGTAATGTGAATGTGGTAAAATATGCATTTTCGGGTCTTCATATAACCTGGAAATGCATTTCTTTGATGACTAAAAGGTAAGGTTGACACGTTGATTGTTTGGCCGTATACTGATATCATAAATAAAAGATAGGCCACCTAAAATACATGAAGGAGGTCCTGATATATGGATGAGTTATATCAGCAGATTATTAATATTTATAAAGAGACGGGTTCTGTAAAGAAGACAGCAGAGGAGCTTGGTACATATCCAATCAAAGTACGAAGAGTACTAATTACGGAGGGCTTATGGCACAGTAAAACCAGTGAACAGGTAGCAGATTTGCTTGCAAAGGGCAAAAGTGTAGCTGAAATAGCCGAGGAGCTTGTTATATCGGAGAAGAATGTTCAGTCTTATATGCCCTATTCACGTGGGCAGTATGGAGGGGAAGACAGAAGTAACGAAGCGATTCGAAGTGAGGAATATAGAGGACGGATGCAGCAGGCAGCTAAAAATCAGGTTACCAATACAGAAGCACGTTCAAAAAAGAAAGAGAATGATATTCAGGAGCAGCGTCGTCTTCTTGAAGAATTAAGATCCGAAAAAGAACGGCTGCTGAAAGAGAAAAAAGAATTCTGGGACATGATCGAAGCAGAGATGAAGCGGGTTCCTATGGCAATGCAGCTTCATCTGGAACTGGACCTGGGATATTTCGCAGATGAACATAAGGAAGTTCTTAGAAGATACGGAAGAATGAAGGATGGAATTACCAGAGATTTTATTGTTCCGGGTAATATGACACTGCATGGTCTTCATTATGCAATCATGAAAGCTTTTGGATGGCAAAACAGCCACCTTCATAGCTATGTTCCATATGAGGATGAATTCAAAAAAATGACAGATGGGGGATTGGTAAAAGAGTGGACCCGTCAGGTTGGTATGTATTTTCGTTTTCCCAGTGAGAATTATGAAGATATATATTGGGACGATGATTATGAGGAAGGTGAAAGCTTTAAGACCTGGCTGAAATCCAAGTATTGTGGACCATACTCCTATGAAGGCGTGGGAGAGCATTACATTCCTGCACAGATTGAAGTAGACAGATTCCGAAAGGACTGGCCTGCTATTCAGAAGAAAACAACAGATCAGAGAACGTGGAATGTCTACATGGAAGGTCAGTGTGAGGAAATGCTGGAACGCCCGATGCTTTGGACTGTACTAAAAACACCGGCTGAACAGGCAGATTGGGATTCATGGAAACAGGAGAAAGAGGCCGCACTGAAACAAGTTGAGAAAAAACGTAAGGACATTATCAAAAAATACAGACAGCTGACAGCCCGTATGGACCAGATCGTTGAAGAGGCAGGAACGCATTTTGACGAAGAAGGAAATCCGACGATCGACATGGTTCCCTATTTCCGGGAGATGGAGGAACTGGACCGTGAATTAGAAATGCTGTGTATTGATTATAATCCTGAACCAATTCCGGCATTATCTGCATTGTGTTATCGATATGACTATGGCGATGGGTGGGAGATTAAAATCACCTGTACCAATGCCTGGTACGACAAAACCGTTTATGCCAGGGATGAAGAAGGCGATATGCTTCATGATAAAAATGGATTCGTTCCTGAGAAAGCTTTGTTTGTAGATGCCTTTGGTCAGCAAATAGACGGAGAGTTTCTGGACAAGTTGAGAGATATTCAGCGTAAGGAAAAACCAATCTGCATTGCCTGGGATGGAATGAGTCTTGTGGATGATGTTGGTGGTGTTGGAGGTTTTTGCGAATTCCTTGAGACGATTAACGGTGATAATCCGGAAGAGAAGAAAAGCTATAAAACGTGGGCAAGGAGTCTGGGATGGACCGGACGCATGCCAAAACCAGAAAACATGCTGTAGCTGTCGGGATTTTTGCACATTGTTTTATGCTACATTTTAGGAGCAGACGGGGAGTCTCTAAAAATTAGCGGGATGATCTGGCTTGTACGGATCCGGATTTTCTCCTGAAAACACTTGGCAAGATGGGGCTTGTGATCCATTCCTTTGCAAATGGATGGGATGAGTCACCGGTAGCTACAGAGGGCTATTCGGCTCCAATTAAGTCCATTGGAAACAGCACGACTACGCCTCGTGATCTGGAAAATGATCTGGATGTTCAGATTATCTTTATGGCATTGGCAGAGAGTGTATCGGCCAGACTCAGGAAGCATGGATTTAAATGTAACACTGTAGCAATCTCCATCCGGGATAATAGTCTCTATCATTTTTCCAGGCAGATGCATCTGCGAGAGTACCGACTTTACGGCAGAGTGTATGCTTCGGTATATTAGAAATACGGGGAAGTGCAGCATGGAGATGATTGTCGATGAGATGCTGGCTATTTTGAATGATCGTGATGCATATGTTCAGAAACAGATTGAAAAGAACAGGAGAATTGATTTGGACGATTTATTTATCAGAGGTTTTGATATTCGATGGAATGAGGAATTACAGGATTCTTATGTGTATCAGATTCCGGCGATTGCGAATATTGACCATTTTGAATTTAAGAGTAATATTACATTTTTCGTAGGAGAGAACGGATCCGGTAAATCCACATTGCTGGAGGCATTTGCTGTAGCATGTGGTCTGAACCCGGAAGGTGGTACAGCCAATTATAGATTCAGTACTTATGATGACTATTCGGATCTGGCTTCAGCAATCAAACTTCGAAAAGGTGTCTCTAAACCCAAATGGAGGTATTTCCTTCGGGCAGAGAGTTTCTATAATGTCGCATCTGCTTTGATGACAAAGTATAACGATGATGGTAAGATGCAGGATCTTCACGCCAGATCTCATGGGGAAAGCTTTCTGGATTTTATCCAGAGAGCAGACCAGCCGGGACTCTATATCATGGATGAGCCCGAGGCGGCTCTTTCTCCGCAGAGACAGCTGACATTATTAATCCATCTTGTGAAGATGGCCAAGAAGGGAGCACAGTTTGTAATCGTAACACATTCGCCGATTTTGCTTGCCATCCCGGATGCGGATATTTTTTCTTTTGATGAAGGTAGCATCCGGCAGATTCGGTACGAGGATACGGAAAGCTATCAGATTACAAAGCTGTTCCTGGATAACAGGGAATATATGCTGAAGAGATTACTTGCGGAGGATGATGACGAGTAAGGGATATGGTGTTTATTGTCGATGAATTGGAAAGAAGTCTTCATCCAAAACTGACAGAACACTTCCTGAAATTATTTATGGAAGCACATAAAGATTCCAGAATGCAGCTTATTTTCACAACCCATGAGGATACTATCATGGATCAGGAATTATTCCGCCGGGATGAAATCTGGTTTGTGGAAAGGGATGCTGATAATGCCAGCAAGATCTATTCGCTGGATAGATTTAAGGAGCGATACGATAAGAAGTTAAGTAAAGCCTATCTCGATGGTCGTTATGGAGCGATTCCTGTGTTCAGGCAGTTTACCTTTCGAAAGGAGGGGTAAATAATGCCGGTCCATACTTACACCAATTGGAATTCGCGACCATCAGATCGTGAGGAACAGGTAGAGCCTTACAGGAAGTACTATTTTATATGTGAAGGTGCCAATACAGAAACATTTTATTTCGAAAAGCTGATTGATTTGAGAAAGGATCTGGGGATACACCCATTTTGTTCTATGGAAGCACTATCATTCCGTTCAAGGATAAGTTCGATAAGACATTGAAGCTTTACTCACTCATGACTACTAAGCCGGAGGAGGTTGAAGCCAGAAAGCAAAAGGAAATGGAAGAATAATTGTGAAAAGAGTGTGTGAATTATTGACTAGAGATTCTCCTGATGGTATATTTAGATTACCCAACGGGTAATTTGAAAAGGAGGGCAAACGTGCAGCTACTATACAATAACAGCAAAGTTCAGAAACAATGTACCGATTTAAAAACTGCAAAAAAGTTGTTTGGCGGGAATGCTGCATTAGCAACCAGCCTATTTGCCCGAATAAATGCTATGCAGCAGGCGAGTGTAATTAAGGATATTGTAATGATGCCGACATTTCATTTTCATAAGCTGAGTGGCAATATGGATGGATTTTTTGCTATAGATGTAAAAACGAGAAGAGATCCATGGCGTATTATTATTCAGCCATTAGATGAGAATGAAGAACCTTATGATCCTTGTAATATTGATGAAATTGCTGGTGTGGTTAGAATTGTTGAAGTAAAGGAGGTAAGTAACCATTATGAGTAATTATATTGAATATAATGATAAGATTGCTTTTCATCCTGGATACTATATCAAAGAAATCATTGAAGAAAGTGGACTTTCTCAGAAAGATTTTGCAAAACGATTAGATACCACGCCAAAGAATTTAAGTATTCTGGTACGTGGGGAGCAAAGCTTATCAATCGATATTGCCATGAAATTATCTCGAATGTTAGGGACTAGTGTTGACTACTGGCTGAATCTTCAGAAGAGCTATGACGCTTTGATTGCTGAGTTTGAATCATCCAAGGAATTAGAGCAGGAAAGAAGAATTTTCAAGTACTTTCAGTACACATATTTCAGAGAGAATTTTGGATTGCCTGATCTTCCGAGAAAAACAAATGAGCAGATTAAGTGCCTACGTGAATTTTTAAATGTTGCGTCATTATCTGTTTTCACAAAGCAAAATATGGCAGTTAGTTTCCGAAGTGCATCTGAAGATATGAAAGAGGCTAATATTGCCAGAGCAAATGCAATGGTTCAGATCGCAATTAATCAGGCACTGAAGATAGAAGCACCTAAGTTTGACAAAAAGAAGTTTGAAAAAGCTGTTGATTATGCATTGACATTAACAACACAGCATGGTGATTTTTATCCACTGATTAGGAAGGCCTTTGAAGATGCGGGAGTAATATTCGTAATACTTCCAAATCTTCCGGGTTCAGGAATAAATGGTGCAACCAAGAAGATTGGGCAGAATGTAATGCTGATGGTGAATGACAGACGTTTCTATTCAGATACATTTTGGTTTACTCTGTTCCATGAGATTGACCATATTATTAATGGTGATTATGGAATTACGTTTGAAAATGAGCACGCTGGACAGGAGGATGCAGCAGATAAATATGCGGAAGACAAATTGATCCCTCCAGGAGAATATGAGGCTTTCGTTAAAATGAATGAGTTTAGCGAAAATGCTATCCGCAGATTTGCTGAAAGAATTGACAGAGATCCGGGTATTGTCCTTGGCCGCTTGCAAAATGATCAGATTGTTCCATTTACAAATGTTGCACTGTCAAAAGCATTAAAACACAAATACAAAGTAATAACATCATAAAGAAGTATATAACTTGAGGTCGTCTACCGTTATCCACGATAGATGGGAGTTAATTTTTTGCATTGATCCTTGCTGCTCTTTTGGGAAATTAAAAAAGAGGAGGCATAAGGAATATGCGAAATGTAACAGAATTATCAAAACTCAAAGGAAAAGTTTATGTGTATCTGAGGGATGAAGTGATTGCTGATAAGTTCCTTCGCGATGCTGAAAATGAAGGATTCACATTTGGTGATGGAGCCAAACCGACCACTCGACCAGGGAATAATCTTTATGTGGTTAATAAAGATTGGACCATCAGTCATGTGGGTTGGGCAGGACATATGGCATATCAGTCGGCTACAATGATTGGCGACCAACGACTAATCCGGATAGATTATGAAAAGTACATATTAAACTAAATTCCAATTTTCGGAGTTATATAAATTGGAATATTATAGTGCAAATGGCACCTCAGGATGTGTTGGTTCCGAGGTGCCATTTTTTTAATATGAAACCACAAGCTGCATTTTGAATTTTTCCTCACCGTAAACTGCATGAGGGATATCCTTCGGCATAATGAGTGTTTGACCGGCTTTAAGATAGAAGACATCGTCAGCTACTGTGAAACGTCCTTTTCCCTCAAGAACGGTTACCATTGCATCGCCACCGGCTGCGTGGGTTGAAATCTCTTCTCCTTTGTCGAAAGAGAAAATTGTCATGCTGACATAATCGTTTTGAACAAGAGTTTTACTGACTACCTGTCCCTCCTGGTACTCAACCAGATCCTTGAGATTTAACATTGTCTGTTTTTCAATATTCTTATACATCTTTGTTCTCCTTTATTATTCAATAATATTTCCATCAATAGATATTGTTACTACTTGCCATGGAAGGAATTTACCACTTGCCTGAATCGCTTTTTTAGCAGCTATTTCAAGTCCACCACAGCAAGGAACTTCCATGCGTACTATGGTGACACTGGAAATATCATTATTCCTAATTATTTCCGTAAGTTTTTCGCTGTAATCAATATCATCCAGCTTAGGGCAACCTATTAGAGTTGTTTTGCCCTTAATAAAATCCTTGTGGAAAGCAGCGTATGAATAGGCAGTACAGTCAGCTGCTATCAAAAGCTTAGCGCCATTGAAGTAAGGTGCTTGAATAGGAGCAAGCTTAATCTGAACAGGCCAGTTAGTAAGCATAGATACTGACTCACAAGCTGCTGTATTTTCAGATGCATTATGAGCTGATTGCCTGTTCATCTGGCGCATTGTGGAACCAGGACAACTGTGTGGAAGTTGCACTTTGCTTTCCTGCATTATCGCCTGTTTTCTCTTTTTATTTTCTTCTACAGCGGCCTCATCATAAGCCGCAGCTTCCCTGGTTTCAAAAGATATTGCTCCGGTAGGGCAGTATGGAAGGCAATTCCCCATGCCGTCACAATAATCATCGCGGATAAGTTTTGCTTTGCCATCAATAATGGCAATTGCACTTTCATGGCAGGCTTCAGCACACAAGCCGCATCCGTTACATTTTTCTTCATCGATATGAATAATCTGTCGAATCATTTTAAACCTCCATTTGATTTAATGAATTAATTAAATCTGTATATGAATCTAAGGAGAGCTCGTAGCCAAAGAAGGATATAGCTTTGTAAATTTCTTCTGGTAGCTCTGTTTTTCCAGATTTATTGAGTCTTATTACCAACTTCACTGTTTCGGCGATAAGGTCTTCCTTTATTGTCTTAAGCTCATGGTTCTGAAGAAATTTTGTCATGTCATAATTAGATGTGTTGCCACATGGAGTGGGACAAGTCTCACAGTTTGGAGAAATGGTATATTTGTCTTTTATGATTGCAGTTACGATTGTATCTTCGTCAGTTGATGAATAGCAGTTAAGCAATGCGTTCATAACAACTGAGTCGGTTTGTTCGGTTTTACCGTTGTTTCCAATGGCACCAGCGAGTCCAACTAAGGCACTTATTATTTTCTCGTTCATTTTTTTATTGTCTCCTTGACTTCTTGAGGCTATGATACTATGATTCAAACAAAAAGTATGTGGTTATAACCACGAAAGTGAGAAAAATATGGATTTTGATTTTTTGTCTAAGACGGTACTATTTAAGGGATGTACAGATGAAGAAATAAAGCACATGCTTATTTGTCTAAAGAATAAGATAAAAAAGTTTGATAAGGATGAGTATATCTACAATGTAGGAGAGATAGTTACAGATGTATGCCTGATTCTTTCGGGATCAGTTCAAATCGAAAATGTAGATGTGGTTGGTAACAAAAGTATTCTTGGAGTAGTAAGGCAAGGAGATATTTTTGCGGAAAGCTATGCCTGTATTCCTAATCAGCCTATTTTGGTAGATGTAAAAACCTGTGAAGCTACTGAAATTCTCTTCATAAACGTACCTGCTTTGTTTGTGGAAAGTAATTCATGCGGGCATGGAGCAAAACTTATTCAAAATCTCTTGCGTGTGAGTTCCAGGAAGAACATAAATCTTTCTATGAGAATTTTTCATTCTGCATCAAAGACAATCAGGGGAAGACTTATTTCTTATTTTTCGGAACAGGTTTCAGTGCAGGGGACGAACAATATAAAAATACCTCTTGATCGCCAGCAATTAGCAGATTATCTGGGAGTAGAAAGAACAGCTCTTTCAAAGGAACTGGGGAAGATGAGGGATGATGGACTACTGACATTTCATAAAAATGAGTTCCACGTTGTAACTGGAGAGGGAAAGTGAAATTGAAATTTACCATTTTTTCAAAAAATGCTTGCGGACTTGGTAGTGCAGATTGAGAGTTGTACAAATAAGAATTTTTTTCAGCTAAAAAAGGAACGCCTGATTGATACAGAAGAAGAGGAATTGGAAACTACGACTGAGTAAGAAAATGACAAATTGCCCACTGGAAGGCCAGTTGTATATCAACCAGGTCTTTCGGTGGGCTTATTTTTGTTGTCTGTTATTCGTGTGAAATATCGTAAAGTTTCTGAATCTCTTCCGGGAGCTTGTCAGGCAGCATGGCATTGATGCCATCTTCATTGCCGTCTTTTATCGCGGTCTCGTAGTACCAGCATTTAAACTTGAGCAGGGCAAGGGTTTTCTCCATGGCTTTGATCTCATCTTCCACGGTAGCTTTTCTGGTCTCGAACAGCTCCTTCCTTTTCTCATAGCTGGAAGGACCTTCTACAACCCACTGGAAGAACTGCTTGATTTCTTTTATCTCGAGACCGGATTGTTTGAGACATTCGATGATACGGATGGCTTCTAGCTCCACATCACTGAAGTAACGGATATTACCTTTTCTCATCAGATTTGGGAAGAATCCTTCCTTGTCATAATATCTTAATGTCGAAATAGGGAGATTATACATCTCCGAAACCTGACCAATCGTGTACATGCTATACTTTCCTTTCCGAAAAAGTTCTTGACCTAAAGTTAGGTTTAGGTTGTATGATAATTTCATTATAAGATATATTCCAGGAATATTCAAGAAAATGACCGCAAGGAGGATAAATATAATGATGAAGACAGAAGATCTTAAGTTGGTTGCCGAATGGGATAAGACATTTGGGGAGAGCGATAAGGTAGACCACAAGAAAGTAACATTTATTAATCGTTACGGAATTACACTGGCAGCAGATATGTATACACCAAAGAATGCAGAAGGAAAACTTGCTGCAATCGCAGTTTCCGGACCTTTTGGTGCTGTGAAGGAGCAGTGCTCTGGGCTTTATGCACAGACTATGGCAGAGAGAGGATATCTTACTATTGCATTTGATCCTTCCTTTACAGGAGAAAGTGGCGGACAGCCAAGATACATGGCATCTCCGGATATTAATACAGAAGATTTTATGGCCGCTGTAGATTTCTTATCCGTACAGGACAAAGTGGATGCTGACCAGATCGGTATCATTGGAATCTGTGGCTGGGGCGGAATGGCTCTTAATACGGCAGCTCTTGATACCAGAATCAAGGCAACCATTGTTTCTACCATGTACGATATGACCAGAGTGAATTCCAATGGATATTTTGATTCTGAAAATACTGAGGAACAGAGATACGAAAAGAAGAAATCAATGAATGCACTTAGAACTGAAGAATTTAAGACAGGTGTATATTCACGTGCAGGTGGATGTTTACCACTTCCTGTTCCAGAGGATGCGCCATTCTTTGTTAAGGATTACAGTGAGTACTATAAAGGCAGAGCCTATCACGAAAGAAGCCTGAATTCTAACGATGGATGGAATGTGCTTGGATGTCAGTCATTTATGAATCAGCCGATTCTTAAATACAGCAATGAGATCAGAAGTGCAGTACTCATTATGCATGGCGATAAGGCTCATAGCTATTACTTTGGCAGGGATGCTTATGAAGCTATGGTGAAAGACAGCAAATATACAGAGAACAAAGAACTTCTCACCATTCCAGGCGCAGTTCACACAGATCTGTATGACAACCTGGATGTGATTCCATTTGACAAGATGCAGCAGTTCTTAAGGGAAAATGGAGTTGGCTAATCATGACAGTTGAACAGTATTTGGAAGAAATGAAACCGGGATTTACGGTACCGGGAGGAAGTGATGCACATTTGGTCATGCATGAGATGTCACAGAAAGCCTTACAGATCACTATGGAACTGAATAATAAATACCATACGCATGAAGAAATTATTCAGCTGATGTCAGAACTGACCGGTCATGAGATCGATGACAGTTTTGGAATGTTTCCGCCATTTTATACAGACTGTGGGAGAAACATTCATATAGGGAAAAATGTATTCATCAATGCAGGATGTAAATTTCAGGATCAGGGAGGAATATATATCGGAGATGGTGCATTGATCGGACACAATGCAGTTCTTGCAACCATTAACCATATGGAAGATCCTGCTCTTAGAGGAGGAATGATCTTTCATCCGATTCATATCGGAAAGAACGTATGGCTTGGAGCCAATGTTACAGTACTTCCAGGTGTAACGATTGGAGACGGAGCAATTATCGCAGCGGGAGCTGTTGTTACAAACGATGTTCCTGCAAATATGATTGCCGCTGGAGTTCCGGCTAAAGTGATCCGAGAAGGTAAGACAGAAGATAAAAAGGGAGAGGTTTAAAATGGCAAAGAAAGTACTGATTATTTCAACAAGTCTTCGTGGTGGCAGTAATTCCGATATTCTTGCAAAGGAATGTGAAAAGGGAGCAAAAGAGGCTGGTCATGAGGTAGAGTATATTTCCCTGAAGGGGAAGGACATTAAGTTTTGTATTGGATGTTTGAACTGCCAGACCAAAGGTATCTGTGTCCTTAAAGATGATGTGGCTGAGATTATGGAAAAGGTTCTGGCTGCAGAGGTTATCGTTTATGCAACTCCAATCTATTATTATGAGATGAGCGGACAGATGAAGACGCTCCTCGACAGATTGAATCCTATGTACCCGATGGATTATGCGTTCCGCGACATCTATATGATTGCAACTGCAGCAGAGGAAGAAGAAAGTGCATTTGAAAAAGCCTACAATGGTCTTCAGGGCTGGGTGGACTGCTTTGAAAAGGCAGAGCTTAAGGGTATCGTAACCGGTGGTGGCATTGGTGATGCTAATGATGCTTCAAATCATGAAGCAGTCATGATGAAGGCCTATGAGCTTGGAAAGGCTCTGTAATAATGAGAAAAATACGGATGATTCTACTCTGTGTTTTGCTGATCTTTTCCTTATCAGGTTGTGGACAGAAGGGGCAGGAAGCGACTCAAACGAAAACTTCTGATGAGAAAATAGCAGAAACATCTGAGATTCGGGAAACTCTTGCAGAAACGGAGAACTCAGAAACTGACGAGGATACAGAAATGAAGTTATATTTTAGTGATATAGAGATCCCGATTAGTTGGGAAAATTGTAAGGCTGTTCGGGAACTTGAGGAAGAAGTAGCGAATGGCGATATCATAGTCAGCATGTCCATGTACGGAGGCTGGGAGCAGGTTGGTTCTCTGGGACGATCTTATTCACGAACTGACCATCAAATGACAGCCCAAAGTGGAGATGTCGTTTTGTACAACGGAAATCAGATCGTTGTATTCTATGGTTCGAACGCCTGGTCATATACAAAGCTTGGACGTATGGAACTGTCACAGAACGAGCTTGAAGAGCTGCTTTCAAATGGAGATATCACCTTAACAATCAAAAAGTAGAGAATCAGGAGTCTTGTTGAGTAGCAGGTGGCACATCTGCATCTTGAGAATATATCCGTTCCTCACTATAATTAAAAAAGACCTATAAAGAGTGCGCGAGAGACAAGCTCAATGACCGCACAGCAACCTGCATAAGCAAGGTGCTAAAGCTTGACCGATGGGTGTGATGTGTTTGTGATTATTGGCTCCTGTCGGAAATGATGGGAGTCTTTTTTTATTGCCACTCTTCGTAGGATCATATATCTGAAGGATGAAGTGATTGCGAATAAGTTTCTTCGTGATGCAGAAGCAGAAGGCTTCACATTTGGCGATGGTGCCAAACCAACTTCACGTCCAGGGAATAACCTTTATGTGGTTAATAAAGATTGGACTGTTAGTCATGTAGGTATGGCAGGACATATGGCATATCAGTCAGCTACAATGATTGGCGACCAACGACTTATCCGGATAGATTATGAAAAGTACATATTAAACTAAATTCTGATTTTCATAACAAGAACAAAATGTAACCGTTGACATTACAACAAGCTGTTTGTATTATATCTTTGAGGTGATAATTATGCAGATTTCAAGTAGGTTTACAATTGCAATTCATATATTTGCCTGTGTTGATACATTCGGCTCGGAGATGAAAATTACAAGTGATTTCCTTGCAGGAAGTATTAATACAAATCCGGTCATTATAAGAAAATTATTGTCACAGTTAAAGGATGCAGGACTTATCGAAGTCAAAAGAGGACCAGGTGGGATTGATATAACAAGGCCACTTGAGGATATTACATTCCTGGATATATATAAGGCAGTAGAGTGTATTGAAGATGAGAAGTTATTCCATTTTCATGAAAATCCAAATCCAGAATGTCCTGTGGGCAAAAATATTCATAATATTCTGGATGATAAGCTGCAAAGTGTGCAAGAGGCTATGGAAAAGAAGTTAGCTTCTATAACTCTTGCTGATGTGAAAAATGATTTGATTCCATTACTGTAAAAGAGATTTGATGCTGCGTTCTAACAAGAGGGCAGCATTTATTTTATAATTGTTTTAATGTAACCATTGACATTACAACTGCATAGTGATATATTTCTTGGTGTAACAATGAAAGTTACAATTGAGAATCGGCCAATTCTTTTACTGTTAATTAATGTCTAATGGAGGAAATCATCGTGACAAAAGTAGTAGAGTTTTTACAGGCAAATCCTGTTCAGTATCTTGCAACAGTTGGTAGAGATGGAAAGGCAAAGTGCCGCCCATTTATGTTCTGCTTTGAAAAAGAAGGAAAGCTTTGGTTCTGCACAAATAATACAAAGGATGTATATCAGGATATGCAGGCTAATCCGGAAATAGAGATTTCGGTTTCTTCACCGGAGTACGCATGGATCCGTCTTGCTGGCAAGGCAGTATTTGAGAATAATGAGGAAGTGAAAGAGGGTTGCATGGCAAACCCTATTGTAAAGGGTCAGTATCAGACTGCTGATAATCCAATCTTTGAAGTGTTTTATCTTGAAAATCCTCATGGTTTGATTGCTGATTTTTCTGGTAATCCACCTTATGAATTCTAAGAATTAATACAAAAAAATACTGATTGCTGAAAGCCGAGTGTTTTGTGCCCGGCTTTCGGTGTAACAAAAGGAGCTGATATTTTATGAAAGGATTAGAGTATATAAGTATTCTTGTGGAAGTGATTCATTCTACAACCATTGCTACGATTGGAGCAGATGGACATCCACAGACAAGAGTCATTGATATGATGCTCTATGATGATAACGGTGTGTATTTCCTTACCGCAAAGGGAAAGGCTTTTTATGAGCAGTTGATGGAACAGCAGTTTATAGCTGTATCTGCGACAAAAGACAAGGTTGCAGTTTCTCTCAGAGGAAAGGTTAGAAATATAGGATATGAAAAGCTTGATGAAATCTTTGAAAAGAATGAGTATATGCAGAAAATATATCCAGATGATACAAGAACAGCATTACAAGTATTCCAGTTATATGAAGCACAGGGAGAGTTTTTTGATATCAGCAATCCTTCAAATATTGTAAGGAAAAATATTGTTATTGGTGAAGCGACTGAAATTAGAACGGGGTATTATGTTGGCAAGGATTGTATCGGCTGTAAACTGTGCTATTCTGTCTGTCCGCAGAAGTGTATAGATATTTCTAAAAAACCAGTAGAGATAAATCAGAATCATTGTTTGCATTGCGGAAGATGTGCAGAAATTTGTCCTAAACAAATAATCAAAAAGGTGGGATAAGAGTTGAAGCAGAGTGATCGTAGAAAATATTTAATTGAAAAGCTTTTGAAAGAACAGCCAAGGTATTCGAAGATGCGGATTCCGTCTGAAGAAAATGAGCAAAGGACATTACTTAGGTCATCAATGAATATCCGTATGCCGGGATTCATATCTGAAGATTTTTTGCAGATCCAGGACGAATACTTTGCAGAGATAAGAAAAGAAAAAGGAATGATTACACTTTCTGATATGGAAGAAGTAAAGCCTGGTATTTATATTTGGCAAGGGGATATCACAAGACTGGAAGTAGGAGCAATCGTAAATGCAGCAAACAGTGGCATGACAGGATGTTATCAGCCCTGCCATAATTGCATTGATAACTGTATTCATACCTATGCGGGTATTCAGCTTAGAAATAAGTGTGCGGAGATTATGGATGCACAAGGGTATGAGGAGCCTACAGGGCAGGCAAAGATTACGCCAGCTTATAACCTTCCTTGCGATTACGTAATTCATACTGTAGGTCCAATCGTACAAGGAAGACTCACAAAGGACCATGAAGCCCTTTTGGAATCATGCTATAGAAACAGCCTTGCGATTGCGGATGAAAATAGTGTTGGTTCTATCGCTTTTTGCTGTATTTCCACAGGTGTATTTATGTTTCCGAACGAAAGAGCAGCTGAGATTGCAGTGGAAACAGTCAGAAAGTATAAAGAAGAAAACAATAGCAGCATCAAGGTTATTTTTAATGTATTTAAGGATGAAGATGCTGCGATTTATCATAGATTACTAAAGTAGGTGAGATTGTATGTTTAAGAAAATCGTACCAGCAAGTAAGAATACATTTGAAAGTTTTTTTAGTGGTATTCCTGCCAGAGATTATGTATTTCAGAGTACTACTTCCTATGATGCGCAGATAAAACAGGCTGCTGAAATGATTAAGGAAGCAGAATATTGCTTGATAGGTGCAGGAGCAGGATTGTCTGCAGCTGCAGGAGCTCAGTATGGTGGTAAATTCTTTGAGAATAATTTTGGAGACTTTCAGAAAAAATATGGTAAAGGTCCATATATGCAGGATATGTATTCTGCAGGATTTTATCCTTATCCGGATGAAGAAGCCTATTGGGGATACTGGTCCAAGCAGGCTATGAAAGCAGGTATTGAAGCTAACCACACAGAACTTCATAAAGTGGTTCTTGATATGCTTGACGGAAAACAAAGCTTTGTGCTCAGTACAAATGCCGATGGACAATTTGTAAAAGCAGGATTATCAGAGGATAAGATTTTCTGTACACAGGGAGACTACTTTCATATACAGTGTGCAAAAGGGTGCCATCAGAAAACCTATGATGCTGTTACACTATTTAAGCAGATGGATCAGGCAAGAAAAGATTGCAGAATTCCATCGGATATGGTGCCTAAGTGTCCGGTATGCGGTGGCAGGATGAATATGAATTTGCGCTGTGACCAGTATTTTGTGGAAGATGAAGCATGGCATCAGGCCGAAAGCAGATTTAATGATTTCCTACAAAACATGACGGAAGCTGCAAAAAAAGGATACAAGGTTGTTTTATTAGAATTGGGAGTTGGATTTAATACACCGACTATCATAAGATTTCCATTTGAGAAACTTATGCGAGAATATGACAATATCAATATGATTAGACTTAATCTTAATGAAGCTGTGGTACCACTTGAGCTTGGAAACAGAATTGCGGGAATCAACGAAGATATGGATAAAAGTATACATGATATAATGAAGGTAATGAATTCATAAAATTGAAATTTTTTCGACTTATGGCGCACAGACAGTTTGTTAGAATGTTTGCATAATCAACTTCTGGTTTGATTTTATTTAACGTACAAAAATGTAGATAGTAATTCTACAATTTGTACGTTAAATGTTTTTTGAGGCTTTTGGGAGTTCTACAAAAACTGCAGTTAAATAGGATAGCCCAGCGTGGCCGAAAATCTCAAATTTTCGGCTGCACAAAATATTGTTCAACCGACCCGCAATACCTTGACAAAATATTTGTCAAGGTATACAATCCAAACATGGAGGGCGATACCATGGAAGAGATTATTAGATTTCAAAACAATATGCTCCTGATTAGAAGAACTGTCGGTTGGACAGCCGAAGAATTTGGAGAAAAGATCGGTGTTACAAGACAGACGATAAATAACCTTGAAAAGAACAATCGCGAGAAATTTAAGCTTAATAAGACTCAATATATTGCGATGCGCAGTGTATTGGATGCAGAAATCGCTAGATGCCCGGAAGAAACTGAAGTGCTCAAGCTTATCTTAGATATGCTTGTTGATCATCCCGAAAACTATAGCGAGAAGGATATACAAACCCTTGTAGAAAAAGCCAATATGATCACACCGTCAATACTTGCAGGTACTGCTACTCGAAAAGCCGCATCAAAAGAGGTTATGATGGCTATGGGAGCTGTATTAGGTGGCGCTGTTGCTGCTGGAGCAGTAGGCGCGTTAGCATCTCCCATTGTGGCTGGAGCAGCAGGGGCATGGTTATATAAAGTAATAACTTCTGGCAAGAAATAAGAGGTGCAGATATGGGGAAGAATATCATTAAGAAAAAAGACACGAAAAAGAAAAAGGAAATGAATTTCCAGAGTGTTGATTCTTTACAGCAGGTAGTCAATGTTGTAAATGAAGCAGCATTCGCGTTGAATGATAAAACAAGAACTATCCGAGAAAGTGCAATTCCGGAAGTATTAGCCGGAGCTCTTGGAGCTGGCATTGGTGGAGTTGGTTCTTTCGCTGCTTTGTATGGATTAGGCATGGTGGGCCTCTCTGCTGCTGGTATCACTTCTGGGTTAGCAGCGGCAGGCGCAGTAGTTGGCGGAGGCATGGTTGCAGGCGTATTTGTTTTAGCTGCACCTGTGGCTCTGTTGGCTGCAGGTGGTGTCGGTGTGGCAAGTCACTTAAAGGCAAAACAACTGCAGCAGGAAAAAGAACGTCTCTATAAGGAAGCTCTGAAAAAACATGAAGCTATCATCCGTGCACTAAAAGAGGAGTCAGAGTCTGATAAGGAACGTCTGGACTATCTCCAGAGCTTGAATATTCTGCTGCAAAGAGCTGTAAATGATTTGAAGAGTGACCTAGGCATAGCATAACAAGGAGGATTTGAATTAGTGCGAATTAAAATCCCTAAAAATAGCATTCAGCTTATAACAAAAGCTGTTTCACAGAATGCACCGAAAGTAATGCGCAAGGTTAGCGAAGTCGCAACGCCTGTGATAATGAAAGCTGGCACACACATAAAACCAGTAGCTGATGTTGTTGCGAAAAATCCAGGAAAAACCCTTCTTGGTGTATTAGGTGTTGGGGTGGCCGCAGATGATATTCATCAGCGTCATAGCAATAAGGTGCTAAAGAAAAAATCTGAAGAGCGCGAAATGGAAACCAAAAGGGCTCTCCAGAGGCATGAAGCTGAAATACAGGAACTGAAGGTTCAGGCTGATAAGGCCGAAAATCTGGAAATCATCAATGAGCAACTTTGCAACGCTATCAAAGAAACAAGGAAAGGTGAGCCGGATGAAGAAGTATACGAAGATGGAACAACAGATAAATAACGTCCTGGTTCATCAGGAGAAAATACTGTCTGAGATACAGTTTCCAGATTCTAAAGAGATGGATACACGCATTTCTGAAAGTATAGAGTTGCTTAAAAGTCTCGGATATGATCCTGATATACAGAAAAAACAGAGCGTGACTCCTTTCCAGAAGAGACAGATAATGGTTGTTCCATCATGGGAAAAACTGTGTCAGGAGGCAGAGCGCCATGTTGGAACAGGACATGATCTTGATGAACTCTTCTCCGAAGAAGAGTTGAAAGCAAATGAACTGGCTATTCGGGAGTTAAACAAAGAATATAATGCTATCCATAAGTTAGATGCTTTTGATATCAGTATTGCTGCTGCTGGTGGTCTATTGGGTGCGTTAGTTGATATCTTACTGGTGGGCATTCCGGCTAAAACTCCAGATGGATTAAAAGCCGGTCCCTTATCGAATTACATACGCGATTATTTTGATCAGCGTTTCCCAGAAGAAGAAATGCAGAAACTTGCCAATTCAAAGGAAAGCAAGGTTCCATATGATGCACAGGACAACCGACACACGACAATTCGTGTAGAAGGATTATCAGCATATTATCATCGTATGTTGCAACTTGGACACGATCCGTTACTTGGTTTTATTTTTGGCATTGCAGATATTCTGAACGGTACCATGACTACCATCGATAAGCAGGGCAACTTTGTATGTCAGGTAATGGAGAACTACGCAGATCGTACTGAGTCAGATATATTTGCTGCTCTTTGCAAATTGATTGCTCATTTCAAATCTGATATGACAACGAGTATGGGATTGCCTGCACCACTGATGAGTCTATTTAACTTCTTGCAGTTTGGAAGTATCGGTGAAGAAGAACTAACAATCGCAGAAATTGTTCAGGGAATGTATTATGAGGGATATGACTTTATTCATTTCTGCTCCATGTCTGTTCCGGCAATGGTTACAGAAGTTGTTGTTCGTTTGGGATATGCCATTAAAAGAATCAAGGAAGGTAATAAAATCAAGGATTCTATACCGTTCTCATTGAATAGAGAAAAGCATCCTAAGCTATCTACCATGTTATTCGTTGGGCACTCAGCTGCAGTTGCGGTTAATGCAGGAAAAGTGGCATTCACGAAGAATCCAATGGCCATCAATTATCCTCAATGGATTGCATTCGCAAAGTACTCCTATACACAATTGAAATGGGGGTTGATACAAAAGCCCGCACTGCGAGAAAAATATGTAATGGGTAAAATAAACGAAGAACTCGATCAGGTGTTGCTTGAGATAGATAAAGGTTTCGACGATTTTACTCGTGGCTATATTGTTGTAATTGAATAGATGTCCTTACATACCCCTTCTTCCTAACCGGTTGAAGGGGTAATTTTTATGTGAGGAGGTAATCAAGTTGAAGCTTATTATCACAGAAAAACCGTCTGTCGGGCAGGCCTATGCCAAGGTTCTCGGTGTGCGGGATCGCCACGACGGATATCTGGAGGGTGGCGGATATATCGTCAGCTGGTGCGTTGGTCATCTGGTGGAACTCTCGGAGCCGGAGGAATATGACGGCAGGTACAGCAAATGGGAGTACGCAGACCTTCCCATCATCCCTGAGGGCAAGGCTTATATCCAGGTCAACAAGGAGCTTCAGCGTGTCAGTCGTGATACTCTGACCAATCCGGAAATGGCAGCACTCCTCAAAACCCTGGCAAAATACTTATAAACTTACATAGCGGACAGCTCTTCCAAAAGGAATCAGCTGCCCGCTATTTTTGTGTCTATGTGGCTTCCGGAGGCCTTAGCCAACAGGAGTCCACCTCCCGAAAAAGGACTTCTGTTGGGACTCGTGCTGAACAAAAAAGTTATGATATTGTCTTTGACCATGTTGGGTTTGCCTACAATACCGGAGAAACCGTATTGAAAGATGTTTCCTTTACGGCAAAACAGGGAGAGGTTACGGCTTTGGTCGGCCCATCCGGCGGTGGAAAAACAACCGTATCCCGGCTGGCTGCAAGATTCTGGGATATTAACAGAGGAAAGATTACCGTGGGCGGCATGGATGTATCCCGAATTGACCCGGAAACACTGCTTTCTCTGTATTCTATTGTATTTCAGGATGTTACACTGTTTGACAATACGATTCTGGAAAATATCCGAATCGGAAACAAAGACGCCACAGATGAACAGGTCATTGCTGCTGCGAAACTTGCCAATGTGGATGAATTTGCGGAAAAACTGCCGGATGGATGGCATACCAATATCGGGGAAAATGGCTGTGAACTTTCCGGCGGAGAGCGCCAGCGTATCTCTATTGCCCGTGCATTTCTGAAAAATGCGCCGATCATTCTTTTGGATGAAGCTACTGCTTCCCTGGATGTGGAGAATGAAACTCTGATACAGACAGCCCTTTCCCGTCTGATCGCAGATAAAACCGTTCTGGTTATCGCCCACAGGATGCGTACCGTAGCCGGAGCAGATAAGATCGTTGTCCTTTCTGATGGTACAGTGGCAGAAGAAGGATCACCAAAGGATCTGGAAGAAAAGAATGGTGTATATGCCCATATGGTAAAACTGCAGACAGAAAGCCAGAACTGGAAACTTGCGTGAAGAAGTCTCTAAAAGATATCTTATAGGAATTGAAAGAGCAATTTGAGTAGAAAAAAATTTTTAAATCTGTTAGAATAAATGGAAAAGAGGTTAGTGATAGCTAACTTAAAGAGGCAGATTATGAAACAATATAAAATCAAAAAAAATTCATTACAGGAAACCTTGATCATTCCTTTGTATGCCCGATGGCTCTGTTCGCAGAAATTTCCCGGATTGTTTCAGGATGAAACAGCCGGCGAGTTGATAAAAAAAGTGGATTATGACTTTTCTACATTAGAAAAACAATCGGAAAGTATCATGCATAGCTTTGGTGCATTGGAAGTAGCCATGCGCCAAAATGATCTTGCATGGGAGATACGGGACTATCTCTATCAACATCCAAACGCCGCAGTCATTAATCTTGGCTGCGGATTGGACAACACCGGACGAATGTGCGACAACGGTCAGTGCCATATCTGGAATATTGACCTGCCGGATGTGATTGCGCTGCGGAATCAATTGCTTCCTGCCGGAGAGCGGGAAGAAAATCTGGCTTGTGATTTAACAGATCTGAGCTGGATGAAAGCTGTACGGTTTGATCCTGAGAATGGTGCAGTACTGTTTGCCGCCGGTGTATTCTACTATTTTACTACAAACCAGATGAAGCAGTTGGTTAAGGCAATGGCCGAACACTTTCCGGGAGGACGTCTGGTTTTTGATGCAGCAGGCAAAACCGCTGTCAAACTAATGCTGAAAACCTGGGTAAAACAGGCGGGGATCAAGGATGTCGGTGCATATTTCTCCGTAAAGGATGCCAAAGGAGAGCTGGAGAGCTGGTCACCATTGCTCTCTGTTTCCAGCTGCGGGTATATGCAGGGCTATCAGAAACTGGAGGGATCGGGGGTAAGATCCATTCACCGCCTTCTGGCTAAAATCGCCGACGGACCGCTGCATTTGCAGATTGTGCGAGTGCGTTTTAAGGAGGAATCTGGATGAACTGGATGCGAACGATATTAGACGGATTTGCCATGGCAGCCTATTTTAATTTGTTTGCTGCTGCCGTAGCACTGTACAATCCCAGACTGATGTTTCCCAGCTACCCGCCTGCCATTATCAGGAGTGCGCCGGAACCGCCCTCAAAAGCGGAGAATCGCTTTTACTGGCTATGGATCTTTTTTGGGGAGCTTCTGCCCCTCTTGCTCTACGGGGCAGTCAGTATGGTGGAAGGGGGCACTCATGGGTTTTGGCAGATGGCGCTGACAGGATATATCCAGTGGATGATGATAAACCTGTGCGACCTGTTTTTTCTGGATATCTTTCTCATCCAGAAAAGGGCGAAACGCCGTTTTGTAATTCCTGGTACGGAAGGGCACCCTGGCTATGGGTTCAAAGCGTGGATGAAAAGCTACGCATTGCCGGAGCATCTGTTGCAATGGCCATTGATCCTGTGTCCCCTGATGGCGGCGGTGCAGGCAGGGATAGGAGTATTGTTGATGAGATTATTAATATAGAGGAGATAATGTAATGAACAAGAAAGAATTAAAACAGGAGAATATTCGACTTGGAACTCACGGGGAAGACTACGGAAGCTGGATGTCCAATCCCGTGTTCTATATTATCGGCGGCATCACGGCTCTGGCCGTGGTTTTGGCCGTACTCTCTTTTTCGGTGTTCCACATCACGGTTCTCGGTGTTCTGTTATCTGTTGTTGCGGCGGCGCTGATGACCCTGCTGGTCTGGATCACATGGATCAGGCGCCAGTATGCCTTTGGCGGCGGCGGAATCATGGAACAGGTTCATAGGGTTGTTCTCTCCCATCTGGACTATGATGGGCAGGGAAAGATTTTGGAAGTAGGCTGCGGCTCCGGAGCACTGGCAATCCGTGCGGCTCTGACATGGCCGAAAGCAAAAGTGATTGGCGTTGATTACTGGGGTGCTGTGTACAATTACAGCAAAGCACTCTGCGAGAAAAATGCTGCCAGTGAGGGCGTGGCTTCCCGCTGTGTATTTCAGCACGGTGATGCGAAGCAGCTGGATTTTCCTGATGAGAGCTTTGATGTGGTCATCAGCAACTATGTCTATCACAATGTTATGGGTGCTGATATGCAGAAACTGCTGCTGGAAAGCCTGCGGGTATTGAAAAAAGGCGGCGTCTTTGCACTCAACGATGATATGAAGCCAAAGCTGTACGGTGATATGGAAGATTTTGCGCAGAAACTGAGGGATATGGGGTATCAGGATGTTCGTCTCATTGATACTGCACAAGAGGCGTTCGGCTCACACCGCCGAGCAGCTATGATGATGCTGGGATCTTCCAGACTCCTGGTAGGCCGGAAATAATCTCACTATAAAGGAGGACTGGTTATGCAGAAATTAGGCGTTGTAGAAGATACCCTGTTTGTCCCTATGCTGGGCAGAATCTATGCCAGTGAGCACTGCCCGCAAATTTTATATGATAAAAAAGCATTGGAATTGAAAAATAAGCTGCCCTCGGACTTGATTGAGCAGAATAAGCAGAACCAGTATACCCTTTTGGCCTCTGCCTCCCGATCTGCCAATATGGATCGGTTTATTCAGTCTTTTCTGGAACGCAGACCGGACGGTGTGATTGTCCAGCTGGGCTGTGGGCTGGAGACAACCTATTACCGCTGTGATAACAGAAGGACACACTGGTATGCCGTGGATCTGCCTCATGTCATTGACTACCGGAGGGAACTGCTCCCGGAATTGGAACGAGAAACCTATCTTGCAGGAGATGCCTTTTCCGAAGACTGGATCAGACAAGTTCGTACAGAATTTCCCGATGCTCCTATTCTCGTTACTGCAGGTGGATTATTCCATTATTTTGAGGAAAATAAGGTCATTTCCCTTTTGCGTATGATAGGACAGTCTGGAAATATGGAAGTTGTTTTTGATACGGTGAACAAAAGAGGCATGACCATGATGAAGAAAAAATATATGAAACAGGTCGGCCATGCCGATGCACAGATGTTCTTTTATGTGGATTCAGCGGAAGAACTGGCAGCAAAGATCAGGGGTAATGTGAAGGTGATTGCGGAGGAACCTTATTATCGTTACATTCCTAAAAACGGCTTAAAGCTCTCCACAAAGGTCAGTATGGCGGTTTCTGATCAATTCAAAATGGTAAAGATGATTTGCTTAAAAACCTAAGATTTTTTAACACAAAATAATTTTTGCAAGTGCAAAGAAATAAATCAACGCTTGAGAAAGGAGTAAATAATATTTGATATACAATAATCATTATCTTAATAAGAAAATAAATCGATAGAGTCGGGAATCCATGCTTGAATGGAGTCCCGGCTCTGTTATTTTGTGCGGCAAATAATTATATCCATGTCAGTGACAGACGGAAAGAGATAAGGTATAATAATCGCAGAAGAGTACAATAAGTGGCGGTATTTGATATTGAGAATATTGTTTATGCATTGAAAGGGAGAAGAGAGGAAATACGAATGAGCTATAAACATGAATGGGTTCTGATAGAGGCAACAGACGATATTGATGAGATGGAACACAGAGAGCCTACGGAAGAGTTTCTCTTCTATCGTGCGGTGGCCACTGGTGATATTGACAAGGTGAAACAGAATTGTGAACAGGAAAGGTTTATGTCTGATAAAGGAGTGGGGATACTTTCTAAAGATCCGGTGACAAACCTTAAGTATCATTTTGTAATCACGACCGCCATGATTACCAGAATGTGCAGGGAACACGGAATGGAACTGGAACAGGCTTTTCGCCTGAGCGATTTTTATATTCAGAAGTTGGATGATATCAATACAGAAGAAGAGGTACACAGGCTTCATGATGCGATGGTGATGGATTATACAGAAAAAATGCGGAAATATTTCCGAAGCGATACCAATTCAAAGCATATTAATGCCTGTAAGGAATACATATATTCGCATATTAAAGAAAGGATCACAATAGAGGATCTCGCAGATGTACTGGGTGTATCTGCAAGCTATTTATCTAGGCTCTTTAAAAAAGAAGTAGGCGTATCTGTCAGCTCATATATTCGGAAAAGAAAGATTGAAATGGCAAAAAACCTGTTGAGGTTCAGTGACTATTCCATGATCGAGATAGCAAACCGGCTGTCTTTTTCCTCTCAAAGTCATTTTATTCAACAGTTTCGTGAAGTGGAGGGAATTACGCCAAAGAAATATCGGGATGAGTATTATATGGTCCAGTGGGATCTGGAAGAAGTATCAAAGACAGAATAAAGAGGTTATATGTATAATGGAGGGAAGCCGGGATGCAGCAGTATCCCGGCTTCATTATGAAAAGCTATAAAGTAAGCAAAATGTCATTCTGAGGTTCCAGAAGTTTTTCAGGAATGTAGTTATCTGTAAGTTCCTGGCCATTCAACAGCAGGCGTGTAAAACCGGATTCCCGGTGCTCCGGGTTTTCTACACGGATGTGCAAATGTCTGCCCCGGAAGTCCTTTTCAAGCTCAAAGGAGGACCAGGATTTTGGAATTGCCGGTGCGATTCGTAGTCCTTCCAGATCTGGACGCAGACCTAGAATACCTTCTACACAGCCGACCATTACAGTGGAAGCGGTTCCTGTCAGCCAGTGGACGTGAGAACGGCCAAAATGTACGCTGGCTCGGCCTTCGGTGAACTGGCCGTAGCAGTAAGGCTCCAGTTGCCGAATCTCTGCCCGGTCATTCTGGGCAGAAGGAGCATTTTCCAGGAAGTAGTTAAATGCACGTTCTCCATGCCCGCGGAGAGCTTCTGCAAGGATTAGCCATCCTTGTGACTGAGAGAAGATGCCAGCGTTTTCTTTGGTACCTTGATTATAGATCACTGCGAGAGCGCCGGTAAAGGCGTGTTCATGATACGGAGGATCCATCAGGATCGCGCCATATTCTGTGTTCAGCCGGTTATATACATTTTCCAGAGCGGCATCTGCCTGGGCATCATTTGCAAAACGGCTGATGACAGACCAGCTCTGAGGATTCAGCCACATGTTGGCCTCCGGATCTTCCGGTGCGCCGATACGTTCGCCTGTTTCTGTGTACCCCCGGATAAATCTGTCTGTATCCCAGCAGAGAGTCTGAATCTTTTCTTTCATATCTTTAATCTGGTCATCAAGCCACAGACTGTATTCCGTGTCGTTTTTGTACACCGCGAATTCCTTTGAAATTAATAACGCATAATAGAACTGCATTGCTACAAATGTAGATTCCCCATCTGCTCCAAGTCTGAGACAGTCGTTCCAGTCGGCATAGAGTCCTGCAGGCATGCCGTGAGGTCCCAGATGATCCAGTGAGAACTGAATGGCTCTCTTCAGATGTTCGTATACGGTACCTTCATCCTGGTTTGCGAAAGGAATGATCTCATTCAGAAATGCCGTATTACCGGTTTCGGCAATATATTTGTATACAGTTGGGAAGAGCCAGAGAGCATCGTCTGCCCGATAGGCAGGATGTCCGGTTGCCTGTACGTAGGAAGCATCATCCGGCGTATCTTCATGTCCCGGATTGTGATGGAATTTTACAAGTGGAAGTCCGCCGCCGTTATCGACTTGAGCAGAAAGCATAAAACGGATTTTGTCACAGGCCATTTCAGGATCCAGATGAATGATTCCCTGGATATCCTGGACGGTGTCCCGGTAACCATATCCGTTTCTAAGTCCGCAATATACGAAAGATGCGGCCCTTGACCAGACAAAGGTGATAAAGCAGTTGTAGGCATTCCATGTGTTAATCATCGTATTGAATGCCGGGTCAGGGGTATGGATCTGAAGGTGATCCAGTTTTTCATACCAGTCTTCTTTTAATGCGTCGATTTCCGCTTCAAGTTGCACAGATGGATCCGTATATGAGGAAAGGATTCTGGCGGCTTCATCGGAAGATTTCATGCCCAGAATAAAGAGTATGGTCTTAGATTCTTCCGGAGCAAGGGAGACGGTACAGGAAAGAGCGCCACAGGAATTTCCGTTGTTACTAAGCGTATTTTCCAGTTGGCCGGAAGTGACGCCGACAGGGTCGCCATATCCGTGATAGGGGCCAAGGAAAGCGCTTTTATCTCCGCAGTAGGAAGATACTTTCCTTCCGGCCAGACCGAAGAACCGCTCGGTGACCTGTTTGTCATCTACTTTTTCATCGTCATGCAAGGCGTCAAGATTACCGTGAATCTGCTGTATAATCCGGTTTCCCTCGAAGAGGGTGCGGGTGATGAACAGAGAATACTGGAGATTCACCTGATCCTGTTCATAATTACTGTGATTGGTAAATTCCGCATATCCGGTCAGTGTAAGATTTCGTGTTGCTTCGGAACAGTTCTTCACTGTAAGAGCCCAGACTTCGTATGTTTCTCCCAGGGGGACATAGTAACATGCCTCGGAATGGATGCCGGAATAGTCGGCAAGCATCCGCGTATAGCCCATCCCGTGGCAGCATTTGCTCTGGTAATGCTCCAGGTCTTTACCAACCGGTTGCCAGGAGGCAGACCAGTAATCGCGGGAATCATTATCCCGAATATAGAGGTAGCGCCCCGGCTGATCAAACTGATTAAAGATATAGCGAAGGATCCGTCCGTTGGCACCGGATTTGGCGAAGCTATAGCCACCAGCGTTATTGGAAATGATCGCACCATACTGGGGAGAACCAAGATAGTTTACCCAGGGAGCCGGGGTGTCCGGGTGATCGATCACGTATTCTCTGTTTTTGTCGTCAAAATATCCATATTTCATATTATTATACCTGTCCTTTTTTAAACTAAGTGAATTACAATGTGATTGTTCCGGGAAGGAAGAGCTATAATGGTTTCCCGCGACAACATTATATAGTTTGGGCTGTCGATTTTCAGGTACTCCTGATTGCACGTTGCAGAACCTGTTATGTAGTTTCCGTATTCTTTGTGCTCCGAATTAATATAGGTGACGGTGAACTCTTTGCCTGCAAAAGTCAGCTGTACGGAGGCTGTTCCGGTTTCGTCGAACTGTTCTGCGGTCAGTTTTGGCTCCATCAGAAGATTTCCTGCTTCACCGCGGACGCCGAACACCTGCGTGATCATGGTCAGCATGAACCAGCTGGCGGCACCAGTAAGGTAATGATACATTCCCCGGCCATCAGAACGGAAATATTCCGGAATACCAGGATAGATATGACTGGTGTCAAAATCCAGAGCCGTATCGGCGAGTGTGCGCAGTGCTTTCCAGCCTTCCCGGGCAAAACCGCGCTGATAAAGTGCGTATGCGAACATCACCGTCATATGGGAAAAGACCGCGCCATTTTCTTTTTCTCCATAGGCGAAGCCGAACATACGCCCCATGTCAAATTTCAGTTCCTGAAAATCGGTATTCAGACGGTAACCTCCGATGTCTTTTCGGTACAGATATCTGTCAGCACTGGTAACGATTTGCCGGATCTGCTGTGGAGACGCCACTTGTCCCATGATGGCGAACACCTGTCCGGTGAGCATCATGCGGACATCTCCCGGTTTTTTCGAGTATCGTTCTACAGCCTGTCCATGATTGTCGTAATAACTGTTGAACCAGCCCTCATTTTCCTGTCCGCAGATCCACTCCTGATTCCGGATATGTTCGGTCAGCCATTCGGCTTTCAGTTCCAGATCGGATGCTAGTGATGCGTAGGAGATAAGGAAACGTTGACCGCTGATAGTATGACGGCAACTTTTGACATATTTATGGAGAATCTCTGATTTTCTGGAAATGCTGTCATACAGCGCGCGATCATGGCCAAGAAGAATCTGGATCTCATACAGAAGTTCGGTTTCGCTCTGGCCGGAGTATGCTTCCAGGAGTCGTATCATACGTGCCAGATTACGCAGGTTGCCGGCATAAGCACAGGTAAAGGCCACGCTTTCTCCGCGGTCCGGCGCCATATCCAGGGCGTCATTCCAGTCGGCGTCACGGAGCCGGTAGATATTATGCTCACCTATTTCGTAGAAGGCGCTCAGCTGCTGGATGAGCAGATGTTCCAGAATGCTTCCTTTATAGATGACATCGGCCTGAGTCATCTGCTTGTTTCCCTGTTCTGAAGACCACAGTTGATCCCGAAGCCTGCCGCGTTCTGTCTGTGCATCTTTAAAATAAGGAACTTTCCGGTTAAGGATATCAATATCACCTGTCTGATCGATATACAGCTGGGTAGTGATCAAAGGCCAGAGAGCATGGTCCATCCAGACACGGGTGATGTTGTTGCGGTCAGCGATAAAGTTGCCTTCTCCATTTCCAATGATAGTGGCATTGGTTCCATCGATCCGGACGCCTCCGTAATTATTCTCAATCATTTTACCTACGTTCTGCGGATCCATGAGGAGAAGAGACAGGCAGTCCTGCCAGAGATCCCTCCATCCCCGTCCACCGCGGCCGTAATCATGGTGCGGAAGGAAGGAACATCCGTAGATCCTGCGCAGATAAGGCTGGAAGCAGACCCATTTCATAAACATATCCTGGTCCGGGTTCCCGGTATGGAATGTAACGTTTACCTTTTCTGCCCAGTATCGGATGGTTTCGTCCAAAGCAGCCTGTATCTTTTCGACAGATGAATATTCTTCATATATTTTCCGGATTTCATCCCGGTCTGTATCGGCGCCCAGTAATATGGCGTATTGGATTCCCTGTCCTGGGTCAAGGGAGATCTCCGGGAAAGCAAAAGCGCCGATGGCTTCTTTGCCGGCGACAGAAGTTCCGCAGGGAACACCGTTAAAGGACTCATAGACAGCACGCGGATGAGTGTAACTTCCCCCTTCTCCGATAAATTCTTCTACAGTGGGATAAAATCTTTCCGGCTTTTGTCCAAGGGAACTGAAACCATATACATAGTAAACGGTGTGGTTCTTACGATGTCCCCGCTCATCGAAGGACATGGTAGGGCAGACTGTGATTCCGTTTGCTTCTGTTTCGATTCGGTGGAGCATGGAAGTGACATTTCTATGATCTCTTAGATTGTCAGCGCTTCTGCCGTAGATGGGAATTGCGGCATATGGAGTGAGATTCTGCACTTTCTCGGATTGGTTCTGTATGGCAATATGCATGATCTCCACGTTATTGTTCCAGGGAACAAAAGAAACGATTCTTAATTTCAGCGCCGGGGCAGAAGAGGTCCGTTCCAGGCAGTGCCACATGAAGCCGGCGTGTAAAATACATTTTTCCTGATCAGGTGTGAATTTTCTACTTTCCTGTTCATCAGAGGCGCCTGTAATGGAAGTAATTCTGCCGTCGTCAGATTTCAGCCAGAAATTCCTGGTGGCGCGGTTGCTGTGCAGGTTTTCTGAACTGACCGGTTCAAGCAGGAAGGTTTCCTGATCGAGTTTGGAATCGCCTCCGAGGATAGGCGTGACACAGCTTTTTAATCCTTTTTCCGAAGCCAGTGGAAAGTAAAGATAACTTGTATTCTCAGGATGTTCTACAGAGAAGCTTCCGTTATTATCCGTAAATTGCGTATGCTTCAATTTCATGACTCCTTTCTCTCTATAATTTATTTTATGCTATGCATTATATAGAAAATCTCATATGCCAAAAATCAGAAAAAGGGATAAAAATATCAGAATCATGACATGAAATCGTCTGTTTTCTAAGATGTGTCATGAATCTGATATTTTGCAGAAAATCTATAATATATCGAATTCGGGAGATTGGGATATAATCATCACAACACAGGCGGGAGGAGGTCCTGCCGGAAATATGATATAGGAGGAATAAACAATGAGAAAGAAAGTAATTGCATCTCTTTTAACAGCAACAGCTGTTGTAGGAATGCTGGCTGGCTGCGGCGGAAGCTCTGATTCGGGTTCCGACACAGCAGCATCCGGGGAAGAAGGAAAAGTTATCAACATTTATAGCTGGAATGACGAATTCCGCACACGTCTGGAAGCAATTTATCCGGAGGTTGAAAGTACATCTGATGATGGAACGGTAACAACTCTTAAGGATGGAACAGAGATTCACTGGATCATCAATCCGAATCAAGATGGTGTATATCAACAGAAATTGGATGAAGCATTGTTGAATCAGGCTGATGCTGCAGCAGATGATAAAATTGATATTTTTCTTTCAGAGACGGATTATGTATATAAGTACACGGATGCCGATGCTGATGTAGCAATGCCGCTGGAAGATCTGGGAATTGATCCGGATACAGATCTGGCAGACCAGTATGAATTTACGAAGACAACCGCTTCGGATCAGAATGGTGTACAGAGAGGATCCACCTGGCAGTGCTGTCCGGGACTTCTTGTATATAGAAGAGACATTGCGAAAGATGTTTTTGGAACCGATGATCCGGCGACAGTAGGAGAGAAAGTAAAAGACTGGGATACTCTTGCAGCAACAGCAGAAGAATTGAAAGCAAAAGGATATTATACTTTCGCATCTTACGCAGATACATTCCGTCTCTATGGCAACAGCATTGATGAGCCATGGGTGGAATCCGGTGAAACAGTAATCAATATAAATCAGAACATCATGGACTGGGTTGATGATTCAAAAGAATGGCTGGATGCAGGATATTTTGACAAGACTGTAAAAGGCCAGTGGAATGATGACTGGAATAAATCCATGAGTTCATCTTCTAAAGTATTTGCTTTCCTGCTTCCTGCATGGGGAATTGATTTTACCCTTAGCCCGAACTGGGACGGAGAAGATGGGGCATGGGCGGTTACCAATCCTCCGCAGGAATATAACTGGGGCGGATCTTATATCCATGCCTGCACAGGTACCGACAATCCAGAACATGTAAAAGACATTATCCTGTCTCTTACAGCAGATAAAGATAACCTGATCAAAATTTCCAAGGATTATCTTGATTTTACCAATACAGTAAGCGGAATGCAGGAAGCTGCAAAAGATCCGGAATTTGCTTCTGAATTTCTGGGCGGACAGAATCCGTATGAATATTTTGCACCGGTAGCAGAGAACATTCAGATTGCTCCGCTTTCCGCATATGATCAGGGTTGTGTAGAGCTGATCCAGAATTCTTTCAGCGATTACTTCCAGGGAAATGTTGATTATGACAAAGCAAAATCTAATTTTGAAACAGCAATTATCGAAAGATATCCGGACATTACAGAAGTTGCATGGCCGGAATAAGTTTGAAACGGCTGCCGTATGAAGAGACCTCATACGGCAGCTGACGAATAGAAAGGAACAGTAGTTTATGAAAAAGAAATCAAAAAGCGTCAGTTACGCGAAATGGGGATACGTATTTATCATACCGTTTTTCCTCTGTTATTTCATTTTCTCTCTGATTCCGCTGGTTGATACGGTGCGTTATAGTTTTTTCGAATATTACCGTTCGGGAATTAAAGAAATAGGACCGAATTTTATCGGAATGGAGAATTATGTCAGTCTTCTTCAGTCGGATATGCTTGATTATACAGGAAATACCATCATTTTATGGGTGATTGGGTTCATTCCTCAGATTGTTATAGCACTGTTGCTGGCAAACTGGTTTACCGATATAAGGATGAAGATCCGAGGCAAGCAGTTTTTTAAGGTTGTAATCTATTTGCCAAATCTGATCATGGCATCAGCATTTGCAATGTTGTTTTTCGCGCTTTTTTCTACAAATGGACCGATTAATTCCATTCTGACATCAGCTGACCTGATTGAAAAACCGATTGATTTCATGGGAACTGTATTTGGAACCAGATCATTGATCGGATTGATGAATTTTCTGATGTGGTTTGGAAATACAACCATTATGCTGATGGCTGCTATCATGGGTATCAGCCCGGATGTATTTGAAGCCTGTGAGTTAGATGGATGTACCGGAATTAAGAGATTCTTTTATATTACACTTCCTCTGATTCGTCCGATCCTGGCGTATACGCTGATCACATCCATTATCGGTGGATTACAGATGTTCGATGTGCCGCAGATTCTGACAAACGGACAAGGTAATCCGGACCGTACTTCAATGACTCTGATTATGTTCCTGAACAGTCATCTGAAGAGCAAGAACTATGGAATGGCGGGAGCATTATCTGTATATCTGTTCATCGTCAGCGGTATCCTGTGTTTCTTTGTTTATAGAATGACTAACGGAAATGAGGAGGAAGCGGCGAAAAAGGCTGCAAGAAAGGCAGCGAAAAAACAGGCAAAGAAAGGGGGAGTTCGGTAATGAAATCTCAAAAAACGCCTCGTTTGAGAACAATCGTGGCATATCTGGTATTGATATTGTTATCATTCTTATGCCTGTTTTTCTTTTACATTCTGATTATTAATGCTACACGCTCCCATGCGGATCTGCAAAAAGGATTTTCCGCACTTCCGGGCGGTTATCTGCTGGAAAATCTGAAGAATGTAGCGAATGACGGAAGCTTTCCGATGTTTAAAGGTATAGTTAACAGTCTGATCGTTTCTATCAGTACGGCTGCACTGTGTACATACTTTTCTTCATTGACAGCTTATGGATTATATGCGTATGATTTTAAGGGTAAGAAAATTGCATTTACATTTATTATGGCAATTCTTGTAATGCCGACACAGGTAACGGCGATGGGATTCCTGAGATTGATCACCAATATGGGAATGTATGATTCTCTTCTTCCGTTGATCATCCCGTCCATCGCATCTCCTGCAGTGTTCTATTTCATGTACAGCTATCTGCAGTCCTCACTGCCTCTGTCACTGGTAGAAGCTGCCAGGATTGACGGCTCCGGTGAATTCATGACATTTAACCGGATTGTATTGCCGATTATGAAACCGGCAATTGCGGTGCAGGCAATTTTCACATTCGTGGGAGCATGGAATAATTACTTTGTTCCGGCACTGGTAATTCAGTCGAAGGACAAAATGACAGTTCCTATCCTGATCGCCACATTACGAGGAGCAGACTACATGAATTTTGATATGGGTAAGATATATACCATGATCATGGTGGCTATCGTCCCGATCATTATCGTATATCTGTTCCTGTCAAAGTACATCATTGCAGGAATTACGCTGGGTGGTGTAAAAGAATAAGAAATACCGTCATAGAAGAATCTGCGCGTGTACAGATTCACCTATGACGGTTTTCGTATGTAATTGTCAGAAAAGGAGAAAACGATGATACAGCAATGGAAACACAGTGGAAGGCTGACAGATACGCCGTCCTCTAAGGAAATCGAACATGGAAAACTAGCGCGAAGGGCAGCGGCAGAAGGCTGCGTTTTACTGAAAAACGAAGGAATTCTGCCCCTTCGGATCTCGGATCCGATTGCCCTGTTCGGCGGCGGTGCGGGAAAGACTATAAAGGGAGGTATCGGCTCCGGAGATGTGAACAACAGAAAGACGGTATCCATATATGAAGGGCTTATGGAAGCAGGGGCGACCATTACGAGTACATCATGGATTGAGGATTATCAGAAGCGTTACAGTGATGCCAGAAACACATGGAAAGAAGTGATTCTTGAAGCAGCCAGACATGTGGAAAATCATTTTGATGCTTACGCTGCACATCCCTTTATGATGCCGGAGGGCAGAGATATTTTGGAGAGCGACCTGTCCGGAGCGTCTGCTGCGATCTATGTGGTCAGCAGGATTGCGGGAGAGGGAAAGGACAGAAGACTTCAGGAAGGCGACTATTACCTTAGCGGGAAGGAAAAGGAAGATCTGCTGTTCCTGAACAGATGTCATATTCCGACGGTTTTGATTATTAATGCGGGCGGTCCGGTGGAAATCACAGATATTCTGGAGGAAGCAGTATGCATTAAGGCAGTCTTGAATGTTTCACAGCCCGGGCAGGAAGCCGGACATGCAGTAGCGGATATTCTGTTTGGCAAGATCAGTCCGTCTGGCAGACTGACGTCCACCTGGGCCAGACGTTACTCCGATTATCCGTATTCGGATTCATACAGTTATCTGAATGGAGATCTGGAAAAAGAAGAATATAAAGAAGGTATTTATGTCGGATACCGGTATTTTGACAGCTTTGAGGTAGAACCATTATTTCCTTTTGGATATGGACTTTCTTATACAGAGTTTGATACGGAGTTTCTGGATATTGAAATATCAGATGGAAAGATCAGAGCCAAGGTAAGAATAAAGAATACAGGAATGAATTATCCAGGAAAAGAAATAGTCCAGATCTACATCACCCTTCCTCAGAACGGGGAGGCAAGAGAATATCAGAGACTGGCCGGATTCGCGAAAACAGATGTGCTGGCCCCCGGAGAGTGTCAGGAGCTTACGGTAGAGGTAGATCAAAGCCAGCTGGCGGTATTTTCTAAGAAGGCGCAGGGGTGGATTGTAGAGGCAGGATATTATGGCATATGGACGGGAAAAAGTTCCGCAGATAGGAAGCAGCAGGCGTTCCTTGTTGTTGAGAAAGAGGCTATGCTTTGTAAAACGTATCCTATCGGTGAAAAAGAGACGGATTATGGAGAATTACTGCCTCCAGAGAGCCTGAAAGCGAGGGCAGAACAATGGACAAGAGTTGGAAAACAGTTGAACCTCCCGGAGTACGGATTTCTTCCGGTAAAAGAGGTGATTACACAACAAGAATGTGCTTTGGCGGATGAAACTTACCGGACGGAGGATCTGATCCCGCTGTTGTATGGCAATGTTACAAAAGGAACAAGTACGTTGGGATCTGCAGGAACCCGCGTCCCAGGTTCTGCGGGCGAGACATCGGAGGAGTTGGAGAAGTCTGCGGGAATCCGTTCGTTGATTATGGCAGACGGTCCGGCAGGCTTAAGACTACGGCAGTGTTATCAGGTTGATCGCAAAACCGATACCGTGTATGGCGTGGGCGTGCTGGGGACGCTGGAAAACGGTTTTCTGGAACCCATGGAGTACCATGAAGATGCGGATACCTATTATCAGTTCTGCACAGCGTTTCCGGTAGGAACGGCGCTGGCCCAGACCTGGAATCTGGAATTGATCGAGGAATTCGGGCGGGCTGTTGCGGAAGAAATGCGGGAATATTATGTAGATCTCTGGCTGGCGCCGGGATTGAATATTCACCGGAATCCTCTGTGCGGCAGAAATTTCGAGTACTATTCCGAGGATCCGTTGGTGTCGGGGCTGGTTGCCGCCTCAGTTACAGATGGAGTCCAGAGCATGTCAGGATGCGCAGTCACGATCAAACATTTCGCCTGCAACAATCAGGAAGATAACCGGATGGGTGTGGATTCGCGGGTATCGGAAAAAGCACTCCGGGAAATATATTTGAGAGGATTTGAAATCGCGGTAAAGAAAAGCAGTCCACTGGCCATAATGACTTCTTACAATCTCGTAAACGGAGTACATGCAGCTGCAAATTACGAGCTGTGTACGACGGTAGCAAGGGAAGAGTGGGGATTCCGGGGACTGATCATGTCTGACTGGAACACCACAGTTCCAGAAGACGGAACGATTCCCTGGCAGTGTGCTGCGGCGGGAAATGATGTGATCATGCCGGGAAATATGAACGATGACGTAGATATACGCCGGGCATTGGAAGAGGGACGCTTGTCGGAAAACAAGATTCGAATGAGTGCGGGAAGAGTGATCAGCCTGGTGAAAAAACTGGATGAGGAGAAATAGAAGATGTACAGGGTTTCCTTAACCGGTCGCATAAAAATATAAAACGGCGATAAAAAACTCTGAGAGGTTCATGACTCTCAGAGTTTTTTGTGCCTGCGACGAATCAAAGCACGAGTCTTCTAAATATTCTCCGAAATGAGAATAATGTTTATTAATATTGACTTAAATTATATATTTGTTTATAATAAAAAACATAAAAGCACCAATGTTATTTAAAAAAATAGAAAGTGAATGGATATGAAAAAAGCTGCGTACAATATATTACCGTCAACAGAAGAAGTGCTGAAAACAATGGGGGAGCAGATTAAGCTTGCCAGGTTACGACGCAATTTATCGGCTGAGCTTGTGGCAGAGAGGGCAGGAATCAGCCGGGCTTCTCTCTGGAAAGTAGAATCCGGTAATCCTGCATGTGCAATGGGAATATATGCGGCAGTACTTCATGCGTTGAATAATATGGACAAGGATCTGTTGTTGGTCGCGAAAGATGATGAAATGGGAAGAAAACTCCAGGATATGAATCTGATGACCAGAAAAAGAGCAAGTGGAAGGAGAAAATAATGGCTGCGAATCAGAAAATCATTTATGTATATGATGACTTCAGCTTTGATGAACCGATACTTCTGGGTTTGCTATATATTACATTTATAAGGGGAAAGGAGAATTTTTCTTTTGAATATGATCATCAATGGCTTGTTAGAACAATGTTTCCGGTAGATTTGGATCCTGAGATACCGGGGTTTGCGGGGAGACACTATCCGGGGGGAAAAGGGATTTTTGGTATTTTTTCAGATGCAATATCTGCTTTTCCAGCCGTTCCAGTTGCCCTGTCGCATTTTCTGGCGATAAAAGCTCAAAAGCGATATATTCAAATATTCCTCGCAAATCCTTTTCGGCCTGTGATGATATTACTACTTTAAAAATCATAAGCCATAATCTTTCCGAATATCAGCAAAAACATTTTGGGCATCTTTGGTTCGTCCCGCTTTCATATCTACATACCCTTTTTCCAGTTCTACATGAAGGCCTTCTGTTCCAAGCGTATTTATGTCTATGGGCGTTCTTTCTGGAATTTTCACTTCAAAGGGAAGTCCTCTCTGTAAGATAATCTGCTTATAAAACATATTGATAGCGTTGGAAGCCGGTATACCCAATGTAGATAGAATTTTTTCAGCCTATTCTTTGATTTCTGGCTCTATTCTTACATATAAATTCGCTGACTTTGCCATAATGACAACGCTCCTTTTCATACATAACTTTTTCTTTATTATACATAAATGTATATACAATAGCAATACATTTTTCTTGGATGTTAATGATATGATTGGACAGATCTAACAATATGTCCTTGACTAAAGTTTATTGACTTTATTCTGCGGCTTGGTATAATATACTTAACAAGACAACTGGGATAGATAGATGAAGCCTATCCGTTCCGGGCAAAATGTTAAACTACGAAGAGTAGTCGTCCTAACCTTTACCAGAGAACAGGATGGCTACATTTTTTTAAGCATCCGCCCTGTATCTACAGGGCGGATTTTAAAGGCAGAGAAGCCTTGACTTTTTCTACTCCGTCACCGATGATAGCCTGTGTTCTGGCGGCAGATTCATCGGCCTGTTCTTTGATGCCTGTTATCCCTGTCTGTTCCTCCAGCTGTTCGGTGTTGTCAACCGGAAGGACGACAAAGGTGGCGCCGTTTTCGCCTGCATAGCGGTGGGTCCACATCGGTGTGAAGGTGACATCGGTGAGGCTGACCTTTCCTTTATCATCGCTGGAAAGGGAAAGTGATAACAGATAGCTGTCTTCCGTTTCGCCTGTGGGAAGCTCATCCTGCATGTATTCGATCTGCTGATTGGAAAGGAAGTTTCCAATGGCATAGGCGCAGAGCATCTGATGTTCTCCGTCAGAGGAAGTCAGCACATCGACCGGCTGGATCACATGCGGGTGACTTCCGATCAGGGCATCTACACCCAGGTCGCAGAGCTCGCCGGCGATCTCCTCCTGCTCCTCGGACTGCTGAGTCTGATATTCTGTGCCCCAATGCATATAGGCGATGGTATATTGTGCGCCATCTTCCTTCATGCCGGCTAAGGCGTCCTCCATTTCTCCGTAAAAGGTGTCCAGATCATTGTAGTCAAAAGAATTAATAAGAGGTGCCATCTCGTCTGATACCGGAAGAGCGTTAATGGAGGCTTCTTCATTGTCTTCGGTGGTCTCGTAGACATAGCTGATCACACCGATTTTCATGCCGTTGACATCGACGATATCATAGTTTTTCTGAGACTCTTCCGGCTGCGTTCCAAGGTAAGAGAGCTTTTTCTCGGTCAGAACATCCATGGTACGCAAAAGGCCTTCATCTCCGCCGTCCAGGAGATGGTTGCTGGCCAGGTTGACCATATCGATGCCGCAGCCTGCCAGAGAGTCAGCCAGTGCATCGGGTGCGCGGAACATAGGATATCCGCTGTACCCGGCTTCCTCGCCGGCGAGAGAGGTCTCAAGCGTGACGGTTGAGATGTCGGAGTCACTAAGGAGAGGCCTGCAGTAATCAAAAATTGGCGCATAGTCGTAAGTGCCCGTCTGGGAATCGTAATAAACCTCAGAGTTCATGATCGGCCCGTGGAAAACAACATCGCCGGCAGCAGTCCAGGTAACGTTAGACGCCTTTGATTTTACAGTTTCTGTCGCTTTCGCCTGTTTTTCAGCTGTGGATGGGAAAATAAGTGAAGTCAGAGCCGCAAGCAGGATGCCGAAGATAATTAGCTCAAATAACAATATGAAGAAGCTCTGGTCACTGTTGAGAGATACTTTGGAATGTCCCTGGCGGTTCTGCTGCTCCAGGGCTTTTTTTCTGTGTTCTTCAAATTCAGACATATGCATTTATCCGGCCGATTCCGGGCGCCCGAATCAGCCATCCCCCTCTTTTGTATCATAAAAATATTGTAACTCTATATATGGACAAAAACAAGCGCAATCTTTGGTGATGTTATCACAGAAACCTGTGACGATACGGCTTATAATACAGAAAAAACAGTAAGCAGCATGGAAGGAGAAATGAGATATGAAATTCAGACTAAATGACCGTTTAAGGCAATATATGGAAGAAAATCATCGCAAGGATATTTTGATCATACCAAGAATATGCCATACCTGAGGCGGATCTGTTTTTGAAGTGTCAGCAAGGTTTGTTGATTTGGAAGAAGCAGCCCGTTTAAGAAAAAAAACTTTCACAGTTTTCCAAATGAGATCGGAGAGGTGTTCATTTCCCGGATTCCGCAGAAATTTGAAGAGACGGTGGAACTTGGAATGACAAGGTTTTTCAGGAGGATTACTGTGGACGGCATTTATTCCACATAACAGGGCAGGATTGAAAAGAGAGAAGGACGGAGGCTTTTATAAGGCCTCCGTCCTTTGCGAAGATGTATTGGTTTTTACGATAAATACGGAAATAAAAATCGCTGCACAAAAAATGCAATTCAGCGCCATGCCAAGTTCCAGGCCTAAAAGATCGCTTGCGATCCCGACGATCCAGGGGCCGAACATACCGCCCAGTCCTCCGAAGGCCAGGAAGATGCCCAGAGTCCGTCCGGGATGCCCCTCTGAGATTTCCGAAATGATAGCGGTCGAAGTCGGAAAGATGATAGAGTAGCAAAAGCCCGTGATGGATGCAAGGATGGCAAAGGCATCCGGTCCGAATACGCCGGCGATGATGCAGAAGGCCGCGCCTACAGATGCAAAAAGCACACTGCGCATATGTCCAAGGCGGTCTACGAAAAGGCTGCCGCCAAGGCGTCCCAGGGTAATACCGATGTAAAAAAGGGAAAGGCTGGTGGAGCTTTCTATTACGGAGAAATGCTTCACGTTCTGGTAGAAATCCACCAGCCAGCTGGCAGTTCCGATCTCGGCTGCCATATAAGCGAAGTTCGAAAAATTCATCGTCCATGTCGCCAGGTGGCGGAAGCGTCCGGAAACGGCAGGCGCCGTCTTTTCTTCCTTTTGGGTGATGCCGGCGTTTCTGGAATCCGGGGGATTTTTCAGAAGAACGAAATAAATAGCGACCGGAACCGCAATGAACAAAAAAATGCGGTAGATCACTCTCCAGGATATCCCCTGGTCCAGAAACAGCCCGGCGATCATAGGGGTAACAAATGCGCCGCATCCGGCGATTGCAGCAAGGATATTTAAGTAACGGCCCTTTTTCTCCTGGTAGAGAGCGGTGATGATATTGCAGCCTCCAAGCTCCAGAGATCCCAGGCCGATCCCGATAAAAAAGATAAATGCGATCAAAGGGAGCAGTCCGGAAGAAGCGGAATACCCGCCGACTCCAAACACAAGACTAAATGCGGCCAGTACCAATGTAAATTTAGGGCCGATCCGGTCTGCCAGGATGCCGACCAGCAAGGTTGCGGCGAAATATCCGGCATACTGTCCCATAACGATGGTCCCGCCGGAGGCATAATTGAGCTGAAGGTCACCAAGGAGCGAGGAAAGTGTGGCTCCGCGCATACTGTCATAGATGCCGAAAAGCAGATAGCTTAAAAATCCGCCCAGGGTAAGTATGATGAGCTGACGTTTTGTGATCTTATTCATTTTTTGATCCTCCAAGAGTGTTGATTTTTGGAGAGGTCTTGTAAATGTCTCCTGCGTTTAGTATGATTATATCAGCAAACAAAGTGGATAAATAGCAAAATTCAGCCAAATAATATGACAATATCGTCAGGAAGGAGAAAAACATGATAATCGAGGGAGATACCATCGTTGATGAGCATGGTCATGAAGATCTGCAGCATTTCTCTTCAGGATTTCTGGTGGGATGCTATTTTGATGATTTGGAGAAAAAATCGATTCCCTGGCACTGGCACGAGGAGATGGAGACCGGCATTGTCATGGAAGGAATGGTCATGCTCCATACGCCAAAGCAGGAATGGAAATTACAGAAGGGCGACGGTTTTTTTATCAACAGCGGGATGCTGCATGAGATGAAAAGCTGCCAGGAAGGGCCGTGCAAGGTCCGTATCCTGGCATTTCATCCCAGGCTTGTCGGAACGGAAGAAAACAGTATTTTCTGGGAAAAATATGTGCGCCCGGTGCTGGAGCATCCAGAGATAGAATCCCTGAGGCTTGATCAGGATCTGCAAAGTGCCAGGAGAGATCTGATCGAGGCGTCCTGGCTAAGCTGCAGGAATGAAGAATACGGATATGAAAGCCAGGTGCGGGAAAATCTGACCAGGCTCCTTCTACTGATCGGGGACGGAAGGCCGCAGATGCTGATGGAAAATGCGGAGAAATACAGAAGATATAATGAACGGACAAAGCAGATGCTGACCTTTATCAAACGCCATTTCGGGGAGGAGCTGTCGGTGCGGGATATTGCAGACAGCGCGTCCATCAGTGAGAGTGAGTGCCTGCGGTGCTTTCGGAAGATCCTGGATACATCTCCCATTGCATACCTGAAGACCTACCGCCTTCAGAGAGCGGCCGAGCTTCTGGAGACTACCTCAAGAAAGGTTTCGGATATCGCCGCCCAGTGCGGATTTGGGGAGATGAGCTATTTTGCAAAATCCTTTCGGGAGATTTACCGGTGCACGCCGTCTCAGTACAGGAGCCGCACATAAAAGTCCAAGTCGGCTCCTGGTCTGTAAGATGTTTAGACGGAAACAGCAGTCAGATAGAGGGCCGCTGCCCCAAAGGCAGCATAAATGCCATTGATGGCTGTGCAGATTGTCATAACCGGATTTTTGATCTTCCAGCGGATGTAGACAAGGATAGAAAACACACCGGAGAGAATCATAAAAAGAGCATAGGCGATAATGATGATCCTGGCAGCCGGCAGTTCTAAGGCCCAGTCAAAGGTCCGCAGAGGAAAGATGGTCCAGGGAAGAAATACGAAGACCGCGGCAATCAGAGTACATAGTTTTTCTTTCATAAAATTATCTCCTTTCTGCCTGCCCGAAACGAAGGCAGGATATAATGAGGCAGATGACAGTGATGATGACAGCAGCGGGGATCCATGGGAAAAAGTTCCATTCCGCAGGGGAACCGCTGCAAAATTCGCCGTATTTCTGGGTTACGATATAAAAAGGATAGCAGGGCGGGTACAGGTACCATATCTTTACGTTGATCATCAATACAGTCGGTACCATGGAGGCAAGCCCTGCGGCAATAGAAAATACCGGCGTCTGCAGGCAGACGCTGAGCATCCAGTAAACAGCCAGCATAGGCAGGGACGATAGAAAAATATCTCCGGCCAGCATAAGGACGGTGGATGTATCTGCCATCAGAGAGACATTTAAGGACCGGGAAACAACCGTGGCGCAGATAAAATAGAGTCCGGTCATCAGTGCGCACTGGAAAAACGCCAGTGCAAGGAGTGCGATCCATTTGCAGAGGGCCAAAGCAGAAGGGGAAAGCGGCAGTGCCAGCATTTTTAAGATGCCTTTGTGTCCGCGCTCCAGCTGCTGCAGGAGAACGGTGCAGACGATCATGCAGGCGGGATAGATGAACCAGGCAAAGCCCATGAAAGACTGGATCAGAAAGTTATGCTCCGGTGTGATACCCTCCATGACAGGAGTAAGGCTCATGTCGGCGTTGACAACATTGGGAAGCCAGAGTATGACAAGAGGCAGAAGCAGGAGAAGTAAGATCCTGGAGTGCCGGAGCTTCCGGAATTCTGTAAGGGTCAGTGTCAGATATTTCATAATGTATACCTCCGTGTTCTGGCAGCCGGTATGGCTGCGATGATTAGAATGATAGTCTCTGTCACGGCGCAAAGAAGCAGGTTCTTCAGATCGCCGGAGAAGGTATCCCCTGCAGCAAGAACTGTGCAGGTTTCTTCAAGTCCGGCGAAGGGAGTAAGAAAAGGCACTAGCTTTAGTGCAAACGGGCCATCTGTCAGGACCGTTGCCATGGAGAGGAAGGTGATGCCGATCCCCAGGGATACCCACATGTTTTCGTTAAGCAAAGCGATCAGCAGCATGAAAAGGATCGTGGGCAGGCTTAAAAGTGCAATGCTTCCAAGGTACCTGATAAGCTCCGGGAAAAAGTCTTCCGAAAGCCCAAACCAGCTGGAGGCACAAAAACTCAGTCCGGCAGCTTCTAATGTAAGGAGCAGCAGAAAGCAAAGAATCAGGATAACTGCCTTTTTGAGATACAGTCCTTCGGGTCGCAGAGGGAGCGCCAGCATATGATTCAAGGCACGGCCTGCATATTCGGTGTGGAACATCGTGCAGGCTCCGCATATCACCAAAATCAGATGGAGCAGCAGGATCATCTGGGCATTGGCCGTAAGGAGGATAGAGAGTACCGGGCCTGTCTGGCTGGTAAAGGTGTCCGGACGGGCCGCGGTATTGAGGACGGGAATCAGTGCGGCCAGGATGCCTCCGATCACCATGGAGGGCAGAAAACCTGTGGATTTCAGTTTGCGAAATTCTATGGAAAGCATTATGCCAGCCCCCTTCGTCTCAGATTGTCTTCATCAATCAGCGCCAGGAATGTTTCTTCCAGATTGTCAGTGGGAAAGCCTCTTAGGGCGGCGTCCTGGCGAAGCTCTTCCAAACTTCCTTCAAATAGCAGCCGCCCATGATTCAGGATACCGATGTCATCCGCCATGAGTTCGATCTCTGGCAGAAGATGGGAGGAGACCAGCACCGTACAGCCAAACTTTTCCGGAAGGGAGCGGATCAGTGTACGGATTTCATGTATCCCGGCTGGATCTAGTCCGTTGGTAGGCTCATCCAGAATCAAAAGCTTTGGTCTCCCGATCAGAGCGCCGGCAAGACCCAGGCGCTGCTTCATGCCTAAAGAATATTTCCTGGCAGGGCGATCGGCCGCATGGGAAAGTCCGGTAAGAGAAAGGGCATCCTCCACAGAATCTTTTGGAAGATCCAGGATTTTGCGGATGATGTCCAGGTTTTCCCTTCCGCTCAGATTCCCGTAGAATGCTGGTTCCTCGATGAGTGATCCGGTCCTTCTAAGAATTTCCATCCGGTCTTTCGGATACTCCATGCCGGCAATCGTAAAGGCTCCTGCGGTGGGCCGGGCAAGACCCAGAAACATTTTCATGGTTGTGGACTTTCCGGCTCCGTTGGGCCCCAGGAATCCATAGATGGTGCCTTTTCGTACATGAAGATTCAGACGCTGGACAGCAGCAAAATTTCCATATATTTTTGTAAGATTTTTTGTCTCGATCATATACATGATGGATACCTCCTTTGTTTTGATGGATTCATCATACCGCAGTTACCTTACGCCAGCATTTCCGCTGCCTTACAATTACCTTACATTTTCGGCGCCGGGCTGTTTCGTTCCCTGCGTGCGTGATATAATGATCGCACGGGTGCGATCCGGGCCGGCGGGCCGGCCCGCCCTGCTTTGCAGGGATTATATCGGCAATCCACGGCTTGGGAAGTAAATGTTTGCTTACGCAACCGCTTCCTTCCCTGCGCACGTGGTATAATGATCGCACGGGTGCGATCCGGCCCGCCCTGTGGGGGAATCGTAATGAGGAGGAATGGAAATGGACAGAGATTATCTGAAAGAAAAGAGGATCCTTCTGGTCGATGATGAGCAGGAGCTTTTGGATATGGTATGCTCTATTTTAAAAGAAGAAGGATATCAGAACCTCTGCACGGCTTCTTGTATGAAGGAAGCTATGGAAAAGGCAGCGGTTTTTTCACCGGAACTGGCAGTGCTGGACGTGATGCTGCCGGATGGAAGCGGCTTTGAATTATTTGAAAAACTGAAGCAGATGGGGGATTTTCCGGTGCTGTTTTTGACAGCCTGCGGAGAGGATGAAGATAAATTCCGGGGCCTGGGACTGGGAGCGGATGACTACATGGTCAAGCCCTTCCTGCCCCGGGAACTGATTTTAAGGATCGGGGCGATTCTTAGGAGAAGCTATAAAAATGAAGAGCCGCAGGTGAAGCTGGCAGACAGTATTGTTGATTTTTCCAGGGCAGAGGTAAGGCGCGGCAGCCAGACCATTCCTCTGACTGCCAAGGAGTTTGCTCTGCTGTCGGCGCTTTACCGGAATGCCGGACGGATCGTGACCATTGACGCATTGTGTGAAGCGGCATGGGGGGACAATCCTTTTGGCTATGAAAATTCGCTGATGGCTCATATCCGGAGGATACGGGAAAAGATCGAGGCAGAGCCTTCTCATCCCAAATCACTTCTGACCGTGAAGGGACTGGGATATAGGCTTCTGGTGGAGGGAAGATAAAGATGAAAAATGCGTTGAAGCTGCTTCGCAGGATGGTGCTGGGGCTTTTGGGAGTCATGGTGCTTCTTCCGGTCGTGAATATTTTGATCCTGATGTTTACGCTGTGGGATGTGCATGGAAATGGAGGACCATATTCATTGGCGCAGGAGACTGCGGATGCACTGACAAAGGATGGAAGCGGATATCATCTGAGAACAGATGTACAGGAGAGGCTAAAGGAGGAAGGAGACTGGGCGGTTCTGCTGGATCCATCCGGAACAGTGGTATGGCAGACAGAAAACCTGCCTGCTGAAGTTCCAAAGACCTACAGCCTTACGGCGGTAGCACAGCTGACCCGAGGATATATCGCCGATTATCCTACGTTCCCGGCAGAAGATGAGAATGGGCTGCTGGTTCTGGGATGTGCAAAGGACAGCTACTGGAAACACCTGTATCCGGCCTGGGATTATCAGCTGATCTCGAAAGCGGTCCCTTATGCAGGGATCGCAATCTTAATCAACGTGGGCGTGATCATTTTGATTTATGTGCTCACGGATATGAAGATCTTAAGGTCAGTAGGGCCTATTATGGACGGGATCCAGAATCTGTCTATGGGAAAAGAAGTCTGTCTGCAGAAAAAAGGACTGCTGGCGGACATTGCCGGAAGTGTAAACCGTACATCTGAAATCTTAAGAGAAAAGGAGTGCGGGCTAAAGAAGAAAGAGACGGCAAGGGCCAACTGGATCGCCGGAGTGTCCCATGACATCCGCACACCCCTTTCCATGGTGCTTGGGTATGCCGGACAGCTTACAGGCAGCGAGAATCTAAGCGAAGAAGAGCACCGGAAGGCAGAGGTGATCTGCCGTCAGGGACAGCGGATCAAAAATCTGATCAATGACCTGAACCTGGCATCTAAGCTGGAATATGACATGCAGCCGCTGCATATGGAGCGGGTTAATGCCGTCGCACTGATTCGTCAGATCGTGGTGGATTATATGAATACAGAACCGGAGGACGCTTATCCCATCTGCTGGATGACAAAGGAGGATATAGGTGTGTGTATGATCCAGGCGGATCCGGGACTTTTGAAACGGGCAGTCGGGAATCTGATCCAAAATAGTGTCAACCACAATCCTTCAGGCTGTACGATCTATGTAACAGTAGAACATATGGAAGATGTCTGTCAGATTCGGGTGGAAGATGACGGAGTCGGCATTTCCAGGGAGGAGTTAAAGCGGTTAAATGAGACGCCTCATTATATGCTCTGCGATGAAAATGTGACAGATCAGCGCCATGGCCTGGGGCTTTTGATCGTCCGGCAGATTGTAGATGCTCATGGAGGAGAGGTTGAGGTCGGCCAGAGCGGATATGGAGGTTTTCTGGCTAAAATCCGGATAAAGATTCAGAAAGAGGAAGCAGGGAATGCCCCATCTTGACATTCGGCAGTATCGTAGTTATAATTATCAATGTTGATTACACAAATTTATATTGGAAACATAGAGTGGACGAGAGTTCATGAAGGGGTGCACCACCGCGGGTGTATTTCTTTGTGAACTCTTTTTTTACTCTATCTGGAAAGGAGGATATATGATCAGAGTCAATGGACAGGAAAAGCCGCTTGACGCAGAGCTTCTGCTATCGGATTTCCTGGAGCAGGAAGGCTACTTAAGAGCGCGTATTGCAGTGGAGCTCAACGGGGAGATCATTCCGGGAAGTCAGTACGGGACGATGCGCCTTAAGGACGGTGACGTGCTGGAAATAGTAAGTTTTGTTGGAGGAGGCTAATGGGATGAGGCTGACGAGAGAAGAGATACAGGAGGCGCTTCGGGAAAGACATACCAATCAGATACAGGACCGTCTGGAGCAGGGAAAAGTGGCGGTGGCCGGACTTGGGGGCCTGGGATCGAACGTGGCATTTTCTCTGGCCAGGATCGGAGTCGGCCATCTTCATCTGATTGATTTTGACCGGGTGGATATCTCGAATCTGAACCGGCAGCAGTACATGATGCGCCATATCGGGATGTATAAGACAGAGGCGTTAAAGGAAGAACTTTTAGAAATCAATCCTTATCTGGAAATCCGGACGGATTGTGTGCGCGTGACGGAGGATAATTTAGAAGAGCTTTTCAGGGAGGATGAAATCGTCTGTGAGGCCTTTGACGTCCCGGAATGTAAGGCTATGCTGGTGAACGGGATCCTGGAGCGCTGCCCCGGGAAAACGATCGTCAGCGCCTCTGGAATGGCAGGGTATGGGAGCAGCAATGCCATACATACAAGGAAAATAACAAAGCATTTTTATCTCTGCGGGGATGAGGTCAGTGATTCGAGGGCGGGCCTGGGGCTGATGGCGCCCCGGGTGATGATCTGTGCCGGACACGAGGCGAACCTGATCACGCAGCTGATCATAGAAAAGGAGTAGATGAAATATGACAGATTTTGCAAATGACACACTGGTTTTGGGAGGACACGAATTTCACTCCCGTTTTATCCTGGGTTCCGGGAAATATTCATATGAGCTGATAAAGGCTGCAGTGGAAAATGCGGGAGCCCAGATCATTACCATGGCTCTTCGCCGGGCGAGCCAGTACGGGGATAATATCCTGGACTATATCCCGGAAGGGATCACGCTTCTTCCGAATACGTCGGGATCCAAGACGGCAGAGGAGGCGGTGCGGACGGCCAGACTTTCCAGAGAGCTCTGCGGCAGTGATTTTGTAAAAGTGGAAGTGATACCGGATGCGAAGTATCTGCTGCCGGACAATTACGCCACGGTGAAGGCCACGGAGATCCTGGCAAAGGAAGGGTTTGTCGTTATGCCCTATATGTATCCGGATCTGAATGTGGCAAAGGCGCTTCGGGACGCGGGAGCTGCCTGCATCATGCCCCTTGGCGCGCCGATCGGCTCCAATAAAGGGATCTGCACGAAAGATTTTATCCAGATCCTGATCGATGAGATCGATCTTCCTATCATTGTGGATGCTGGTATCGGAAAGCCTTCTCAGGCCTGCGAGGCTATGGAGATGGGAGCGGCGGCAGTCATGGCGAATACGGCGATTGCCACGGCGGGAGACATCCCGGCGATGGCGGCGGCCTTTAAGAGCGCCATTGAGGCGGGAAGAAGAGCATATCTGGCCGGCATGGGCCGGGTTATTGACCGGGGAGCCAGCGCTTCTTCACCGCTTCAGGGAGTAAGTGAGAAATAAAAGCGGAGGAGCGGCCCATGTATGAAGAGATAGATTTTAAGAAAATCATAGCTGTTTCCAACCGCCATGTAAGCCGTCTTCCCTATCTCGCTCAGGTAGAACGGATCGTAAGCTTTCATCCGAGGGCTTTCCTTTTGCGGGAAAAGGATCTGCCGGAAGAGGCCTATCTTGAACTGGCCGGGAAGGTACAGAAGATCTGTGACAGAAATCAGGTGCCGCTGATCCTTCATTTTTATCCGGAGGCGGCAAAGCGGCTGGGGCTTCCCAGTGTACATCTTCCTTTGTGGAAATTCGCAGAGGCGGGAGAGAACAGCGGTCTGAAAACGGGCGTATCCGTCCATTCCGCGGAGGATGTAAGAAGGGCGGAGAAGCTGGGTGCATCCTATCTGACAGCGGGACACATCTTTGCCACCGACTGCAAAAAAGGGCTTGCACCCCGGGGGCTTTCCTTTCTGAAAGAGATCTGTGAACAAACGGAGCTTCCGGTATATGGGATCGGCGGCATCCGGCTGGATGCGGAGCAGATCCGGACAGTTCTGGAACAGGGGGCTGCCGGAGTGTGCATCATGTCACAGATGATGCGGATGTAAGTGCCTGGGATGTACAGACGTAAAATAGATTAAGAAGAGATAAGAAAAGAAGCCGTCCGTATAAAAAACGGATGGCTTCTGCTGTTGTAAATCAAATGTGAGAGTAAAGTGTGGCATCCGGGGCTAATGGCCCCAGATGCAAACTTTATGAGGGGGGAGATAGTCGAAACATATCAACTATCTGATGCTTATTATAAAGTGGAAATGTGACCAAAGTATGTTCAAAATCTAAAAAAAGCGAAAATTTCTTAATTCCTTGTCATTTTTCTTATTATGAGATATAATGATTAAAGCAAATTTTTAGGAATTGGAGGAAATAAAAATGTTAGTATCAGCAAAAGACATGCTTGAAAAAGCAGTTGCAGGCCACTACGCAGTTGGACAGTTTAATATCAACAACCTGGAATGGACAAAATGTATCCTTCAGGCTGCAGAAGAGTGTAAGTCCCCGGTCATCTTAGGTGTTTCTGAGGGAGCAGGAAAGTATATGACAGGTTTTAAGACTGTATCAGCTATGGTGTCCGCTATGATCGAAGAGATGGGAATTACCGTTCCGGTAGCTCTTCATCTGGATCACGGTACCTATGATGGATGCATGAAATGTATCGAGGCAGGATTTTCTTCCATTATGTTCGACGGTTCCCACTATCCGATCGAGGAGAATGTGGCAAAGACAAAAGAGCTGATCGCAATCTGCCGTGAGAAGGGAATGTCCCTGGAAGCAGAGGTCGGAGCAATCGGCGGCGAAGAAGATGGTGTTGTTGGTCAGGGCGAGTGTGCAGATCCTGAAGAATGTAAGATGATTGCTGACCTGGGTGTAGACATGCTGGCAGCAGGCATTGGAAACATTCATGGAAAATATCCGGCAAACTGGGCAGGACTTAGCTTTGAGACTCTGGATGCGATCCAGAAGCTGACCGGAAAGCTTCCGCTGGTACTTCACGGCGGTACAGGCATTCCGGATGACATGATCAAGAAAGCCATCGATCTTGGCGTTGCAAAGATCAATGTAAATACCGAGTGCCAGTTAGTATTTGCAGAAGCTACACGTAAATATATCGAAGCAGGAAAAGACCTGGAAGGCAAGGGCTATGACCCGCGTAAGCTTCTCAAACCGGGCGCAGAGGCAATCATTGACAAAGTAAAAGAAAAAATGGAACTGTTTGGTTCTGTAGGAAAAGCCTAAGTAAAAGGCGGAAAGATAAAGAGAATAAAGGCGTTCCAACCGGAAGTTGGAGTGCCTTTTTCTGATATAGGATGATACGAGAAGGAAGAAAGGAAATGCGAGAATATGAGTGAAGCATTTAACGTGGCGGACATCTTTGGCGAGGATGTTTTTAATGACACTGTTATGCAGGAACGCCTGCCCAAAAAGGTATACAGAGATCTGAAGAAAACCATCGAAGAAGGAAAAGAGCTGGATCTGGCGACAGCGGACGTGATCGCTCACGAGATGAAGGAATGGGCGATCGAAAAGGGAGCCACCCATTATACGCACTGGTTCCAGCCGCTGACAGGAGTGACGGCGGAGAAGCATGATTCTTTTATTTCCGCACCTATGCCAAGCGGTAAGGTGCTGATGAGCTTTTCCGGAAAAGAGCTGATCAAGGGAGAACCAGACGCCTCATCCTTCCCTTCCGGAGGACTTCGCGCTACCTTTGAGGCCAGAGGCTATACGGCATGGGATTGCACGTCCCCGGCTTTCGTGCGTAAAGATGCGGCGGGTGCGACACTTTGTATTCCGACAGCATTTTGTTCTTACACCGGAGAAGCGCTGGATCAGAAGACGCCGCTCCTTCGTTCCATGGAGGCGATCAATATCCAGGCGCTTAGGCTGATCCGTCTGTTTGGAAATACCACGTCAAAAAAGGTAACGCCTTCGGTAGGACCGGAGCAGGAGTATTTTCTGGTGGATGCAAAGAAATTCCAGCAGAGGAAGGACCTGATCTATACGGGTCGTACTCTGTTTGGCGCCATGCCGCCGAAAGGCCAGGAGCTGGACGATCATTATTTCGGAACGATCCGGCAGCGTATCGCAGGCTTTATGCGGGATGTGAACATTGAACTGTGGAAGGTGGGAGTGACCTCCAAGACCCAGCATAATGAAGTGGCGCCGGCACAGCACGAGCTGGCACCGATCTATGCGCCGGCAAATGTGGCGGTAGACCACAACCATCTGGTTATGCAGACCTTAAAGAGAGTGGCAGGACAGCATGGTCTGAAGTGCCTTCTGCACGAAAAGCCTTTTGCGGGAGTCAATGGATCTGGCAAGCATGATAACTGGTCCCTGATCACAGACGACGGAAAGAATCTTCTGGATCCGGGGAAAACACCGCATGAAAATATTCAGTTTTTGCTGGTACTGACCTGTATTTTAAAAGCGGTGGATGAGCATGCAGATCTCTTAAGAGAATCTGCGGCTGACCCGGGAAATGATCATCGTCTGGGAGCAAATGAAGCGCCGCCGGCCATCATTTCCATTTTCCTGGGAGATCAGCTGGAAGATGTGATCGAGCAGTTGGTAAGCACCGGAGAGGCGACTCACAGCTTAAAGGGCGGAAAGCTGAAGACGGGTGTGCGTACCCTGCCGGACCTGGCAAAAGACGCGACCGACAGAAACCGTACCTCACCGTTTGCATTTACCGGAAATAAATTTGAATTCCGTATGGTGGGGTCCAGAGACTCTGTGGCCGGGCCTAACGTAGTGCTGAATACCATTATTGCGGAAGCATTTTCAGAAGCCTGCGATGTGCTGGAGCAGGCAGAGGATTTCGAGATGGCGGTGCATGATCTGATCAAGCAGTATGCTACCGATCATCAAAGAATCATTTTTAACGGAAACGGCTACTCGGAAGAATGGGTAAAAGAGGCCGAGAGACGGGGGCTTCCAAATATCAGCTCCATGGTAGAGGCTATCCCGGCGCTGACGACGGAAAAATCGGTTGCCATGTTTGAGAAGTTTAAAGTCTTTACACGGGCAGAGCTTGAGTCCAGGGAAGAGATTAAGTACGAAAACTATGCTAAGGCTATCAATATAGAAGCGCGTACCATGATCGACATGGCAAGCAAGCAGTTTGTCCCTGCTTTCATCAAATATACAAAATCCCTTGCGGATACAGTGATCGCCGTCCGGGATGCAGGTGCGGACGCATCGGTGCAGTCCGATCTTTTAAATGAAGTCTCCGGATATCTGGCAGAGACGAAGCGGGCGCTGGAAACCTTGATGAAGGTGACCGAACAGGCGGCTGCGATGCCGGAAGGCGGAGATCAGGCCAGATACTATCATTCGGATGTGGTTCCTGCTATGGAAGCGCTCCGCGCGCCGGTGGATGCGCTGGAGATGATCGTGGATAAGGAGGCATGGCCGATGCCGTCCTACGGTGATCTGATCTTTGAAGTATAAGGAGGTCTTTGTGACAGGAAGTGAATTTATAGAAAAGCTTAAGAAAGCTTTGGAAAATGATCTGAGCGAAGCCCAGGTAAGAGAGCAGACAGCCTTTTACAGCAGCTACATCCGGGAGGAAGTAAGAAAGGGGCGGAGCGAAGAAGAGGTAACGGGTGAGCTTGGAGACCCATGGGCCATCGCCCGGAATATCATCAGCGGGATGGAGCTCCAAAATGAGAGCGGCGGGTATCAGTACGAGACAGAACAAAGCCGCCAGAAATCCCGGTATCAGGGCCGGGATCTGAAGGGGCAGGGAAACGGGCATATCCATACCTTCGGATTTAAGGGGTGGTGGCAGCTGATCCTGCTGCTCCTGGGGATCATCGGGATACTGGTTTTGGTGGTCGCTGTGATCGGAGGGATATTCTCGCTGCTGGCTCCGGTTCTGGTGCCGGTTATCCTCATTGTCATTATTTTAAGGTTCTTTGGGAGACGTCAGTGAAAACTGGCGTCTTTTTTATTTTTTGTAATCCTTTTGAATCTTTGTAACGTTATAAATAATGAAGAACAAAGAAACAGCCCATATGCACATCACAGGAGGACCTGTAAGTTGACGCGCGAAGACGAGATTTTTGAAAAACTGAAAAAAGGCGATCCGGATGGGGCAGAGGAACTGGTCAGGCTTTATTATGCCGAAATCCTGCGGTACTGTCTGTTCCGCCTGCCGGACAGATCCATGGCGGAGGATGCGGTGCAGGAGACCTTCCTGAAGGTGTTCCGACATTTCGATGATTACCGGCACCGAGGGCATTTCCGGGCTTTTTTGTACAAGGTGGCGGCGAATGTATGCAGGGATCTGTGGCGGAAAAGGCGCTGGGAGCCCGTGCCGGAGCAGATACCCGTTGAAGAAAAAGGGATACGGGAGAGGGAGGACCGGGAAGATTTTAAAAGGCTGGTTGCGCTTTTGCCGGAAGAGCTTAGGGAGATCGTGGTCCTTCGTTTTTCTCAGGAGCTGAAGCTTAAGGAGATTGCGGGAATTACGGGATTGCCGGCCCGGACGGTGCAGTCCAGGCTGAGAAGAGCATTGAAGCTGTTGAAACAGGAATTGGAAGGAAGGAGTGACGGATATGGGCAAAGGAAATGAGAGGAGCCTTCGGCGGATGGAAAAAGAGCTGAAAGACCTGGCGGGCCGGAAGAAAGAGATGGTCTTGCCGGAGGAGGGGCATCTTTTGCAGACGGTATCGCTTGTCAGGGAAGCTTATCGGACGGCGGGGGGCCGAAGGAAGCCGATGGGATTCTTTTCGTTTACGGTCCGGCAGATCCGTTATGCGGGCAGATATGTATGGGCCTGGCAGTGCCTGCTTTTATTTGGGATCCTGACGTTTTTCTGTGGATTTACCAGGAACTGGAGTGGAGCGGATCTGGATCTTATGATGTTCTTGTACCGCCGGATCCCGCTGCTTCTTTGCGGTGCAGGAGTGGCTTCAGCCTGGAGCTGTGTTCCGCTTCTTTCCCGTGCCCGCAGATGGCAGATGGCGGAGATAGAGCTTGCAGGGTGCTCTGCGGCAAGACTTCGGCTGGCGCAGCTTTTGATCAGCGGCGGGAGTGCGCTGACGGTAGGAGGGCTTTCAGCCTTTGCGGCCTGGCGGCTCTGGGCGATAGGGATTGAATCCTTAGCAGCCTATCTTTTCCTGCCTTTTCTTCTGGCGGGGAGCTGCATTTTGTTTTTCGTGCAAAGAGAGGAAGAACGGCACTTTTTGTTCAGGTGTACAGCGGTTCTCCTGGCAGGATTTGCGGCCTTTGCGCTGGTGTGGAGGATACTAAGCCGCGGAGCGGAAGATTTTCGGGATTATCAGGTGTCTGGAGCATATGTATGGATTTTGTGCGGGGTTGCGGCGGGCTTCTGGGTGTTTCAGATACGGCAGATTAGAAGAAAGGAGATGGTCAGATGGAGTTATGTATCAGAAATCTGACGAAAGAATTTCGGGACAAACGGGCGGTGGATCAGGTAAGCCTTACGCTTACCCCGGGCGTGTGGGGGCTTCTTGGAGCCAATGGCGCCGGGAAAACCACACTGATGCGGATGGCGGCAGGACTTCTTGTGCCGACAAAAGGAAGCGTGGAATATGATGGGATCCCGATCGGGGCGCTTGGGCGGCGGTACCGGGATGTTTTCGGATATCTTCCGCAGGAGTTTGGGTTTTATCCGGAATTTACAGTCTATGATTATCTGGATTATGTGGCCGCACTGAAGGGGCTTTCCAGAAAGGAGGCAAAAGAAAAGATTGACCATCTGCTGGAGGTGTTTTCGCTTGCAGATGTGCGGAAGAAAAAGATGGTAAAGCTTTCGGGCGGAATGAAGCGAAGAGTCGGTATTGCCCAGGCGCTTCTCAATGATCCGGAAGTGCTGATCCTGGATGAGCCTACCAGTGGCCTGGATCCGGGAGAGCGGGTGCGGTTCAGGAATCTGCTGTCAGAGTTTGCAGCGGACCGGATTGTGCTGATCTCTACCCACATTGTATCTGATGTGGAATATATCGCTTCCCGAAATGCGGTCATGAAGGAGGGAAGGATCATAGCGGAAGGGACGACAGAGGAGCTTCTCCGGCAAATGAATGGAAAGGTCTGGTCTGCTTTTGTGCCGGAATACGACCTTCATAAGTATGAGCAGGGAGTGCGGATCGTAAGTATCCGGAATGAAGATGCGGGTGTGGTGTCTGTCCGTTATCTGGCTGAACGGCCGGTACTGCCGGAGTCGGAGGCGAAGGAGCCAAGACTTGAGGATCTGTATCTGTGGCTGTTCCCGCAGGAAAAGGAGGTGTAGTGATATGAGGCACAGTGTCAGGAGGAGAAATCATATGTGGCGGCGGGTGTTTGGCGCCGAGCTTAAGAGACTTTTGAAGACGAGATCAGTCCTGATCCTTATGGCGGCTGCAGTTGTATTGGCGCCGGTTCTGGCTTATTTTCCTGCATCCTTTGCTTCTTATACTTATCGGGATGACAGCGGACGGGAGGTGACGGCAGAAGGCCGGGAAGCACTTTTACTGGAGCGGGAGAACCAAGGGGAATTTCAGGGCGAGATCACGGAGGAAGTTTTGACAGCGGCGCTTAAGCGGTACCAGGATTTTGCAGACGGGTATGAGGGCGGACTGCCGGACGGCATTTATGATGAACGTGTGGAGGCCAGTGATTACTATGAAAAAGTGTCCAATGTGGACGGACTTCTGAACCGGGTGAACGAGGCGTATGCAGATCCCAGGACCGGCATTGCCCCGGGACTTGATGCCCTGACGGAGGAAGAGACAGAAGGATTTTACGGACAATGCAGGCAGCATTTAAGAGAACTTTTATATCTGGAGGGCGGCGAAGGAGAGCGTACGGTCAATGCCGTAAGACAGGCGGAAGCACTCTATGACCAGGTGAAGATGCCGTTTACCTATGAACCGGGAGTGACAGCGGACGCACTGGAGTATGTGGGAATCTATGTGTTTCTGCTGGTGATGATCGGAACCTTTCTTCTGGTGCCGGTGTTTGCCAGTGACCGTCAGACCCAGGCGGATCAGATTCTGAAATGCACCCGGGAGGGAAAGGCCTGTCTTGCGGTCAGCAGGATCCTGGCCGGGCTTTTGATCGTAGCGGTTCTTTATGTAGTGTGCATGACCTTATTCCTGGCGCTTTTGAACGCATCCTTTGACTTTAAGGGGCTGGATACATCGCTGCAGCTTTTGGTATCTGTGGCAGTCTTCCTGCCGGTCACGGTCGGGCAGATGGAGCTTTTGATTGCCGGGGCCGGGCTGGTGTCTTTGCTGGCCGTCGCCGGATTTGCCCTGTTCCTCTCGGGAAGGATGAAAAGCGTGGCCGCAGCCAGTGTTACTGCATTTGTATTTCTGGTCCTGCCGGTGATCTTCTATATGATGCTGGGCAATAATCTGGGTAACTGGATCCGGTGTCTTCTGCCGGCCGGAGGCGTGGGGATGGTGAACAGCTTCACCTATGCGGCTCTGAATACAGATTTTGCATATGTGGGAAATCAGGCGGTGTGGCTGCCCTGTGTAATGATGACCGCCGCGGCGGCAGAAGCAGTTCTGTTCACGGCCCTTGGCGTGGCCGGCTGGTGCCGGAAGAAATAAAGAAAAAATAAGAAAGACAGACAGTAAAAGACCGATGGGGGAGCCATCGGTCTTTTGAGGGGAGTATAAATAATTAATAAGGGGTTGTAGAAAGAATCCTTTCTACAAAACTAAGTATAATATAGCAGATAAAAAAAAGCAAGTAAAATATTAAAAAAATCTTAATATAAAACAAACAGCATTTTTGTGGGATGTGATACATAGAATCCGCCGGAAAGGAAATACTAACGTCGAAACCAAAAAAATCAGGAGGAATTGATATGGCAAAAAACAATCAGACATCCAACGGTAACCAGAATGCAAACACGGAGCAGAACAGCACCAGCAAGCGCACAGCAGGAAAAAATGCATCCAACAATAAAAATTCCTACGGGAAAAACAATGCATCCAGAAATTACACCTCCGGGGCATCTGATTACAGCGATAAGTATTAACGCGAATGGGGACGTACACTTTTTGCAAAAGTGTACGTCCCCATTCGCGTTATTGGGTGTCCCCATTTGGATTTTCCCCTGTCCCCGATTGACAAATGACCAGGAAAGCAAGTAAGATGTAAAAAGAATATTACATATGTTGGAGTGGACTATGAATCGGATAGAGCTGATTGCGCCCTGCCATTTCGGGCTGGAGGCGGTTTTGAAAAGAGAGATCCTGGATCTTGGATATGAGATTTCGAGTGTGGAGGATGGAAGAGTGACGTTTCAGGGGGATGCCGAAGCAGTCTGCCGGGCGAACATATTCCTTCGTACTGCGGAAAGAGTACTTCTGAAGGTGGGAAGCTTTCAGGCAGTGTCTTTTGAAGAGCTGTTTGAGAAGACAAAGGCTCTGCCCTGGGAAGCATATATCCCTAAGGATGGAAAGTTTTGGGTGACGAAGGCGTCTTCTGTCAAGAGCCGGCTGTTCAGTCCCTCAGATATACAGTCTGTGATGAAGAAGGCGATGGTGAGACGGCTGCAGGAGCATTATCATATGGAATGGTTTCCGGAGGATGGACCGGAATATCCGGTGAGAGTCTTCCTGATGAAGGATCAGGTGACGGTGGGAATCGACACCTCAGGAGCTTCGCTTCATAAGCGGGGATACCGGGAGGTTTCGGGGAAGGCGCCGATCACGGAAACTCTGGCGGCCGCGCTGATCATGCTGACGCCATGGAGGGGAGACCGGATCCTGGTGGATCCGTTTTGCGGGAGCGGAACGTTTCCGATAGAAGCAGCGATGATGGCTGCAAATATCGCTCCGGGGATGAACCGGTCTTTCACTGCAGAAAAGTGGACCAACCTGATTCCGAAAAAACTGTGGTATGATACGGTGGATGAGGCCAGTGACCTTATACGGGAGCCTGAAGAGACGGATATCCAGGGGTATGATGCGGATGAGGATGTGATCCGTATCGCCAGGAGAAATGCCGCGGAGGCGGGGGTGGAGCATATGATCCATTTCCAGAGAAGGGACGTGCGGGACTTAAGCCATCCAAAGAAATATGGATTCATCATTACCAATCCGCCTTATGGAGAACGGCTGGAGGACAAGAAGGACCTGCCGGAACTGTACCGGGCCTTTGGAGAGAGTTTCCGGCGCCTGGAAACCTGGTCCGCGTATATGATCACTTCCTATGAGGATGCAGAACGGTATTTTGGACGCAAGGCGGATAAGAACCGCAAGATATACAATGGAATGTTAAAGACATATTTCTATCAGTTCCAGGGGCCGAAGCCGCCCAGGAAAACAGGGAGATAGAAGAGAGAGGATGCGAAACAATGAATAAGATTATTTTTGCAACAGGAAACGCACATAAAATGATAGAGATCCGGATGATCTTAAAGGATCTCGGCGTGGAGATCCTGTCTCAGGCAGAAGCGGGGATCCATGCGGATGTTGTGGAGGATGGCACTACTTTTGAAGAAAATGCACTGATCAAAGCCACGGAGATTGCAGAAGCGGCGCGAAAGATGCCGGAATATCAGGATGCGGTGGTGCTTGCCGATGACTCCGGGCTGGAGATCGACTACCTGAATAAAGAGCCGGGGATCTATTCCGCCAGATATATGGGAGAGGACACCTCTTATGATATCAAAAACCAGGCGCTGCTTGATCGGTTAGAGGGCGTGGAAGATGAGAAAAGGACGGCACGGTTTGTATGCGCTATCGCGGCGGCATTTCCGGATGGAAGCACCGAAGTGGTCAGAGGAACCATGGAGGGGATCATCGGACATGAGATTGCCGGAGAGAACGGTTTTGGGTATGATCCCATTTTCTATCTGCCGGAGTACGGATGCACCAGCGCACAGCTTGCACCGGAGAAGAAAAATGAATTGAGCCACAGAGGAGAAGGCTTAAGGAAGATGCGGAAAATATTGGAGGACAGACAGAGCGGCCTGGACAGACAGTAACAGGGAGGAATAGGAATGAAGGTTTTGATCGTCAGTGATACCCATAAATCCCATCGGAATCTGGAAAAAATCATAGAGAGGGAGCAGCCTTTCCAGATGCTGATCCACTTGGGAGATGTAGAAGGCGGAGAAGATTATATTGAAGCACTGGCAGACTGCCCGGTACATATTGTGCGGGGAAATAATGACTTTTTTTCGGAGCTTCCCGGCGAGCAGGAATTTTTCATTGAGGGACGGCATATTTTTGCCACTCACGGACATTACTATGGTGTGTCTATGGGGGAGGAAAGGCTGAAAGCGGAAGCCAGAGGACGCGGGGCGGATATTGTGATGTACGGTCATACGCACCGGCCGTCGCTGACTGTCGAGGATGACCTGGTGACACTGAATCCGGGAAGTGTATCCTATCCGCGGCAGGACGGCAGAAAACCCAGCTATATTGTTATGAATGTGGACGGCCAGGGTAATGCGGAGTTTGAACTGTTGTATTTGAATTAGGTGCGGAAAATTACCTTGAAAAAATTATTAAAAAAGTTGTTGACAAGCCGTAATACATCCGATATAATAATTCTTGCGTTGTGAGACGGAAGAAAAACATATCGGGGTGTGGCTCAGCTTGGCTAGAGCGCCTGGTTTGGGACCAGGAGGCCGCAGGTTCGAATCCTGTCACCCCGATAGTCTTGCGGGTGTAGTTCAATGGTAGAACACCAGCCTTCCAAGCTGGATACGTGGGTTCGATTCCCATCACCCGCTCTCGTGTGAGTCTGTAGCTCAGCTGGATAGAGCAACGGCCTTCTAAGCCGTAGGTCGAGGGTTCGAATCCCCCCAGGCTCGTTAGAACCACGACAATTAAATATAGGGATACTTAGTTGGACGCTTGGTTCGATGAGTAATATACATGGTGGGTATGGTGCAGTTGGTTAGCGCGCCAGATTGTGGTTCTGGATATCATGGGTTCGAGTCCCATTACCCACCTTTTTCTATTTTATTTATTGGGCTATCGCCAAGCGGTAAGGCACAGGACTTTGACTCCTGCATTCGTTGGTTCGAATCCAACTAGCCCAGATTTTATGGGCGTGTAGCTCAGGTGGTAGAGCACTTGACTTTTAATCAAGTTGTCCGGGGTTCGAATCCCCGCACGCTCAGTCAAAAAACAGCGGAAGCCCCAATACATTAGGAAGGGATCCGCTGCTTTTATATTCAAACATTGTAAAAGACAGGCGGATGTGGCGGAACTGGCAGACGCGCTAGACTTAGGATCTAGTACTTCGGTGTGCAGGTTCGATTCCTGTCATCCGCATTGGGATCGTGATTCTTGATTTTATATCGGGGGTTGCGGTTCTTTTTTTTACCGGGTTGAATCGCAGGAGAAAAGAGGCTATAATGTGCTGTGTGGAAAAGTACAGGCATGAAAAGGAGCGTATGATAAAGATGCTGGAAGTGAAAAACCTGACCTTTAAGGTCAATGAAAACGGAATAGAGAGAAGTATCGTTAAAAATATAAGCTTTTGTGTTGAAGATGGGGAGATGCTGGTTATTACCGGGCCGAACGGCGGGGGAAAATCTACGCTTGCCAAGGTTTTAATGGGAATTGAGGAAGCGGACGCAGGACAGATCATCCTGGACGGGGAAGATATCTCCTCCTTTGATATCGACCACCGGGCCGGGGCAGGGATAGGCTTTGCCTTTCAGCAGCCGCCCAGGTTCAAGGGAATGACAGTGAGCAAGCTTCTGTCTCTGGCGGCAGGCCGTGACCTGACAGAGCCGGAGTGCTGCCGGATGCTGAGTGCGGTCGGACTTTGTGCCAGAGAATATATCCACAGAGAAGTTGACGGAACCCTGTCCGGCGGGGAGATGAAGCGTCTTGAAATTGCCACGGTGCTGGCAAAGCCGCATAAATTGTGTGTGTTTGACGAGCCGGAGGCAGGAATTGATCTTTGGAGCTTTTCGATGCTGATCCAACAGTTTGAAAAAATCCATAAGAAAAAAGAGGAAAGCCTGATCCTGATCTCGCACCAGGAGAGGATTATCCAGATGGCAGATCGGATTATGGTCATTGAAGACGGGAAAATAGCCGCGATCGGGCCAAAGGATGAGATTTTGCCAACATTGCTGGATAAAGGCGACAGCTGTGTATGCATGGACCGGGAATAAAGGAGGCGTAAAAAATGACAGAAGCAGATAAAAAGAAACTGGACCGGATCACGGAACAGATTTTAAAGCAAATTGATGAAAAAGGATTTCAGCAGACCGGAGCATTCAATTTAAGACATAATGGGATCGCACTGTGCCATGGCGACAGTGAGCACATTAAAATCCGGAAAAAGGAAGACAAACCAGGAATAGATGTCTATATTGACGGAGACACGAAAGGCGAACAGGTTCACATCCCTGTGGTTGTGGATGCGTCTGGCATGACGGACATTGTATATAATGATTTCTATATCGCGGAAGGTGCAGACGTGACAATCATAGCCGGCTGCGGGATTCACAACAGCGGATGCAATGAGAGCCGTCACGATGGAATCCATTCCTTCCATGTGGGAAAAGGCGCCAATGTGCGCTATGAGGAAAAGCACTACGGAGAAGGAGAGGGAACCGGCGCAAGAGTACTGAACCCGGTGACAAAGATCTATATGGAAGATGATTCTGTCTTCACGCTGGACACGGCACAGATAAAAGGTGTTGATTCTACCGTGCGGGAGACAGATGTCCACATGGGTCCCGGATCCAAACTGTATGTGCTGGAGAAGCTGATGACTCATGATCAGCAGACGGCAGAGTCTAATATGGAAGTAGATCTGGACGGCGAGGGAAGTTCCGCGCAGATCATTTCGCGTTCTGTGGCAAAAGGAACCTCCAGGCAGGTGTTCCATCCAAAGGCAGTTGGAAATACAAAATGTCACGCACATATCCAGTGTGACTCTATCATTATGGATCATGCACAGGTGGCTTCCATCCCCGAGATTGATGCCAGGCATCTGGATGCGGCGATCATCCATGAGGCGGCGATCGGAAGGATCAATGATGAGCAGCTTGTGAAGCTGCGGACACTGGGAATGACGGAAGAAGAAGCGGAAGGCGTGATCATTGAAAATTTCCTGAACTAATAAATGGAGAGGAAATCTTATGAAATTAAGAAAAAGAATGAGAGTCATGGGCCGGGCGCTGCACATGGAGCTGCGGGAACACAAAAGCTCATTTTTGGTCTATGTGACCCTGCGGCTTCTGGTGATCCTGATGATGATCCTGCAGATTTTTAACAGAAATTATGAAAATGTATTTCTGTGTGTGTTAACGCTGGTCCTGCTGCTCATCCCCAGCCTGATACAGATCAACCTGAAGATTGAGCTCCCTACGGCGCTGGAAATTACGATCCTGGTCTTTATTTTTGCGGCGGAGATCCTGGGAGAGATCCAGTCTTACTACATAAAGTTTCCTTTTTGGGATACAGTGCTGCATACGATCAATGGATTCCTGATGGCGGCCATTGGATTTGCGCTGGTGGATATCCTGAACCGTAGTAAGAAGTTTTCGATTCAGCTGTCGCCGGTATTTTTGGCGATCGTGGCGTTTTGTTTTTCCATGACGATCGGTGTGATCTGGGAATTTTTTGAGTATGGGATGGATCAGTTTTTTGGATTGGATATGCAAAAGGATACGGTGATCCAGGGATTTTCTTCTGTCCTTCTGGACCCGACGAAGAGCAATATCCCTGTTCCGGTACAGGATATCACAGAGGTATTGGTCAATGGAAGGGATCTGGGGCTTGGCGGATATCTGGATATCGGACTGATCGATACGATGAATGATCTGTTTGTCAATTTCGTGGGAGCAGTTTTGTTCTCAATTATCGGTTACTTTTATGTGAAGAGCCGGGGAAAAGGAAAATTTGCAAGAAGATTTATCCCCCGCCTGAAGTCCAGGGATGCAGACTTCTTAAGAAAGGCGGAGGAAGAGGATGGCGAACGTCCGGTTAACGGATCAGAAAGCGGCGCACAAGACAGCTGACGACGCCGGCGGTGCAAAGCGGCAGCAGAGCGCTTTGCAGTGAACCGTAGACCAGAAGAGCGGCCTGCACGCCCTGCAGTGCCTCCGGGGATGCCGGGACAAGGGTATACAGCAGGGCAGACAGGTATGATCCGATATAAATGATAATGAAAGAGAGCAGGCCACGGCCTGTGTCCAGGAGGCGGCCGTTTCGGCTGCTTCTTTTTTTGCCGAACAGAACCATCAGGAATGTGATAAGTTCAAAAAACAGCAGAAATAAAGCCACGCCCGTATAGCCGCCGAGTACGTAATTTTTTTCTGATACCATGCGGGCAATATTTCCAAGGGCTGAGTGGTTGTCCCAGAAATTCCGGGCCAGGAGCCACATGATCAGAAGTATCAGGATCAAAGTGGCACAGCGAAGGAGCATATTGGCGACCTGGAGTGCAGCCCGGGCGCCGGTCTTGGCGGTCCTGGCGGCAGGAGAAAGAAGGTTTGGCATCCGGCGCTTCTTTTTCTCTTGCGCTTTCTCGCACCTCCGTTCTTTCTGGCGGGGCTTGTCAACATTTTCTTTTACATCATCAATCTTTTTGGTGTGATCCAGCTCTGAAAGGTTGGACAGAACATCGTAATAATCGTCATCATCATCTTCTTCAGAAGGCAGATCGGGCAGATCGCCATCATAGATTACTTCAAAATCATCATCAAAATAGTGGCTGTAATCTTCCTGCTTATTTGTGGGAATCTGGTCTGAGGCCTGATTTCTGCCGGATGATCTGCTGGCTGCTGATTTATTTATACTCATGAAAATCCCTCCTAAAACGTTTTCCATTGTATTATGTTTATGAAGAAGTCTCAAGGGATATTACAGAATGTTTAGGAAGAGATAAGAAGTTCTTAAGAAAATCCGGAATAGGAAATTCGTGTGGCTGTCTGACGGGGATTGTGATAAAATCTAGAAGAGAGATGCAGATTTGAGGATGCATAGAGTGAATAAAAGGTAAAAAGCAGGAGGACGGACTATGTATTATATCGGAATTGATCTGGGTACTTCGGCGGTTAAGCTTCTTCTCATGGATGAGAAGGGGACGGTCCACAAGGTGGTGTCAAAAGAGTATCCCATCTGTTTTCCGCATCCGGGCTGGTCAGAGCAAAGTCCGGAAGACTGGTATGCGCAGAGCATAGAGGGAATACGGGAACTGACGGCAGACTGTGAGAAAGAGATGGTGGCGGGGATTGGCTGCGGCGGGCAGATGCACGGACTGGTGGCACTGGATGGCCAGGACCGGGTGATCCGTCCGGCGATTCTCTGGAACGACGGGCGTACAGCAAAGCAGACGGAGGATTTGAACCAGAGGATTGGAAAAGAAACCCTGTCAAAATATACCGCAAACATTGCGTTTGCCGGATTTACGGCTCCGAAGCTTCTGTGGATGAGAGAAGAGGAGCCGGAAAATTTCGCCAGAATAGAAAAGATCATGCTGCCCAAGGATTATCTGTCCTATTGCCTGAGCGGTGTGCATTGCACGGATTATTCGGATGCGTCCGGGACATTGCTTCTGGACGTGGAGCATAAATGCTGGTCGAGGGAAATGCTGGAGATCTGTGGCGTCAGCGAAAAGCAGCTTCCCAAGCTGTATGAGAGCTACGAGGTAGTGGGGACCCTGAAGCCGGAACTTGCAAGAGAGCTTGGGCTTTCGGCGGATGTGAAGATCGTTGCGGGAGCAGGGGACAATGCGGCGGCAGCCGTAGGTACAGGTACGGTAGGAGATGGGAAATGTAATATTTCTCTGGGGACGTCCGGAACCATCTTTATTTCCAGCCGGAAGTTCGGCGTGGACGCCCACAATGCGCTGCATTCCTTTGCACATGCCGACGGGCATTACCATCTGATGGGCTGTATGCTGAGTGCGGCGGCATGCAATAAATGGTGGATGGAAGAAATCCTGAAGACCGAAGATTACGCCGGAGAACAGGCGGGGATCCATAAACTGGGAGAGAATCAGGTGTTTTACCTGCCTTATCTGATGGGAGAGCGGTCGCCTCACAATGACCCGGACGCCCGGGCCTGCTTCATCGGCATGTCCATGGATACCGGCAGAGAGGAGATGACCCAGGCCGTGCTGGAAGGGGTAGCCTTTGCCCTTCGGGACTCTCTGGAGGTAGCAAAAAGCCTGGGGATCCATCTTGAACGGACCAAGATCTGCGGCGGGGGAGCAAAGAGCGCTCTCTGGAAGAGGATCATTGCAAACGTCATGAATCTGAAAGTCGACGTGATCGCCAGCGAAGAAGGCCCGGGCCTTGGCGGCGCCATCCTGGCGGCAGTGGGATGCGGCGAATTTGCGGACGTAGAAGAGGCGGCGGCAAAGCTGGTCCGGGTGGTAGACACCGTAGAGCCAGAGCCGGAGTTGGCCGCAAAATACGAAGAGCGGTACGCAAAATTCCGGAAGCTGTACCCGGCATTGAAAGAAACATTTTAGTGACTGGGGACGTACACTTTTGCAAAAAGGGACAGGGGGAAATGCAAATGGGGACGTAGACCAACGCAAAAAGTGTACGTCCCCCATGAAAGGAAGAGAGTATGAAAAGAGAAAAGTTTGGATCCCGAATCGGCTTTATTCTGGTTTCGGCCGGATGTGCGATTGGGATTGGAAATGTGTGGAAATTCCCGTATTTAGCCGGGGAGATGGGCGGAGCTGCGTTCATTTTGATTTATTTGCTATTTTTGATGATCATGGGTATCCCGGTACTGGTATGTGAGTTTGCCATTGGGCGGGCCAGCCGCTACAGCATTGCGGAGGCGTTTGAGACGCTGGAGCCGGAAGGAACGAAGTGGCACTGGACGAAGTGGATCGGTATATTAGGAAGTTATCTTTTGATGATGTTTTATACCACGGTAGCGGGATGGATGCTGTACTATTGTTTTCGCAATATCCGGGGAGATTTTGCCGGGGCCGGCACCAAGGAGGTAGAGGCCGGATTCTCCCAGATGCTGGGCAATGCGCCGGTGATGGGGCTGTGGACGTTTATTTTGATAGCGGCAGGCTTTGGAATCTGCTGGTTTGGGATTCAAAACGGGATTGAAAAAGTGTCCAAAGTGATGATGTCGGTACTGTTTTTGATCATGATTGTACTGGCGGTGCGATCTGTTTTCCTGGAGGGGGCAGGTGAAGGCGTGCGGTTTTATCTGATTCCGGATTTTCAGAAAATGCAGGAAATCGGTATCGGGAATGTGATTTTCGGCGCTATGAGCCAGGCATTTTTTACACTGTCTATCGGTATCGGCGCCATGATGATTTTCGGCAGTTATCTGGGAAAAGAGCGGAGCCTGACGGGGGAAGCCTTAAGTATTACGATTCTGGATACCTTCGTGGCTACCATGGCAGGGTTTATCATTATTCCTACCTGTTTTGCCTATGGGATCGAGCCGGGATCCGGGCCAAGCCTGATCTTCCTGACAATTCCGAATATATTCGCCCAGATGCCGGGCGGTCAGCTGTGGGGAGCGCTGTTTTTCCTGTTCCTGACATTTGCGGCTTTTACTACGCTGGTGGCAGTGTTCGAAAATATCATTTCTTTTGATATAGATATGTTGGGCTGGAGCAGAAAAAAGAGCGTGGTTGTAAGTCTTATCCTGATTACGATACTCAGTGTTCCCTGTATCTTAGGATTTAACGTGCTGGCGGATTTTCAGCCGGTGGGTGCGGGAAGCTCGGTCATGGACCTGGAGGACTTCATTGTATCCAACAACCTGCTTCCGCTGGGAAGCCTGGGTTATCTTCTTTTCTGTACCAGAAAGAACGGATGGGGATGGGAAAAGTTTCTTGCGGAAGCAAATGCCGGCAAGGGCCTGAAATTCCCTGCATGGCTGAAGGGCTATGTGTCTTACGGGATTCCGTTGATAATTATGATCATTTATCTGAAAGGATATTATGATAAATTCAGTGTCATGGGAACCGCGGCGCTGGTTGGATGGATGACTTTTGCGGTCGTGCTTCTTGGATTTGTTGTTTATTGCGCAGCAGCCAGAAAAAAGGCGTAGCAAACATGGGTTAAAAAGACAAAAGGAGAGGAGGATGTATGGAAATGTACCGGAAATATCTGGAGCCGGAGTATGGCGGGGTGGCGCCGGAGGTAGAGATCATGGCCCCGCAGGTGATGGATATGGCGCATAAAAAACTGTGGCGTCAGCAAAGTGATTATGAATCGCTGGCTGCGATGACAGCGGCTTATCAAAGATGCAACATTTATCCGAAGGTCATGAGTGTTATGACGGAGGATATCCTCTGTGATTTCGGAAATGGTCCTTTCCGGGTGCGGGTTTACCAGCCGCCAGAAGAAAGTGGCAAAGGCCTGGAGGAAAAGAAGCCTGTATTGGTGTATTACCACGGGGGATCTTTTTCCTTTAACAGCATCGAGGTATATGAGTATGTCTGCCGTTATCTGTGTATGACAGGAGAAATGCTGGTGGTAGCGCCGGACTATCATCTGGCGCCGGAGCACCCATTTCCCCGGGGGCTTGGGGAAGCTTACCAGACACTTCGGTGGGCGAAGGAGCATGTGGAAGACTACGGAGGAGATCCGGAAAACTTAAATGTAGGTGGCGACAGTTCCGGAGGCAATTTTGCCGCAGTGGTGTCGATGATGGCAAGAGAGCGGAAAGGGCCGGACATTAAAGGACAGTATCTGGTCTACCCGCTGGTCTGCAATAGGGCAGAGGAACTGACAGAATCAGAAAAGCGATATGGACGGGGGCATTTTCTGGAGTACCGCTGCACCGAAGATCCGATGGCGCTATACTTTACCAGGGAAGAAGAGAGAAAAGATCCATACGCATCCCCGCTCCTGGCAGAGGATCTGTCCGGCCTTCCCAGAGCCTGTATCGTGCTCGCTGAATGTGACCCTTTGCTGGATCAGGGGCTGATGTATGCGGCAAAGCTGGAAGATGCGGGGGTGCCGGTAGAGTGCCATGTAATGAAAGGCATGCTCCATGGTTTTTTGAACTGGACATACGGGAAAAGCTTTGAAGCCATGGAGTATGGAGCCCGATTCGTTCGGGGACAGGGTAAAATGCAAAAAGGGACAGGGGGAAATGCAAATGGGGACGTAGACCAACGCAAAAAGTGTACGTCCCCCACAAGGAGGTAAATATGAAGTATCAGATTTTAGGAGAAACGTTACCAGTAGTGGTGTGTGAACTTGAGGGCGGCGAGCGGATGATCACAGAGAGCGGCAGTATGGCATGGATGTCGCCCAACATGAAGATGGAAACATCCAGCAATGGCGGCTTTGGCAAGGCGATTGGGCGGATGTTTGCCGGGGAGAAGATTTTCCAGAATATCTATACCGCTCAGGGCGGCGCCGGAATGATCGCGTTTGCATCCAGCTTTCCGGGATCTATCCGCGCATTTCAGATAGAGCCGGGAAGGGAAATGATTTTCCAGAAGAGCTCGTTCCTGGCAGGCGAGGCAGGTATTGAATTGTCGGTATTTTTTAATAAGAAGTTTGCTTCCGGTCTGTTTGGCGGCGAGGGATTTATCATGCAGAAGCTGTCAGGGCAGGGGATCGCATTTGCGGAGTTTGACGGACACGTAGTTGAATATGAGCTGCAGCCGGGACAGCAGATCGTGGTAGACACCGGGTACCTGGCGGCTATGGAAGCCACATGCTCTATGGAGATCAAAAGTGTCCCGGGCGTGAAAAATATGCTGTTCGGCGGCGAGGGCATCTTCAATACTTTACTCACCGGCCCGGGCAAGATCTGGCTGCAGACCATGCCGCTAAGCAATGTGGCAGGAGTTCTCAGACCTTATATGCCTACCGGAGCGTAGCATATAGCGTGTTCAGACACATATAACATGTTCAGACACATATGACATTTACAGCCTGGCTGATTTTTTCGGCCAGGCTTTTAATATCCGGGGCTTCCCGGCGGTCAGTGACGAGCGCCGTAAGCTGGCTCCAGTCAGCAAACTGAAACAGACTGTTGGATAAAAATTTCGTGTGATCGCTTAACACGACAGTCTGACTGCTGCTTTTCAGCACGGCCCGCTTTACTTCCGCTTCCTCATAGGAGACACAGGAAGGGCCGGAGAGATCCCGAAAGCCGTCGCTGCCAAGAAATGCAAGATCAAAGTGCAGAGAGCTTATGGCCTGGGTAGCCCATGCGCCCACAATCCCTTTGCTGCTTCCCCGGACACGTCCGCCCAGCGCATATACCTGGTTTGCGGAGTCGGAGAGGATGTTAAGGACCATGATTGAGTTGGTAAAGACGGTCAGGTCTTCGCGGAGCCTCAGGAGTCTGGCCAGTGCATATGTGGTGCTTCCGGCATCCAGAAAGATAACGCCGTTCCTGGGGATCATCACAGCCGCCCGTTCTGCAATGGCGGTCTTGATCTCCATGCGCTCCATTTCTTTTTGTGAAATTGGTCGTTCCAGAAGCAGTTCACTGCTTGCGATCGCACCGCCGTAGCTTTTCTGCGCGATGCCCTGAGATTCCAGATAGATCAGATCCTTCCGGATGGTCTCTGTGGATACGCCAAAATGTTCTGCCAGAGAGCTGGCTTTCATATTTCCATTTTTCAATAAAAGCTGGGCGATCTCATTTCTGCGCTCAGCGGTCAGTCTCTTTTTCATCGGTTGGATTCCTCCTTTTGCAGTTTATTTTAACATATCCTGTTAAAAACACAAGAAAAAACAATTTGTAAGTTGCGAAAAATTGTTGACTGCAAGAAAAAACAATATTATAATTGGATTTAGTTGGGAATATGGGTAAAAGGAGGAGAAACATGAAACTGCAGATCGCATTGGATGATATTTCTATGGAAGCGGCTATGGAGCTTTTGGGAAAAGTAAAAGAGTATGCGGACATTGCAGAAGTAGGCACCCCCTTCCTGATGGAATATGGGATGGAAGCAGTGCGCCGGATCCATGCCGGATTTCCGGGTCTGTCGGTACTCTGTGACGGAAAGATCATGGACGCCGGAGGCTATGAAGCAGAGCTTGCTTTCCGGGCAGGGGCCGATTATGTGACGGTGCTGGCTGTGACAGATGACCGGACGATCCTGGATGTGGCGGCTGCGGCGAATAAATATGGGAAGAAGACAGTGGCAGATATGATCTGTGTGGAGAATCTGAAGGAGCGGTCCAGACAGCTGGAAGAACTGGGCGTGGATGTGATCGCAGTCCACACAGGGGTGGACCAGCAGGCCGCCGGGAGGACTCCGCTTCAGGACTTAAAAGAGCTGAGAAGTGCTGTCACCTGTGCGCAGATCGCGGTGGCCGGAGGCATCCGCCTGAACACGCTGGATGCTTACCTGGAATATGAGCCGGAGATCATCATAGTGGGCGGAGGCATTGTCCATGCAGAGGATCCGGCCGGGGAAACGAAAAAGCTGGCGGAAAAGATCCGGGAAAGGAAAAGATGATGAGTATAAAAAATTATACGGAAAAAATCCTGGAAGAGCTTAAAGGGAATGCTTCTTACTTAGAAGAGAATGAGCTTCAGATGATCGTAGAAGAACTTCTGCATGCCGGTCACATTTTCACCGCAGGAGCGGGAAGGAGCAGACTGGCCGTGCAGGCATTTACCAACCGGCTGATGCATCTGGGCCTGCCTGTCAGCCATGTGGGTGAAATCACGGCGCCCCATACAAAGAAAGGAGACCTTCTGCTTATCGGATCCGGTTCCGGGGAGACGGGAAGCCTGGTAGAGATGGCGAAAAAGGCAAAGAAAAATGGCGTGCGGGTGGCGCTTCTTACCATGGACCGGGAGTCGTCCATCGGGCAGATGGCAGACGCCGTGGCCGTACTGCCGGGGGTGTCTCCCAAACTTCGGCACGGAGGAACATCCGTGACATCGATCCAGCCGATGGGCTCTGCATTTGAGCAGATGTGTTTTCTTGTCTTCGACGGGATCGTGCTGGAGCTGATGGAACGTCTGCAGGAAAGCCCGGAGCAGATGTTTGAACGGCATGCGGATCTGGAATAAAAAGGAAATCTTTAAAGTAAAGTGGGAGCCCATTCTTGCACCCCTATACGGGATGGGATAAAATAAAGACATACGACAGCGGACCATATAAAATGAACGAAAACAGGAGGGAAAATAATGTTAGTTTCATTAAAAGAACTGATGAAAGACGCCGAAAAAGGCGGTTATGCAGTAGGCGCATTTAATGTTTCAAACCTGGAGTCCCTGATGGCGATTATGCAGGCGGCAGAGGAGACAGGACGCGGTGTGATCTTAAACTATGCGGAAGTTCACGCACCGTTTTTGTCGATGGAGCAGGCGGCGCTTATCATGCTGGATGCGGCGAAAAAGGCAAAGGTGCCGGTGTGCGTGCATCTGGATCACGGATCCTCTATGGAATCCTGTATCCAGGCGATCCGGCTGGGATTTACCTCCGTCATGCTGGATGCATCGGCGGAGGATTATGAGACCAATGTGCGGGAGACAAAAGAAATCGTGCGCCTGGCTCACAGCGTAGGCGTGACGGTAGAGGCGGAATTAGGGCACATCTTTTCCTCGGATATGGGCCTTGCGGAGTCACCGAAGGAAGCAGAAGCCCTGGAATCCTTTGACAGTGCGGAGGACGTATATACAGACCCTGCCACCGCAAAGGATTTCGTGGAGAGGACCGGCGTGGATGTGCTGGCTATTGCCTTTGGAACCACCCACGGTATTTATACAAAGAAGCCGAAGCTGGATCTGGAGCGGATCACGAAGATCAAAGAGGCGATCGACATTCCTTTTGTGATGCACGGGGGCTCAGGTCTTAGTAAAGAAGAGTTTCAGACGGCGATCCGAAACGGGATCCGGAAGATCAACTATTATACATACATGACTCTGGCCGGCGGAAGGGCCGTAAAGGAGGCGTTGGATCAGAAATCTCCGGATGAAAACATCTTTTTCCATGACATTCCGATGATCGCGGTGGAAGCGATGAAGGAAAATGTGAAGGAAGCGATTCAGGTATTTGGCATGGAAGTATAGGTGGTGAGGAAAATGGCAAAAGGAACCAAAGGAATTGCGGTGGCGGGGACGCTGATCGCAGATACATTTTACAAGATCGATACCTATCCGGATGCAGGAAATCTTACCAATATCCGGGATATCGTAAGCTATATCGGCGGGACCGGAAACATGCTTCTGGACCTGGCAAAGATGGATCCTTCGGTGCCGCTGAAGGTCAGTGGGCTGATCGGGGACGATACCCAGGGACGGATGATGAAAGGAGAACTTTTAAAGTATCCGAACATAGATATCTCGAACCTGACGGTAGAGGGGTTAAGCTCGGTCACCCATGTCATGAATGCCCAGGACACCAAGCAGAGAACCTTCTTTTATCAGGGCGGCGCCAGCGACATTTATGATGAGTCATACATTGACTGGGAGACGCTGGATGCAGATATTTTCCATCTGGAGTATCTGCTTTTGATGGCAAAGGTGGACGGTCCGGACGAGGAATACGGAACGCTTGGAGCCAGAATCCTGCATGATGCCAGAGAACGGGGAATGAAGACATCCATTGACGTTGTGTCGGAACAAAGTGACCGGGCGGCGGGAATTGTAAGTGCGGCATTGAAATATACGGATTATTGTTCTATCAACGAAGTGGAGGCGGAGGCGGCTACCGGTGTGAAGCTTACGGGAGCGGACGGCCTTACTGAAGAAAAGGTGAAAGAGGCGCTTTTGAAGCTGAACGAAAAGGGCGTGACCACCTGGGCGGTGATCCACTGCCCCCAATGCGGCTATGGATATGACTGTCAGAAACAGGAGTTTGTAAAAGTGCCAAGCCTGAAGCTCCCGGAAGGGTTTATCAAAGGAACCAATGGTGCCGGAGATGCGTACTTAAGCGGTATCCTCTATGGGGCATACCAGGATATGACCCTGGAAGAAGCCATGATCCTGGGAACCGCCTGCGCGGCCTGCTCTCTTTCCGAGGTCAACGGCACCGATGGTCTTCGTCCTCTCTCAGAAGTGAAGAAGCTCTATCAGGAATTGAGATGAGACTTCCGGTACTGACCGGGGGAACAGCCCATATAACGTTTGAAGATATGACCATAATAAGCCGGCGTGGAAAAACCAACCATGCCGGCTGTTTTTGTGACGCTTTCGCCCTGGAGAAGAAGCGGCAGGCTGTTCTGGATACGCAGGAACAAAATATAGTCAAAGATCGTCATTTTCATATATTTCTTAAAGAAACGGCAGCACTCACTTTTACAGATATTGACGTGAGCCGCCACATCGTCCAGGGATATTTCCTGCCGGCAGTGCTCCTGAAGATAGGTCAGGATTTCCCTCAGGCGCTTCAGATGCTTCTGAGAGTGATGTTCGGTCTCCGGGAGGGAAGCATAATACCGGTAGAGGCGCTGCCAGATACCCGCTAAGAGAATATGTAATTCCAGCTCGTAATCAGCGGAGGGTTCAAGAGAAAGCTCATAAATCCTTTGGATATCCCGGATGATGTCCTGCTGCCAGCCGGTATCCGGGCTTAGTTTCAGGGAATGCCAAGACTCATTGGAGGTAATAAAATCAACGAACTTGGTCTGCAGCAGGCTGTTTTCATAGCCGTAAATAAACCGGGGAGAAAAGGTGACAGAGATATAGTGGCAGTCCTGATGGTCTACCATATATCCGGAGTGAAGGGCATTACTGTTGCAGAAGAGGCCCTCTCCCTCTTTCAGCATATATTTTTTGTCGTTTACATAATATTCGATCTGTCCGGACTGAAACCAGGTCAGTTCGATCTCCCGGTGCCAGTGCCACAGAAAGGATCCCTGCTCATAAGAGCGGATGGATTCCTGGCTTACGTGGACCGGAAATTCAAAATTTCCGTGCTGTTTGATCTCTTTTTGGTTCTTTTCCGTGTGTATCTGCATGGCCTGTCTCCATTTCCTCAATATTTTGATAAAATACTCCAATATTCTTATTGTAGTAGAGGATAAATCTCATTATAATCATAGATTAGAAAGAGAAATTATGCAAGTAGAGGAGACGAAGAGCATGACTGCAAAATTGATGGAGACATTTTTAAAACTGTACGGAGAAGGCGGAGAGGTCCGCACCTATTTTGCACCGGGACGTGTTAACCTGATCGGGGAGCATACAGACTATAACGGTGGACATGTATTTCCCTGTGCACTGACACTGGGAACCTATGGTCTGGCCCGTAAAAGAGAGGACCGGACCTTACGGTTTTATTCTGTAAACTTTGAAAAGCTTGGGGTGGTAGAGACCAGCCTTGACGATCTGGTGCCTCATAAAGAGGCGTCCTGGACCAACTATCCCAAGGGAGTAATGTGGGCGTTTGAAAAGAGAGGATACCGTCTGGATCATGGCCTTGATATCCTGATCTGGGGAAATATTCCCAATGGTTCCGGACTTTCTTCTTCTGCATCCCTGGAGGTGCTGACAGGGGTGATCTTAAAGGACATCTTTGGATTTGATCAGGTAAGCATGGTGGATATCGCTCTGATCGGACAGGATGCGGAAAACAACTTTAACGGCTGCAACTGCGGTATCATGGATCAGTTTGCCAGCGCTATGGGGAAAAAGGATCATGCGATTTTCCTGGATACGAATACGCTGAACTATGAGTATGCGCCGGTGGTGCTCGAGGATGCAAAGATCGTGATCACCAACAGCAAGGTAAAACACAGCCTGGTGGATTCTGCATACAATGACAGAAGAAATGAAAGTGAGACGGCGCTCCGTGAGCTGCAGACAGAGGTGGAGATCCAGACGCTGGGAGACCTGACAGAGGAAGAGTTTGAGATGCATAAAAATGCCATCCAGGATCCGATCCGACAGAAACGGGCAAAACATGCGGTCTATGAAAATCAGCGGACCATCCGTGCGGTGGAAGCGCTGAAAAACAACGATGTGGAGCTGTTCGGCAAGCTGATGAATGCTTCCCACCAGTCTCTGCGGGATGATTATGAGGTGTCCTGCGAGGAGATCGACATTCTGGTGGATCTGGCACAGGCGATGCCGGGCGTACTGGGCTCCCGGATCACTGGCGGCGGATTTGGGGGATGTACCGTCAGCATTGTGAAAAATGATACGGTAGATCGTTTTGTAGAAGAGATCGGCAAGGCTTATCAGGAAAAAGTAGGACATGAGGCAGAGTTTTATGTAGTAGAGATCGGAGACGGAGCCGGAAGGCTTTCATAGACGGAGGGGAGAAAAAAGATGTTAAATGAAAATATTAAAAAGCTGGTAGAGTATGGGATAGAGACAGGTCTGACACCGGAGTGTGAAAGGATTTATACCACCAACCTTCTGCTGGAAATGTTCCATGAGGACAGCTATGAGGATGTGGAGGTGGAAAAGATACCGGTGGATGATGACGGAGAAGGCTTAGAGCAGGTGCTTTCTGAGCTGCTTGCGGAAGCTGTGAAGAGAGGCATCATCGAGGACAGCATTGGATACCGGGATCTGTTTGACACAAAGATGATGAACTGCCTTTTGCCAAGGCCAGCCCAGGTACAGAAGGAATTCTGGGAGCACTATGGACATTCTCCGGAGGAGGCGACAGCATATTATTATAAATTCAGCAGGGACAGTGACTACATCCGCCGCTACCGGGTGAAGAAGGACATGAAGTGGAAGGTAGAATCTCCATATGGCGAGATTGACATTACCATCAACCTGTCCAAGCCGGAGAAGGATCCAAAGGCTATTGCCGCGGCCAAAAATGCGAAGAACAACAGCTATCCCAAGTGTCAGCTCTGTATGGAGAATGAAGGCTATGCCGGACGTCTGGATCATCCGGCCAGAGAGAACCACCGGATCATCCCCATCACCATCAACGGAGGAGAATGGGGATTCCAGTATTCTCCGTATGTATATTATAATGAGCACTGCATCGTATTTAACGGACAGCATATTCCGATGAAGATCGACCGGGCGGCATTTACCAAGCTGTTTGATTTTGTAAAACAGTTCCCGCATTATTTTCTGGGATCCAATGCAGACCTGCCGATCGTGGGAGGATCCATCTTAAGCCACGATCATTTCCAGGGAGGAAATTATACCTTTGCCATGGCAAAGGCGCCTGTTGAAAAAGAGGTGACGATTCCGGGATATGAGGACGTAGAGTGCGGCATCGTAAAATGGCCGTTGTCTGTGCTGAGAATCCGTCATAAAGATGAAAAACGCCTGATCGAACTGGCAGACCATGTCCTTGGCGCATGGAGAGGATATACGGACGAGGCGGCATTCATCTACGCCGAGACAGACGGAGAGCCTCATAACACCATCACGCCAATCGCGAGAAAAGTGGGTGACGTATACGAGCTGGATCTGACGCTCCGGAACAATATCACCACCGAAGAGCATCCGCTGGGCGTATATCATCCGCATGCACAGTACCATAATATCAAGAAAGAAAACATCGGCCTTATCGAGGTCATGGGCCTGGCAGTGCTGCCGGCAAGACTGAAAGAAGAGCTGGAGATCCTTGCAGATTACCTGGTAGAAGGAAAAGACATCCGCAGCAACGAAAAAATCGAAAAACATGCTGACTGGGTGGCTGGCTTCCTGCCAAAATACAGCGAGATCAGCCGTGAGAATGTGATGGACATCCTGAAAGAAGAAGTAGGACAGACCTTCGTGCACGTACTGGAAGACGCCGGCGTGTATAAATGCAATGAAGAAGGCAGGAAAGCCTTCCTGAGATTTATCGAAACACTCTAAAAGGGACAGGGGGGGTTCCAAAAAGGGACACCCGCAAACGCAAATGGGGACGTACACTTTTGCAAAAAGTGTACGTCCCCATTTGCTACATTTGCTACCGCAGCGAGAACAGCAGTTCGTCATATGTGGGATATGGCAGGCTGCCGCTTGGCATCAGTGCCTCGGCCTGGTCTACGGCAAGGCGCAGGGATTCCATGGCGGCCAGCACCTGGTCGTGGTAGGACCTTGCCGCTTCCAGCACATCTTCCTTGCCTTCGGCGCAGGCGGTGCTTTCTTCCAGCTCTTTCAGCGAGGTCATGATCTGTTCGGCAGCTGCGCTGAGCGTGGTGATGATATCTTTTTCGTAGGAGAACGGAAGCTCGGGCAGCAGCTCCTTTTTATGCAGCACTTCTTCGGTCAAAGTGTTTATGTAGGCGAACAGTGCCGGGGTGAAATCTTTTTTCACCATGTCCTGCATTGCCAGGGACTCGATGTGGAGAGTTTTTGCATAATTCTCCAGCAGGATCTCATAGCGGGAGTAGATTTCATCCTTGCTGAAAATGTGATGTTTTGTGAACAGCTCTACGTTTTTGTCAGCGATGAACTGAGGAACGGCGTCCGGCAGGGACTTCAGGTTGTAAAGTCCGCGGCGGGCGGCCTCTTCTACCCATTCATCGGTGTAACCATTTCCATTAAACAGGATCTTTTTATGATTTTTGATCATAGTTTTCAAAAGTTCCTGGATAGCATCGTCAAGCCCATTCTCCGGCACGTCCTTCAAGGTTTCGTATATCTGATCCAGAGCCTCGGCCACTGCCGTGTTCAGGATAATATTGGGCTCGGCAACAGACAGGGAACTTCCCGGCATACGGAACTCAAACTTATTTCCGGTAAAGGCAAACGGAGATGTACGGTTCCGGTCCGTGGTATCCTTTGCAAAATGAGGCAGTACATGAGCGCCGATCTCCATCAGTGTCTGCTTTTGCTTTTTAAAATCGGTTCCCTCCTCAATAGAGCGAAGCACGGCGGTCAGCTCATCTCCGAGGAAAATAGAGACGATAGCCGGAGGCGCCTCGTTTCCGCCAAGCCGGTGATCGTTGCCGGCGCTTGCCACGGATACCCGCATCAGATCTGCATATTCGTCCACAGCCTTGATGACAGCTAAGAGGAATACCAGGAACTGCTGGTTCTCGGCAGGAGTCTTTCCGGGATTCAGAAGATTTTCTCCGCCGTCAGTTACCATGGACCAGTTATTGTGCTTGCCGCTTCCGTTGATGCCCTCGAAAGGCTTTTCATGGAGCAGGCAGGCAAAATGATGCTTGTCGGCCACCTTCTTCATGATCTCCATAGTCAGCTGGTTGTGGTCTGCCGCTACGTTGGCGGTGGAAAAGACCGGAGCCAGCTCATGCTGGGAAGGAGCAACCTCATTGTGCTTGGTCTTGGCAGGTACGCCAAGCTTCCACAGCTCTTCATCCAGATCATGCATGTAGGCAGATACCTTTGGCTTCAGGACACCAAAATAGTGATCCTCCATTTCCTGTCCCTTCGGCGCCGGTGCACCGATCAGCGTGCGTCCGCAGAACAGAAGATCCTTACGCTTTTTATACAGGTCCTTGTCGATCAGAAAATACTCCTGCTCCGAACCAATGGTCGTGTCTACCTTCCGTACATCCTCACGGCCCAGGAGATGCAAAAGCTTTACCGCAGAAGTATTTAAAGCTTCCATGGAGCGCAGCAAAGGCGTCTTTTTGTCCAGTGCTTCACCGTTGTAGGAGCAGAATGCAGTAGGGATATACAAAGAGCCGTCTTTGATGAATGCCGGGGAGGTGGGATCCCAGGCCGTATATCCTCTGGCCTCAAAGGTGGCGCGGAGTCCGCCGGAAGGGAAGCTTGAAGCATCAGGCTCACCCTTGATCAGCTCTTTGCCGGAAAATTCCATGATGACCTGTCCGTCTCCGGTAGGAGAGATAAAGCTGTCATGCTTTTCGGCGGTAAATCCGGTCATGGGCTGGAACCAGTGTGTAAAATGAGTAGCTCCATGCTCGACCGCCCACTCTTTCATGGCCGCTGCCACAACATTTGCCACGTCCAGCTCCAGATGGGTACCGTTCTGGATCGTTTTGTGCAGAGCTTTGTAGATGTCCTTTGGCAGGCGCTCCCGCATGACCTTGTCATTAAACACAAGGCTTCCGTAAAGTTCCGGTATCAGTTTCGTATCATTCATAAAAGCAGCTCCTTTCTTTTTCAAAAATCCGGTAACAGATATCCGCAAAAAGCAGCTCCGGATATTCAGGGCATGAAAAAAGGCACTTTGGAATTCACCAAAGCGCCCTTGCTTCATGCATTGAAGTATACACGAAATTTTGAAAATGTCAATCAAAAATTTGAAAAAACTTTCACAAAGGGAAGAAGATCTGTAAACGGGCAAAAAGTAAAAAAGTATTTACAAATTTTCAAAAATGGGGTATAAATGTACCTAAGATGACAAAGAAGTCACCCGGAATACGTCAGAAATGGCGTGGGCTTTCTTTGTCATCTTTTTTATTTTTAGAAAAAAACCGAAAAAAGGGGTGAACACATATGGGCAGCAGAGAAGGACTGTACGATCCGGTGTTTGAGCATGATAACTGTGGAATCGGAGCGGTAGTTAATATTGACGGGAAGAAAAGCCACAAGGTTGTAAGCCAGGCGCTGCAGATTGTAGAAAATCTGGAACACCGGGCAGGAAAGGACGCGGAAGGAAAGACAGGAGACGGTGTGGGGATTCTGCTACAGATTTCCCATTCTTTTTTTCAGAAAGCATGCAAAAAAGCCGGCATTGAGATCGGAGGGGAACGGGAATATGGCGTTGGAATGTTCTTTTTCCCACAGAGCGAGCTGAAGAAAAATGAAGCGAAAAAAATGTTTGAAACCATTGTAAAAGGAGAAGGCCTTACATTTCTGGGCTGGAGAAAGGTGCCGACTGTTCCGGAAGTCCTGGGAAACAAAGCCAAGGCATGTATGCCTGATATCTGGCAGGCATTTATTGAAAAGCCGCAGGAAGTAGAAACCGGCCTTGCGTTTGACCGAAGGCTTTATATTGTCCGCCGGGAATTTGAGCAGAGCAGCACTGATACCTATGTGGTGTCTCTGTCAAGCAGGACGATCGTATACAAGGGGATGTTCCTGGTGGGACAGCTTCGGACATTTTATAAAGACCTGCAGAATAAAGATTATCAGTCAGCCATCGCCATGGTCCATTCCAGATTCAGCACCAACACAGAGCCAAGCTGGGAGCGCGCACATCCGAACCGCCTCATTGTTCACAATGGTGAGATCAATACCATCCAGGGAAACGTGGACCGGATGCTGGCAAGGGAAGAAAACATGGCGTCCCGGTATTTTGAAGGGAAGCTTTCCAAGATCCTTCCTGTAGTGGAAAGGAGCGGGTCTGATTCTGCCATGCTGGATAATGCACTGGAATTTATGATGATGAACGGCATGGATCTTCCGCTTGCTGTGATGGTGACCATTCCGGAGCCCTGGGCGAATAATGATACCATTTCCCAGGATGAGAAGGATTTCCATCAGTATTATGCGACGATGATGGAACCATGGGACGGTCCGGCCTCTATCCTGTTCTCCGACGGAGACATGATGGGCGCGGTACTGGACCGGAACGGGCTTCGGCCGTCCAGATATTATCTGACCAGAGACAATTGTCTCTATCTGTCATCAGAGACAGGAGTATTAGAAGAGATCCGGGAAGAGGATATCAAAGAAAAAGGAAGGATCCACCCGGGAAAGCTGCTGGTGGCGGACACGGTCGGCCACAGGCTTAAGACAGACGAAGAGCTGAAGGAATACTATGCGAAGAAGAAGCCGTACGGCGAGTGGATTGATCAGCATATGATCGAACTCCGGGATCTGAAGATCCCGAATCAGATGGTGGAGCAGTATACGGAAGAGACCTGCGCAAGGCTTCGGAAAGCTTTTGGATATGCTTATGAGGAGTATCACGATACGATCCTGAACATGGCGCTGAATGGCTCGGAGGGTATCACATCCATGGGAATCGACATCCCATTGGCTGCACTTTCAAAAGAATTTCAGCCTCTGTTTTATTATTTTAAGCAGCGGTTTGCACAGGTTACCAATCCGCCGATCGATGCTGCCAGAGAAGAGATCGTTACCAATACCAGCGTCTACATCGGAAAAGAAGGCAATCTTTTGAAGGAATATCCAGAAAATTGTCAGGTGCTCAAGGTCAAAAATCCTATCTTATCAGATACCGATCTTCTGAAGATTAAAAACATGAAGGTTCCGGGATTTTCCGTGAAAGAGGTGCCGATCATCTGTTACAAAAACACTCCGTTTGACAAAGCGCTGGAACGCCTGTTCTTAGACGTAGATAAGGCATATAAGGACGGAGCTACGATTGTGATCCTGACAGACCGGGGCGTAGATGAGACGCATGTAGCTTTGCCGTCCCTTCTGGCTGTATCAGCGGTACACCATTACCTGGTGCGGACCAGGAAGAGTACGTCCTTATCTCTGATCCTGGAATCCGGGGAGCCAAGAGAGGTGCATCACTTTGCAACGCTTCTGGGATATGGGGCCTGTGCGGTGAATCCGTATCTGGCGCATGAGACGATCCGGGAGATGATCGAGACGGGACTTCTGAAAAAGGATTATTATGCGGCGGTGCAGGACTATGATCATGCTGTCTTAAGCGGGATCGTAAAGATTGCGTCTAAGATGGGGATTTCCACGATCCAGTCCTACCAGGGGGCGCAGATCTTCGAAGCAATCGGTATCTCGAAGGAGGTTATTGACCGGTATTTTACCAACACAGTCAGCCGTGTGGGCGGCGTTACCATGGAGGATATCCAGGCAGATGTGGAAAAGCTCCACCGTGCGGCCTTTGACCCTCTGGGGCTTGGCACAGATCTGACCTTAAAGAGTCTTGGCCGCCACAGCTTCCGAAGCCAGGGAGAACACCACCGGTATAACCCCCAGACCATTCATCTTTTGCAGCAGGCGGTATGGAACGGGGACTATGAGACCTTTAAAAAGTATACGGAGCTGGCAGATCAGGAGGATACCGGATACTTAAGGAGTCTTCTGGAGTTTGATTATCCGGAACAGGGTATCCCCATCGATCAGGTAGAAAGTGTGGAGAACATTGTACAGAGATTTAAGACGGGTGCGATGTCCTACGGCTCCATTTCCCAGGAGGCCCATGAGACGCTGGCTTTAGCTATGAACGCCATCCATGGAAAGTCCAACAGCGGAGAGGGAGGCGAGTCTCCGGAGCGTCTGGAGTCAAAGGGAACAAAAGAAAACCGCTGCTCGGCCATCAAGCAGGTGGCAAGCGGGCGCTTTGGCGTGACCAGCAGATATCTGGTCAGCGCGGATGAGATCCAGATCAAGATGGCTCAGGGAGCAAAGCCGGGAGAAGGCGGACACCTGCCCGGGAAGAAGGTATATCCCTGGATCGCAAAGACCCGGTATTCTACACCAGGCGTCAGCCTGATCTCACCGCCGCCTCACCATGATATCTACTCCATTGAGGATCTGGCACAGCTGATCTATGATCTGAAGAATGCCAACAAATATGCCAGAATCTCGGTGAAGCTGGTATCCGAGGCAGGAGTCGGCACCATCGCCTCCGGCGTGGCAAAGGCCGGAGCACAGGTAGTACTGATATCCGGTTATGACGGCGGAACCGGCGCGGCGCCCGGAAGCTCCATCCACAATGCGGGCCTGCCCTGGGAGCTGGGACTTGCGGAGACGCACCAGACGCTTCTTCGGAACGGGCTTCGCGGCAGGATCAAGGTGGAGACAGACGGCAAGCTGATGAGCGGACGGGATGTGGCCATTGCGGCCATGCTGGGAGCAGAAGAGTTTGGGTTTGCCACGGCACCCCTGGTTGCGCTTGGATGCGTGATGATGCGGGTCTGCAACAAGGATACCTGTCCTATGGGAGTGGCGACCCAGAACCCGAAACTTCGGAAATGTTTCAAAGGGAAGCCAGAGTATGTGATCAATTTTATGAAATTTATCGCTCAGGAGCTTCGGGAATACATGGCCCGCTTAGGTGTACGCACGGTCGATGAACTGGTGGGAAGAAGTGTGTTTTTAAAGAAGAAAGAAGTGACGGCAAATCCACGGGCTTCCCGGATTGATTTGAGTGCGGTGCTGAGCCATCCATATTCTGCAGAGAATAACGTGCCGGGAACCTATGATTTTGAGCTGGAGAAGACTCTGGATGAGACAGTTCTTTTGCAGGAGCTGGGCGAAAAACTGAAAAAAGGGATGCCAGGAGAAGTAAATGTACATGTCAAAAATACGGACCGGGCCTTCGGGACCATGTTTGGGTCTGAGATTACCAGACGCTGCCCGGAAGGCATGGAGGATGACACTTATCAGATTCACTGTACCGGAACAGGAGGGCAGAGCTTCGGGGCATTTATTCCCAAAGGACTGACCATCGAGCTTCGGGGAGACAGCAATGACTATTTCGGCAAGGGTCTGTCCGGCGGCCAGCTGATCATTGCTCCGCCAAAAGAGAGTACCTATCCGGCGGAGGAAAATATGATCATTGGGAATGTGGCGTTTTACGGAGCTACCTCCGGCCGTGCTTTTGTAAACGGTGTGGCAGGCGAACGGTTCTGCGTCCGTAACTCCGGCGCGACGGTAGTCGTGGAGGGAGTAGGAGATCATGGGTGTGAATATATGACAGGAGGCAAAGCCGTGATCCTTGGGCGGACCGGAAAGAACTTTGCGGCCGGTATGAGTGGTGGCTTTGCCTATGTGCTGGATGAAGAAAATGCACTGTACCGCAACATCAATAAAGAGATGATTTCCATGGAGGATGTAAACCAAAAAGCAGATAAAGAAGAACTGAAGCGCCTGATCAGCGAGCATGTAGAAAAGACAGGTTCACAGAAAGGGAAAAAGATTCTGGAGGCATTTGAAGAATACCTTCCAAAGTTTAAGAAAATCATCCCGAACGATTATAAGAAGATCCTGAGTTTAAGCCTGCATTATGAGGAGCTGGGAATGAAGCCTGAAGAGGCACAGGTAGAAGCTTTCTATGAAAGTACGGGACAGAAACGGACAGGAGGGATATAGAAATATGGGAAAAGCGGCAGGATTTTTAGAATATATGCGAAAAACGGGACCGTGCAGACCACCGAAAGAGCGGATCGGCGATTTTAAAGAATTTCATGAGCTTCTTCCGCTCGGGGAGCAGAAGCTTCAGGGCGCAAGGTGTATGGAGTGCGGTATTCCGTTTTGTCAGTTCGGAGCCATGCTTGGCGGCATGGCCTCCGGCTGCCCCTTACACAATCTGGTGCCGGAGTTTAATGATCTGGTTTATCGGGGGAATCTGGAAGGTGCGTATCAGCGTCTGCAGCAGACAAACTGCTTCCCGGAATTTACCTCCAGGGTATGCCCGGCACTCTGTGAAGCTGCCTGTACCTGCAATGTCAATACAGAGCCGGTTTCTACAAAAGAAAATGAGAGAACGATCATTGAGTATGCCTTTGCACACGATCTGGTGCGGGTAGGACCGCCAAAAGTCCGTACCGGTTATCGGGTGGCGGTCGTAGGGAGCGGACCGTCAGGACTGGCGGCAGCCCTCCAGCTCAACCGCCGGGGGCATGAGGTGACGGTATTCGAGCGGAAAGACCGGATCGGAGGCCTTCTCATGTACGGGATTCCCAACATGAAGCTGGATAAATCAGTGATTGAAAGAAGAAGGAAGCTGATGGAGGAGGAAGGGATTACCTTTGTCACGGGAGTGGACGTGGGAAAGGATAAGAAAGCCGCCCAGATCCTGAAGGAATATGACCGGGTGGTTCTTGCCTGCGGAGCATCACAGGCAAGAGATATCAAGGCGCCGGGAAGAGAAGCGAAGGGAATCCGTTTTGCGGTAGACTTCCTGTCGGAAGTGACAAAAAGGCTTCTGGACTCTGATTTTAAAGAGATACCATATTCCCTGGCAAAGGGAAAAGACGTAGTGGTCATCGGCGGTGGAGATACAGGAAATGACTGCGTGGGTACCGTGATCCGTCTGGGTGCAAAGTCTGTCACACAGCTGGAAATGATGCCAAAACCGGCAGAAGAACGGACCTCGTCCAATCCATGGCCGGAGTGGCCAAGAGTCCTGAAGACAGACTATGGTCAGGAGGAATCCATAGAAGTCTTTGGGAAGGATCCAAGAATTTACCAGACTACCGTGGAGGAATTCATTTCAGGCAGTAAGGGAGAGATTTGCAAGATCAAAACGGTGGGACTGGAATTTCAGAAAAATGAAAAGACCGGACGCATGGACATGAGTCAGGTGCCTGGCAGTGAAAAGATCATTCCGGCGGATCTCGTACTGATCGCGGCAGGCTTTACCGGAGCCCAGGATTACGTTATGGACGCTTTTGGCGTAGAAAAGACGCCTCGCGGAACCGTGGCAGATAAAGAATATGAGACTTCTGTGCAAAAGGTATTTACTGCGGGAGACATGCGAAGAGGACAGTCTCTGGTGGTGTGGGCCATCCATGAGGGAAGAGAGGCCGCAAAGGCGGTGGACGAATCTCTGATGGGGTATACAAATCTATCCTAATGTTTTATTATAAAGGAAGAAGAAAAAAGAAGGGAAGAAGGCCATGGAGATCAGAGAGTTGAATATGTCGGATATTGAATCAGTCAAGAGGCTGATGATCGATATTTTTTCAGTAGAGCCATGGAATGATGTGTGGACGGATGACAAGCTTCATGCGTACATCCGGGAACTGATGGGAAACGAAAATTCCTTATCCTTCGGCGTTTATCAGGACGAAGTACTGATCGGCATAGCGCTTGGCAGGCTGAAAAGCTGGTATGAGGGGACGGAATACTGGATCGACGAGTTTGGAATCCTTCCTAAGATGCAGCAGGCAGGAATCGGGTCTGGATTTATGAAATCCATCGAAGAGAAAGCGGCGGAAAAGGGAGCCGTATACATCACGCTTCTTACAGAGAAACAGGTGCCGGCCTATCAGTTTTACAGGAAAAACGGGTTTCAGGAAAGAGAAGAAAACGTATTTTTTGTAAAACAGATTGGGAAGTGATGGCGAAATAAAATATCATGCTTAAAAGAAAGGAAGAACTGGATCATCCGGTGCGGGGATGTCAGTTCTTCCTTTTTTTGTCACGATCAGAAGGCATCATGTGGCAGGCATTGTCCTCCAAGGACCAGGCTTCGTATCTGCAGAATCTGTATATGCTGCCCTTTGAAAACCGGAAATTGGTATTTTCTTATGTATCTGCCCTTGGAAGCTATACGCTCCTGACGAAAACGGCGGCGCTTCTTTCGGTGGCCTTTGCGGTCTCCGCATGGACCTGGACCGAAGTTCTGGGAAGCTTTCTGTGTGCGGTTCATGCGGCCCTGTTTGCGGCAGTTCTCTTTTCGTTTAGAAATCATCCATGGGCAGGGAGTCTGTGGGCGGTGGTGGTTGTGATAGTTTTGCTGTGGGGAGAGAACATGGCCGTTTTTTGGATTCTCGCAATCCATTCCCTGTTTTTGCTGCTGGTTTTGTGGAGGGCGGATGCCTATTCCTTCTATTTTGTGGATGGGAAACGCAGCCGCACGGTAAAAAGCCGCCGGCACGTCCTGATGTTTGCCTATTTTGTCCGTTATTTGCGGGGACATAAAAATTACCTGGCTAATACAGGGATTCTGTGGGGGCTTGCATTGGTTCTGCCTGTATTTTTTGAGAAGACGGCAGACACATTCGCACTTCCCATGGGTTTTGCCCTCCTCACCTTCAATACGCCTGTCTGTATCCTGCTGTCCGGGGATCCGGCCCTGGAAAGGGCTGTTCGGTTCCTGCCCGGGCAGGGAAAAGGGTTCTGCATCTCTTATGGTCTGTTCCTGTTTTTCTGTAACTTTGCGGCGGATGTGATTTTTCTTTGCAGCTGGCAGATCCAGTCCGGCGGAGTTACCGCCAGGATGGCGGGAATGGCGGCAGTCTTTTCCGGCCTTGGCGCAGTCCTGTCCGTGATGCTGGAATGGTTCTTCCCCGTCCGTGGGTGGAAGATTGAAAGTGACCTGTGGCACCATCCGCGAAAATATGTGGTGCCCGGGATTATGCTGATGGCAGGCTTGATAGGGACAATGTACTTTTTGTTTTGAATGTTTTACAGTGGCTTTTTCATAATATCCATGCTATCATAATATCCAGACATTTGTATTTCTAACGGTTTAATTCTTTGTGGCGTATGCCGTTCAAAATAACTGATCTGGTTTAAAACAGTGCAAGAAATCTCAAAACTGCAAATCCCGTTTATGAAATGAAAAGAGGATATGTGATTGAAATTTATCGGAAAGATACAGCGATGTATTTATCAGTGTATTGCAAAAGAGATTTAAGACAGTTCTTCGTTTGAATGTGTCTACAGATAACCCCCATTTTAAAAATTCTATTATTACGTTTATGAAGATTAATGAAAAGGAATGGAGTCGCCTGATCAGGAACAAGAGAATTCTTTACAAAAAAGATTAGGAATGGTATGATTGGGTTACCATAAGTCGGGAAGCTGACTGAGGTGGAGGAGTTCGTACCCGTCCACACGCCGATGGCTTGACAGGGGAAACCCGAGAGACGCAGGAGAATGGTACGCCTGCCAGCCAGCTTCCCGTTTATTGGCAATTTCTTACATATCTGTTTTCTTTATATTCGGATATCCGATCTTTTAATCTCCCATTTCACAAAATGAACATACTTTTACCACATATATTTCAAACTTACCGCTTATATTGTTAGCATCGGTGCGTCATAGTGCTGTGACGCTCAACAAAATAATAAAGCGGGAGGAATGGCATTGATAGAAGTGAAGAATCTTACCAAATGTTACGGGAAGCATCTGGCCGTAGACAACTTAAGCTTTACAGTAGAAAAAGGGCAGATATACGGCTTCCTTGGGCCTAATGGAGCCGGAAAATCCACGACCATGAATATCATGACCGGGTATCTGGGCGCCACAAAGGGGGAGGTGCTGATAGACGGGCACGATATTCTGAAAGAACCAGAGGAGGCAAAGCGGTGTATCGGCTATCTGCCGGAGCAGCCGCCTCTCTATCTGGAAATGACAGTCATGGAATATCTGAGATTTGCGGCAGAGCTGAAAAAGATACCGAAAGAAGATATGGAGATCCAGATTGAAAAAGCTATGAGGCTGACCAGACTGTCAGACGTCCGGGGTCGGCTGATCAGCAACCTGTCCAAGGGGTATAAGCAGAGGGTCGGGCTTGCGCAGGCAATCCTTGGATTTCCGGAGATCATCATCCTGGATGAGCCCACCGTGGGTCTGGATCCCAAGCAGATCATCGAAATCAGGGAACTGATCCGTAAGCTGGCAAAAGAGCATACGGTCATTTTAAGCTCCCATATCCTGGCGGAGATCCGGGAGGTATGCGACTATATCCTGATCATTGCCAGAGGGAAGCTGGTAGCCAGTGATACGCCGGAGAACCTGGAAAATTCCATGAGCGGAACCGGTCATATTGAAATAGAAGTCCGCCGTGAGCAAAAGGAAGTGGAAAGGGTTCTGGACCGGATCGACCAGGTCAAACGTGTGGAATATACATTGCTGGAGGATGGCACGGTGCGTGCCCAGATAGAGGCAAAGGGTTCGGGAGATATCCGGGAACGGATCTTCCATGCGTTTGCGGACCAGAAGATGCCCCTTCTGACATTGGAACTTAACAAGTCAACCCTGGAAGAAATATTCCTGGAACTGACGCAGAAATAAAAGAAGGGGAGGTTAGACAAACGTGAAAGCAATCTATAAACGAGAATTAAATTCCTATTTCCATACGATGATCGGATATGTGTTCATTGCATTTCTGGTGGCGTATGCAGGAGTGTATTTTATGGCATATAACCTGAACTATGGATATCCCTATTTCTCATATGTGCTGACGGGGATTCTGTTTGTTCTTTTGATAGCGGTGCCTGTACTGACCATGAGAAGCTTTGCGGAGGACCGGAAAAACAAAACGGATCAGCTGCTCCTTACCTCTCCGGTCAGCCTTCCTAAGGTAGTGCTGGGAAAATATCTGGCAATGGTGACGATCCTTATGGTGCCATGCGTCATTTATCTGATTTTTCCGCTGATCATCAAAAGCCAGGGAACGGCTTATATTCTGACGGATTACCTGTCAATCCTGATGTTTTTCCTGATGGGCTGCGTATATATTTCCATCGGGATGTTTATCTCATCGCTGACAGAAAGTACGATCATTGCAGCCATCGGTACCATGGGAGTCCTGATGGCGCTGTATCTGTGGAACGGAATCCTGGATTTTATCCCTTCCGGAGCAGGGACCAACGCCATCGGAGTGGCAGTCATCCTGTCCTTTCTGGCATTTCTTGTCTGGCAGATGACGAAGAACTGGATCATAAGCGGGGCAGTGGAGCTGGTGGTGATCGCTGGCACGGTCATTGCATATGTGGCAAAGTCAGAGCTGTTTGAGAATCTGCTGCCGAATATCCTGGCAAAGCTGGAGCTGACAGATCCCATGACAGTTATTACAGACAGCAGTTACCTGGATATCAGCGGGATCATCCTGTATCTGTCCATGATCGCGGTCTTCCTGTTTCTGACGATTCAGATGATACAGAAAAGGCGTTGGAGTTAGGAGGGCATTATGAAGGAAAAGATTAAAAATATATTCAACAGCACAAGTATGACCTGGAGAAACGGAAGCTATAGTGTGGGTCTGATCGTTCTGGTCATAGCGATCGCGGTTATCATCAATATGATAGCGGGGCAGCTTCCGGAAAACATCAGGAACATAGATATCAGCGATAACCGGATCTATGAGATTTCTGACACCAGCAGGGAGATCTTAAAGGATCTGGATCAGGAGGTCACCTTTACGGTATATGCCGAAAAGAGTTCCACGGATGATATGATCAAGACATTCCTGGATAAATATACGGCTTTGTCAGATAAGATTACCGTAGAATGGGTGGATCCGGTACTCCATCCCTCGGAGCTTACGGAAAATGATGTCAGCGAAGATACAATCCTGATTTCCTGCGAGGATACCGAAAAGTCTACAACGGTGGCATTTTCAGACATTCTGGTAACCGATGAGTATTCCTATTATACGACCGGCTCTTCAGCGGCCACGGAGTTTGACGGAGAGGGACAGTTTACCAGTGCGGTCAATTATGTGACCTCGGATTCTCAGAAGAAGATATATTACACCACGGGCCACGGAGAAGCCACTTTCTCGTCTTCGGTAACGGATCTTCTGGAGAAAAATAATATGACACAGGAGGAATTAAACCTGCTTATGACAGGGGAGATCCCGGAGGACTGCGACCTTTTGTTTATGTACTCTCCTGCCACGGATATTACAGAGGATGAGCAGACGCTTCTGAAAGACTATATTGCAGGCGGCGGAAAGGTTTATATCACACTGTCCTCGGAGAGCACAGAGGATACGCCAAATCTGGACGCGCTTCTGAGCGCTTACGGCATGACTCCGGCAGATGGATATATCGCAGATATGTCACGGAACTATCAGGGCAATTATTACTATATCTTCCCGGAAATCAGCGCCTATGATGAAATGGCGGAAGGGCTTGCCTCCAACATGGTGCTGCTTATCAATGCACATGGCATGACGATTACGGATCCGCAAGCGGATACGATTACCGTATCTTCCTTTATGGATACCTCAGACCAGGGCTATGCGGTGACGGAAGAGAGCCAGACAGAGGGCACCTACAGCCTGGGCGCTGTTGCGACGCAGACGCTGTCGGCAGCGGACACTTCGGAGGAAGAGGAAACGGACAGCTCAGAGGAGACAGATGCGTCAGAGGACACAGAGGACAGCGAAGAAGAGCTGGAAGAAGGGCGGCTGACAGTCCTGGCGGCAGACAGCCTGATCAATTCCCAGGTCACGGATTCATTTACGACGTTGGAAAACCTGGATCTGTTTATGAATACCATTTCGGCGAATTTTGACGATGTGGAAAACGTAGCGATCGAGGCTAAGAGCCTGGAGGTGACCTACAATACCATGCAGCACGCCGGAGTGATCAGCCTGCTGGTAATCTTCGGTATACCGGTAGTGATCCTGGTGTTTGGCTTCGTACGCTGGTGGAAACGGAGAAAGGCATAAAGGAGGCAGGATATGAAGCAAAAAAGGATGATGCTGATGCTTGGCGGCGTGCTGGTCGTGCTGATCGGCTGCTATGTGGGACTCAAGGCATGGAATGACCACCAGCAGGAGCAGGCTGAGGCGGACGAGGAAGCGGCGAAGATCAGACTGGTGGATGCGGAAGGATTGACAGCGGTTTCTTACACGGACGGAGAGAGTACGCTGGGATTTACACTGGAGGAAGACACATGGCGCTATACGGAGGATCAGGAAATCCCGATGAATCAGGACGTGGTCGGCGGCTTTGCAGATACTGTAGCATCGCTTAACGCCACCCGGGAACTGGAAAACCCGGATGACATCTCGGACTACGGGCTGGATTCGCCTTCTTATACCATCAATTATACGACAGAGGATGGAGAGGACGGGACCATTTATATCGGGAATATGACAGGGGAGGATTATTACGCCATGCTAGAGGGGTCGGATAAAGTCTACACGATCTCGGACGACCTTCCTTACAGTATGGATTTCGACCTGTCCGGGTATATTCAGACAGATACCGTGCCATCTATCAGCAGCGGCAATCTGAAAAAGGTGGAGGTCTCGGAAAACGGGACCACGACTACTTATGAGGACGAAGATGCGCTGGGAGAACTGGCAGGCGGTTTTGGGACGCTTACACTGACCAGCCTTGCGGATTACCATGTGACAGATGAGACCCTTGCGGATTACGGGCTGGATGAAGCGTCCAGGGTCACAGCCACGGCAGAATATGAAGACGTGGATACAGAGGAGGATAAGACCTTTACCGTTTATCTGGGAAGTACGGATGAAGACGGCAACCGTTATATTATGGTAGATGGGTCTATACTGGTCTATACCATCAGCAGCGACGTGGCGGACAACATGATCAAGGTGGAAGAGACGGCGGAGGAAGAGTAGAAATCCGGATGATTACCGTTGAAAAGCTCTTGCAGAAAGGTATATAATGGTGCCAGTATTTCATTCAAGGAGCAAGAGGATATGGAGACGGATACTTCCAGACTGCTCCGGCGTGCTGACCGGTTCCAGGTGGTGCTGATCGGAGAAGGCCTGCTGATAGGCGGGATCGCCGGATTTGTCGTATTACTTTACCGGATGGCGCTGGAATATGCAGGCAGCGGACTTACATACATTTTAGACTTTGCGAAGGGCCATCCCGCCCGAATGGCGGGATGGTTTGCTGTGCTTGTAATCCTTTCGAGGGTGGTCGGAAAGCTGGTGACCTTTGAGCCGATGATTTCCGGCAGCGGGATCCCGCAGCTGGAGGGAGAGATGGTCGGAAAGCTGACCGAGAAGTGGTGGCGGGTGCTGCCGGCAAAATTTCTGGGCGGTTTTTTATGCATTTTCGGAGGACTGGCCCTCGGAAGAGAAGGCCCGTCCATCCAGCTTGGAGCCATGGTGGGACAGGCGGTGTCCAGAGGACTTTTCCGGGGCAGGACAGAAGAAAAATACCTGCTGACCTGCGGGGCCAGTGCAGGGCTTGCGGCAGCCTTTCACGCACCGTTGGCAGGGGTAATGTTTTCTCTGGAAGAAGTGCATAAAAGCTTTTCGGCTTCAGTACTGGTGTCGGCTATGACTTCTGCGCTGACAGCAGATTTTCTGTGTTCGGTAGTAACGGGAAGAGAAACGGTTTTTCAGTTTGATATCCTGCATGTGCTGCCGCCGGAACACTATGGGCTGATACTTGGGCTGGGAGTAATACTTGGCGTCTTCGGAGCATTCTATAACTGGTTTACGCTGAAGGCCCAGGAACTTTTTCAGAAAGCGTCCGGACTGTCTCAGTGGCAGAAGCTTCTGATCCCCTTCCTTCTTGCCGGTATTCTGGGATTTACAGCGCCGGAGCTTCTTGGTACCGGGCATGGGCTGATCGAGGAACTGACACATGGACAGATGGCCCTGGGAACGATCCTTTTTCTTCTTGTGGGGCGTTTCCTGTTCTCCGCTGTCAGCTTTGGCTCGGGGGCGCCCGGCGGTATCTTTTTCCCGCTTCTGGTCATCGGGGGCCTGACGGGAGGTGCGTATGCCGGGGCGGCGGTTCAGTTCCTGGGAATGGATCCTGTCTACATCAACAACTTTGTGCTGCTTGCCATGGCCGGATATTTTGCCGCTATCGTACGGGCGCCGCTGACCGGTATCATTTTGATATTCGAGATGACCGGATCTTTAAGCCAGATGCTGTCTCTTGCTATCGTGTCTGTTACAGCTTATGTAGCGGCAACCTTCCTGCGCTCCAAACCGATCTATGAAAGCCTGTTGGACAGGCTTCTGAAAAGGCAGGGGCAGAAAGGTGATTCGGTCTACGGAAAGAAGATCCTGACAGAATATGTGGTAGAAAAGGCTTCCCTTCTGGACGGAATAGAGATCAAAGAAGCAGACTGGCCGGAAAACTGTCTGCTGGTGACGGTAAAACGGGGAGCGGAGGAGATCATCCCCAGAGGGAAGACAAGGCTTCAGGTGGGAGACGTGGTAGTATCTATGATTAGCGAAGCGGACCAGCCCCGGATCCACGATTATATGGAGAAGCTGTGCCGGGAGCGGCCGGCAGGATAAAATGGTTGAAAAAAATTCTTGCAATCTGAAAAAAGTTGTGTTAACATAAGAACCAAATTTTAATGTAGTAAAGCGATGAAAGAGACTCTGTCCTTTGGAACTTGACAGGAATGAGGCGTCACCGACTGAGAGCGCCCCTTGAGGAATAAGGACAATAGGGAACACTCTGGAGCAGACCGTCTGAACATGGAAGTAGGCCGGTACGTGAGCACTCGTTACGTGCAAGAGCGGAATCCTGCAGCGAAGACGCGAGGGGTTCAATGCGGGTGGTACCGCGGATAGCGAAGATGATATCCGTCCTGGAACGTAAGATCACGTTCCGGGGCGGTTTTGTTTTTCTGGAAAGCTGTTCGTCCCGCAGGCGAGAAAAGGAGGTACAAAACATGACAGAGTATTTGACAGGTGTGAAACAAACGGCGGCATTGGAGATCAGCGAGCTTCTGGCGGATGGCCGGGAAGGCGGGCAGGTCATTGTAAACGGCGCTGTCCACACGATCCGGGATATGGGTAACGTGTCCTTTGTGATCTTAAGGAAGCGGGAAGGACTTCTGCAGTGTGTCTATGAAGAGGGCACGGCGGATTTCCCGAGAAAAATCCTCAAGGAAGCAGCAGCCGTGGAGGTGACAGGCATCCTGGAAAAAAATGAGAAGGCGCCGAACGGCATTGAGATCCGAATGAAAGAGGTAAAGATCTTAAGTGAGCCGGCCGGCGGCCAGATGCCGCTTCCGATTGCAAAATGGAAGCTGAATACATCTCTGGAGGCAAAGCTTAATTACCGGCCGGTTGCGCTCCGGAATATACGGGAGAGAGCAAAGTTCCGGCTGCAGGAAGGACTTTGCCGGGCATTTCGGGATTTCCTCTACGGACAGGGGTTTACGGAAATCCATACGCCGAAAATCGGCGCGAAGAGTGCAGAAGGAGGCGCCAACCTGTTTAAATTGGAATATTTTCACCGCCCGGCCGTGCTGCAGCAAAGCCCCCAGTTCTATAAGCAGATGATGGTGGGGGTCTTTGACAGAGTCTTTGAGACGGCTCCGGTATTCCGGGCGGAGAAACATAACACCAAGCGCCATCTCAACGAATATACCAGTCTGGATCTGGAGATGGGATATATTGAGGGCTTTGAAGACCTGATGGCACTGGAGACCGGATATCTCCAGTATGCTTTCTCACTTCTCGAGAAGGAGTATCAAAGGGAGCTTAAGATCCTGGGCGTGACGCTGCCGAAGACGGATAAGATTCCGGCCGTCAGGTTTGACAGGATCAAAGAGCTGGCAGCTGAGAAGTACGGACACAGGATCCGCAACCCCTTTGATCTGGAGCCGGAAGAAGAGGTCCTGATCGGCCGGTATGCAAAGGAGGAATGGGACAGTGATTTTGTATTTGTGACCCACTACCCATCGAAAAAAAGACCTTTTTATGCTATGGACGATCCGGAAGATCCGAGGTATACACTGAGCTTTGATCTGTTGTATAATGGAATGGAGATCACCACCGGCGGGCAGCGGATCCATGAATATCAGAAGCTCCTGGAAAAGATAGAATCCAGGGGAATGACCACAGAAGGGATGGAAGCATACCTGATGGCCTTTTTGCACGGGATGCCGCCGCACGGAGGTCTGGGGATCGGCCTGGAGCGTCTGACTATGATGCTTGCAGGAGAAGAAAACGTTCGTGAGACGACGTTGTTCCCAAGAGATTTGAGCAGACTGGAGCCATAGGCATACCAGGGAATGAGAGGTTGAGTTATGTTTGGAAAAAGATGTACGCTTTGCGGGGGGAAACTTGACAGTCATGGAGTATGTAAGGAGTGCGGGCTGGACAACAATAAGAATGACAAGAATTACCGGGTGAACCAGAGCAGCTGCGACAATCAGCCGCTGACCCATGTGCACGAGGAAAAGCACCGTACAGAACCAGTACGGCGGCCGCAGCCAGCACGTCCGGCACATCAGACTCCGGCGCAGGGATCTGCGCCCGGGGCGAGGCAGCCCCAAAAGGCCACGAGGCGGACAAGGGCCGAAAGAGTGAGGAGAAAGCGGGGCTGCATGATCGTCATCATCGTTATCGTGCTTGGGATCGCACTGTTGAATACATTGGGAGAAGTGATCCCGGGAATCTTTGACAGGCTGGAAAACGGGGACGAGAATCTGTCCGGAAGCTATCTGAACGAGGAGGATCCCTATGCCAATGTGACAAGAGAGATCCCGGCGGAGGGAGAAGAAGCGCAGTATGAGCTGGACTCCGGAACATATATTGTGGGCGTACACATTCCCGAGGGACTATATCAGGCGGAGACGGCTGATGACTTTGATGTAGTCAGCGTCCACGATTATGATGAGGATATTTATCTGTATGAATATAAAGGAAAAGAGGGCGGCAATTATCTGGATGATCTCCGCCTGTATCAGGGGGCGGAAGTAGAGATCGATACAGAGTCTCCGGTCACTCTTTCCACAGACAATGCACAGACAAACACTATGAAAGGGGAAGATAATCCGCTGACGGAAGAGGTTATCGTAACGGGTGAGCAAACGGCAGGAACAAATTTTGAACCGGGTGTCTATGATTTTGAAATCACACAGGGAACCGGAGAGATCCGTGTCCAGATCATGTATCCGGACGGGGAATATCAGGGAGAGATCTACCGGGAGGTAAGCCTGTATCTGGGTGAAGACACCTCTACAGGAAAGATTTACCGCAATTTTGTGCTGCCGGAAAAGGCGGTCATCTATTGTGAGGACAGCGGAATAGAGATTTTGCTTACGCCAAGTGAAAGGATTCAGTCTCAGGATTATTTTTCATTCTATGAGTCATATTACTAGGAGGAATGAAACGTGGCAGAAAAGATTTCAGATGAAATGATAGAGTATGTAGGCATCCTTGCCAAGCTGGAGCTTTCCGGAAGGGAGAAGGAGGAAGCCAGAGCCGATATGGAGAAAATGCTGAATTATATAGATACACTGAATGAACTGGATACCGAAGGGATCCAGCCTATGTCTCATGTGTTCCCGGTACAGAATGTGTTTCGGGATGATGTGGTGGAGAATGGCGACGGCAGCAGGGGGACACTTTCCAATGCGCCGCTTTCCAAAGATAACTGTTTTAAAGTGCCGAAGACGATTATCTAAGACGGCGGATCAGAATAGCAGACAGGAGGGACAACATGGACATTCAGAGTATGACAGCAGCAGAACTTGGAAAAAGAATCAGGAGCCGGGAGCTGTCGGCCGTTGAGGCTGCAGACGCCTGCCTGGAACAGATAGAAAAGATGGAGAAACAGGTGAACGGCTTTGTGCGGGTAGATAGAGAAGGCGCCAGAAAGCAGGCAGAGGCGGTCCAGAAGAAGATGGATGCAGGAGAACTTACAGGCCCCCTTGCGGGAGTGCCGGTGGCGGTAAAGGACAATATCTGTACGGAAGGGCTTGAAACCACCTGCGGCTCTAAAATATTAGAAGGATTTGTACCGGCTTATACGGCAGAAGCTGTCCGGAAGCTTCAGGAGGCCGGGATGGTGATCTTAGGAAAAACCAATATGGATGAGTTTGCCATGGGAAGCACAACAGAGACTTCGTATTTTGGCCCTACAAAGAATCCCTGGGATCTTTCCCGGGTGCCGGGGGGATCTTCCGGAGGCTCCTGTGCGGCGGTCGCGGCAGAAGAGTGTCCGCTGGCTCTGGGGTCGGATACCGGGGGGTCCATCAGGCAGCCCAGTTCGTTCTGCGGCGTAGTGGGAATTAAGCCGACCTATGGCACGGTATCCCGGTATGGGCTGATCGCCTATGGCTCATCGCTGGATCAGATCGGCCCCATCACAAGAGACGTGACGGACTGCGCTCTGGCACTGGAAGCGATCGCGGGGCATGATTCCAAGGACAGTACCTCCATCGCAAGGAAAAGCTATGATTTTACAGGAGGACTTGCGGATGGAGTAAAGGGGATGCGGATCGGGATTCCCCGGGGATATTTTGGAGAAGGGCTGGATGCGGAAGTAGGGCAGAAGATCCTGGATACAGTCCGCATGCTGGAAAAACAGGGAGCAGTGGTGGAAGAGTTTGATCTTGATCTGATCCAGTATGCTATCCCGGCGTATTATGTGATCGCTTCTGCAGAAGCAAGCTCCAATCTGGCCCGCTTTGACGGAGTGAAATACGGGTATCGTGCGGAGGAATATGACGGGCTTCACAACATGTATAAAAAGAGCCGTTCAGAGGGCTTTGGAGCAGAGGTGAAGCGGAGGATCATGCTGGGATCCTTTGTCTTAAGCTCCGGGTACTATGATGCGTATTACCTGAAGGCTCTTAAGACAAAGGCGCTGATCAAGAGGGAATTTGACCGGGCGTTTGACTCCTTTGATATGATCGCTGCTCCGGCAGCCCCGTCCACGGCGCCAAGGCTTGGAGAAAGCCTAAGCGACCCGCTGAAAATGTATCTGGGAGATATTTATACGATTTCCGTGAATCTGGCAGGTCTTCCGGGCATCACGGTTCCGGTGGGGACAGATACGAAGGGACTCCCGATAGGGATGCAGCTGATCGGAGACTGCTTCGATGAGGCGAAGATCCTGCGGGCAGCCTATGCCTGCGAGCAGATACACGCCTATGAGAGACCAGCGCTGGTAAAGGAGGGGAGATAAATGGCAAGACAGTATGAAACCGTCATTGGGCTGGAGGTCCATGTGGAACTGGCGACAAAGACAAAGATCTTCTGCTCCTGCAGCACCGAATTTGGCGGAGCACCCAATACCCATACCTGTCCGATGTGTACCGGGATGCCGGGATCCCTTCCGGTGCTGAACCGTCAGGTGGTAGATTATGCGCTGGCCATCGGGCTGGCAGCAAACTGTGAGATTACAAGATATTGTAAATTTGACAGGAAAAATTATTTTTATCCGGACAATCCGCAGAACTATCAGATCTCCCAGCTGTATCTTCCGATTGCCAGGAACGGGTATGTGGAGATCCAGGTTGGCGATACGAAGAAAAAGGTGCGGATTCACGAGATGCATATGGAAGAAGATGCCGGCAAGCTGATCCATGATGAGTGGGATGACACCTCGCTGGTGGACTATAACCGGAGCGGTGTGCCGTTGGTGGAGATTGTTTCCGAACCGGATATGCGTTCCCCGGAGGAAGTGATCGCCTATCTGGAAAAGCTGCGTCTTCTGATCCAGTATCTGGGTGCGTCTGACTGTAAGCTTCAGGAAGGCTCCATGCGCGCGGATGTGAATCTGTCTGTGCGGGAGGTCGGGAAAGAAGGTTTCGGTACCCGGACAGAGATGAAGAACTTAAACTCCTTTAAGGCTATCGCAAGAGCCATCGAAGGAGAACGCGAGCGTCAGATCGAACTCCTGGAGGCAGGGAAAGAGGTTGTCCAGGAAACCAGAAGATGGGATGATAATAAAGAAGCATCCCATGCCATGCGCTCCAAAGAGGATGCAAAGGATTACCGGTATTTTCCGGAACCAGATCTGCCGCCGGTCTTTATTGACGACGCCTGGATCGAGAGGGTGCGGGAAAGACAGCCGGAATTCCGGGAGGAAAAAATCAAAAGATATCAGGAAGAATTCGGGATTCCTCAGTATGATGCAGAGATCCTGACAGAGACAAAGCAGATGGCGGATCTTTTTGAAAAGACAACAAAGCTTTGCGGAAAACCGAAGAAGGTTTCCAACTGGCTGATGGTGGAGACCCTGCGGCTTCTAAAAGACCATGGGGAGTCCCCGGAGGATATCCGTTTTTCACCGGAGCATCTGTCAAAGCTGATCCTGCTTGCAGAAGACGGCGCCATCAATAACTCGGTTGCTAAAAAAGTGTTCCGAAAGATGTTTGAAGAGGATATAGATCCGGAGATCTATGTGGAAGAACAGGGACTTAGAATGGTCCGCGACGAGGGGGCTCTTACAGAGGTCCTTGAACAGGTGATCGCGGAGAATCCCCAGGCGGTGGCGGACTATAAAGGAGGAAAGAAAAAAGCGATCGGATCTCTTGTAGGCCAGACGATGAAGGCTATGAAGGGGAAAGCGGATCCATCCGCCATAAGCCGGAAATTGGAAGAAATGCTGAAATAATCCCGGAATAAGGGAGAGAAAAGAGGCAAGAGAGGCTATAGACAGAAGACAAAATTTTGTGTTACAATGCATGGGTATCATGGAAAAAGAGTTTTCTTTTAAAAATCAATAGAATCAAAAGGAGAGATCAGTAAAATGGGAGGTTTTTTTGGCGTAGCATCGAAACGGGACTGTGTACTGGAGCTGTTTTACGGGGTGGACTATCATTCCCATCTTGGCACCAGACGCGGCGGTATGGCTACACACGGAGAAGGAGGCTTTAACCGGGCAATCCACAACATTGAAAATTCTCCGTTCCGGACCAAGTTTGACGCAGATGTGGCTGAGATGAAGGGGAATTTAGGAATCGGGTGTATTTCCGATTATGAACCTCAGCCGCTTTTGATCCAGTCTCACCTGGGGAGCTTTGCCATTACCACAGTAGGTAAAGTTAATAATTATGAAGAACTGCTGCAGCAGATGTATGAGGGCGGACATGCGCATTTCCAGGAGATGACCAGCGGCCAGGTAAATGTGACAGAGCTGATTGCGGCTCTGATCTGCCGGAAATCGACGATCGTGGAAGGAATCCGCTATGTACAGGAGCTGGTAGACGGCTCTATGACCATGCTGCTGATGACAAAGGATGGAATCTATGCGGCCAGAGACCGTTATGGAAGAACCCCGCTGGTCATTGGACGCAAGGAAGACGGATACTGTGTATCCTTCGAAAGCTTTGCCTATATCAACCTTGGCTATACAGATTATAAGGAATTAGGGCCGGCAGAGATTGCCTACATCACACCGGAAGGCGTGGAGACAGTGGGAGCTCCGGGAGAAGAGATGAAGATCTGTTCCTTCCTGTGGGTATATTATGGGTATCCAACCTCGTCCTATGAAGGCGTGAACGTAGAAGAGATGCGGTATAAATGCGGAAGCATGCTGGCAAAGCGTGACGGAGATTCCGTGCACCCGGATGTAGTAGCCGGAGTTCCGGATTCCGGAGTGGCTCACGCTATTGGTTACGCCAATGAATCAGGCATCCCTTATGCGAGACCGTTTATTAAATATACACCGACATGGCCAAGATCTTTTATGCCGACAAACCAGAGCCAGAGAAATCTGATCGCCCGCATGAAGCTGATCCCGGTCCATGCACTGATCGAAAATAAAAAGCTTCTGCTGATCGACGACTCCATCGTGAGAGGAACCCAGCTTCGGGAAACCACAGAGTTCTTATATCAGAGCGGGGCAAAAGAGGTACATGTGCGCCCGGCCTGCCCGCCGATCATGTATGGCTGTAAATATCTGAACTTTTCCAGATCCAAATCAGAAATGGAACTGATCGCGAGGCAGATGATCCGGAAGAGAGAAGGAGAGAACTGTCCGAAAGAAGTACTGGCGGAATATGCAAATCCATGCAGCTGCAAATATGCTCAGATGATCGAGGATATCCGCAAGCAGCAGAACTTCACAACTCTGCGCTATCACCGTCTGGACGACCTGCTGGCATCTATTGGAATTGAGCCATGTAAGGTATGTACCTACTGCTTTGACGGAAAAGAATAGAGAATAAAGAAAAAGACATCCTGTACCGGGAATCCCGGAGGATGTCTTTTTCTTGTTCGTATCTCTTATGAAATCATGTAAGTCATAATGTAATCATCCATGATAAACCCGCCGCCGATATCGGCCTCCTGGGTGTCTGTTACCTCAAAGCCTAGGTGGCGGTAGATCTGGAGTGTATTTTCATTATGTTTATTGCAGGTCAGCCATATTTTCTTTAATCCCCGTTCCCGGCAAAGACCGGTCAGGAAATGGAAGGCCTCAGTAGCCAGATGTCGGCCCCGGAAATCTTTGTGGATGTAGAGCTTGCTCAGGAAAAGTGCATCCGTCTCAGGGTGTATGCCGGTATAGCCGGCCAGGTCCTGGCCGCAGAAGATCTGGTAATATTCGTAGCCGTCATTTTCAGTCTGCTCCTTCAGCGCAGGGTAGGATTGAAATTTTTCTACCATATAATTGACCTGATCTTCCCCGATGATGGGAGTAAAATGCTGATGCCAGATTTCCTCTGCCAGTCCTGCAATACGCTTAAGGTCTTCATCACATGCGGCAGGGATAAAAGATGTCTGCTGATTCATAATCGTCGCCTCGCTTTAAATTCATAAATCTTTCACAATAGTTTAGAAAATCAAGATTTCCAAGTAAAATTATAAATGATATAATAAAATTAAACAATGATATTTTTTGCGGAGGCTTTTTATGGATGGATTTGTCACATTAAGAAATGTGAAGAAAATATATCAGATGGGTGAAGTTCAGATCATGGCCGCGGCAGGAATCGACTTTGAGATCCAGCGCGGTGAATTTGCGGTAGTGGTAGGACCCAGCGGTGCAGGAAAGACAACGGTTCTGAATATTCTGGGCGGCATGGACACGGCTACGGAAGGAGAAGTGCTGGTAGACGGAGAAGATATTGCAAAGTTCTCGCAAAAGCAGCTGACGGCATACCGCAGAGATGATATAGGATTTGTGTTTCAATTTTATAACCTGGTTCCGAATCTGACTGCGCTGGAAAATGTAGAGCTGGCGCTCCAGATCTGCAAAGATCCTATGGACGCCCAGACAGTAATGGAAGAAGTGGGACTGGGAGACAGGGTGGCCAATTTCCCGGCCCAGTTATCCGGCGGAGAGCAGCAGCGGGTTTCGATTGCCAGGGCGCTTGCGAAGAATCCAAAGCTTCTCCTGTGTGACGAGCCTACCGGAGCGCTGGATTATAATACGGGTAAATCCATCTTGAAGCTTTTGCAGGATACCTGCCGGGAAAAGGGCATGACGGTGATCCTGATCACACATAATTCGGCAATTGCGCCGATGGCAGACAGAGTGATACATATTAAAAATGGCAAAGTAGAAAAGATCATTGAAAACGAACACCCGGTGCCGGTAGACACGATCGAGTGGTAAAGAAGTCTATACAGACCCCGGGAATAGCCGGAGTTATAGAATATCAGGAGCATAAGAAATGGGTACAAAGGCATCTCGTAAAAATTTTTATATGGAAATACGAAAAAGCCCGGGACGTTTTCTGTCCATTTTTTTCATTGTAGCGCTTGGAGTGGCGTTTTTTTCGGGGATCCGGTCTTCGGAGCCGTCTATGCGGATCACGGGAGATGCGTATTTTGACGGGGCAAATCTGATGGATATTCAGGTTATGAGTACCCTGGGAATTACCGAAGATGATATTGATGCGATAGAAAAGGTTGACGGCGTAGAGCTGGCAGAAGGATCTTATAGCTCTGATTTTTTATGTAATACGGAAGATAAACAGTATGTTTTCCACGTCATGTCACTTACGGATGAGGTAAATGAGGTGAGTGTGTCTGAAGGGCGGCTGCCGGAAAAAACAGGGGAATGTCTCATGGATGCTGACATGGGATATGAGGTGGGTGACAAGATTGTTCTGACGTCAGGAACCGAGGATCCTCTGGAAGATACATTGAAAACAGATACGTATACCGTGGTGGGGCTTGGAAGCAGTCCCTGCTATGTGTCTATTGAGAGGGGAAGTACAACTATCGGAAGCGGAAGCGTGAGCGCTTTTATGATGGTTCCGGAGGAGACGTTTGCACTGGATATCTATACGGAAGCATATGTAAAGGTAGAAGGGGCCAGTGATCTGACAGCCTATACGGATGAGTATGACAGCCTGGTTTCCGGGGTAATGGACAGGATCGAGGAAATAACCGGTGAGCGGGGAGAAATCCGCAAAAATGAGATTCTGGAAGACGCCCAGGAGGAAATAGACGAAGGAAGAAAAGAGCTGGAGGAAGGCCGGGCAGAAGCGGACCAGGAGCTTGCGGACGCACTGGCGCAGATTACGGACGGAGAAAATCAGCTTGCAGATGCGAAGGCGCAGCTGGAAAGCGGCAGGCAGCAGCTGGAAGCCGGAAAGGCAAAACTTATTTCCAGCCAGAATGAGTTCGACAGCGCAAAGAGCCAGTATGAAAGCGGCCTTTCTCAATGGAAGGCCGGGCAGGCAGAGTATGAAAGCGGCCTTGCGGAATATAATGCCAGCAAGCCTGCAGCGGAAGAAGAAATCCGGCAGGGAGAAGGAAAATTGCAGGCTTCCAGGCAGGAGCTTGATAAAAACTGGGAGGAATATCAGAGCTTTTTGGACTACATTGCCCAGATGGATACAACTGTATCGGATGCAGAGCAGAAGGTACAGGAGTTGACAGCGGAGTTGTCAAGGTACGAGGAAGATTCTGAGGCCTATAAAGAGTGTGCCGCTAAGCTGGAAAAAGCAAAGACAAAACTTGCAGAGCTTCAGGGCACAAGAGATACGGCAAAAAGTCAGGCGGAAGGGATGCTCGAAGGGTTAAATGCGGGAGAGACGGCTTACCAGGCAGGCGTTCAAGAGCTGGAGGCAGCTAAGAAGCAGCTGTCCGATTGGGCCGCACAGCTTGAAGCGGCGAAATCCACGCTGGATGCTACGAAGGCCCAGCTTGACAGTGCATGGAATCAGATTCAGTCGGGACAGAAGAAAATTGACGACGGCTGGGCCGAGATCAATGCCCAGGAGAAAAACCTGGAAAGCGGAGAGGCACAGATAGCGGAAAACGAAGCAAAGCTTGCGGATGCGAGGAAGGAATATGAATCGGGAAAGGCAGAAGCAGAGCAGGAGCTGGCAGATGGCGAACAGGAACTTTTAGACGCCGAAGAACAGCTTGCGGATGTGGAAGATCCGGAGTGGTATATTTATGACAGAAGCAATCTTGTAGAGTACGATGGATACGGAGAGAACGCAGACCGTATGCGTGCGATCGGAAGAGTCTTTCCTGTGCTGTTTTTCCTGGTGGCGGCGCTGATCAGCCTGACCAGCATGACCCGTATGGTGGAAGAACAGAGGATTGAGATCGGCACGATGAAAGCCCTGGGATATGACCGTTTTGCTATCGCAGCCAAGTACCTGGGATACGCACTCCTTGCAACAGTGGGAGGAAGCATTGTAGGTGTGCTGATCGGAGAAAAAATACTGCCATTTATTATTATCTATGCATATGGAATCTTATATCAGCACATTCCGGAGATCCTGGTGCCTTATGCATGGTCTTATGCGATACAGGCATCGGCGGCGGCCCTGGCATGTACAATGCTGGCAACCTTGTTTGCCTGCTATAAGGAACTGGGTGAGCAGCCGGCATCTTTGATGCGTCCGCCTGCACCTAAGATTGGAAAGAGAGTATTCCTGGAGCATGTGACATTTATATGGAAACGTCTGAGTTTTACATGGAAATCCACAGTGCGCAATCTAATGCGTTACAAAAAGAGGTTTTTCATGACCATATTTGGAATTGGCGGCTGTATGGCTCTTATGGTGGTGGGATTTGGCCTTCGGGATTCCATTTATGAGATTGCGGACATCCAGTACGAAGAGATCCAAACCTATGACGGCAGTGCGTATCTCCAGGAAAATGTTACAGAAGAGGACCGGGAAAATCTCGACACATTTATGAAGGAAGATTCTGATATCGAGCGGTATATGGATGCTTACATGATGAATGTGACTTTAGAGCACGGCAGCGATGAGCATGACGCTTACCTTACTATACTGGCAGATCCGGATAAAAGCGAAGAATATTTCAGCTTTCATGACAGGATCAGCAAGGAAGAGTACCGCCTTTCCGATCACGGTGCGATTATCAGCGAAAAGACGGCCAAGCTATTAAATGCAGAAGTGGGAGATACGATTCGGCTTAAGGACGAGGAAAACGGAAGCCATGAACTGACGATTGAACACATCTGCGAAAATTACATGGGACATTATATTTATATGACGCCTTCTTACTATGAGGAAGTGACTGGCGCCGAGCCGGAATACAATTGTATTTTATTCCAGACGGATGAATCATTTTCAAAGGAGGAAATGGAGGAAGCCGGTGAAAAGATCGTGGCAAGAGATGAAGTCTTAAGCGTATCCTACATGCACGATATTGAGAAACAGCTGGATGATATGCTTGGAAGCCTGAATCTGGTTATTGTGGTGCTGATCGTATCGGCAGGAATGCTGGCCTTTGTGGTATTATATAACCTGAACACCATTAATATCACAGAGCGGCAGAGAGAGCTGGCAACCTTAAAAGTGCTGGGATTCTACGACCGGGAGGTGGCGGAATATGTTTATCGAGAGAACATTCTGCTGACTCTGATCGGAGCGCTGGTGGGCGTGGGACTTGGAAAGGTACTTCACCTGTTTATCATCGAGACGGTAGAGGTGGACGCAGCCATGTTCGGAAGGATCATCAACCTGCCGAGCTACATATACAGTCTGGCGTTTACCGTGGCGTTTTCCCTGATCGTCAATGGCGTGATGTTCTTTAAGCTCAGGAAGATTGATATGGTAGAATCGCTGAAGAGTATTGAATAGAGCGGATGGATTATTAGCACTCTTTTTTAAAGAGTGCTAATTTTCTATTGACATTTGTTTTTGCTGGTATTATCATATCTGATAGATGAAAAAAGCGGATCGTTCCGCAAAAATAATAGGAGTGATATAAATGGCAGCAAAAAAAGGTAGCTTATTTATAAGCAGTGAAAACATATTTCCGATTATAAAAAAATGGGTATATTCAGACCATGATATTTTCGTGCGTGAAATGGTATCCAATGGATGTGACGCCATCACGAAGCTGAAAAAACTGGATGTGATGGGGGAGTATCAGCTTCCGGACGGGTATAAGCCATCCATTAAGGTGGAAGTAAATCCAGAAGAGAAGACACTGAAATTTACCGATAACGGTATCGGTATGACAGCAGAAGAGGTGGAGGAATACATTACACAGATCGCATTTTCCGGAGCCACCGAATTTCTGGAGAAATATAAAGACAAAACTACTGAAGATGATATGATCGGCCACTTTGGACTGGGATTCTATTCCGCATTCATGGTTGCTGATGAAGTGCATATCGATACCCTTTCTTATAAGGAGGGTGCAAAACCGGTACACTGGGTAAGCCAGGGTGGTACAGACTATGAGATGGACGAAGGAACCAAGGCAGAAGTGGGATCCACGATGACCCTGTACCTGAATGATGACAGTCTGGAGTTTGCCAATGAGTACCGTGTCAGAGAAGTACTGGAGAAATACTGCTCCTTTATGCCGGTAGAGATTTTCCTGTCCAAAGAAAATGCGCAAGCCGAGTATGAGACCATCGACGAAGCGGATCTGAAGGATGACGATGTAGTGATCGAGCATATTCATGAAGACGCTAAAATGGAAGAAAAAGAAAATGAAAACGGCGAAAAAGAGATGGTAGAAGTAGAACCGGCCAAGGAGAAGGTAAAGATCCAGAAGCGTCCGGTATCCATCAGCGATATCCATCCACTGTGGACAAGACATCCGAATGAGTGCAGCGATGAGGATTATCAGGAATTTTACCGCAAGGTTTTCCTGGATTATAAGGAGCCATTGTTCTGGATCCATCTGAATATGGATTATCCGTTTAACCTGAAAGGAATCCTGTATTTCCCGAGAATCAATACCGAATACGATTCCATCGAAGGAACCATCAAGCTTTATAATAACCAGGTATTTATTGCAGATAACATTAAAGAAGTGATCCCGGAATTTCTGATGGTATTAAAGGGCGTTATCGACTGCCCGGATCTGCCGCTGAATGTATCCAGAAGTGCACTGCAGAATGACGGATTCGTGAATAAGATTGCAGATTATATTTCCAAGAAGGTTGCAGACAAGCTGGCCGGTATGTGCAAGACCAAGAGAGAAGACTACGAGAAATACTGGGACAGCATCAGCCCATTCATTAAGTTTGGCTGCCTGAAGGATGAGAAGTTCTGTGATAAGATGAAGGATGCGATCCTGTTCAAAAACCTGGATCACAAATACCTGACACTGAAGGACTGTGTCGAGGCGAACGGCGGTACCTTAGAGAAGCCAGAGGATCAGAAGGAAGAAAAGAAAGACGGAGAAGACGCAGGCGAACAGGCAGAAGAGAAAAAGACTACCATCTACTATGTAACCGATGAGATCCAGCAGAGCCAGTATATCAACCTCTTTAAGAGCCAGGGACAGGATGCTGTGATCCTGGGCCACAACATTGATTCTCCGTTCATCACACAGTTAGAGCAGCGTTATCCGACAGTTCAGTTCCAGCGCATTGACGCAGACCTGAGCGAACAGTCCAAAGAAGAGGTGGGCGAGGAAGAGAAGGAAGCTTTCCAGAAGAAAGCAGACGAATTAACCGAGATCTTCCGTAAAGAGCTGGGCAATGATAAGCTGGAGGTTAAGACAGAGAAGTTAAAAGACGATAAAGTCGCTTCTATGATCACCTTATCTGAGCAGAGCCGCCGGATGCAGGAAATGATGAAGATGTACGGCATGGCTGATATGGGCATGGGTATGGGCGGAGAGATCACCCTGATCCTGAATGCAAACCATCCATTGGTACAGTATGTGGCAGAGCATAAGGACAGCGAAAATACAGGTATGATCTGTAAACAGCTTTATGATTTGGCAATGCTGGCACATAAGCCGCTGAACCCAGAAGAGATGACTGCGTTTGTACAGAGAAGCAACGAGATCATGATGATTCTGACAAAATAAAAGATAATTAAACTGAGGATAAGAAAAATCTCCGGGGACGGGTGTGTAGGACACCGCCTCCGGAGATTTTTTTATCTCGTAATCAAAAGTATGGTACAATAATAAGAACGGCGAATACGGTGAGGAAGATAGTTGGAATGTAACAGCTTTGATGTAAATCGGAAATAAAGTACGGCAAGATAAATCGAGGTCATATGACCGCAAAAAGTTGATTTTTAAGGAACTTTGGATATAATATAAAATATACGGAGGTAGCTGAGTGAGTAAACGAACAAGCATCTCGGATATAACAGAATATCTTGTCAGAGTAAAAAAATTGCTGTCGGAAGGGAAATATGATTTTGTTCCAAGAAGAAAAAATATGCAGGCATTGGCGCGGCATGGTCTTACGATTATGGATGCAAAAAGTGAGATTTTAGAGCTTGTTTCCGATGATTATTACAAAGGCCCTAAACAGGATTTTGATCCTAATCATCCAGGAGATATTTGGGAATTTAAGAAAAATATTGATGGGATGCAATTTTATGTGAAAGTTAAAATTGTACGAGAAAATGGTGAGGATATTCTCAAATGTCTTGGTTTCCACGAGGATGATTTTTCTTAGAAAAGGAGGTGGCGTCGGTGAGAAAGTATTGTGAAGAATGTAAAAAAGAAGTAGAGACGAAAGTTGTTACAAAGAAGGAAACATACGATGTTTGTGGTGAAGCAATAGAAGTAGATGCCAAGGTGTTGATCTGCGAAGAATGTGGGGAAGAGTTCTATTATGAAGAATTTGATAATGCTACTCTGATTCAGGCTTATAATGAATATCGCAGAAAGCATAAGCTTCTTTTCCCGGAAGAGATCAAAAAAATTAGAGAGCAGTATGGACTTAGCCAGAGAAGTTTTGCAAAGCTTTTGAATTGGGGAGATAAGACAATATGCCGGTATGAAAATGGATCTATTCAGGATAAAGCGCACAATAGTCTTCTGTTGTTTTTGCGCAGGCCGGAGAATATGAAAACCTATCTCGCAGAAAATGAGATTCTGCTTGATGAAAAGCAAAAAAAGAAGTTAATGAATATAGTTGAAAAGTTAGGGAAAGATTCAGAATATCAACTTGGCATAAGATTTTTTGGGGCTTTCTTTTCGGGAACGCCATGTGAGGAAAATGGATTTAAAGGATTTGATTACGAAAAATTCTGTGCAATGGTTTTGTTTTTTGCCCATAAGAGTACAGAATTGCTTAAAACAAAGCTGATGAAACTACTTAACTATTCTGATATGGTTTTCTATAAAGAGAATGGTATTTCGATATCGGGATTAAAATACGTACACTTTCCTTATGGACCGGTACCAGATAACTTTGATATGCTTTTTGGAAGAATGGCTGCGGATCATATTGCACATATCGAAGTGTGTTATGATAATGGTTATGAGAAACATCAGGTGATACCGGAGTGTGATGCTCCGGAAGGAATTCTTTCTGATGCGGAACTTAAAGTGCTTGAACGTATATATGAAAAATTTAAAAATTTTGGATCGGCTGATATTTCAGATTATTCATATAAGGAAAAAGGATACAATGCTACAAAACAAGGCGAAATAATCTCCTATGCTTATGCAAAAGATATTCAGCTTGACTAAAGGATATACCAAATAATATTAGTGGCCTCCGGCAGCAAACCGGGAGCCATTATTTTAGGCGGAATTCTGTAATCACTCCAGCGAAACGCCGGGCACCATTTTCAGCAGCATCCTTTCGGCGTATGTATCCCATTCCCGCTCAAGAGCTTTGTCCATACGGAAACCATGAAGAGAGACGCCAGTTACACACTGTAAAGTATTTCCATCAAAATGAAAGTTCAGATACATCCCCTGAATCTCTTCCGGGCGGTAAGAGGAAAGCTGGTGATCTTCAAGAAAAGAAGCAAAAGCCTCCGGCGCCAGTGACAAAACGATCTTAAAGTTTAAGGGAGTACGTTTGCCTTTGATCAGCTGCAGACAGAAGGCGCGCACATCCCGCCAGTGGGAGTAGTTATGCTCAGGAGCAGTGTCAAAGAAATCTTTCTGCAGATAGCCGTCAATCTGAAATGTGTTGAATGTGGTGATCTTGCCTTCGATAAAGAGGAAGCGGTCAAAAGTCTCCTTCAATAACAGATGAGACATACAGATCTTTGAAGATAAAGTAAAAACATTCATGAAGAAAACTCCTTGTGGGTTGAGGATTATTACAATAGGAAACACCGTGGCCACTAAGCTCGAAAGGACCTCGCTAAGTGTCCAGATGTACATTCACACTAAATGCGTGCTTCATTTCGTAAACGGTGTGAGGTAACGAGTTACAATAGGAAACACCATGGCCACTAAGCTCGAAAGGACCTCGCTAAGTGTCCAGGTGTACGTTCTCACTAAATGCGTGCTTCGTTTCGGAAGCGGTGTGAGGTAACGAGTTACAATAGGAAACACCATGGCCACTAAGCTCGAAAAGACCTCGCTAAGTGTCCAGGTGTACATTCACACTAAATGCGTGCTTCGTTTCACTCGCACTTATTAAGTGTTCATAGTATATCACAAGTTTGACTTTTGTGGGGAAAAACAGTACAATATTTTTATGTGTACAGATAGGAGAAAATGTGACTGATCATGGAAATAGACAAAAGAAGAAAAACTGTCCTGCGTACCGTGATCCTTGTGGCAGTGGTCCTGGCGGCAGCCGGGATCATTCTTTTGATATTCCGGCTGGCGGATACGAAGGTGGATACAGGCAAAGGCCTTGAAAGGCTTGCGGCGTTGGAAAAGACGGACGTGGCGTCAGTAGAGCAGAAGATCCAGGAACTGGAGGCAGCGGAGCGGGCGGCGGATCCCCAGGGGTTTTCTCAGACAGCGAATGAAAAGTTTGCAAATGCGCTGGTGCTTGGCGATTCGATCGCCCAGGGACTGTATGAGTACAACGTGCTGGATCAGACGCACGTGCTGGCAGAACGCGGAGCGGGCGTAGTCAATGGCGAGGGGAAAATGGCGGCGAGTCAGATCGCCCAGGCAAAATCGCTGGTTCCTCAGACTCTGTTTTTAGCGTACGGTATGAATGATATGAAGGTGACGGATCAGGAGTCCTTCCTGGCGGCATACCGGGGAATCCTGGAGGATCTGAAACAGTCTCTGCCGGATACGGATATTTATGTAAACTGTATTCTTCCGGTGCGGCAGCAGACAGCGGAGGCAGAACCGGCATATGCCAATATTTCCCAGTACAATGAGGGATTAAAGAGTCTTTGCGAAGAGCTGAAAGTTACGTTCATCGATAATGCAGACCTGGTGAAGGAAGAGTATTATGCGGACGATGGCATCCATATGGCGCCGGCTTATTATACAGAATGGGTAAACCGCATGGCGGAGGTTGCAGGATTATAATGAAAACACAAAAGAGACAAAGCATAGATCTGCTGAATGTACTGAAATATCTGATGGTCCTGGTATTTCTGGCATATATTGTATTTCTTGTGTCCAGGGAGAGTGCGGACGATGTGCCGGTAAAGACACTGCAGGAGAATGTCATGAAAGCAGGTACAGAAGAAGGAATGACAAAAGGCACAACGCAGGATCTTAAGAGATATTACGGGCTGAACGCACAGGATTATGACGGCGTGGCGCTGTATATTCCAAACGATGTCATGAGTGTGAATGAACTTTTGATCATAAAATTAAAGGACGAATCCCAGGCTGAACAGGTGGAAGCAGCGGCAAAAGAACGGCTGAAGACCCAGAAAACCAGCTTTGAAGGATATGGCGCCAAGCAGACCAAGCTCCTGGAAAGCGCTGTATTGGATACAAAGGGAGAGTATGTCCTGCTGGCCGTTTCCGAAAATGCGGACGAGATGGCCGGCGCATTTCAGAAAAGTTTGTAGGGGAAAAGGAACGGTATGTTATTCAGCAGTATCGTATTTTTATTTACATTTTTACCAATCATATTAATTTTATATTATGTTCTGCCAAAAGGAATGAAGAATCCGGTGCTTCTGCTGGGAAGCCTGATATTTTATGCCTGGGGTGAGCCGATCTATCTGTTTCTGATGATTTTTTCCATCATCTTTAACTACATCTGCGGACTGGATATTTCCAGAAATCTGGGCGATAAGAAAGCAGCGCGGAAAAGTCTGGTGTTTAATGTAGCGGTAAACCTGGCCGTGCTTGGCTTTTTTAAATATGAAGGATTTGTGCTGAACAGTCTGAATATGGCGCTGCCGGTGGACATTCCGTTCCGGGAGGTGGCGCTGCCGGTAGGGATTTCTTTTTATACTTTCCAGATCCTTTCCTACATCATCGATGTGTACCGGGGAAATGTCAAGGTGCAGAAGAACCTGCTGGATTTTGCCCTGTATGTGACCATGTTTCCGCAGCTGATCGCAGGACCTATCGTCAAATATGCGGAAATTGATGAACAGCTCCATGTGCGGACAGAGAGCATCGGGAAATTCGGAGACGGCGCTATGTTCTTTATCCGGGGACTCGCAAAGAAGGTATTGCTGGCAAATACCATAGGTATGGTCTATACAGATGTGGCGGCTATGGCGCCGGAGGACGTGTCTGTTGTGACAGCGTGGCTTGGATGCCTGGCCTATACCTTCCAGATTTATTTTGATTTCAGCGGATATTCGGATATGGCGGTAGGGCTTGGGAAAATGTTCGGATTTGAATTCCCGAGAAACTTTTACTATCCCTATGTGTCAAAAAGCATTACCGAGTTCTGGCGGAGATGGCATATATCTCTTAGCAGCTGGTTCAGGGAATATCTATATATTCCTCTTGGAGGGAACCGGGTGCCGGTGAAAAAGCATATCCGCAACCTGCTGGTCGTATGGCTGCTCACGGGCCTGTGGCATGGAGCGGCCTGGAATTTTGTGGCATGGGGCTTGTATTATGGGATCATTCTGATCATTGAGAAGTATTTCCTGCAGAAAAAACTGGAGCGGCTGCCAGCTGTTTTTGGACACATTTACAGCCTGGTTCTTGTCATGATCGGGTGGGTGCTGTTCTTCAGCCCTTCCCTTGGCGGGGCGTGGGAGTATCTGAAGCTGATGTTCGGTGTGGGCGGCCATGGGTTCCTGGACAGCCAGGCTTTGTATCTGGTCGTTTCCAACCTGGGCCTTTGGGTCGTATTGATCCTGGCGTCTACCCCGGTGGTCTATTACGGATATGAGAAATACCTGGCGCGAAAGAAAGCAGTAGCAGATATTCTGATCTATGCAGGGCTGTTCCTTTTGAGTATCGCATATCTGGTGACAGAAACCTATAATCCTTTCTTATATTTTCGGTTTTAGGAGCAATAATGGAAGAAAAAAGGCAAAATCGAAGAAAAAGACAAAATCGAAGAAAAAGACGAAATCGAAAAATACAGATGGCAAAAATGTTCCTTGGCATCCTTCTGGTTGTCTGCGCCCTGAACCTTGTTTGGCCGGACCGGGAGTTCTCGGAAAGCGAGAACCGTATGCTGGAGCAGAGGCCGGAGCTTAGTCTTTCCGGGGTGGAAAGCGGCCGGTATATGGAGCAGTATGAAACCTATCAGGCAGATCAGATTGCCGGACGGGATCTCTGGGTGCAGTTAAAGACGCATGCGGATCTTCTGATGGGAAAGAGGGAGTCCGGCGGTGTGTTTAAAGGAAAGGACGGATATCTTCTGGAAGATATCAAGACGCCTGACGAGGAGCAGATGGAGAATAATCTTTCAGCTATCCGGAAATTTCAGGAGTCTTATCCGGACATCCCCATGTATATGATGCTGGTACCAAATGCAGCCAATGTACTTTCGGATAAGCTGCCGGCCTTTGCAGTGACCAGGGATCAGGATGCAGACTTCCAGAGGATCCGGGAGGCACTGGATGGAAAGCTTGCCTGGGTGGATGCTTCGCAGGCTATGGAAGACCATAAATCTGAAAACATTTACTATCACACGGATCATCACTGGACCACGCTGGGGGCTTATTACGCTTATCAGGAGCTGGAGGAAACCATGGGACTCGATACAGGGAAGGCGCCGGAGCTTACACCCTATGCGGTGAGCAATTCCTTTAACGGCACGCTTTCTTCCACCAGCGGCTATGAAACGGGATATGAAGAACCGATCTATGTATATCTTCCGGAAGAAGAGGAAGCAGCGCCGGAGGTAGTAGTCAATTATGTGGACGAGCAGAAAAAGACGGCCACACTTTATGACACTTCAAAATTAAAGGAAAAAGACCAGTATGGGATGTTCCTGGGCGGCAACAGCGGGCTTATCAATATCCGGACGACGGCGGACAGTACGGAGAGGCTTCTTCTTTTCAAGGATTCCTATGCCAACTGTCTGGTGCCATTCTTAACGCCTTATTTCAGAGAGATCCTGATCGTGGATCCCCGGTATTATTATGGGGATATTACAGAGATCATGAGAGACAATAAGATCAGCAGCGTGCTGTTTTTATATAATGGCAACACTTTTGTGGAGGATAATAGTATCAGCGGAGTATTGAATAATGACGAGACTGAATAAATACTTAAGCGAGGCGGGCGTGTGTTCCCGCCGGGAGGCGGACCGTCTGATCAAGGAAGGACGGGTCATGGTGGATGGAAAAAGAGCCACTCCCGGGATGCAGGTGGAGCCGGGCCAGATCGTAAAAGTAGGGAAAAAGGAAATACGGGATAAAAACCGCAAGGTGGTACTGGCCGTGTATAAGCCGGCGGGGATCGTCTGCACCGAATCTCCGAAGGAAAAGAGAAATATCATCCGTTATCTGAATTATCCGATACGCATCACCTACGCAGGGAGACTCGACAAGGATTCCGAAGGCTTACTGATCATGACCAATGACGGGGATCTGATCAATGGGATGATGCGGGCCAGGTTCGGACATGAAAAGGAATACAAGGTGACCGTGGACCGGCCGGTGACAGATGAATTTTTAAAGGCCATGTCGGAAGGGGTCAGGATCCGGGACGAGGAAAAGGGACTGGATGCAGTCACCAGACCCTGTCAGGTGGAGGCGGTTGGGAAATATACGTTTTCCATCACACTGACCCAAGGACTGAACCGGCAAATCCGCAGGATGTGCGAGGCTTTAGGGTATAAGGTGGAGCGGCTTATCCGTATCCGGATCATGAACATCCATCTGGACGGCATGAAGCCGGGAGAGGTAAGAGAATTAAAAGAGCAGGAGTTAGAGGAATTATATGGACAGATCAAAGCAGGCCAGGATGCAGGAACTGGTAGAACGACTAAATAAAGCGGCGAAAGCCTATTATCAGGACGCGGAAGAGATCATGAGCAACTATGAGTATGATAAGCTCTATGATGAACTTCTGAAGCTGGAAAAGGAGCTGGGGATCACCCTTTCCAACAGCCCGACTGTCAATGTGGGGTATGAGGTCTTAAGCGAGCTTCCCAAAGAACGGCACGAAAGGCCGATGCTTTCTCTGGATAAGACAAAAGAGATCGGGGAGCTTGAGGAGTTTGTAGGAGAACATGAGACGCTGATGTCCTGGAAGATGGACGGATTGACCATTGTTCTGACCTACCGGGACGGAGAGCTTTATAAAGCGGTCACCAGAGGGAACGGAGAAGTGGGGGAGGTTGTGACAGCCAACGCCAGGGTGTTCCGGAACATTCCGCTAAAGATCAGTTATAAAGGGGAATTGATCCTGCGGGGAGAAGCGGTCATCGGCTACAAGGATTTTGAAAAGATCAATGAAGAGATTGCAGATGCGGACGCCCGGTATAAGAATCCAAGAAATCTGTGCAGCGGATCTGTCCGTCAGTTAAATAATGAGATCACAGCGAAGCGGAACGTGAGATTCTATGCATTTACACTGGTGCAGGCCGGAGGTGTTGATTTTCACAATTCCAGAAAAGAGCAGATGGAGTGGCTTGCGTCTCAGGGATTTGAGGTCGTGGAGTACCGCATGGTAACAAGAGGCACAGTGCGGAGCACGGTGGAGGAGTTTGCCCGGAAGATCAAAGACAATGACTTCCCATCCGACGGCCTTGTGCTGACCTATGACGATATCGCCTATGGGCAATCACTGGGAAGAACCTCCAAATTTCCGCGGGATTCCTATGCCTTTAAGTGGGCGGACGAGGTGCGGGAAACCAGGCTTACAGAAATCGAGTGGAGCCCGTCCAGGACCGGGCTAATCAATCCGGTTGCCATTTTTGAACCGGTAGAGCTGGAAGGAACCACGGTAAGCCGCGCCAGTGTTCACAATCTAAGCATCATGGAAGAGCTGGAGCTGGGGGTGGGAGACACCATTGAGGTCTATAAGGCCAATATGATCATCCCTCAGATCGCGGAGAATCTGACAAGGAGCGGGGTGAAGGATATTCCGGATGCCTGTCCGGTCTGCGGAGGAAAGACGGAAATCCGAAAGGACGGCAATGCAAAGACCCTTTACTGTACCAATCCGGAATGTCAGGCAAAGCATCTGAAATCATTTGCCCTGTTTGTCAGCCGGGACGCATTAAATATTGAAGGATTATCAGAAGCAACACTGGAAAAATTCATTGCGATGGGGTATATTAAAGAGTATGCAGATATCTTCCATCTGGAGCGTTACCGGGAGGAAATCTGCAGGATGGAAGGCTTTGGAGAAAAATCCTACCAGAACCTGGCGGAAAGTATTGAGAAGGCCAGGACGACCACCCTTCCAAGAGTTATTTACGGACTGGGGATCGCAAATATCGGGCTTGCCAACGCCAAGATGATCTGCAAAGAATTCAGGAATGATGTAGAGGCAATGCTGCAGGCGTCAGAGGAAGACCTAAGCGCTATCTCTGGTGTGGGCGGCGTCATCGCCGGGGCATTTGTCACTTACTTCCGGCAGGAGAAGCATTTAGAGAGCTTCCGGAATCTTCTGAAAGAACTGGTGCTCCCGGAGGAAGAGGGAGAAGAGAAGGAGCAGATCTTTGAGGGAGTCAACTTTGTGATCACGGGAAGCGTGGAGCATTTTGCCAACCGGAATGAAGTAAAAGCGCTGATCGAAAGTCTGGGAGGAAAAGTGACAGGATCTGTTACATCAAAGACGAATTATCTGATCAATAATGATGTGGCGTCCACATCATCGAAAAACAAAAAAGCAAATGAACTTGGGGTCCCCATCATTTCCGAGGAAACCTTCCTTGAAATGGTCCGGGGAGAACAAAAGGTTTAGAAAGAGGGATGGACGATGTCGGAACAAGACAGAAATGAAAACACAGAGATTGAAACCGTAGAGACCACCGCCACCGAAAGCAAAGATTCAAAAGAACATAAAGAAGACGAATATGAAAAGATCTGCTTTATCTGCCACAGACCGGAAAGTATCGCCGGAAAGATGATCGATCTTCCCAACAATATCTGCGTGTGCGGCGACTGTATGCAGAAGAGCTTTGACGCCATGAAGGGCGGTCAGATCGACTACAGCCAGCTTTTGAATATGCCGGGCGTACATTTTATGAATATGTCAGATCTGGAGCAGAGTATCCCAAAGCAGCAGAAGGTGAAAAAGAAAAAAGAGGGCGAAGAAAGAAAGCCTTTGATTGACATCCGCAACATCCCGGCGCCCCATAGGATCAAGGCCAGCCTGGATGAATACGTGGTAGGACAGGAATACGCCAAGAAGGCCATGTCTGTGGCGGTATATAATCATTATAAAAGAGTCGCTACAGATACCATGGACGATATCGAAATCGAGAAATCCAATATGCTGATGATCGGACCTACCGGTTCCGGAAAGACGTATCTTGTCAAGACTCTGGCAAGGATCCTGGATGTGCCTCTTGCCATCACAGATGCCACCTCTCTTACAGAGGCAGGATATATCGGAGACGATATCGAGAGCGTGGTTTCCAAGCTTCTGGCAGCTGCTGATAACGATGTGGAGAAGGCAGAGCAGGGAATCATATTCATTGATGAGATTGATAAGATCGCCAAAAAGAAAAATACCAGCCAGCGGGATGTGAGCGGCGAGTCCGTGCAGCAGGGCATGTTAAAGCTCCTGGAGGGAAGCGATGTGGAGGTGCCGGTGGGCGCCAACAGCAAAAATGCCATGGTGCCGCTGACCACAGTTAATACGAAAAACATTCTGTTTATCTGCGGAGGAGCCTTCCCGGATCTGGAAGGGATCATCAAGGAACGGCTGACAAAACAGTCCTCCATCGGATTCGGTGCGGATCTAAAGGATAAATATAACCATGACAAGACCATTCTCTCCAAGGTGACGACAGAAGATATGCGGAATTTCGGGATGATCCCGGAGTTCCTTGGAAGGCTCCCGATCGTATTCACTCTGGATGGAATGAATGAAGATATGCTGGTGAAGATTTTAAAGGAACCAAAAAATGCGATTCTGAAGCAGTACCAGAAGCTGCTGGCGCTTGACGAGGTCAAGCTGGACTTCGACGACGGCGCGCTGACAGCCATTGCCGAGAAAGCAATGAAAAAAGATACCGGCGCCAGGGCCCTTCGGGCGATCATCGAGGAATTTATGCTGGATATCATGTATGAGATTCCAAAAGATGACAGCATCGGACAGGTGACCATCACCAGAGAATACATAGAAGGAACAGGCGGCCCGATCATCCAGCTTCGGGGCCAGGAGGTGCCAAGGCTTTCGTAGTCATGACAGAACAGGATGCCTCATATATTTGAGCGTAGGGAAAGATTTCCGGGCTTAAATATATGAGGTGTTTTTTTATGGCGGATCAGTCTTGCAGGGAGAAGATCATGTCTCAGGAATACTGGGATTTTCTGATTCCCAATTACAGGGAGAATCAGATCGGAGGATTGGAGGCAGGGGAATACTGCTTTCAGGAAGGAGATCATGGATACCGGGTGCTGTATTTAAAAGCGGAAGGAAGGGGATCGTTATCCTTTTATGAATATGGGTATCATTCCATTCCAAACTGTTATGCGCCTCTGGACATGGATGCGGTCAATACGGCAGGGATCAGTGCGGTGCAGAATTTCCCGACGCTGATGACCATGGGAGAGGGGATTATGATCGGATTTGTAGATACGGGCATTGACTATACAAATCCGGTGTTCCGAACTCTGGACGGCAGAACCCGGATAGCAGGTATCTGGGATCAGACACTGGGGAATGGAACGCCGCCGCAGGGATTTGATTACGGAAGCGCCTTTTCCGAGGAACAGATCAATGAGGCCCTTCGGGAGGAGGATCCGCTGGAACTGGTACCGAGCACGGACGTGGAAGGGCACGGAACATTTCTTGCCAGCGTAGCCTGCGGAAGCGCCGATCCGGTACACCGCTTCGTCGGTGCGGCGCCGGAGTCAAAGATCGCGGTGGTAAAACTGAAGCCGGCTAAGGACTATCTGAAAGCTTTTTATGCGATCCGGCCGGATGCGCTTTGCTATCAGGAAAATGATATCATCCTGGGACTCGCTTATTTAAACAGGCTGGCGGAACAGGAACAGATGCCTCTGGTGATCTGCCTTGCCATGGGGACAAATTTCGGAGGCCATAACGGATCGACACTTCTTTCCGCACTTTTAGATACGTATGCTTATACAATGGATCGGGTGGTAGTCATCGGTGGCGGCAATGAGGCGGCGAACCGTCATCATTTTCACCATCGCTTTTTAGAAAATCAGGAAAGCGTGGCGGCGGAGATACGGGTGGGAGAAGGAGTGGCCGGTTTTTCAGCGGAGATCTGGGCCAGGCTTCCGGATGTGGTGACCGTGGCTCTGATCTCGCCCTCCGGAGAGCGGACCAGTCCGATCTCTCTCAGGCAGGGGCAGAAATACAATCTGTTTTTTACCTTTGATGGCACGGAGGTGACGCTGGAGTATCGTCTGCTGCTGGAGAATAATGATTCCCAGCTGATCTTCCTCAGGTTTACAGAGCCGGCAGAAGGGGTGTGGAAGCTGGAGCTTCTGTCGGTGCAACGAGCGGTGGGTGATGTACATATCTGGCTGCCGGTGCAGGAATTTCTGTCAGGCGAGGTGTTTTTCCTGGAGGCAGATGCGGATACTACAGTGACGGAACCAGGCAGCTCCCGGGCAGCCATGACGGTGGCGTATTACAACGGAAGGGACAATGGAGTTGATATTCATTCCGGGAGAGGGTATACTAGAAATGAAATCATTAAGCCGGATTATGCAGCGCCGGGAACAGAGGTGACAGGTGCAGGGATTGGAGGAGAGTTTGTCTCACGGACCAGTTCCAGTGCGGCGGCAGGCATTGCCGCAGGAGCATCGGCCCTGCTGATGGAATGGCTGAAAGAGCAGCCGGGCGTCGGGGGCGTTAATTCTATACAGATCCGCAATACGATCATTTTGGGGGCGGGGAAGCGGGACTTTATGGAATATCCTAACCGGGAGTGGGGATACGGGACGCTGAATGTGTACCAGTCTCTGGACCGGCTCCGGCAGCTGTGAAGGTCCAGGCGAAAGATAAAAGGAGAGGAAAGAGATGGCAGATTTTTTCAAGGACGTAGAGCAGAAAATTTCAGAAGTAGTTGAGGAACTTGGGAAAAAGACTGGAGACACGCTGGAAATCCAGAAGATCAAAAGTGATATCCGGTCCCTGAAAAGAGCGAACGAAAGAGATCTGATCGATATCGGACGGATGGTATATGAGAAGTTTCAGCATGGAGAGATCCGTGATACGGACTATATCACATTCTGTGAAGCCATTGAGAAACGGGAAGAGACCATCGAAAGACAGGAAGAAGAGATCGTCCGGATCAAAGAGGGAATGTAAATGCGCAGATGGATGCCGGGAATGTTCGCCGTACTCCTGGGGGCGGACGAAGTGATGAAGCAGTATGTGGAAGACTATATGGAGCCGGGGGAAGAGCGTAGGATCGCCGGAGGAAAACTTCTTCTGAGGCGGATCCACAATCCCGGATTTGCGCTTGGGACCTTAGAGGATCAGCCCAAAATCGTGCGAAATGTATCTGTGGCTGCTGCGGTTCCCGTTTTTGCATGGTGGCTCAGCCTGATATGGAGGAAGGGACACTGGATCGAAAAGACAGGAAGTACCCTTGCAGCCGCAGGAGCAGCCGGGAATCTGCTGGACCGGCTGCTCCGCGGAAAAGTGGTAGACTATATTGGTTTTCGGACCAGGTCTTCCTTCTTTTCCAAGCTGACTGCAAACCTGGCCGACCTGTATCTGGCGGCCGGGTCGCTTCTTATGGCAGTGCGAAAAATTCTTTGATCTGATGAAAAATAATATCCATCAGCCGGGTTCTTGATTCTACGCTGGCCCAGCCGATATGCGGTGTGATAAAAAGCTTGCGGCTGTCCTTTATGGCCATAAGCGGATTGCCGCTGCTCATGGGCTCCTGGCAGAGTACATCCAGCCCGGCTGCCGCAATTTCACCCTGCATCAGTGCATCGGCCAGATCCTGTTCGTTTACGATGGGACCCCGGCCCAGATTCAGAAAGATGCAGGTTTTTTTCATTTTCTTTAAAGCACTTTCGTTGATCAGGTTTTCTGTATACTGATTCAGCGGTGCATGAACGGAAATGATGTCTGATTCTGCCAGGAGAGTGTCCAGATCTACCTGGTTATACCCTTCCTGGGGTGCGCTCCCGGAGGGGGAAGTATAGATCACTTCTGCGCCAAAGGCTTCTGCGATGGCGGCTACCTGCCTTCCGATATTTCCAAGACCGATGATTCCCCAGGTTTTTCCTTTCAGTTCATAAAAGTGTTCGGCAAAATGTGTAAAGACCGTATCATTGATATAGCGGCCTTCTTTTACATAGTCATCATAATAGCGCAGCTTTTCCAGCAGGAAAAACAGCATGGCGAAGGTATGCTGGGCCACGGACTGTGTGGAGTAGTCTGCAACATTCCGCCAGGCGATGCCCCGGCGTTCCAGGTAATCCTTATCCAGATTGTTGGTGCCGGTGGCTGTGACACAGACCAGTTTCAAATGGTCGGCACGTCCGACAGCGGCCTCGTCGATACGGATCTTATTGACGATGAGTACATCGGCATCCGCTGCGCGTTCTGGTACTTCCTCCGGCCGGGAAAAAGAATATTTTACCACTTCGCCCAGAGTGTCGTATGCGGAAAGGTCAATGTCGTCTCCGATGGTCTTGGCGTCCAGAAATACGATCTTCATAGTAAGCCTCCTTGTCTTAATGTAATTGAAAATAGAAATTTGGATATAAAAAGAGCGGGTGATGGGAATCGAACCCACGTATCCAGCTTGGAAGGCTGGTGTTCTACCATTGAACTACACCCGCATGATGATCTGTTATGAAATTTCCCGTGAACGTATTATATCATATCATCTTTTTTTGGAAAATGCAAGAGGAAATTTAAGATTTCTTTAAGTTGTGTCCTGGAAGGGCAGTGTTGTATAATGAACACTACAAAAGATAGAAACATGCGTCAACAATAAAAGGTCAAGCAGGTTACTAGGAGGGGGAAAAGGTGGAGAATAAAAGAGATATTTCTAAAAACGTTGAGAGCGAAATTATCATATATCAAACGAGTAAATCTAATATCAGTGAACATATCAAACACATTTTTGAAGAGGGCGAACTGGAAGAAAATTCAGTTGTTCGGAAATTCCGAACAACTGCTGCTGACGGGAAAAAATATAATATAACACATTATAATCTTGATATGATTATTTCTCTTGGGTATAGAGTAAAATCAAAAATTGCTACAAATTTCCGCCGGTGGGCTACCGAACGATTGAAAGAGTACATGATAAAAGGTTTTACGCTGGATGATGAGCGGCTGAAAAATCTGGGCGGCGGTAACTACTGGAAAGAGCTGTTTGACCGCATACGGGATATGGTATGCTTATGGGAGGTACAATGGGGAGAATAATTAAAGATACAATTCATGCGGCCGGAGTTGATATTGGAATTTATACGCAGGATTTTGAAAATGAATTTATTTCCTTGACGGATATTGCCCGATATAAGAGCGATGATCCGGCAGCAGTTATCCAAAACTGGATGAGGAATCGGGATGTGATAGAATTTTTAGGTCTCTGGGAAAGGCTGCATAATCCAGATTTTAAACCCCTCGAATTCGAGGGGTTTAGAAAACAGGCTGGCGCGAATGCTTTTACAATGTCACCTAAGAAATGGATTGAAGCGACAGATGCTATTGGTATTGTTTCAAAAGCAGGACGCTATGGAGGAACATACGCTCATAGCGATATTGCCATGTCTTTTGCGACATGGATTTCTCCAGAGTTCCAGTTGTATATTATGAAAGACTATAGGCGGTTAAAGACAGATGAAAACAGTCGATTGTCTTTGAATTGGAATTTGAATAGAGAGATTTCCAAATTGAATTACAGGATACATACAGATGCAATTAAAGAGAATCTAATTCCACCAGAATTGACGCCTGCACAGGTGGCATATACCTATGCGAATGAAGCAGATATGCTGAATGTTGTTTTGTTTGGAAAGACGGCTAGGCAATGGAAAGATGAAAATCCGACTGTTAAAAGGAATATGCGGGACTTAGCAACATTGAATCAGTTACTGGTACTGGCAAATTTAGAAAGCTATAATGCCGTTTTAATAAATCAGTGTAAGAATCAGAAAGAGAGGATGAAATTGCTTCGACAATTGGCGGTACAGCAGCTACAGACATTGGAAAATGTGAGTTTAAATAATTTGCCTAAAATAGAAAAAGAAAAATAGAAGTAAATTGAGTTTGGACATCGAAGAACGTGTTGAAACGTGCACGGTTATACAATGATACTATAGAAATACGCCAGAAAAGGGAAGGGTGAACGGCAGATGACATTGACAGGACAGAAGAATCCATCCAAAAGAAGACAGCAGGTGCGGCGATATTGGGTAATGATCGGACTGGCGTTGGTTTTGTGCATCGGAATTCTGGGCTATCATTTTCTCGGCGGGAATCAGGAAAAAGAAGCAGTGGCCATCACACAAACGAAACAGCAGAAAGAACTGTGGGATCAGGCAAGGCAGGAGGCTGGACTTTCGGTGGAGACCCCGGAGGAGCATCTGGAGCAGGTGAGGATCCAGGCGACTGTTCAGGGATATCCCAAGGGCGTTATAGAGCTTCTGGACAAGAATCCGGCCACGGTGGATTATGTGGAGGCTTATGGAGAAAAGCAGGGACAGATCTATGCAGAAGATATCGGAGATGATTATGTAGAAGGACAGATCCCGCTGCTGATCCAGTGGGATGAACGCTGGGGCTATGCGCCATATGGAACCAGCGTGGTGGCGGTCAGCGGATGCGGGCCCACGTGTATGGCCATGGTGGCTGCCGGGCTTACCCATGATCCGACGATCACACCAGCCAAGGTGGCGGCTTACGGGACAGAAAACAGCTATGTGGATGAAGAGAACAATACTTATTGGGCGTTCATGCAGGAGGCCGGAGCCAATTGGGGGCTGTCCTGTTACAGCGGTTTCCTGACAGAGCAGCAGCTGGCGGCAGAGCTTTCGGCCGGACATCCGGTGATCTGCAGCATGGGGCCGGGATATTTTACCCAGAACGGTCACTTTATTGTCATGACCGGGTATGAAAATGGCCAGATCAGGATCAATGATCCGTTTAGTGAAGAAAACAGCGCGCGCACCTGGAGCTACGCCGAGATCCAGGACCAGATCAAGGCTATGTGGGTGTATTCGCTGGCCGGGCAGTAGAGAGCCTGTCTGTGCCGCGCTTTGGAAGACGTAAGGAAGAACCGGGAATATACTGTGGAAGCAGACGCTTCCGCAGTGTATTCCTTTTTATATTTCTGCCGATAAACACACCTTGAGATGTGTCCTCACCGTCAAAACCTGTGATGCTGTAGGCGGTATCGACTACGTCAAAGCGGACAGCAAGGCGGTCGGAATTTACGATTCCTTTTGCGCGGCAGATACTGCCAAATTCTCCGCGGACCAGATCCTCCAGAAAGCACAGAAGATCTGTGCCGCCGGAGAAAGAAATATCCTTTAGTGCAAAGGTTTCCAGATCCGGCGCTGTCTGATCGGCGGCTTCCAGTACATTTCCCTTCAGGCCCCTTTCCAGGAGGCCCTTCCACCAGGATATGTCCTGATGTGAATAATGCTCTGCCTGAACTTTCACGCCGGGAGCCAGAACTTTCAGCTGGCTTACAAACTGGTTTTCTTCGTCCCTGGAAATAAAGCTGCGTTTCGAGATGACGATGGTGCCTGCGGACCGCAGCTGGTCCATATAGATATCCGGGTAGTCGTTCATGCAGCGGTGGAAGCAGCCTGCATCCACGATAGTGATCGGACGGAGTAATGTGATCCGTTCATATTCAATCTGCTGAATATTGCGGATGACGTTGCTAAGAACGCCTACGCCGGTGGGCTCCACGATCAGATATTCCGGGTCCAGGGTGTTAGCTATGGTCAGGATGGAAGAGGCGAAGTCCGACTTTGTGGAGCAGCAGATACATCCTTCTGTCAATTCCCAGATATTTAAGTTTTCCTGTCCTTTCAGGAAGGCGCTGTCCATGTTGGTCTCACCGTATTCATTTTCCATGACCACAAAATCCCGCTGTATTTTCCGGGACATTTCTTTAATAAAAGTGGTTTTTCCTGCACCCAGGAAACCGGAGATAATCAATATTTTCATCGGGAGCCCTCTCTTTACCTGTTATTCCAGATTTACCACTGGTTTGATCAGATCCTTTGGTTTATCTCTCATCATAAATAAAGCTTCTTCCAGGTGATCCCATCCGTCAAAGACATGGGACACCAGAGGATGAACGTCTAACCTGCCTGCGGATACCAGGGAGCCAAGCTTTTCCATACGCAGACGTCCGCCGGGCATCAGGCCGCCATTGATCTGTTTATGGCCCATTCCAACGCCCCATTCTGCTCGCGGGATGTTGACGTAGGTTCCGCTTCCCAGGTAGTTGACATTGCCGATCTTGCCGCCGGGCTTCAGCGCTTTGACAGCGGATTCAAAGGTCTCGCAGCCGCCTCCGGCTACCACTACCTTATCCACGCCTTTCCCATCGGTCATAGCAAGAACCTGGTCCTCGATGGTTCCATCTTTATAGCTGATGAAGTCAACGGCTCCATAGCCCTTCGCTGCCTCTACGCAGGCCGGACGGGTGCCTACTGCGATGATCCTGGAGGCTCCGCGTAAGTTTGCACCGGCTACAGCCATCAGACCAACCGGGCCGATTCCGATCACCAGCACAGTGTCGCCGAACTGGACGTCGGCAAGCTCTACGCCGTGGAATCCCGTAGGAACCATGTCGGAAAGCATGCATGCGTCCACAGGAGTAATATTTTCGGGGAGCAGCGCCAGGTTTCCGTCTGCGTCGTTGACATGGAAATATTCGGAGAATACGCCGTCCTTAAAGTTGGAGAATTTCCAGCCTGCCAGCATGCCGCCGGAGTGCATGGAATATCCTGCCTGTGCTTCCAGGGAGTTCCAGTCCGGTGTGATGGCCGGTACCAGTACACGGTCTCCCGGCTTAAAGTCTTTGACCAGAGAACCAACTTCCACAACCTCGGCACAGCATTCATGCCCCAGGATCATGTTGTGGCGCTCGCCGATGGCTCCTTCCCACAGGGTATGGACGTCGGAGGTACAGATTGCGACAGCCAGTGGTTTACAGATGGCGTCCAGAGGACCGAATTCCGGTTTTGGCTTTTCAATCCAGCCAGATTCACCGATCTTTAACATTGCGTAACCTTTCATTAGCATCTCTCCCTTCTTTGAAAATGATAATCAAAATATATTGTTTACTTATTTTATCATAACAAAATAGTAAACACAACAGAATAAAAAATAACAAATATATTAAATATTTAACGATAATAAAGAGAATTCAGATAATTAATTGCCAATATAGATGAAATTTGTTAATGTGGAGGTATCAAAAACAGGAGGAAAAGAAAATGACGTTTCGTTATGCAGAAGAAAAAGATGCTGGTCTGGTGCTGGAATTTTTAAAGAGACTGTCGGAATATGAGAAGGCGGAAGAACATCTGGTCTCGACGGCCTCGATGCTGGCAGAGGAGTTTGGAAGGGAGAATGGAGCGCGGGCGTTGTTTGTCATGGCAGAAGGCCGGGAAGTGGGCTGTGCCTTGTTCTTCCGGAATTTTTCGGGATATCTGGGGCGTTCCGGTATCTTTATCGACGCACTGATCGTGCTGGAAGAACACAGAGGAAAAGGATATGGGAAGGCATTGTTTGAAGAACTGAAAGAAGAAACCAGACGGATGGGCGGAGCCAGGATGGAATGGCTGTGCCTGGACTGGAACACGCCTTCTATGAAATTTTACCAGAATAGTGGAGGACAGCCGATGGAGACCTTTGTCACCTATCGGCTGCCCCTGGATTAAGACATCTTCTGGATCATGTCTTTTAACATGTCACAGCTTGCCGTAAATTTTGCCATCTCGTCGGAAGTCAGATCCAATTCCTTCAGTGGGACGGCGCCCTCTCTGGAGATAATGCAGGGAACGCTGGTAAACAGGCTACTCTGTCCGTAGACGCCCTTTGGGTCCACCGAGCAGGGAAGGATCCGGTGCTCGTCGCCTAAGATGGCCTGGATGATCTCGCAGGCGGCCATGCCGATCCCAAATTCTGTGCTTCCCTTGTGAAGGGCGATCTCACATCCTGCGGAGATGGTGTCCTGTTCGATCTGGAGCATCTGCTCTGGGGTCAAGAGCTTGTCCGCAAGGACACCGCCTACCCGGGTCTGTGACCAGAGGATGGTCTGGCTGTCGCCGTGCTCGCCGATACAGTATCCCTGGATATCAGAGGGTGCAAGATTCAGCGTGGCGGCCACGCGGCTTCTAAGTCTTGCGGAGTCGAGGGCGGTTCCCGTGCCGATCACGTCCGCATCGATCTTCTGATTGACATAATATGCGATCAGGTCACAGGGATTGGTCAGGACCACCATCGTCCCGTGGAAATGATTTTTCTGCACCTCGGGCAGGATCTGGTCGATCACTGCGATGGATCCGGAGAGCTCCTGCAGTCGGTCTTCATCGCAGATCTTTCCGCAGGCGGTCAGGACCGCGATATCTGCATCGGCAAGATCCTCATAGCTTCCGCTTCGAATCTTAGTCTGTGTGCCCAGATAAGGCAGCATATCCGAGAGATCCTGGATCTCGCCCCATTCCTTTTTCTTGTTATAGTCGATGCCGACGATCTCGTCGGCGATTCCCCGAAGGGCCAGCATCTGGGAGACGTGGGCACCCAGATGGCCGAGGCCGATAATGATAACTTTTTTGCTCATAGAATTCAGTCCTTTCCTGGAAGATTTCGCTGATATCATCATAGCGCATAACTGGGGAAAAGGCTAGTGGGGATGTGGGTGGTTTTGTCTTGGTGGTGCCAGATCCCGTAGAGCCTTATTTTACAAGGATTTTGTGGGTTCTGACTTTTTGTCTGGGAGTGTCAAATGGTGTAGTGAAAGGTAAGATAAATGCAATATAAAATTTATAAAAGTAGGAAAAGTAGGATAATGATAATAGAGGATGCAAAATACTGATAAATCATATAAAATATAGTTGAAATAAAATTTTAAAATTAAACTTAATTTGGAAGAAAGTTCGATATCCGTTATGCGAAAGACAAGTTCAATGTAAAAAAAATTATCAGGAGAGAATAGATATGTTATTGTTGCCGGTAATTAAAAAAGAGTTCTGGGATAGTTGTATTCGCAGTGCAAAGAAACATATTTGCCTGAAAATTTGTAATAAATGTTTGTACAGATAAACCGTTTGGGAGGTGTAATAAGTGGCTCAGAGTGTGACATTATATAATCTGCTCATTTCTTGTCCTGGAGATGTTAAGGATGAGGTCGCTTTGGTTGAATCAGCAGTGGATGAGTTTAATGAATTATATGCTGATCCGTTAGAAATAACAATAAAAACTCGTTATTGGGGTAAGAGCTCTTATGCTCAATCCGGCGGAAAACCTCAAGTATTGCTGAATGCGCAATTCGTGAACAAATGTGACGCGGCCGTTGCGATTTTTTGGACAAGATTCGGTTCGCCTACAGATGAATATAGCTCAGGAACAGAAGAAGAAATTGAAATTATGTTGCAATCCGGAAAACAGGTATTTATGTATTTCTCGGACAAACCTATTCCGCCATCAAAAATGAATGGTGACGGATATAAGAAAGTACAGGACTTCCGTGATAAGTATAAGGACAGAGGAATATATTTTACGTATTCATCTGACGAAGAATTTAAAAAGATGTTTTTTGCACATCTTTCAATGTATTTTTTATCAGATAAAAAGGAGAAAGAAACGGTTAGCGAACATCGTTCGAAACTAAAATTATTGGGAATTAATGAGAACGGTCAATTATCAGAGAAAGCGTTTGTTTCCCCATTTGTGCTAAATTCACAGATTACTATGCAGGAATACATTAGTTTGATTAAAACTATGTATAAGGAAATTGCGGAAATGAATGTGGGGAGTAGAACTCCGGTAAGCAATGCTTTGCTCGCAACTTTTAAAAGACCAGTTGATATAGATGAAAAAGAAAGAGATTTTTTTACTGCTATAGCGAAGCAGCTCGAATTAGAATTGCCAGATTCCTTTTTTGAATTAGGAGATTTATGCCAAGATCCATTAGCAATAAATTCTCATATGGTACCAACACTTAGTGGTTCTTCAGAAGAAAGGAAGAAATATCGGAAAATCAAAAAGTTGCACGAAACTATTTCCAAAGCGTTAGAGTGGGCTCCGATTGAAAAAGCATTTTCAGGTATGAAGTGTATCAAATTAGCTGTTCAGAATTGCGGAAAGGCAATAGATGAGGATGTTGAAATTGCTTTCGAGTTACCTAGAGAATCTTTGGTAACTTTAAGTGAATTTCCCCAGTTTAATAATGAGGAAATGGGATATTTAATGAATGATTGTGAAATGAATGTTCTGTTTGGAATTAGTGGTACAGCCGAATATATCGAATATTTAGAATCAGAGGGAAACAGTAGAAACCATTATAGTACCCGTTCATATGAGTTTCCAGGGTATATTCCGAATTATAGTGATGACTTTATTGAAGAGTTGAATGATGTTTTTTGCTATGCAATTCACTCAAGTGAAAATAAATATATTGTTAAGCTCAAAATAGATTACATAAAACACAATACAACAGTGGCGTTTCCTACAGTTCTTTTTGTGAAAAAAGAGATTGTTGAAATACCTTACAGAATCACATCTAAAAATAATCCAGATATAGTTGAAGGAACCTTAAAGGTTCAAAATTAAGAGAGGTTACAAATATGATTAAAACAGTAGATCAAACCACCGTGGCTGAAATTTTTTCAATTAACAATGATAAAATTTATAGGATTCCTAAATATCAGCGTGAATATACATGGGGAATCAATGATTGGGATGCGCTGTTCAACGATATTACAGATAATGATTATGGTTATTTCCTTGGGTCATATATCTGTGTGAATAACGGATCTTTAAATGGAACAATACTTGAGGTGATTGATGGACAGCAGCGTTTTTCTACGTTGATGTTACTTTTAACAGCACTATATGATAAACTGTCTGAGCATAAAGCAGAGATGGATGACGATGATCGAAACGATCTTGCCAATTTAAGAAGTGAATTGGCGAACAAGAGACAAAGTTTTATTGCTAATGGACAAAAGAAAACAGAATACAAACAACGTTTGTTTCTTCAAAAACAAAATATGAATGACGAAGATTTTTCATATATCCTGTATGATAAGGGGATTATAACCGATCAAAAGGATAAGCCGTTAAACTTTGGAAATAGACGTATCGCGAAAGCTTATAGACACTTCGGTAAATTGATTGAAGATGAAGTTGTAGAAATCAGGAATGAGAATCATAACATAACAGAAGTAGGAGCACTCTTTGGTATTGTTCGTAAATTTGAGACAGCTGTTCTTGTTGGAATTGAGGTTGATACAAATAAAGATGCGTATATGCTTTTTGAATCATTGAATCATAGAGGCGTTCCGTTGTCCGCATTGGATTTAATAAAAAATACTTTAATTGCACAGGCTGAAGATGCTTCTGATGCAGATAATAGTTATGAAAAATGGAAACATATTTTGAACTGTGTTGGTCAAGATGATTATTCAGGTCAGGAACGTTTTTTCAGACAATATTACAATGCTTTTAGAGAAGAATTAAATGCTCCATATCCTAAAACCGATAAACGTTACTATCTGGGGTATCTTGCTACAAGAACAACACTTCTTGATATTTACGAAAAAATGATAAAGGATAATTATAAACGGCTCCTTGATGATTTGTCTGAAAAAGCAGAGCGTTATTCAGTTATCGTAAATAACAGTGATGAGGTCTATACATATACAGAAGCATTGCAGGACTTAAGCCGAATATCTGGCGCACCTTCTTATATTTTGTTGTTGTACCTTATGTCAAATCAGGCTAAACTTCATCTGGAAGATTCAGATCTGAATGCAATAATTAGAGCTTTGATTACGTTTTTCGTTCGCCGTAATGTAACTGATGTTCCTAATACAAGAAAACTTACACAGTTATTTATGGATATAATTGCAGAAGTGAAAATGTTGCAGGGAAATGATATTGTACAAGTGGTTCATGATAGATTGCAGATAATTTCAGCACCAGACAGTGTCTTTGAAGAAAAATTACGGGGTCCGGTTTATGATGAAAATCCTGAAGCTACAAGATTCATGTTGTGTAGTATAGAAGCTCAAAATCAAACAAAAGAAATTTATGCGGATCTTTGGGCGAGAGATAATAGTAAAAAATATGTATGGACTATTGAACATATTTTCCCAGAAGGAGAGAATATACCAGCCTCATGGGTTCAGATGATTGCAGATGGAGATGCCGCTTTGGCAAAGCAATATCGCCTGGACTATGTACATACAATTGGTAACTTAACGATCACTGGATACAACCAGAATCTTTCTAATATGTCATTTGACCAGAAGAGAGATAGAAAATCTAAGGACAAAACAAAAGAGATTGGATATAAAAATGGTTTGTACCTGAATAAAGATGTTGTGAATCAAAACAAATGGACGGTGGATAAAATCCGAAATAGAACGGATGTGCTTGTAAAGATTCTTATGGAAATGTATAAATGGTAAAAATGATAATGTAGGAATTTCAGGGCAGTTTTGTTCTGGGTTATCAGAGCTCATAAAACCTCATATACAAGGTTTTATGGGCTCTAACGTTCTGCCCTGGAGCGTCAAAAAGTGGAGTGAGATATATTTTATGTAATTTAAAAATGCGATATTTCAGAATTTAATTTCGGATTTTGATATATTAGATTGTTCAGAACGCATTCCTGTGATATGATGATAAATACAATGTGAACAGAAATTTTAAACAAATAAGATTGAGGTGAAGAAATGGCAATTAGTTACAAGAAGCTGTGGAAATTGCTGATTGATAAAGACATGATGAAAAAAGATTTGCGTGCAATGACAGGTGTCAGTACGACAACAATGTCCCGATTATCTAAAGATGAAAATGTGAGTACTGAAATTTTATCAAAGATTTGTTCTGCTTTGAGCTGCGATGTTGGAGACATCATGGAGTTCGTTCCAGATAAAAAAGAGGAACAGTAAGGAGGTACGGCATTATGGATCATTCTTATCCTTATATTGCGTCTCTGACCAGAGAGCCGTTTCTTTTCTACGAAATGCGTTCCACCGCAAAGCTAATGGCAGAAGGAAATTCAGATGATACGATTGTAAAAGAAATTGTAGAACAGAATCTTTTTCAGTACCCAACGGAAAAATCTATCACACGCATGGCGAAAGCCTGCATCAAACGGCTTCATGCTCTGGAAGATGATTCGCTGGTTTCTGCGATTGCATCACAGCCGACGGATGTGGCAAAACAGATTTGTCTGTATGCGTTGATGAAGCAAAGCCGATTGGTCTGGGAATTTATGCTGACAGTCATTGGCGAGAAGTACAGATTAAGGGACACGTCTTTTGGTAAAATAGATTTGAATATATTTTTTATGCGTTTACAGGAACAGAATGACACCGTAGCTTCCTGGAGCGATGCCACAATAACAAAGTTAAAACAGATTATTGCCAGAGTGCTTGTCGAAACAGAATATCTCGACAATCTCAAGGCAGATCATCTGAATCCAGTATGGCTGCATCCTGTTTTGGAGAATGCCATCAGAAGCAATGGTGATACGGAGGTACTGCCAGCTTTTAATTGCTTTTCGTATACATAAGCGTACAACGAAATGCTCCAGTGAAGTATTTCGTGTAGGAGGTAGCCAATGAGTAACATAAAAGAACGCCTGGACAAAGTTCGGGCATTGATTCAGGAGCCGGAGTTCCTGGAAGGCAAAGGATTGAGTAATGAGGTGAATATCAGAATCTTCTGCTATGAACCGGAGAATGAAATGGTTGTCCGCCATTTTGTGAATCAGCTGGAAACCGATCAGTCCTTAGATTGCAATTTGATCGTTTGTAATTTATATAAAACATTTCTCTCTATCTGCGATGATATGGACATCACAGATGCGATTCCAGATATGGAAGAAGCTGACGGAAGTGCTTATCTTCTGGAACAGCTGAACTCCGCAATCGGCAATGGAGAGTTCATTGATAAAATTCAGTACGAGCCGCACGAACCAGGCGATGTACTGATGCTGACGGGTGTAGGTGAGGTGTTTCCGTTTATGAGAATCCATACTTTACTGGAAGCCTTGCAACCGTATTTTTCGGATGTTCCAATTTTGGTTATGTATCCGGGTGAGTTTGATGGCCGTCATGTAAAACTATTCAATCGTTTGACACCAAATGATTATTACCGGGCATTCAATGTGATTGATTAAGGGGGATAAAGCCATGATGATTCGAGAAATGTTTGCGGATGACATCAACCGCAAAATCAATGGTGTAATTAAAGTAGATCAAGCTGCCGATGATGTAATCGAGCAGGAATTAAATGAATATGTCATTACCAGAGAATTGAAGAAACACTTCATTACATTCTTCAATTATTACGGCGATGCCTTCGACCAGCCGACTGCCGATATGGGCGTTTGGATTTCTGGTTTCTTTGGAAGTGGTAAATCTCATTTCCTGAAAATGCTTTCTTATCTTCTGGAAAATAAAGAGGTAAAAGGCATCCGCAGTGTAGAGCGTTTCCGTAAAAAGTTTGAGGACGACCCGGCAACTTTTATGCTGATCGACCGTGCCACCAAGGGACCGACGGAGACAATTCTGTTTAATATTGATATTGAGGGATTTAGCAATAAAGACAAGACTGCTGTACTTCGTGTCTTTGCTAAAATGTTCTATAACCATCTGGGATTTTACGGCGAAAATCTGAAAGTTGCCATGATGGAGCGTTATATTGACCAGCAAGGCAAGACCGAGGAGTTCCGCAGAGTTTTTGAAGAAAAAAGAGGCAAGCCATGGCTGGAAATGCGCCGTGCATTTGCTTTTAATGGAAAGTTCATCATCCCGACACTGATGGAAGTTCTCGATATGAGTGAGGACGATGCCAGGACATGGTTTAATGATAAAACCGCAACAGAAATTTCTATCGCACAGCTTGTGGAAGATATGAAAGCCTATGTTGATACAAAGCCTGCAAACTTCCGCCTGCTGTTTATGATTGACGAGGTCGGTCAGTATGTAGGCACAGATACCGATATGCTTTTGAATCTCCAGTCTCTGACCGAGAAAATCGGAAGTGAGTGTGAAGGAAAGATTTGGGTGATCTGCACCGGGCAGGAAGCCATTGATGAAATCATCAAAGTTCGTGCCGATGAGTTCTCCCGTATCCAGGCTCGTTTCAAAACAAGACTGAGCTTATCTTCTTCTTCTGTGGATGAAGTCATCCAGAAGCGTATTTTGAAAAAGAAACCGGAAGCAGCCAAAAATCTGGAAGGTGTTTATGAACAGAATGATTCGGTTCTGCGTAATTTGTTCAGCTTCAACGGTTCGATCTTGGATATTAAAGGATATTCCGGTCCGAGGGAGTTTTCCGAGAACTTCCCGTTTGTGCCGTATCAGTTCATCATCATGCAGAAGGTATTTGCCGAAATCCGTAAGCACGGAAATTCCGGTAAGCATCTGTCCGGCGGTGAGCGTTCCATGCTCTCCGGTTTCCAGGAAGCTGCACAGAAAATTCAGGAGAAGGATGAATACGCACTTGTTCCGTTCTTCCGTTTTTATGATACCGTACATACTTTCTTGGACGGTTCTATCCGCAGGGTAATCGAGCGTTGCCAGAAAGCTGCCGACAACGGCGATGGCATTGAACAGCAGGATGTGAATGTACTGAAACTTCTGTACTTGATTCGATATATTGATGACATTCCTTCTAATCTGGACAATATAGTTATCCTTATGGCAGACGATATTCGCGTAGATAAGATTATCATGCGCGAAGCTGTCCGTGGATGCCTTGACCGTCTGATGAGCCAGAACTATATCGGCAGAACCGGCGACACTTATAACTTTCTGACTGACGAAGAACAGGACATTCAGCGTGAAATCCGGAATACCAATGTGGATACCGCTTCTATCGTGGAGCGTATCGCTCAGATGATTTACGGCGATATTTTCACGACCAAGAAGTTTCGTTATGGAAAATATGATTTTGCTTTCGACCAAATGGTAGATGGCATTACAGTCGGTGTAGCAACAGGCGGTATGCGTCTGCGTTTCCTGACCGTTGCTACCGATGCTATTGAAAAAACAGATTATCGTCTGATGGCAGAATCCAAAGGTAACGAAGCAATCGTGGTTCTGGCTGACACACCTTACTATGAATCTCTGGAATCTGCTATGAAGATTCGCAAGTACGTAAAGCAGAGAAATGTAAGCCAGCTTCCAAAAACTGTGCAGAAAATTATCAGTGATCAGCAGGACGAAGCCGGAAAATATGAGCTGAGTGCCATGACCGAATTGCAAAATGCTATTGAAGGGGCGCAGTTCTATGTAGACGGTGAGCATCTGGAAATCAAAGCTGGAAATGCCAAGAGTAAGATTGACCAGTCTCTTGAATATCTGGTTGCTCATGTATATAGCAAGATCGATTTGATTACAGATCATGCAGGCAGTGATGCAGATATTATTGCGATTCTGACAGGTGCGGTAACAGCACTTCCGGGTATGGAACCGAACCGTGATGCAGCTTCTGCCATGGAAGAATATCTGGAAATGCAGGATGCGAAAAAGCTGCCGACATCTATGGCAGATGTGCAGAGCAAATACAGTGCGATTCCGTATGGCTGGAAAGAAATCGACATTGCTGCGGTTGCGGCACAACTGATTTATTCCCAGAAAGTAACCATCAAGTATGCAGGCAATACCATTCAGCCGGATGATTCGAAACTGCCTGATATGCTCCGCAAAAAGAGTGAGATAGGCAAGACTTCCATCAGCAAGCGTAAAACCATTTCTGCTACGATGATGCGTGATGTAAAAGCGATGCTCCGAGAGTATTTCGACATCATGGATGTACCGGACGATGAAGATGGTTTGATTCGCTTTGTGACGGAGAAGTTTACCGAGCAGCGTGATTACTATGCTTCTCTGGATGCTCGTTATGACGGACATAAATACCCGGATCGTGCATTGGTGCAGGAAGCCATTCATCTGATGGACGATGTACTTTCTCAGAAAAAAGACAATATTGCTCTGATTGAGCGTGTGCTGAAAAAAGAGGATGCTCTTTTCAATAACAAGGAAGCCATGAGCAATGGCATTGAAAACTTCTTCAAAACCCAGGTAACAGTATTCGACCAGGCAGTGCAGTTTGAAAAATCTCTGCACGACGATCTTGACCGAATTGCAGAAAATGAGGAAGCACATAAGGCACTGAATACCATTCGTCTGATTACGATGGTTCAGAATGGAAGCAAGTTCAACTATACCCGGATTCGTGAATTGAATCCGTTAATAGATACGGTTCGTACCGCTCATGATAAGATGCTGGAAGAAAAACGTGCCGAGGTTCTGGAAACGGTTCGTCAGTGCATGGAAGCGACCCATACTGCCGCAAACGGTGATTCCAAGGCATCCCATCTGATTGAAAAATCAGATCGGTATTTCAGCCAATGCAAGGAAAAAATTGCAGAATTAAAGAGCCTTGCCCTTCTGGATGCTATGTTCTTGCCGATGTGTCAGTACAAGGATGATACTATCAGCAATATCGAGTCAGTTCTGGCTGTACCTGCACCGAAGCCGCAGGTACAGCCGACACAGCCAGGAAAAGAAACTGCTCCGGCAAAGAAAAAGGTTGTCCGTGCTTATAACCGACAGGTTGTATTCCAGGCAAAGACCTTACAGACGGATGCGGACATTGATGATTATGTAGAAAAGATTCGTTCTCAGCTGAAACAGTTGCTGAAGAATTGCGACGAAATTAAGCTGAATTAAGGAGTGTACCTATGGAAGAATTACTTGAAAGACTGGTTATTGCAGTTGAACAGCAAAATTCAGCTTTTCCTTGGGATAGTGTAATTTCAATATTAGCACTAATTGCTTCATGGGTTACAATTTTCTTTTTGCTCAAGGAACGAAGTGAGAAAAATCGCCCTTATATGCAAATATCGTTTGAACTTGTTCGCTCAACTTTGGCGTGCATTGTTTTGAGAAATGTTGGCACTGTTCCATTGGAAGTTAAAAGTTTGACGTTTAATGAAACTTTTACCAAACAGTTGCAAACGAAAACGCAGGAACGATTAAAAAAGAAAGAATCGACGAGTATTGTGATTTTTCCAAATCAGAAATGGGTTATTTCATTTGATACAAATGTTTTTAATATCATAAACGATTTTGAAGAAAAAACAGTAAGGATTGGTTATGAATATTGTAAGTATGGGAAAAACAAATCTTATATTGAAAAAATTGCAATCGATTTTTCAGAGTACAGTGGATTTTTAAACTATATTTCAGAAGTGGATGAGTTTAAGAATAGTGTTGATAATTTGAGAAAATCAATGGAGAATATGGATAAAGGTATTAAGAAATTATCTGTTCGAATAGAAGATGGAGAAAATTATGGATAAGAATGCGATTAAAAAATTTGCTGTCTGGGCAAGAACAGAGCTGATCGCCCGTGTTTCACTAAAAGGTGTGGAATACGGTATCACAGAGGACAACATTGAGGATGTCAATGCGGACAGTGTTGGCGGAAAAGTCCTCACTGCCAATGAAAAGAAACAGCGTCAGGCTCTGATTGCCGAGATTAACGATAAAGGATATAAGCAGGTCATGGAAGAGGTTGCCTATACTTGGTTCAATCGCTTCTCTGCTCTGCGATTCATGGAAGTCAACGGCTATCTTCCTTCTCATGTGCGTGTATTTACGGACGAGGAAAACAACTTTAAGCCGCAGATTATAACCGAAGCCATTCATCTGGATTTGGATGGACTCGATATGGAAAAGGTCTATGAACTGAAAGATGCAGAAAAGAGCGAAGAACTGTATAAATATCTGCTGATTGTGCAGTGTAACGCTCTGAATAAAATTCTGCCGGGAATGTTTCAGAAGATTGCGGATTACACCGAGCTTCTTCTGCCGGACAATCTGCTTCGTGAAGGCAGTGTGATTCAGCAGATGATTGAGCTGATACCGGAGGATGACTGGAAGGATGCTGTCCAGATTATCGGATGGCTGTATCAGTATTATAACAGCGAGAAAAAAGATGATGTTTTCGTAGCACTGAAAAAGAATGTAAAAATCACAAAAGAAAACATACCTGCAGCGACCCAGCTTTTCACACCGGACTGGATTGTTCGCTATATGGTAGAGAACAGCCTTGGTCGTCTGTGGTTGGAGGGACACCCGGATGTCAAAGAGCAGCTTCTTCCGACTGAGGAAGAACAGTCTGCCTATGCTGCCGGAAACCGTGACCCGGAAGATACCAAATGGCACTACTACCTGGAAGAAGCCGAGCAGGAGCCGGAAGTACAGATACAGCTTGCCGAGATTCGCAAGGAATACGCCGCACTGACACCGGATCAGCTGAAAGTTATTGACCCATGCTCTGGTTCCGGTCATATCCTTGCATATATGTTTGATGTGCTGATGAAGATTTATGAATCCTACGGCTATACTACCCGTGAAGCGGTGGCAAGCATTGTAGGAAACAATCTTTATGGTCTGGATATTGATGACCGTGCGGCACAGCTGGCTTATTTTGCGGTAATGATGAAAGCCCGTCAGTATGACCGTCGCTTCTTCAGCCGTGGCATTCAGCCCCATGTCTATGCGATTCAGGAAAGTAACCATGTAGATAAGTTTGCTTTGGAGTATTTCTGCAACGGCGATGCCAAGCTGAAAAAGGCGATGGATACCATCATCATCGAACTGCAAGATGCAAAGGAATATGGTTCTATTCTGACCGTAACCCCGCAGGATTGGTCTGCCCTGTATGACCGTTTTGCGGAAATCAAGGAAGATATTCACATCTCTCGTGAAGCGGCACTGAGAGGATTACTGCCACTGGTACAAGTGGCAGAAGCACTGGCACAGAAATACGATGTGGTTGTGACAAATCCTCCTTATGCAGGAGCTAAGGGATTTAATGAAAAGCTAAAACACTATATCGAACATCAATATCCGAATGAAAAAACTGATTTATATGCAGTGTTTGTTTCGAAGAGTTGCCAACTCTCAAAGTATATATGCTCCATAGTTACTCCAATAACATGGATGTATAATCCGACATTCAAAGATTTTCGTAAAATTTTGGTTAATTCAATCGATATAGCCTCTTTACTTGAATTTGGAACTGATGCCTTTGATGTAGGCTTTGGTACTGCTTCGTATACATACTATGTGAAACAATATAAGATAAAAGGAAAATACTATGATCTAACTAACATTGATGAAAAAAATAAATTTCTATTATTATCATATAAAATACATAATATGATGGATTTTAATGATTTAGATTATAAAATTAATCATAAGGTTCCGAATACTCTCAGGTCTATTATTCAAGCAGAAAGTACTTTAAGCTGTGCAGGAACTGCCTGTATTGGATTGCAAACAAATGATAATAACAGATTTATACGGGATTGGTATGAGATTTCTAATCAGACATTGTCGCTTAGGCACGTAAAAGATACCGAATATCAATCGTGGGAAAAATGGTTTCCAATAGTAAAGTATACGTCCAATCGAAAATGGTATGGGAATATGATATCGGTTGTTGACTGGAAATTTGATGGTGCAGAGATTAAAAACCTCATTTTAGCAAAAGGTGAATCAATTTCTCGATATGTCAGAAGCGAAGATAAGTATTTTAAAGGGGGACTCACATGGTCTCATTCAACCTATGGAACTTCATTTTCAATGAGGATACTTCCCCCCAATACTATTATTAATATTGAAGGACCGGGGGTCTTTGATTTACATGAACAACTTTATTATGTACTTGCATTGATGAATTCAAAAGTAGCTTCTTATATTTTTGAAACAACAATAGGATCTATACATGTGCAATCTGGGGATATTAATAAATTTCCATATTGCTATAATTGCAATTTTGTCGGGTCGGTTGATAAGTTGGCCAAAAGTTCTGTATTCATCAGTAAATTTGACTGGGATTCTTTTGAAACATCGTGGAATTTCCAGCATCATCCACTGCTTCGCGAAATTTCTACGATTGCTGAAGCCTTTGACCAGTGGCAGTCTGAATGCGATGATCGCTTCAATCAGCTGAAATCCAACGAGGAAGAACTGAACCGCATCTTCATTGACATTTACGGCTTGCAGGACGAGCTGATCCCGGATGTTGAGGATAAGGATGTCACCGTCCGCACGGCTGACCTTGGCAGAGATATTCGCTCTTTCATTTCCTATGCGGTTGGCTGTATGTTTGGTCGTTATTCTCTGGATGTGGATGGTCTTGTCTATGCAGGTGGCGAATGGGACAACAGCAAGTACGCTTCTTTTGCTGCTGATAAGGATAACATTATCCCGATTTGCGACGATGAATACTTCGAGGATGATATTGTTGGTTTGTTCGTGGAGTTCGTGAAAACAGTTTATGGTGCAGATACGCTGGACGAAAACATGAAATTTATTGCCGATGCGCTGGGCGGAAAAGGTCAGCCGAAAGATGTAATTCGGAATTATTTCCTGAATGATTTTTATAAAGATCATTGTAAGATTTATCAAAAACGCCCGATTTATTGGTTGTTTGACAGTGGCAAGAAGAATGGCTTTAAGGCTCTGATTTATATGCACCGCTATCAGCCAGACACCATTGCCCGTATTCGTACCGATTATGTCCATGAACAGCAGGCTCGTTATCGCACTGCTATTGCTGATCTGGAACAGCGGATTGCCAATGCTTCTACCGGCGAGCGTGTGAAGCTGAACAAAAAGCTGACTACCTTGCAGGCACAGGATACTGAGATCAGAACTTACGAGGAAAAAATTCATCACCTTGCCGACCAGATGATTTCTATTGATCTGGACGATGGCGTGAAAAAGAATTATGCAATTTTCCAAGATGTTTTGGCTAAAATAAAGTAAGGGGGACAAATATATGGATAACAATGACGTTGAGAATACAGCACAAAGTGAGTGCGAAGATTATCCATCAGCATGTTTCCTTTTAGATAGCTGTTTTCAGGATTATCAGAGAATACAGGATAATTACAATAAGATATATGAAAAAATCAATATTGCTCTGGCATTTTCAGGCGTTATTTTAACAATTATGCTTGGAGCATTTGATTTTTCACCAGCGAAATTCAATGTAAGTAATATGAAAATATGGGAAGTGATTTTGACTTCCATTGAATTGATGTGCCTTGGTGGTAGCTTAATAGTAATTGTTGGAGCTACAATATACTTATTGTTTTTACTAAGAGGAAGAAGAATTGCTGTTTTTAAAAGTGAAGACATTAGAAATGAAGAAATATACCGAAACAAAGAATCACATGCAGCATTATGGTTGATTGACAAATATACAAGAATTGTAAATGAAGTTCGTCCAATTGTACAAAAGAAGCAAAAGGCATTTGATAATGCAATGGTTGCAATTATTGTTGGAATAATGATGTATGTGGTTGCTGTGTTATTAAGAAAAGGAGGATTTTGAAGTGCCTAATAGAGATAAAACAATGGATGATATTAAAAATGGAAAAGGTCTTCCGCAACTTTCAAGTGCTGAAGGCTCAAATCATCAGACCGGAATTACTACTGAACAAAGAGCTGAAAAAGGCATAACTTATGAAACCTTTACATATCACGGAGAAAAGCGTTCAAATCGAGAACAGTGATTTCGAAGGAGGGGTTGTAGATTATGACAGATGAAAAAATCAAAAATTCCAGTGAGCTGGAGTTTGCTGTATTTTGCATTGAAAATGTAGCGGCAAAGCTGGGCGTGGATGCAGAACGTGTCTATCAGGCATTTACCCAAAAGGACGATATTCTAAACGGTTATATTGTACCGGAATATAAAGTATTGCATACTCAGAGCCGGGAATATATCGTAGATGACCTCCTTGATGTGATGAAGTAAAGAAATGTGGTAATTACGCATTCTAATAAAAATGATCATAACGAAAACTCATCTGCCATGACGGCAAATCCGATTGTACTTCAGAAATAATATAGCCGTGTCATCGAGTGTTTTGCAAAACAGCATGGACTTTCACTGGATGCGGCGTTGGATTTTTTCTATCGCTCTGAGGTTTATCAGTTGATCCGTGATGGTGTATCGGATATGCACTGCATGAGCGACGCATATTTGGCGGATGAATTGGAACAGGAATACAGTCAAAATATTGAATAATGTCTTGCTAGTAAATTTTGGACTCAGTGAGTCCAAAATTTAGAAGGATTATTTAAGCAAAGGAAGGAGAGCTATATGACACTACAAGAAGTGGTTGCAAGGTTTAATACAACACCATTTTTGTTTGCAGGTTCTGGGATTACCAGAAGATATTATGGATTACCAGATTGGGTTGGATTATTGACATATTTTGCCGAGAAGGTAAAGAAAGATCCGTTTGCTTATAGATTTTATGAAAATAAAGCCAGTGAGGCAGAACATACAGAAGAAAAACTTCCATTAGTTGCAAGCTATATTGAAAAAGATTTTAATGATGCTTGGTTTAATAATGGAGAAGGAATACGTTCAGATTCAGAAAAAGTACACAGTGCAGTTTCTGCTGGGGTTTCTCCTTTTAAGGCAGAAATAAGTGAATATATTGCTTCACTGTCAACGGTTGATCCTGCTTATGAAGAGGAAGTTGAAAAACTCAGAAATATTGCAAAAGATAATTTGTCCGGTGTGATTACAACAAATTATGATTGCTTTTTCGAGAATATTTTTGAAGGTTATAAAACTTTCGTAGGACAGGATGAACTGGTGTTTTCACAGTTACAGGGAATTGCGGAAATCTATAAAATTCATGGTTCTGTACAAAATCCAGAATCCATTGTCATTAACAAAGCGGATTATCAGAAATTTCATGACAAAGGAAAATATCTTGCCGCAAAATTGATGACGATTTTTATGGAATATCCGATTATTTTCATAGGTTACTCTATTTCAGATTCAGATATTCAGGCGATTCTTAGCGATGTTGTAGAATGCCTGCCATTGGATAAAATAGAAACTTTACAAAAACGCTTTGTTTTTGTTGAATATAAGCCGGATTTTGTTGGAAGTGAGATAACTTCGCATTCAATGATTATACGCAGTAAACTACTGGAAATGACTAAAATAACACTTTCAGATTTTAGTCTGTTATATGATGCTCTGTCTGTGAAAAAAGCGGCTTTACCAGTTAAATTATTGCGTAGATTTAAGGATGAGCTTTATACGTTTGCGTTGACTCAGCAACCGGGACCAACGATGCAGGTTGCTTCATTGGAAGATGGTCGTATTGATGAAAATATGCTTGCACTTTCGATTGGTTTAACAACGACCGGTGTATATGGTTTAGCAAGAGCAGTAAATTCTGAACAATGGTATAGAAACATTATTTTACACGATTCGTTATATTCATGCGAGCAATTATTAGAATTTGTTTATCCAGAGCTTGCAAAACAAAATTCCTGGAAATTGCCGGTGTGGTATTATATTTCAAAATCTAATATGAAAAGCGAATTGGCAGAAGAAAAAGCCCCACATTCATATACTGAAATTGTCACAGAATCAACAATTAAACGTAATCGTTCTGCAATTGGAGAAAGAACAGCATGGGAAGTATGGACACAAGAAAAAGATAATTTAATGAAGGCAATTCGTTTGCTTGGGTGTATGCCAGAAGAAAAAATAGATGTAACTCAGTATCGAAGTATTTTGGAAGCAATATTTACAGAGAATAACAATATTTTAAGTTCCTTAGATAGTCCGAATCGTAGTAATCTTCACAGAATGATTAGGATATATGATTTTCTGGAATATGGACAAAAAAAGACCCCGTGATTCAAGCATCTGCAAGCAGACACCATCACGGAGACCCCGGACAGCTGGAATACAGGCAGCATAGCATCTGTAAACAGACACCAGCATGGATGCACTATAAACCTATCTCTATTATATGAGGAAAATTATTTTTTGTCAACAACCAGATTTTGGATAAAGAAAGGACCTAAAATGAAACTTTAAATTCCACCGCCCGGATCATGACCATAGAAGAAATTCTTGCAGGAGAATCGAAGAATGTGGAGTTCAAAGAGAACCTGCCGGAGAAAAGTATCAAATATATGAAGTCTGTGGTTGCCTTTGCAAATGGAACCGGAGGAAAAATCATTTTCGGAATTGCCAATAAAACCAGAGAGATTGTCGGTTTTGACAAGGAAGATGCGTTCAAGAAAATGGATGCCATT
>ENA-OQLI01000049-OQLI01000049.1-human-gut-metagenome-genome-assembly--contig:-NODE-49-length-171725-cov-20.556679_pt1 | contig 171725 bp, 148 predicted proteins | sample MGYA00242805_ERZ504812 | MGnify/ENA primary metagenome ERZ504812 (study PRJEB26092, sample SAMD00036430) | human gut metagenome | host: Homo sapiens | study: EMG produced TPA metagenomics assembly...
TACCATTTACTTAATGCATAGAATGCATGTTAGTATATTTTCTTACGGAATCTTTGCCGAGCAGCGTAGTTTAGGGGGAGTATGTGCGATGCCCGGCAGGCGGTGACCTGCGGTCCGTAATTTTATAGAAAAATATAGCGTAATCAGCATATATTTGGTATAATTTGGATATGAAAAATAAGCGAAGATTTGCAATGGTCTCAGTTGCAGTAATCGTAGTAGCACTGCTTCTCGAGGCGGGAATTTTGAAATATGTAAATGATGCAAATGCATATAGGCTATCAAAGGTGCTTCTGGATCGTGTTGTCACTGTGCTCAATAAAAACGACCAGAGTGAGGAGGAACTTATAGAATCGTTAAAGGACGATTATATAGTCAGGGCAAAGGCAGTGTCATATATCGTAGATGCAAAGCCACAGGTAGAAAATGATGTGGAGGAATTGCAAAAGATAGCAAAGCTGATGTCGGTAGATGAGATACATCTGTTTGATGAAACAGGTTGTATAACCAGCGGCAGCGTGCCAAAATACTTTGGCTACAGCTTTGATTCGGGGACTCAGATGTCATATTTTAAACCAATGCTCACCGATAAGAGCCTTACGATGTGTCAGGATGTCACACCGAATACATCAGAGGGAAAGGCAATGATGTATGCCATTACCTGGAATGAGGCTGGCACAATGATGGTACAGGTGGGCTTGAAGCCGCAAAGGCTCTTAGATGAATTGAAGCAGAATGAAATATCTACAGTGGTTTCTGACATGCCTGTGTACAAGGGCATGGAACTATATGTGGCAGATGCAGATACAGAACTGGTTAAGGGGGCCACAGATTGTGACAAAATAGGAAAAAACTTCCACGATTTAGGCCTTCCAACAGATATTAAGGAAAGCGATAAGCCCACAGTAAGGCAGATTAGCGTAAATGATTCAGGCTGCAGATGTGTAATCAGGAGAGGTGACAAATATATAGTGGCTGTCACCATTGACAAATCCTTTTATATGACGAACAGCGTAGTAGCACTGCTTGTAGTTGGCATATATCTTATACTAGCATCGTGCTGTATTATGTATATGTTTTCGAAGATTATGAAGGAAAAATATGAGAAAGAAAAGCTGCTGTATGTATCGAATACTGATGCACTTACAGGGTGCCTGAACAGACATGCCTATGAGACAGATATCAATAAGCTTGATTTGAAAAAAGAGTGGATATATATATCACTTGATTTAAACAGTTTAAAGCACATAAACGATACATATGGACATGATGTGGGAGATGAGATGATTTGCGCAGCCGCAGCCTGCATGATGGCAAGCTTTGGTGAGTTTGGCAAGGTATACAGAATAGGCGGAGATGAGTTTGTTGTGATAGTCACTCAAAAGCCGGATGAGCTTGATACTATGACAAAGCATTTCGACAGCAGTGTAGCCGAATGGAGAGGAAAAATCGTCAATTCCATGACCATCTCATACGGATGTGTAAGAAGTCTGGAGGAAGACTGGGAGCTTGTACACGATATTGAGAAGGAAGCAGACAGGAGAATGTATGCAAGCAAGGCACGCTATTACAGTGACAGTGGCATAGACAGGAGAAAGTAAATTAAAAATAAAGATTCCATCATTCCGGATATGGTATTGATGGAATCTTTTAAGTGGGAAAATAAATAATTAGTGGAACAGCTCTACAATAAATACCGCCACACAGGAAGCCACGGCCACGGTTGTAAGCCCCTTGCCCTTTAATGCAAATATCACTGCCGCGATAAGTCCTGCTGCTGCACCAACCCACCAGTTAGTAGCATAAAACACTGCCGGAATAGTCATGGCGGTTAAAACTGCATACGGAATATAGTATAGAAAAGATCGCACGAAGCTGTTGTTGATCTTTTCTTTTATTGCGATAAAAGGAATAACGCGGATCAAATATGTGGAGCCCGCGAGTATGAGTAAATATATAAAAAATACACTGTTTTTCATTATGTAAAATCTCCTTATACGATACGCTTATTATCAAATATTTAATAAATCATTCCTTATCAGTATCATCTGCAACCGGAAACAGCAGCGAACCGATAACTGCAGCCACAATGGCTACAACAGTGATGGTGATACCGCTTGAAATCCTTGACAAAAACGGTACGTAGTAAAACATGCAGCTAAGCACGAGTGCGAGCAGCACAACAAACACGACCGCCCATGATTTCTTCATCTCAGGAATCACGATAGCCACGAACATGCCATAAATAGCAAGACTCAGCGCACTCATAAGCCTATCCGGCAGAATGCTTCCCAGTATAGCACCTATCAGCGTACCGACAGCCCAGCCGATGTATGGAAGAGTTGAAAGTCCTGCAAAAAAGCTTCTGCTCACAGAATCCTCCTGGCTTGCCACGGCAAAAATTTCATCAGTCATCATAAAGCCGAGTATCCATCTGGAAATTCCGCTAAATCTGGAATCCGCCTTCTGTCCAACCGAAATCGACATAAAGGAATATCTTATATTAATAGTAATCTGCGAAATAAGCATCTGAAAATACTGTCCCGGATGCATCATAATTCCGATGCCTGCAAACTGTCCGGCAGATGTGACAGTGGTCATCGAAATGAGCACAGCCTGCCACCAGGATAGTCCGTATGACACCGCCATAATTCCAAAAGTAAATGAAACTGACAGATATCCCAGCGCAATCGGGATTCCTGCTGTCAGTCCTCGTTTATAGTTTTTCATTCTAAATTCTCCTTAGCATAATATAACAACATGTTATTCTAGCATAAATTTCATGAAAATGCACTTTCAAATTGTTTGTACCACTTTGCAATCTTGCAGCTGCGCATCATGTAACTGCATAAAGACCGGTAATAATAATTGTAATTTGCCCATCAATCCGCTATACTGTAGCTAAGTACAGCGGATTGATGGATTTCGTGGAGGTTCATATGGTAAGCACTTACCTAGGTTTTGGAAAATACATTTGTATTGTAGTGAGGTGAAATTCATTCAAGGCTAATCTAACAGGAGGAGTAGATTTTGTATGCTGAATATATTTTATGGAGATATGAAAGAAGCAGTATATAATACGGCAGCGTATTTTAAATATGATTATGAAGATAACTGGATTACAGATCCATTTGTGAAGAAAATGATAAAGGATGTGGATCAGTCGATTGTTTTGGACAGTGGAGTAATCGACAGCCCAGTGTTAGGAAAAATACCGCCTACGGGGTTATCAGGTGGTGTTAAAACATTGATTTTGGTGAAGTTTGAAAAAAATAAAATTTTCAATGCATCGACCTGTGGAGATAATTGTGCAAAATGGTTATTAAAAATTGCAGAAACAGAAGACAGAACAATAAACTTACGTCATTTGATGAAATTTGAAGTTGAACCGTTTGACATCCGAATCCTTAACACGAATGAAATTGTACATACCATGGAAGAACTGGTATCAATTGCAGGTGAATTTGTTTGATGGCAGGAGGATACGATGAAAGGAAAACATAAAGTTATTGTATCAACAAAACGTTTAAAGTATGAATTTGAACTTCGGAGAAATCTGACGATTATCCAGGGAGACAGTGCAACTGGAAAAACTACACTTGTAGATATGATTCGTGATTTCGTGAATAATCCAACCGGCACACCTGTAGAGGTGATATGTGATAAAAAATGTCATGTGGTTGAAGGAAGTTTATGGAAAGAGCAGTTGTCAGGCATATCAGACTGTATTGTATTTATTGATGAGGGAAATGAATTCATAACGACAGTAGATTTTGCTGATAAAATTCAAAAAACAGATAATTATTATGTAATTGTTACTAGGGAAGCTTTACCAGCATTGCCATATAGCGTAGAAGAAATCTATGGAATTCGTACATCTGGAAGATATGGGACATTGAAACAAAGTTATCATGAATTCTATCGGATATATGGAACAGATACATATGAAGATAAAGTGAGTCCGGAAATTATTATTACGGAAGACAGCAATTCAGGATATCAATTTTTTGAACATGTATGTATAGAAAATGGTTTGAAATGTGAATCTATGAATGGAAAATCAAATGTCTTTCATTATCTGAACAAACATAAAGGTGAAAAAATACTTGTCATTGCAGATGGGGCGGCATTTGGTTCCGAGATTGACAGGGTGTTGCAGGTTATCCATGGCAGAAAAAATGTGGCCTTATATTTGCCTGAATCATTTGAATGGATGATTATGGATGCCGATATTTTAAAGAATAATACAGTAAGAAGCATATTGAGTAATCCATCAGAGTATGTAGAGAGCAAGCTTTATTTCAGTTGGGAAAGGTTTTTTACAGCTATTCTGATTGAACAAACAAAAGACACCTATTTGGCATATGCAAAACGTAAATTAAATCCGGCATATTTAAGTGGAGCAATTAAAGAGTCGATTTTAAGAAAAATGAACATAATTGATCTGAATAAGAAAGATGAATAAATATTAAGAAAAAATAGAGGAATGGTTAAATGAAGGTTGTAGTAGCAATTGATTCATTTAAAGGAAGCATGACAAGCATGCAGGCCGGGATGGCCTGTAAAGAAGGCATATTGGCGGCAATACCGAAAGCAGATGTGGTGGTCAGGCCACTTGCAGATGGTGGCGAGGGAACTGTAACCGCTTTGGTAGAGGGCATGAATGGCACATATGAACATGTTGATGTAACAGGACCGATGGGACAAAAGGTGCACGCAACATATGGAGTACTTGAGGATGATACGGCTATTATGGAAATGGCAGAAGCATCAGGAATCACACTTGTTGAAGGTAAACCTGATCCATGGAAAGCGACCTCATTGGGTGTGGGAGAGATGATATTGGATGCCGTGCACAAGGGCTGTCGGAATTTCATAATCGGAATAGGCGGAAGCGCAACCACTGAGGGCGGCATAGGAATGCTGTCGGCGCTCGGCTATGAGTTTTATGATGATGATGACAATATTCTTCCACCGGTATTTGGCTCGCTTGCAAGGGTAAAAAAGATCAAGGCTGATAAGGTTCCTTCAGAATTGAAGCAGTGTCATTTCAAAATAGCATGTGATGTTACTAATCCACTGTGCACAGAGCAGGGCTGCGTATACATTTTTGGAAAGCAAAAGGGCGTACAGGAGCATGAAAAGGCACAGATGGATAAAATGATGAGACAGTATGCAGACTGTGTTGAGGAGTATGCGGGAAAAAGCTTCAGCGAGACACCGGGAGCAGGCGCTGCGGGAGGTCTTGGCTTTGCGTTTCTTTTTGGACTTGAGAACGTGGAGCTTAAATCCGGCATAGATATAGTGCTAAACGCAATACAGCTTGACAAGGAACTGAAAAATGCCGATATCGTAGTGACCGGAGAGGGCAGGCTTGATGGACAGAGCGCCATGGGAAAGGTGCCTGTAGGAGTGGCAAAAGCAGGCAGAAAAAACGGCTGTAAAGTAATCGCACTAGCAGGGAGTGTCACTGACGATGCAGTGGCATGTAATAAAGAAGGCATAGATGCGTTTTTCCCTATTATAAGAGGGGCAACAACGCTTAATGAGGCTATGGATATCAAAAATGCTCAAAAAAACATGAAAAATACCGCACAACAAGTTTTTAGGCTTATTGACATCAGCTCGCTTATGGAATAATATATGTTAGTAAAATTATGCGTGGTGCAGGGCATGGGTGAGACATAAAAGCCCTGTATATCATAGAATATTTCAATAAAAAAGGAGAAAAGCAATGGCTAAGGAGAAAAAATTAGTAGAGGCCATCACTTCCATGGAGGAAGATTTCACACAATGGTATACAGACGTTGTGAAGAAAGCAGAGTTGATGGATTATTCATCTGTAAAGGGATGCATGATCTTTAAGCCCAATGGTTATGCCATCTGGGAGAATATACAGAAAAATCTCGATGCAATGTTCAAAGAGACAGGTGTAGAGAATGTATACATGCCAATGTTCATTCCGGAGAGCCTGCTCCAGAAGGAAAAGGATCACGTAGAGGGCTTTGCACCTGAGGTTGCATGGGTCACACAGGGCGGACTTGAGACACTTCAGGAGAGACTTGCAGTAAGACCTACATCAGAGACACTTTTCTGCGAGCTTTTCAGCAAAACAGTACAGTCACACAGAGACCTTCCAAAGGTATATAACCAGTGGTGCTCAGTAGTGCGCTGGGAGAAGACAACACGTCCATTCCTCCGCTCATCAGAGTTCTTATGGCAGGAGGGACATACTGTTCATGCAACAGCCGAGGAGGCAGAGGCACGTACAGTACAGATGTTAAACATCTATGCGGATTTCTGTGAGAAATACCTTGCAATCCCTATGGTAAAGGGAAGAAAGACAGACAAGGAGAAGTTCGCCGGAGCAGAGGCTACATATACAATAGAGGCTCTCATGCATGACGGAAAAGCACTCCAGTCAGGAACCTCACACAACTTTGGTGACGGCTTCCCTAAGGCCTTCGGCATCCAGTACACAGACAAGGACAATAAATTACAGTACTGTCATGAGACATCATGGGGCGTTTCAACACGTCTTATCGGAGCTATCATCATGGTTCACGGAGATGACTCAGGACTTGTGCTTCCACCAAAGATTGCACCAACACAGGTTATGGTCATTCCAATCCAGCAGCAGAAGGACGGCGTCCTTGACAAGGCATACGACCTCAAGGACAAGCTCTCAAAGGATTTCCGCGTGAAAATCGATGCAACCGACAAGACACCTGGCTGGAAGTTCGCAGCACAGGAGGTTCAGGGAATCTCAACACGTATCGAGATTGGACCAAAGGATATCGAGAAAAACCAGTGCGTTATCGTCCGCCGAGACACAAGAGAGAAAATCGTTGTCTCACTCGATGAGGTAAATGAGAAGCTCGCAGAGGTACTTGAGACAATGCAGAATGACATGCTCGAGAAGGCAAAGGCATTCCTTGCAAGCCATATAAACGATGCACACGATTACAATGAGTTCAAGGCAATCGCAGAGACAAAGCCGGGCTTTATCCGTGCTATGTGGTGTGGAGACGAGGCTTGCGAGAACAAAATCAAAGAGGACACAACAGTTACAAGCCGTTGTATGCCATTTGGTGACCAGGAGCAGATTTCAGACGTATGCGTATGCTGTGGAAAGCCGGCGCATAAACTTGTATACTGGGGCAAGGCATATTAAATTCGCGCCTAAATTCCCGTATACGAATGTTACAAGCCTCGGCGTAGTACCGCTACGCCTGCGTTTGTAATCATCCGTCTACGAAAATTTATTTCGCGAATTAATCATTACTTTTGTATATTATTATGATAAACAGCTCGCCGGAGGGGCGCATTGACGCAGTATACGACTGTGGCGCATGCTCGATTTACGACGTGTCGTGTGTGAGAGTTAATGCCACCTGCGGCTGAAGCTGGCGCAAAAAATACTCGTTCAAGCGTAAGCGCGTTTGATTTTTTAGCGCCTAATAAGCTCTGCCGCAGGAGGTATTTACTCTCACCAGACTAAGGAGTTATGAGAGCATGTGTCACAGTTGTATGCTGTGGCAATGTGCCCATTCGGCGAGCGTCATTTAGAATAAAAAAAGGAGAATCCAACGATGCGCATAGATTTACCGCAGAATGTCAACTTCATAATAGACACGCTCTACGAGCATGGCTTTGAGGCATATGCAGTAGGTGGATGCGTGCGTGACAGTCTCCTTGGCAGGACACCGCAGGACTGGGATATCACCACATCTGCAAAGCCTGCGCAGGTCAAAGCGATATTTGACCATACGATAGACACAGGTATCCAGCATGGGACAGTCACGGTCATGCTGGAGCATGTGGGCTATGAGGTCACCACCTACAGGATAGACGGAGAGTACGAGGATGCACGCCATCCAAAGGAGGTCACATTTACCTCCAATCTGAAGCTTGATCTGGAGAGACGCGACTTCACAATCAATGCTATGGCGTATAATCATAGGGCAGGGCTTGTCGATGAATTTGACGGCATAGGAGATTTAAAAGCACATGTGATCAGATGTGTGGGTTGTGCGCACGACAGGTTCAGTGAGGATGCACTCAGGATGTTTCGTGCGGTGCGATTTGCAGCCCAGCTTGGCTTTGATATAGAGGCACAGACTAAAGCAGCCATAAAAGAGCTTGCCCCTGCCTTGTCAAAGGTCAGCGCAGAGAGAATCCAGGTGGAGCTTGTGAAGCTTCTGACATCAGACCATCCGCAGATGATGAGAGATTTGTATGAGCTTGGACTCACAGCGGTATTCATGCCGGAGTTTGATGTGATGATGCAGACACCTCAGCACAATAAGCACCATATGTACAGTGTCGGCGAGCATACGCTTCATACCTTGGAGCATGTGCGAGCGGACAAAATCCTAAGGCTTACCATGCTGCTTCATGATGTGGCAAAGCCTGTGTGCATTACGACAGACGAGGAAGGCCAGAATCATTTCAAGAAGCACCCGGTTGTGGGAGCTGATATGACAAGAAAGATACTCAGGCGCCTTAAGTTTGATAACAGGACTACAGACTGCTGCTACAAGCTCGTAAAAGAGCATGATGACCGTCCGGCCATCACAGAGCGCAATGTAAGGCGTGCCATGAGCCGCATAGGGACAGAGCTTTTTCCGCTGTTATTTGAGGTGAAAAGAGCCGATACACTCGGACAGAGCATGTATAGGCGCGCAGAAAAGCTGGAATACATCGCAGAATATGAGCGTGTATACAGGAAAATCCTCGCAGACCACCAGTGTGTATCCAAAAAGGAAATGAAAATAAATGGCAGCGACCTGATTAAAATGGGAGTAGAGCCGGGACCGAAGCTTGGAGATATCCTGGACAGGCTTTATGAGCAGGTGCTTGATGACCCATCGCTCAATGAAGCACAAAAACTTAAAGAGCTTGCGAATAAAATAATAACCTCTCTCATATGATTAAAAAGCATCTGAATAGTTATGATGCATTAATCATATGAGGGGGGGATTTTTTTGTATAATCAGCCGGAAGTGGCTTTGGAAAAATATGAGCTTACAGTAAGCAGGATAATAAAAGGCAGAGGAGCATATATATGTGATACAGGCATCGGGCAGAAGCTGCTCGTGCCGTACAGAGGGCATGAACAAAGGGCATGCACCCTGCGGGATACGCTGGCATTTATCCAGAGAAACGGTATGGATGTGGAGCAGATATCACAGACAAAGGAGCAGTGTATCATATCGCGAGATAACTGTGAGGACGCATACATATTGAAGGATTACAGAGCAGGCAGAGAGTGCAGCACGGACAGCATAGATGATATGCGTGGCGGCAGCAGGGCATTAGCGCAGCTGCACAATATATTGGAAAAGTATCCTCTGCCTTCGGATATTGAGGTAGAAAGCTTGCATGAAAAAGCTCAGCGAAAATGTGCGCAGATAGTAAAGCTTAAAAACTACATACTGCGTCGCAGCAAGACAAATGCTTTTGAGCATCTGTTTTATGAATGCTATGAGAGATTCTTAGAGCAGGGGAAGAAATCGGCGGAAATATTGTGTGAGCTGGAAAATAGTAAAACGTTGGTTCCGACATACTGTCACGGAGCCTTCAACCAGCACAATGTCGTGTATACACAGTCCGGAAGATGGCTCCCTGTCAATTTCGAGACCATGCATCCGGGATATCCGGAAACTGATCTTGCGGAGTACATGCGCAAGATGCTCGAAAAAAATCACTGGGATACAGCGGTTGCAGATACAATTCTTGACAGCTATTGCAGCGTAAGAAGTCTTGATGATACATCAATGAGACTGCTTCAAGCACTGCTTTTGTTTCCTGAAAAATTTTGTAAGCTCTGCAATCACTATAGCAACTCGCGCAAGTCATGGGTATGCGACCGTGATGTGGATAAGCTTGCACAGCTCATACAGCTAAGCGGGGAGCGCGAGGAGTATCTGCATGCCCTGCAAGCCATAGTGTAAGCAGTAATGCATATATATAGTGAATTTAATTGAAAAGTAAATGACTATGCGATATATTATTATTGTAGAAAAACGTTTAAAGCCAGCTATTAAAGGAAATACAGATGAAGAAATTTAAAAGATTATTTTGCATAGTATGCATGCTTGTGCTGTCACTTGCAGCATGTGGAAAACAGGACACGGATGATGGTGTAAAAAAATTCTATAACAGCATGAATGATACGACGGAGGCCGTGGGAGAAAGCACGCAGTCCGGTTTGAAAGCTGCTGCGGAGGAAAACGGAAAGTCCGTTAAGAAAAGTTCAGATATTCTCATAGTATCGGACATAAACAGTGCCAACGAGACGATCAGGGTATACAATTACTCGACAGGAGTGCAGTATCAGTATTACTATGGGCTGACCACCGGCTTTTTTGACAAATATGGCAATCACATGTCAGTTTCAGACATACATCAGGGTGATGTGGTTGACATATCAGGGGCAGATTCAGACGGCAAGGCAAAGCGGATACAAAAATCCGATAAGGTGTGGACAAACGACGCAGTGACCAATTTTTCTGTGGATAAGAATAAGAGCGTGCTTGAAATCGGAAATAGCAGCTACAGGCTGGGTGAGCGCACCATGATATTTTCAGGCTCGGATGTCGTAGATACTGACAGCCTCACGGCGCAGGATAAGCTGGCTGTTGTCGGGATTGACAAGGATATAGTGTCAATTTCTGTCACGACAGGGCACGGCACACTGCAGCTTAGCAATACATCGCTGTTTGAGGGCAGTTTTTTGCAGCTCGGAGACAGGATATTTGCAGAAATCACTAAGGATATGTCGCTTGATGTGCCGGAGGGCTGCTATACACTCGCTGTGGCCAACAACGGCTGGGGAGGCAGCACGGATATTGAGATAAAAAGAGGAGAGACTACAAAGGTAAATTTAAATGATTTAAAGGGTGAGGGGCCTAAAAAGAGCAGCATCCTTTTCGAGGTTGACGTGCAGGGAGCAAAAATATATGTCGATGGCAGTGAAATCGACTATACGAGCCCGGTTGAGATAACATACGGAAAACACACGCTTAAGGTAACAGCCGATGGCTATGACACCTGGACGAGGACGCTTTACGTGAACTCAAAGGAGGCCACCATACAGATTACGATAAATGACGATACGGACAGCTCTGCAAACGATTCATCAGGTACCAAAACTAACAGCACTGGCAGTTCACAAGCCATCGCACAGACACCTTCCGAGACAGCCTCAGAGAGGGCTGATGAGAAGGACAATCAAAGTACATCTCAGGGCAGCACCACCGGCAGCTCGCAGAGTACAAATTCATCACGGGGAACCAACAATAAATCCTCTGACAGTTCCAAAAATAGTCTGACAAATAAGGACATATCCGATTATCTTTCAACATTAACCTCTTTATTAAGTTCAAAGTAAGGTTTTGAGAATGGTAAAAGTACATAAAAGCCTAGGAAATAGCGCATTTTCCTTGACAAACCCCATAAAAACAAGTATATATATTCTTGTAGGTAATTTGGGAATATAGCTCGAATTATATAAATTATGAAAATCCAGAGGAGGAATTTTATCATGAACAAAGCAGATTTAGTTGCAGCTATGGCAGAGAAGGCCGGAGTATCAAAGAAGGACGCAGAGGCATCTTTAAAGGCATTCACAGATGTTGTTGCTGAGGAGTTAAAGAAAGGCGAGAAGATCCAGTTAGTTGGATTCGGTACTTTCGAGGTATCTGAGAGAGCAGCAAGAACAGGAAGAAATCCACAGACTGGCGCTGAGATGACAATTGCAGCATCTAAGGCTCCTAAGTTCAAGGCTGGAAAGGCTTTAAAAGATTCTCTTAACTAATAAGTCAGACTATCCGTAGTAGAAGAATGGGTGAAGCCTTTAAGGCTCCGCCCATTTTTGACTATATCCACTGAAATCAGGGTAATAGTTATGAATTGATTTATTATAGGTAAGACACAGAGGTAACAATGAGATTAGACAAATTTTTGAAGGTATCACGTCTCATAAAGAGACGTACAGTGGCAAATGAGGCATGTGACGCAGGCCGTGTCACAGTAAATGGCAGACCGGCAAAGGCATCTGTAAATGTCAAGGTCGGAGACATAATAGAGATAGCGTTTGGACAAAAGACAGTCAAGGTTAAGGTGTTAAATCTCCTTGACACAACAAAGAAGGAAGAAGCAAAAGATCTTTTTGAGTATATATAGGTTATATTTTCATGAATCCCGGCATATATTTACATATGTGATTCCACAGATGGCAGCCATATGTGAGGCTGTTTTTGGGACATATAAAAAATATGTGAGGGACAGGAAATGGAAGAAATATCAGGCACAAAGAGTCATAAGCTTATCTTGAATAATCGCAGAACAGGCAGCTTTACAGGCATTTTGGATGTGCTCTCCTTTGATGTGGGAGAGATACTTTTGGAGACGGAGCTAGGCATGCTTGACCTAAAGGGCAAGGATCTTCACGTAAACAGGCTAAACCTTGAGAAGGGAGAAGCCGATATAGAAGGTGAGATAGACATGATTACGTATTCGAAGGTACCGGAGGTGACCGGAAAAAAAGATAAAATGTTTGGCAGGATATTCAGATAAGCACCTAAGGAGGAATAATGAGTAAACGTCGTGCAAAGAGAAGGGGCGGAACTTTAAGTGTTTCTATCATAGTTATAGCATTTCTTGTGGTTATGGTAGTCCAGGTTGTGCAGCTAAAGCAGAAGGAATCTACATATGCCGCACAAAAAGCGGAGCTTGAAAAGCAGTACACTAAAGAATCGGAGCGTGCTGATGAGATAGAAAGCATGCAGCAGTATATGCAGAGTGACCAGTACATAGAGGATATAGCAAAGAGCAAGCTGGGGCTTGCGTATGACAATGAAATAATCTTCAAGGAAAAGGACAAATAATTTTTGAAGATATAGTTGCGCTTTTTCGTCAAAACCTTCATTTTTGACCACATATAATCGTTGAAAAAAGATGGAGGCAAAAAGATGAGGAGTGCAAATTTAAAAAAGGCCGTGTGGGGGCTTATGGCATTTGCATCCACACTGGTGTGTGTGATGGATTGTTATCCGCTGATACCTGCAGTATATGGAGTTTATTGTCTGAGCAATGGGCATACGATTATTTTTTACATAGGATTAATTATTGGAATGGGATACTTTATATCGATACCGTCGATATGTAAGTATCTCTTTATTATTGCGGTGATTTACTTTGGGGAAAGGCTATTTGTGAGAAAAAGCAGTAAAAACGGATGTCTGACAACAGCCGTTGTAGCAGCTTGTGCCACGGCGGTGATGAATCTGTCGGTAACATTTCTGGGAAGGCCGGATACGGATGAGATAGTGTTGTCGGTAGCAGAGAGCCTTGTTGTGTTTTCGATGGCCTTTGTGCTTTGCAGAGCATGCGAATATTTAAGGGCTCTTGAGCACAATGAAAACCCGGTCATAGCAGGACTTCTGCCCGACAGGGAGGAGGCATTTGCCACAGCAGTTTCAGGACTTTCAGGCATTATTTCGACTGCAAATGTCATGGCTGTAAAATGTACGGCAGATAAAATCCCTGATGAGAGTGAGAAAATACAGCTTGAGGTGACAGGGAGACTTTGTGCATGCTGTGAGGGCTGCAGTGTGTGCTGGACAAGCGGGGCTTCGATTTCCGACAGTATAAAAATGCTTGCTGATGCAGTGCGCAAACGTATGAAAACAGAGGACATTGTGCAAAACAGATATGTGGGTGGCTGCCCGCACTATACGCGCATGGTGGAAGCCGCCACAGAGGCATTTGCCCGTATTGAGTTAAATGAAGCCTGGTACAGGCGTCTCACGGAAAACAGACGCGTCATAGCCGCACAGCTTGACGCTATGGCAGAGCTCATGGAGAGCTGGTGCAGGGCTGAAAAATGTATTGATAAAAAAAGAAGGCTGCGTCTTTCAAGAGTTTATGTATATACAAAAGAGGCTGGTATACAGGTGGAAAATGCTCATATTTATGAGAACGCAAGGCAGCAGGTATGTATAAAGGCAGATGTCTGCACCAAGATAGATGGTGGGATTGAAATTTCAAAATATGTGCAGGCGGTTTCACGCGCCATGGGAGTGAAACTCAGGCAGGCACATGGGACAGTTTCAATAATATCCGATGAGAGGACATCTATTGTGCTTTACGAGGAGAATCAGTTATATGCACTTTCGGGGGTGGCGACCAAAAAGAAGACCGGCTCTCAGGCAAATGGCGACAGCTGCAGCATGTTTCAGCTGGATGATGGCATGTATCATGTATGTGTATCCGATGGCATGGGCTCGGGCAAGCAGGCGCAGGCCGAGAGCACACTGGTGGTGGATTTGCTTGAAAAGCTTTTGGAGGCCGGTTTTAGCAGGGAAAGTGCCCTAAAGCTGATGAACTCTGCCATGGTCATATCGGCGGGCGAGGAGTCCTATTCCACGGTTGATTTTGCCACAATAGACATGTACACAGGTGAGCTTGAGCTGACAAAAACAGGCGCTGCACCGTCATTTATCAAATCAGGGAAACAAGTAAGTGTTATAGAAATTGAATCACTCCCGGCGGGAGTCGATGTCTGGCAGGAGAGCAAACAATCAAAAAATACACTTCAAAGTGGCGATTTCCTTGTCATGGTGACGGATGGTGTGCTAGAATATCTGCATGTAAAGGACAGACAGGGGAAGCTTATGGATATCATCGCAGGCGTCAAAAGTGACAATGCAGGCGTGATGGCGCAGGAAATTCTGGACAGGGTGCTGCTTGACACAGGCGGATACGCCATGGATGATATGACTGTAGTTGCAATAGGAATCTGGGAAAAATAATGATTAGACGGACGAAAGATTATATTCTGGAAAACAAGATGATAAACAATCACAGCACGGTGCTTGTTGCGCTGTCGGGCGGTGCGGATTCGGTCTGCCTTCTGCTGCTTTTAAATGAGATAAAAAGACAGTGCGCAGATGAGCTTGATTTTGCGTTGGAGGCAGTGCATGTGGAGCATGGTATCAGAGGAGCCGAGAGCAGGGAGGATGCGAGGTTTGCGTCAGATCTCTGCGAGAGGCTTAACATACCGTGCCATGTGCATTTCGTGGATGTACCGCAATATGCAGCAAGTCATGGACTCGGACTGGAGGAGGCCGCCAGGATATTGCGCTATGAAGCGTTTGAAGAGGAGGCAGGCAGATATCCCTGTGAACCGGCCAATGCATCAGACCCAAATCAGGATAACAGGAGGCAGGTAGTCGTTGCAGTTGCGCACCATATGGAGGACAACGCAGAGACAGTTCTTTTTCAGATGCTTCGCGGAAGCGGAGCAAAGGGTCTATCCGGCATGCATCCGGTTTCTGTGAAGAATGGTGTCACCTATATCAGGCCGCTTTTATCAGCGACACGCGCACAGATAGAGGAATATCTAATGGAAAACGGACAGGCTTTTGTCACCGATGCCACAAACACTGACACAGCCTATTCCAGAAACAAGCTGCGCCATGATGTGTTTCCACTGCTTTTGCAGATTAATGACAGGGCGATTGAGCATATCAATGAGAGCGCAGGACAGCTTGCGGTGATGAATGATTTTTACGAGCAGCAGCTAAAAGAGGCGTGTGACAGCATGGTTTCAAAAAAAGAAGGCAGGGTGATACTTGAAATCAGTCGCTTTGAGAGTCTGCATCCGGCATTAAAAAGCGGAGTGGCGCGCGAGTGCATACATCTGGCGTCAGGGCGGCTCAAGGACATCACGAGCGCACATATCGGTGCACTTGTGAAGCTTGCAGGGCAGCAGTCGGGCAGAAAAATCAATCTGCCATATGGAATTATTGCGGAAAAATCATTTGGCGAGGTGACACTCTTCGCCGGAATGTGTGACGATGAAAAAGAAGAAATTCATATTACGCAAAAAGAGCTTGAGGCACTGAGTGCCACGGGAGCGCAAAAAAACATAAAGCTTTCGGCAGATGGCTCATATGTCACACTTTGTATACAAGATTTTAATGGTAAAATGGACGAAATTCCCAAAAAACCATATACGAAATGGTTTGATTATGATAAGATGAAGAAAGGCTTTGAAATAAGAACAAGAAAAGCCGGTGACTATATAATTGTGGATGACGAGGGCCATCATAAGAAGCTGAAGCAGGTATTTACAGGTGATAAAATTCCTGCACAGCAGAGAGCGGGGCTGTGGCTCATAGCCCATGAATCACTGGTGCATGCCATTATCGGATACAGATCCGGCTGTAGCGCACTTGTCACACCACAGACAGGAAAAGTACTTAAGATCACATTTTACGGAGGAAAACAAAATGGATTTTTCAAAGAAATATGATATTTCGGTTTATCTGACAGAGGAGCAGCTCAATAAGCGTATTGCAGAGATTGGAGCGCAGATCACAGAAAAATACAGGGGACAGTCAGTATATCTCATTTGCATACTCAAGGGCTCAATATTCTTTACCACTGAGCTTGCAAAGAGAATTGATTTGCCTATGACTATGGATTTCATGTCGGTATCCAGCTATGGCTCAGGCACAGAATCATCAGGTGATGTCAAGATTAAAAAGGACCTTGAGCATTCTATCGAGGGAGAGAATGTCATCATCATAGAAGACATCATTGATTCGGGAAATACTCTTAGCAGGCTTTCAAAGCTCCTTGCCAAAAGAAACCCGAAGAGTCTCACAATCTGTACACTTTTGGACAAGCCTGAGCGCCGTGTGGTTGATGATGTAAATGTAGACTACGTGGGCTTTGTGATTCCTGATAAGTTTGTTGTAGGCTATGGCCTTGACTATGATCAGAGGTTCAGAAATCTGCCTTACATCGGCTTCGTCGAGGGCGAAATAAAATAAAAAGGAGAAGTAAATTGAATAAACAAAAAAGCGGTATGCGCGGAATAGGCGTATACATTATCATTGTATTTGCAGTAATCTGCATCTGGTACTGGCTGAGCGCCGGGGCTACATCCAACTCTTACACACAGAGTCAGTTCGAGAAGGATCTTGACAAGAATCAGGTGAAGAGCGTAAAGGTAGTGCAAAACAGGGAGATACCGACAGGAAGTCTGGAGGTGAAGTTCAAGGATGGCACATCAAAGGTACTTTATGTATCAGATGTAAACAATATCGAAAAGACCATGACAAAAGCAGGGTACACCGACTATACAGTTGCGGATGTTCCGGCTGAGAGCTGGATTATGACACTGCTTCCGTATGTTTTGGTATTCGGAGCCATGTTCATATTCTTTGCAGTGATGAACAACAACGCAGCAGCACAGGGCGGCGGTGGCAAGATGATGAACTTCGGCAAGAACCGTGCGAAGCTCACCACACAGGAGGAGAACCATATCAAGTTTTCCGATGTAGCAGGATTAAAGGAGGAAAAGGAGGAGATTGCAGAGATAGTTGATTTCCTTCGTGATCCGGGAAAATACACCAGACTTGGAGCAAGAATCCCAAAGGGTGTCCTTCTTGTAGGACCTCCGGGAACAGGTAAGACTCTCCTTGCCAAGGCAGTAGCCGGAGAGGCAGGGGTACCGTTTTTCACCATTTCAGGATCTGATTTCGTGGAGATGTTCGTCGGAGTCGGAGCCTCACGAGTGAGAGATTTGTTTGAGGATGCCAAGAAAAATGCGCCTTGTATCGTATTTATCGATGAGATTGATGCAGTAGCCAGACGCCGTGGCACAGGAATGGGTGGCGGACACGACGAGCGTGAGCAGACATTGAACCAGATGCTTGTCGAGATGGATGGTTTTGGTGTCAATGAGGGCATTATCGTCATGGCAGCCACAAACCGTGTGGATATACTTGACCCTGCTATCATGCGTCCGGGACGTTTCGACAGAAAGGTTGTAGTAGGCAGACCGGACGTGGGCGGCAGAGAAGAAATTTTAGGTGTCCATGCCAAGAAAAAACCTCTTGCAGAGGATGTAGACTTAAAGCAGATTGCACAGACTACAGCAGGCTTCACAGGTGCAGACCTTGAGAATCTGATGAATGAGGCAGCAATCCGTGCAGCGGGCGAAAACAGAGAATATATCACACAGGATGATATCAGAAAATCCTTCGTCAAGGTTGGTATCGGAGCTGAGAAGAAGAGCCGTATCATCTCTGACAAGGAAAAGCGCATCACAGCATACCACGAGGCAGGACATGCAATCCTTTTCCATCTGCTTCCGGATGTGGGACCTGTATACACAGTTTCAATCATCCCTACAGGAGCAGGCGCAGCAGGCTACACCATGCCTCTGCCTGAGAAGGATGAGATGTTCAACACAAAGGGACGTATGCTTCAGGAAATCGTAGTAGACTTAGGCGGTCGTGTCGCAGAGGAACTTGTGTTTGACGATATCACTACAGGTGCATCACAGGACATCAAGCAGGCTACAAAGCTTGCACGCGAGATGGTTACCAAATACGGTATGTCAGACAATATCGGCCTTATCTGCTATGCCGATGATGAGGAGGAGGTCTTCATCGGACGAGACCTCGCCCATGCAAAGAACTACAGCGAGGGCATAGCATCGGCAATCGATGTCGAGGTAAAGCGCATCATCGATGAGTCATACGACAAGGCAAAGAGCATGATAGCAGAGTACCGCGAAGTGCTTGACAGATGTGCAGCACTTCTTCTTGAGAAAGAGAAAATCACAAGAGATGAGTTTGAAGCACTGTTTGACGAGGACAGCAAAACAGCAGTTGGACATAATATTTAAATAACAGCTATGATTTTGTACACAATCACTATATGAAAATATTAAATGCGACTAAAGTGCTATACAAACTGCATAAAAACAAACCACGATTTTTATGCAATTTGTGAACACTTGTCGTCGCAATCATGATACTATAATAATCGTAAAAACCCCCCAATACATTATATAGTTTTTGCTATACCCCATAGTAAAAATACCTTCTCCTAAAAGGCAGCCGATCGTAGGCTGTCTTTTTTTTTATAAAAAATAGTAACTATTCAGAACAATTGAGAACAAGAAAAGCTGATGCGTCATGCTTGCATGTAAGCAGCAGGTTTTCTTGTTCTCAAGGGGGATCGAATAGAGCCCCCCACACATATGAGCAAAATTAGCTGCGTAGCGGCGGTAAAGCACGAGTATCGTGCGGTTTTGCGAATGTGCGTGGGGGTTCTGAATAGTTAAAAAATATGCTTGCATAATCACATCTGTTGTGATAAACTATGCAAGTATCGTAATTAAATACATGGGCAGATTCCCGAGTGGCCAAAGGGGACAGACTGTAAATCTGCTGCAACTTGCTTCGATGGTTCGAATCCATCTCTGCCCATTAAAAAACCTCAAGTCGTATGACTTGAGGTTTTTGTGTTATTCTGAAATTATCATTTAATCGGCCTGCGCCCCGGTGGCGGTAAGTACAGACTCCCATGCCATCGTATCAGGCCAGTCCTTTGTATCAAAGCCATCACGGATACATCTGCTGTAGTAGTCCAGCTTGTTTCGTATCGGCGAATCATCTGTGAATCTTGCATCATCATAAATGCCGTTAATATAATCGTCTATCGCGGTTCCGAATATTTCAGAGCGGTCCTCTGTTGCAAAGGTCATGCCATATGAATCAATGAAATACCCGGATATGTGGCTCGATGGATCATCCGGATTGTAGTTTGCGTAGCTATCATCATAAGAGAAGCTGTCAGGGTTAAAGCTGTTCCATTTCTCCTCAGAAAACTCGCTCTTGCCATCGTAGGTGTGTATGAATGTAAGCCTCTGGTCAATCAGATGGGAAATCTCATGGCCTACAGTGTAGCTGAAATCCCAGCTGTAGTTGCAGTTTAGAACCATCACATTGTGGTTGTTTATTATATTTACGAATCCGCTTGGCTCATTTATCATATCTGAGTGGCCTGATGAAATATCACCGCACAGATAGATTCGCATGCCTCTTATATCGCCATAACACAGCTGTGTGAAAAAGTCATCAGGGAAACAGCCAAGTATTTCCTCAAGCGCATCCAGAGCGACTGACAGCTTATCCTTGTTCTTGAATTGATGGATATCGTAGTAATCAATTCTCTTTGGTACTTCAGGCCCGAAATATATGGAAAAGCCGTATTTCTGTTCAAGCGCTGTGATACGTGCATTTATGTCGGATAAATCACCCCAGTCATATGAAGCGGTGTCAGGTATCAGAGTGACCTCATCGCCGTATGTATTGTAGTCGGAATCCTTCCCGGCTTCCTCCATAGCCTCCTGATTTTCATCGGTACTGTCAGAGGGGTCTATGGCAGAATATGGGGATACATAAGAGCCGTCATCGCGCAAGGCCTGTAGCAGTGCATCACAGTCATTGTATGACGTGATTTCGGCTTTGCTGTCATTCTTGCCCTTGTCGAGTGACCAGATGAGAATTTCCGGGTTGCACTGCGCTGTGTACAAAAGCATCATCACACAGTTTGCATCAGGCAGATATACCGAGTTGGCAGAACAGTAGGTCTTGGTATCGGCTGCCGCAGAGTCGGATGGGCTGTCGGACATTTTGCCTGTGCTTCGTGTTGCCAGGTTGTATGAAAAGGATGAACTGACACCGGTGGCGGGTGAATATTTATAGTAACTGATGATGTTGTCCGAGGATAAATCCTGACATCGTATTAGTATGTCACCATCCTCTGCCAAAGTCACATCCACCACATCCGGCAGTGAAAAAAAGCTGTTTTCTCCATCGGATGAATGATAGTTCCAAATATTGTTGGCAGTATCTGCCTCGATTACAAAGCCCTTTGAGTCGACACATGACATGGAAAAACTTTGTCCTTCGTAGGTTGAAAGCACTGTGTTATCGTCAATCCTTATATCTGAGACTGCATATTTGTAGGTATCGGGTGTGACACCTGACACGAGAGCGTATTTTCCGTCAGCGGAGGTGGCAATCTGTGAGACATCATAATAATTGCCGGGATTCGGCACATCGCCATCATCAGAATCTGATGTATCACAATTGCCATCATAGTCCTCAGGATTATATTTGCAGGTTTTTATCTCCTTTAAATCCTTATCATAGATTGTTGCCCTGCCGGCATCGGAATTGATGAGCCAGAGTCGGTCACCTTTTATCATGTAGTCATCACAGTTGGTTTTGTCGTGAGTGAGACTTGCCGTGATTTCATTGGACCAGGGATTATATACATCAAATGAATACTGAACAGATTGATCATCGGTCTCTAGGATGGAATTATTGTAGCTGCCCTGTCCTACCATAAGGATGTTATCACCAAACTGTCTTGTATCATTGTACGGCCGCCCCTCAAAGGCGACATTGTGCAGGATAGACAGGTTGCTGCTTCCTTTAACACTTGTGGTATCCTCCCAAAACGCAGGTGATTTGTGCAGAATAGCCTGCTTTTGTGCGGGACTCTTAAATAGATAAGAGACATCCGAAAAAGAACAGGCTGTCATGGAGATTGCACTGAAAAATACCAGCGAATATGTAATTAAAGTAGTTACATGTTTGCGTTTGAACAATTTTGCCTCCTTTGGAAGGTGGTGTATATGCAGGCTATTCCTCAGCAGCATGTGCGGTGGAAACTCGTGCAGTAGATTCTCTTTCAATCAGCCTCGGACGTAGCTGTGTGCGGCTGATTGGAATATGGTGAATGAGCGAATTCAATATAATATATGCACAGCGGCCCAGATCATTACACTCCTGTCTGACAGTGGTAAGAGGAGGGGTAAGGGCTGCGGCAAACTTGACATCGTCAAAGCCGACCACACTTATATCATTTGGCACATTGAAGCCGTGCAGCTGGCACTCGGAGATAACACCCTTTGCTATAGCGTCGCTTCCGCAGAGGATAGCGGTGGCACCTGCTGCAATAAAATTTGAAACGTAATATTGTGCGGTTTCAGGAATATAGTAGCCGTGTCCCATGAGCTCCGGGTAGATTTCAAGACCTGCATCGCGCATAGAGTTTTCAAAAGCTTCCTGACGCTGATCCGAAACCAAGGAAAAAAGAGAACCATTGATAAAGGCAATCTTTTTATGGCCCAGATTGTGCAGATGCTTTACAGCCATGTCAATGCCCTCGTAGCTGTCGGTGCCTACATAGGCTACATTGGGATTGTTTTCTATATAGTTATCAAACAAAACTGTAGGCATTGTAGTATTTTTGAGCTGCTGCATCCATTCATCGTGAAGAGCAAAACCTACCAGAAATGCGCCACAATAGCCATTCTTTAATATATATGTATCATATTTTTCTTCGGCTTGAAGCTGAGGTGTGGCAGGGATGATGTCCACGTCCCATTTGTGCTTAAAAGCATTCTGTTTGAAGCCAAGCACTACATCATATCCGAACTCATCGATAGACTCGTAGTTCATATTTTCAATAAACAGAGCCAGCTTGCGGTTTTCTACCTTTCTGGAGCGCTTTGTGCTGTAGCCCATTTCGACAGCAGTGTCTAAAACTGTCTGACGAAGCTCTTCACTTATATCGCTGGCACCATTTAATCCTTTTGAAACAGTGCTGATTGACACACCCAGCCGGGTGGCAATATCCTTAATAGTAGCCATAGTATTTGTCCTTTCTTATGTGATAATTAAATTATACATTTACCATCAGAAATAGGCAATATTTTCTGTAATAAATTTTTCGAAAAAAATCTTTGAAATCGTGGTAATAACTACCAAAAAATGAATATAAATTACGTGAAAAATGGCAAAAATGAGTTTGAAACCACTAAATTAATTGACAAATACGACAATAAGAAATAAAATAATCTCAGATACGAAAAAAAAAGAAAATTTCAGGAAAGAGGAATGGTAATTTGGAGACCAGAGAAAATCTCAGAGGCTCCGGAATACTTCTTTCAATCTCGAGTCTGCCGTCACCATATGGTATAGGTACTCTTGGGAGAGAGGCTTACAATTTTGTTGATCTCCTTGGTGATTTGAAACAGAAGTACTGGCAGGTTCTTCCGGTTGGTCCCACCATATTTGGCGATAGTCCATATCAGCCATCATCAGGCTGTGCGGGCAATATCTATTTCATAGATTTAGATAAGCTGGTAGATGAGGGGTTGTTAGAGAAGGAAGAGATCCTGGAGTATAACTGGGGCACAGACGAATCAGAAATTGATTATGCAGCATTGCATCAGAACAGATGCAAGATTTTACAAAAAGCGTTTGAAAGATTTGATACAAATGCACAAGAGTTTCAGGATTTTGTAAAAAAACAGTCGGAGTGGCTTGAACAATATGCACTATTTATGACACTGAAAACTGACAATTTATACAAAAATTGGAGCGAGTGGCCAAGCGAGTATAGAAATACGCAAACGGTTGCGCTTGAAAAGTACCAAAAAAAGAATTATAATACAATTACTTTTTGGAAGTTCTGTCAATATAAATTCTTCGAGCAATGGGAGGATTTAAAAAATTATGCTAACTCAAAAGGCATCTACATAATAGGCGATATCTCATTCTATGTAGGATATGACAGCGTAGATGTGTGGGCAGAGAGACAACTCTTTATGATGAGCGCAAACGATACACCAGAGTATGTTGCAGCTGCCGGTTCTGATAAATATTCAGAGAGCGGACAGGTGTGGGGCAATCCAATGTATGAATGGAATGCCATGAAGGAGGACAACTTCTCATGGTGGAGAAAGCGAATGCGTGTATGCAGAGAGCTTTTTGATATTGTCAGGATTGATCATTTCGCAGGAATTGTGAAAGCATATGCGGTACCGTACGGACAGGATAAGAGCCTATCCGGGAAATGGTTCAAGGGACCGGGACGCAGGCTTGTCAATGCAATTAACGAAGAGCTTGAAGGGGTTAATGTAGTGGCTGATGATTATACATCAGCAAGCCTTTTACCGGGAGTGAAAAAACTCCTTGCAAAATCTGGCTGGATGGGAACTAAGGTCATGATGTTTGCTTTTGATGGTGATCCGACAAACGAATATCTGCCACACAATTATACCGATTCACATGTAGTTGCATATATTGGCACACATGACAATGAGACGATAGTTGGTTCATTCAGTGACAAGACAGATTATGAGCTTGCTTATCTGTATGAGTATCTGAATGTTGAAAATAAATCACAGGTTCCAAATGCTCTTATCAGGGAGCTGTATCACAGCACCGCAGAGCTGGCGATAGTCCAGATGCAGGATATATTAGAGCTTGGAAATGAGGCAAGGATGAATTATCCTTCGACAGTCGGACATAACTGGAGATGGCGCATGACAAGTAAGCCACACAGATTGGACAACGAAAAGATAGCCTGGATTAGAAACATTGCGGTGGTTTACCGCAGATAATTAATTTGATATAAGTTGCACGGCAATTTATATATATACTTTTTTACATTTTATATTCAAAAAGGAGAGGAAGATATGAAGAAGAAAGTATTAGCATCTTTACTTTGCGCTTCTATGGTAGCAACAATGTTTGCTGGATGCGGAAGCGGCAACGGAGGAAATGGAACAGAGAAAGCCGACAAGAAGGACGGCGGTAAGGAGACCATTACAGTAATGGGACCTGCAGAGGATTTAGACGATGCACAGGGCGCTTGGCTTAAGACAGAGTGTGAGGCATTCGCTAAGGCAAATCCTGATTTCAACATCGAGTTCAAGTATGTTACATCATCTGAGAGTGATGCAAAGGACGTTGTTACAAAGGATCCTAAGGCAGCAGCTGATGTTTACATGTTTGCAAACGATCAGCTTGAGCCATTAATTAAGGCTAATGCTATTGCTAAGTTAGGCGGAGATACAGCAGAGTATGTTAAGTCATCTAACTCAGAGGCTATGGCTGCAACAGTTACATATGATGGAGACATCTACGCAGTTCCTTATACATCAAACACATGGTTCATGTACTATGACAAGAGAGTCTTCTCTGAGGATGATGTAAAGAGCCTTGATACAATGCTTACAAAGGGTAAGGTTTCATTCCCATTTGATAATGGCTGGTATCTCAATGCATTCTATGCAGCAAACGGATGTACAATCTTTGGAGATGGAACAGACAAGGCTGCCGGATATGACTTCAGTGGAGATAAGGGTACAGCAGTTACAAACTACATCGTAGATTTATTTGCAAATCCAAACTTTGTAATGGATAACAATGAGGGATCACTTGGTCTTGCTGGACTTAAAGATGGTTCTATCAACGCTTACTTCAATGGTAACTGGAACTATGACAAAGTTAAAGAGGCACTTGGTGAGGAGAACGTTGGTGTTGCAGCTCTTCCTACAATCAATATTGGTGGAAAAGACTGCCAGTTAAAGGCATTCTTAGGATCTAAGGCTATCGGTGTTAACCCTAACTGCAAGAACCAGGAAGTAGCAGTTAAGCTTGCAGCATTCCTTGGCAGCGAGGACGCACAGCTTGCTCACTTCAAGTTAAGAGGACAGGCTCCTGTAAACAAAGATCTTGCAACAAACGAGGAAGTTGCAGCAGATCCAGTAGCAGCAGCTATGGCTAAGGTTTCATCTGATTGTTCAGTAGCACAGCCTATCATTGATATGTCAGGTTACTGGGATGCAGCTACACCATTCGGTGATGCTTTCCAGAACGGTGCAGAAGGTCAGATTACAAAGGACAATGCAGCTCAGAAGACAGAGGACTTCAATACTCAGCTTAATGATTCTCTTAAATAATTAAGTAGATCAGATTATGATTCCAAGGTTCCGGGTAGCCGGAATCTTGGAATAAATTAGTTTAAAGGATTGGCATATATAATGCATGCCAGGAGGAAAAGTATGTTAGGAGCAAACAAAAAGAAAAAAGTTTCGGAATTTGCTACTCCGTATACTGTTGGCAATGCCCTCACAAAAGGCGGAGCTACAGTTAAGCTATCGGCATTCGTAATGGGACTTGCCAATATGGCTCATAAGCAGATTATAAAGGGTCTGATTTTTCTTGCTATAGAGATTGCATATATAGCATATATGGTTAGCGCTGGTGCTTATTACATTTCCATGCTGCCTTCACTTGGCTGGAGAAAGCAGGAAGAGGTATTTAATGAGCAGAAGCAGATTTATGAATATGTTGCGGGCGACCAGTCAGTATTATTACTGTTATATGGCGTCATAACAATTGCCATCACAGTATTATTTATTTACATGTGGTGCGAGAATTTAAAGAGCGGATATAAGGCAGAATGCCTTTCAAAAGCTGGAAAAGAAATCAATTCTTTTGGCAAAGATGTCAAGGATTTATTTGATAAAAACCTACATAAGACACTTATGTTTCTCCCACTTATGGGAATATTTGTTTTTACCGTTTTACCATTGCTGTTCATGATTCCAATGGCCTTTACAAATTATTCGGTAAAGGGTGATCATCTGGTATTGTTCGACTGGACAGGCTTCGCTTCATTCGGACAGGTGCTTGGACTTGGTGGTAAGCTTGGTAAGATATTCTGGAGAGTACTTGGATGGACAATCTGCTGGGCTGTATTTGCAACCTTCCTTTGTAACTTCCTTGGACTCATTCTTGCTATCGTTATCAATCGTAAAGAGACACATTGCAAGGCTTTCTGGCGTACATGCTTTGTTATCTCAATTGCGGTACCGCAGTTCGTATCACTCCTTGTAATGAGACAGATGTTCCAGCCACAGGGTGCTGTTAATAACCTGCTTTTGGAGTGGGGCTGGATTGATAACCCGCTTCCATTCTGGACCAACACTATGTGGGCGAGAGTTTCTGTTATTCTCATCAACTGCTGGGTAGGTATTCCGTATACCATGCTTCAGGTTACAGGTGTATTACAGAATGTGCCTTCAGAGCTTTATGAGGCTGCAAAGATTGATGGTGCAAACGCAGCACAGATCTTCTTTAAGATCACACTCCCATATATCATGTTTATCATGGGACCATATATCATCACACAGTTTACCGGAAATATCAACAACTTCAACGTTATCTACCTGTTATCAGCAGGAAAGCCTACACCTGTCGGAGACAGTGCAGGAAAGACGGACCTTCTGGTTACGTGGTTGTACAAGCTGACTATTGATAATCAGGAGTACAATATCGGTGCCGTTATCGGTATCCTCACATTCATTGTACTTTCTATCGTAGCGCTTGTTACATACAGAAATACAAAATCATACAAGGATGAGGAGGGATTCATGTAATGAGTAGTGTAGCAAAAGCAAAAAGACCTATGTCTGCCGGACGTGCTAAGAAAGTAGCAAAGAATTCCCTTGTTCATATCATTCTTGGAATACTTGCTGTAGTATGGCTGTTCCCGATTTTCTGGATTATTATGACAAGCTTTAGAGCTGAGAGTGGTGCTTATACAAAGTACTTCTTCCCACATGGCCTTACATTTAGCAACTATACAAGGCTGTTCACAGAGACTACACTGTTGAACTTCCCGAGAGCATTTTTTAATACACTGTTTATATCAGTGTTCTCATGCATCATTTCAACAGTATTTGTACTTTCTGTTGCGTATTGTATGTCACGACTGAGATTTAAGATGCGTAAGCCTTTCATGAATCTGGCTATGATTCTTGGATTGTTCCCGGCTTTCATGTCAATGGTTGCCGTATACTTTATCTTAAAGGCTATCGGACTTACAGAGGGTAGCGTACTTCGTCTTTCACTGATCCTCATATACTCAGCAGGATCGGGAGTAGGCTTCTATATCGCAAAGGGATTCTTTGATACTGTGCCTAAGTCTCTTACAGAGGCTGCCATCCTTGACGGATGTACACAGTTTCAGGTATTTCACAAGGTAATCCTGCCACTCAGTAAGCCAATCGTAGTATATACAGTGCTTACAGCATTCCTTGCTCCATGGCTCGATTTCGTATTTGTAAGGGTTATCGTTGGTCCAAACGACAAGTATTGGACAGTATCTCTTCTCCTTTACAACATGCTTGAGAAAGAGTTTATAAACGGATGGTTCACAAGATGGGCTGCTGCTGCAGTTATTGTATCAATACCTATCTCAATACTTTTCGTTATCATGCAGAGATTCTACGTGGATGGACTTACAGGAGCTGTCAAAGGCTAATTTGGTTTTATTTAGGCCGCTGCACTTTTGTGCGGCGGCTTTTGGTTTATATTGGGTTGTGGCAAACTTTGGGGGTGTGTGGCAAACTTAGCACTTTCAGGTTGTGTGGTGCCGGTGTGGCACACAGTGCTAAGTTTGTTGCTACTTTGTGGAAGATGTGAGAATATGTGTAGTGATTTTGTAGATACAAATTTGCTCAGAATTTAGTTAAGAAAAGGAGTGCGTATGATTAATAATAAAATAGGCGGCCGCAATATGGTCGGCAGGGCTGTGAATAGATTGGCGGGCAGGTTGACTGCTGTGGCATTGACGGCAGCTATGGCGGTGTCGATGCTTGCGGGATGTGCTGCGGGTGGAAAGAATACCGAGATGGCAGCAAAGAAGGAGTACAAGCCTTCTGCTATGGAGCAGATGAATGCGAAAAATGATCCTAATGTGATACAGGACAATTACAGGACCTGCTATGAGGTGTTCGTATACAGCTATTTTGACAGTGACGGTGACGGCATTGGGGATTTAAAGGGACTTACAGAGAAGCTTGACTATATCGAGGGACTTGGCTGCAATGAAATCTGGATGATGCCTATTATGCCTTCTCCTTCATACCACAAGTATGATATTACGGATTATATGAATATTGACAAGCAGTATGGTACTCTGGATGATTTTGATGCGCTTATTACGGAGTGTCACAAGCGAAACATCAATGTGATTATTGACTTTGTAATAAATCACACATCTAACGAGCATCCGTGGTTTAAGGCGGCTGCAGATTATATCAAGTCGCTTCCTGATGGGGCAGAGCCGGATTCTTCGGAATGTCCTTATGTTGATTACTATAATTTTAGCAAAACCAATACCGGAGGCTACAACCAGCTGCCGGGCACGAATTGGTATTACGAGTCACAGTTTGTAGACAGCATGCCTGACCTTAACCTGCAGAGCGAAGCTGTAAGAGGGGAGATTGACAAGGTTACATCCTTCTGGCTTGACCGCGGCGTAGATGGCTTTAGACTGGATGCTGTGATTTATTACAATAATAATAACCAGACCGAGACTATAGATGACCTCACATGGCTTGTAAACAATGTGAAGAGCAAAAAGGCCGATGCTTATATGGTTGGTGAGGGCTGGACTACATACAGAGAGTATGCGAAGTACTATAAGAGTGGAATTGACAGTATGTTCAACTTTGATTTTTCACAGCAGGATGGATATATTGGAAAGGTGTTAAATGGTGCAGCAAATCATGGTGCCAGCACATACGGCAATGCTTTGGTTGATGTGGAAAATGAGATAAAGAAGTATACAGACTCATACATTGATGCACCTTTTTATACAAATCATGATATGGGACGCAGCGCAGGATATTACAACGGAGATAATGCCGAGGAGAAAACCAAGATGGCACAGGCTATGAATCTTCTTATGCCCGGAAATGCTTTTCTGTATTATGGAGAGGAAATCGGCATGAGAGGCACAGCCAATGATGAGACGAAGCGTCTTGCCATGAGATGGAGCGGGGATTCAAAAGCTAAGGGAATGTGTGTGGGACCTCAGAATGCAGAAGAAACCGAGCAGACATATGATACCCTAGATAAGCAGATGGAGGATCCATACTCTATTTACAACTTTGTGAAGCAGACAATATCAATAAGAAATGCTTTCCCGGAGATAGCACGAGGTACAAATACCTTTGAAAAAGATCTGTCAAATGATAATGTGTGTATATTCACAAGAGAGTACAATGGTGAGAAAGCAGTGCTTATATTTAATCCATCAAAGGATGAAGCAAGTGTGGATGTGTCATCGCTTGGAGTAAATGATGCTGTTGCAATGCTTCAGACTACAAAGAAAGCACCATCATATAAGGATGGAACGGCAAAGCTGCCGGCGTATTCGGTGCTTGTTTTGAAGTAAACTATATTTGATGAGAATAAAATTTAATAGTTTAAAGGAATTTGAAGAAGAAATATGAAAAACCGCCCGACTGGGCGGTTTTTTCAGCTATACCATTTCATGAAGCATATCTACAATCACTTCTCTGCAATGAGCTCCGAGATGCTTTTGTTCCTCTTTACTGAGTGCTGCCGGATCAATAGGAGTGCCGTATCGGATAACCACATGCCTCTTTTTGACCCATGGAAGGTGATCCTCGAATATTTCATTTGTTCCCATGATTGCCATTGGCACTATCTTGCATTTGCTCTTTGTGGCAATCTTGAAAGTACCTTCTTTGAAAGACTGTACCTCTGTCAGGTCATCTTTGTTTTTGCAGCGTGTGCCCTCAGGAAATACACATATGCTGATGCCGGATTTGACCTGATCTATGGCTGCAAGCACGACCTTTAGTCCCTGCTTGATGTCATCGCGGTCCAAAAACAGGCAGTGCAGGCGCTTCATCCAGAGACCCAGCACCGGTATTTTTGCGATACTCTGCTTTGAGATGTAGCCGGTCAGGCGTGGACATCTGGAGTAGGTGATTATGATGTCAAAGAAACTACGGTGATTTCCTATATATAGTACAGCCTCGTCCTTTGGCACATTTTCCTCCCCTATAAATTCAATGTCTGCTCCGCTTAGGAATATGATGACACGGAAAGCCCACTGTACCAGGCGAAGCTGTGCCATATCGGCCCATGCCGGGGCAAATTTGTGTATTATCCACATGGCTCCGAGCACCGGAAGACCGAGCAGAAGATAGAAAAATACGAATATTACGATTAAAACTGAACGCATATTTGACCTCTCTTTTTCATAATCTATATAAATTGTAGTTCAATATTTGATATTATATCATATCGTAAGCGATATGATAAGAAAGAGAGGAAAAAATGTCAGAAAAATTGAGAAAATTTCTGGTGATGGCTGCAGGTGTGCTTGTTATATTGGAAACGACAGTGATTTCGGGCTGCCATGCAAATATTTCAGGCACAGAGAGTGACAGGATGGTTGAGTACACGGTGATCTGCGGGGATGAAATCCCGGAGGAGTTTAAAAAGCAGATAAATGAAAACAAGGCAAAGGCGATGAAGCTGACGTACAAGGATGATGAATATTTATACATAGCGGAAGGCTTTGGCACAAAGGAGACAGGTGGCTACAGTATTACGGTTAACCAGTTTTATGTTAAGGATAAGGCAATGTATTTTGATACGCGTCTGATAGCCCCGGATAAGGGCGAGAAGGTCAGCAATCAGGCGAGTTATCCGTATATAGTAATAAAGACGGAATTGAGTGAAATGCCTGTTGTGTTTGAGTGAAAATTTCGTAAATTGTGTTAAAAGTTGCGAAAAAACTGACAATCAGTACTAATGCCCTATTGCTATCACTGCGATACTTTGCTATAGTAAAGTTACTAGATATTGTGGTGACATATTTATATATTCAAATATATTGATTGATATAATTGTTGATTAATTTGACCTGTTTTATATTTATACAGAGATTGATTTCATATATATGACACCGTCGTTACAATACTGGTTACCATGAGGACTATAGTTATGTGCCAGTGGGCATATCCACAATAAGGAGGCTTAAAATGGAACAGACAGAAATTAGAAAAGTCAGAGCATCGATTCACCAGCAGTGTGGCAACAGGGTAAAAATCCAGCAGGACCTCGGCCGCAACAAGGTTGACATCCAGGAGGGTGTTATTCAGCAGGCATACCCAAGTGTGTTTACGGTTCTGATAGATGATGAGTTTGAGCAGAATCCGCCACAGCTCTTATCTTTCACCTACACTGATGTGATTACAAAGGATATAAGGATGCAGCTTTGCTAGTATCATGAAGTAAAGATGTTACATCTTTATTATAATGATCATGAATTTAAATATTTGCATCTGCATAAAGTTACTCCATCTTGAATATGTATTTTATATACATATTTGAAGTGGGGTATTTTTTATGGAGTTAATTACACAAAAAATCAGACAATGCATAGAAAAGGTAAAGGATATGTCGCAGGTTGGCTTCGACAGGGATTATGTCATAAAGGACAACAAGCCTGATGTTTCCAAGGTGGTTTGTCAGAACGGGCAGGTAAAGGTTGACGAGATAAAAGCGTCCGGCGAGAATATCTGGCTAAGCGGAAGCATTGAGTTTGAAGTGCTGTATACGAGAGAGGAGGTCTTTGAAGGCGATGAGCCACAGGAGAATATCACCGGAAACAGGGTGGAGCATATAAAGGATGCAATACCGTTTCAGGAGAAGCTTGTGCTTCAGGGAGTCTGCGAGAAGGATACGGTGCGTGTGTATACCGGGCTTGATGAGCTAACGGTGGGAGTTATTAATTCACGAAAGCTTTCGGTCAGAGGCAGCATAAGCGTGGAGCTTTATGGAGAGAGGGAAGAAAATCTTGAGGTTGCACAAAGGATTGATGACAAGGATGTGGAGCAGCTTATGGGGCAGATGAAGGTGCTTAAGCTTGACAGTGTTGTAAGGGATATTGTCAGAATTAAAAATGTCGTCACTTTGCCAAAGACCAAGCCGAATATATGCAAGCTCATATCAAGTCTTGTTGATATGAGAAATCTGGAGTATACATACGAGCGTGACCATATTACACTGACAGGCGAGTGCCATGCGTGTATAGTGTATCTGAGTGAAGAACAGGAAATTTGTTGCTTTGAGGTGCAGGAGGGATTTTCAAATGAAATACGCTGCGAGGGTGATGATGCCGGAAATATTGCCTGGCTTCGCACACAGCCTGCCATGCATCAGGTTGAGGCGGAAAATGATTACGACGGAGAGCTCAGGCAGCTTTCGATTGAGGCAGCGCTTGCGGTGGATGGAAAGGTCTGGAGTGAGGAAACAGTAGAGGTGCTCAATGACATGTACAGCGTATCATGTCCGGTAAAACCTGTATTTGAAAATATGAAGGTATGCAGCCTTCTTATGAAAAATGACACAAAATGCCGTATTTTGGAGCAGTTGTACAGAGAAAACAGCAAAAAGAGAATTTTAAGAATATGCGGTACAAAGACGCAGGCCGCTATTGCACAGATAAAAAATGCAGACACAGGAATTATTGTGTCAGGTGTATTGCAGGTGAACTGTGTGAATATTGTGGAGGATGATGGCTGTCCGATAGAGATGCATACAGACTCTGTGCCGTTTGAACAGTTTGTTGAGATACCCGGCATGGATGCCAACACCTGCTGCGAGGTAAATCTGCAGGTAGACCAGGTGCAGGTCAATCTGCTCGACAACAGCGAATATGAAATTAAGGGTGTTGTCAGCATAAACGCTATTGCCCTGCAGCAGGATGAAGTGTCAGTCATAATATCGGTGGAGCAGGAAAAAACAGCGTCTGATACTGAAGAGGAAGCAGCTCTGGTTGGCTATATAGTGCAGAAGGATGATAAAATGTGGGACATTGCAAAAAGATACCGCACCACTGTTGAAAACATAATGGAAATAAATGCTCTGACATCAGATAGCATCAAACCTGATGATAGACTTATAATAGCGCGTATGTGAATCATAAATTAGGGGCAAGATACCTTTTGACTTTTTAATCATATCATTATATAAAATGTGGAAAATTCTGTAAATTTACAAAAAGATGTGGAAAAAAGATTCATTTTGTGCGATAATATATCCGAATGTATATTGAACGTAAATTGTGGAAGGAAAGGTCAATCTGACCGTCGTATTACAGGAGGAATAAAATGAATCAGAAATGGACACGTGCTATATGTACTGTGTTAACATCGGCACTCGTTTTTACAGGACCGGCAGTAGAGGGCACTACATTTAGCGGATACATAAACAGTGGACTTGAGAAGGTATATGCCAAGACACAGAAGCAGAAGGATGCAGAGAAGAAGAAGTCACAGGCTGAGAAGGATCTCAAGGATAAGAAGAATGAGATTAATGGTCTAAAGGATCAGCAGCAGACTACTGCTGATGATATAAAGAATAAATCTGCAAAGCTTGATGAGATTCTTGCAGCACAAAAGAAGCTTCAGACAGATATCACAAATAAACAGGCAGAGATAGAGCAGAATCAGAAGGATCTTGCAGCTGCTCAGGAAAAGCAGCAGGAGCAGTATGACGCCATGAAGAAGCGTATACAGTTCATGTATGAAAATAGCGCTGAGGACAATATCTGGACAGCAATTATTGAGTCAAATGGTATCACAGATATGCTCAATCGTATAGAGTACGTGTCAGATGTATATGATTCGGATCGTGCTCTTATGGATTCTTATCAGGCAGCAGTTGAGCAGGTGAAGGAGATTGGTACTAAGCTTGACAACGACATGAATGAGCTCACAGCCATGCAGGATGACTATGAGAAGCAGCAGGCAGATGTCGAGGCGGCTATAGTAGCTCTTGAAAACCAGAAGGAGCAGTATGCAAGCCAGATAGCTCAGGCACAGCAGCAGGCAGATAATTATCAGAATATCATTACGGCACAGGGCAAAATCATTCAGGAGCAGGAAGCAGCGGCAGCAGCTGCAGCCGCTGCCAGAGCGAACAGCTCATCAAGCAGTCCAAGCTATGATGGTGGTGGAGCCGGTAAGGGCGGAAGTATTGCCAGTGACTATGCAGCAGGCGGTGGAAAGAACCCGGGTGCTTCAACAGGAGTTTCAGGAAGCTCTGTAGTATCATACGCTATGCAGTTTGTGGGCAATCCATATGTATGGGGTGGAAACAGTCTTACAAACGGTGTAGACTGTTCAGGCTTTGTACATGAGGTATATGCACATTTTGGTATCAGCACACCGAGATATTCACAGGATTTTAAGTCTGTGGGACAGGCCGTATCCTTCGATAATATACAGCCGGGAGACGTAGTGGTATATCCGGGACATGTAGCTATATATGCAGGTGGTGGTGTTATAGTGGAGGCACAGTCCACAAAGGCAGGAATCACAGCAAACAGAAGCGTACAGTGTCATACAATACTTGCTATACGGCGTCTTGTATAGGATGGTTAGGAGCCGATAAGTATATTTATTATACTTACCGGCTCTTTTTTTTATCACAAAGAGCTGAATGGTTACCAATAAAGTAAGGGGCGTAAGACGCGGACATGCCTCCAGATGCAAGGGGCTCTCAATAAGCGACTAGCGGAGCTGTTTAGAGTCTGTAGAATTATGCACATGGAACACAGAAATGTCCTGCCATGGACGGCAGGGCAAGGTGTTATGCGCCATGGACGGCGCATAAAAGCCGGTTTCGTCGAGCATAGAAAACCATACAGGCATAATTCGTACAGCCTCTTGACAGCATAGCGTTAGCGCATTGAGAGCCCCTTGCATCTGGAGGCATGTCCGTGTCTTACGCCACGAACCAATGTTAGTAACCGGCAACAAACTCATTGTAATAAATAATAGCAATTTCCAACCATAAGGTGTATTATAGAGATAGACGGCACCAATTCGCACAAAACGAACTAGCAAGCCTGTAAATAAAGTAAGAAAAGCAGGAGGAACAAGCCATGCAGATGGAACAATTACAAAAAGACATGATTGCAGCAATGAAAGCAAGAGACAAGGTAAGAAAGGATGCTATATCCTCACTTGTATCGGCAGCCAAAAAGGCGGCAATAGATGAGGGCTGCAGAGACAATATACCGGAGGAGCTTGTCAACAAGGTCATCCTTAAGGAAATGAAATCCGTGAAGGAGCAGATTGACACATGCCCTGCCACAAGAACAGATCTGCTTGATGAGTACAATACCAGATATGCAATCTTTGAGGAGTACGCTCCTGCAATGATGTCGGCAGAAGAGGTAGAAAAGGAGCTCACAGAGCAGTTTTCGGATGTAATCGCAACAGGAAACAAAGGACAGATAATGAAGGCAGTCATGCCGCATTTCAAGGGCAAGGCTGACGGAAAGGTCATAAATCAGGTGGTTGCAAAGCTTTGCGCAAAATAAGAAAACACATCACAACAATTATACTTGCAGTGCTGGCTGTCATAGCCGGCGTGTAGGCATATATATGCAGTGCTTGACAATGCCGATATAACGGATTATGATTTCTCGGGAGGCAGATATAAGAAGCTGCTGGAGAAAAATAACTATAAAATAAAAGAAAAAGTGTGGAAAAGAGTCGATATGGGAAACGTTACTCTTGATCACTAGAAAGAAGATTTTATGTCAACAAAAATTGGAAGAAATGACCCTTGCTGGTGTGGCAGCGGAAAGAAATATAAGACCTGTCATGCGGCATTTGATATGAAGCTTGAAAAGCTTGCTGAGGCACATCATAAGATACCGAGCCATTCAATCATCAAGACACCTGACCAGATAGCGGGAATCAAGGAGAGCGCCAAGATAAATGTCGCAGTGCTCGACTACATAGGAGAGCATATCCACGAGGGTATGAACACAGCAGAGATTGATAAAATAGTCTATGATATGACAACCAGCATGGGCGGCATCCCTGCACCACTCAACTATGAGGGTTATCCTTACAGCGTATGTACATCGGTAAATGAGCAGGTTTGTCACGGATTTCCTTCAAAGGACGTCATCTTAAAGGATGGTGACATCATAAATGTAGACTGTTCTACAATTTTAAACGGATATTTTTCGGATTCATCAAGAATGTACTGTATCGGAAATGTAAGCCCGGAGAAGAAAAAGCTCGTTGAAGTCACAAAGGAGTGTGTGGAGCTCGGACTCAAAGAGGTAAAGCCATGGGGCTTCCTCGGAGATATGGGACAGGCAGTGCACGACCATGCATTTGCAAATGGTTACACAGTAGTGCGCGAAATCGGTGGACACGGAGTGGGACTTGAATTTCACGAGGATCCGTGGGTGGGCTACAACACCAAGCGCGGCACCGACATGGTCATGGCACCAGGCATGATATTTACCATCGAGCCAATGGTCAACATGGGCAAGGCCGATATCTACGTAGATGACAAGAACAACTGGGAAGTATACACTGACGACGGACTTCCATCAGCCCAGTGGGAAATCATGGTACTCGTCACAGAGGATGGCCATGAGGTGCTAAGCTGGTAAACCGGTAAGTATTATCAGAGTGCTATTATTAGCAGACATTAGTTCATAGGTGATAACATTATGAAGGGCGTGTGAAAAACGAAGTGTTTTTCACACGCCCTTTTATATAACAATAAGATAAGCAACTTGATGGTTAAGCCCTGTCCGGGCGCAGAAACGCCCTCTCGGAAGCGTTAGCTTCGGGAGAGCATTTCTGCATCCACGGACATGGCTTATAAACTCATAGTAGATTGCTTCGCATAAGTACCCTAAATTTACCGGAGAGTATGCAGTGTGTTCCGAAGAAAAATATAAACTGCCACGGCGTTCCATAAAATGTGGATACGACAATTCATAGCAAACTATCAATAAACTATCCGCAAATGCTGCCGTGGCTGATTTTATATTTTTCTGAGGAATATACTGCATGCTAGGCCGGTATCCACAGCATAGATATGCGAAGCCCTATAAAGCGCAGTACCATAAGCGATGCACTATGATGCGTCCCTACAGATTTGTATTCACCCCATTTATGGTCGCATTCTCATTATCCCTCATAGGAATGACGAGACACTTCTCCCCATTGATGACCTGTGCATGAATCTGTGAAGCCTTCTCCGGCTTTACATGAAGCACCACATCATAGGTCTTAATTTGGGCAGTGTAATTATCAATCTCTTCCTGCTTCTCAAGAAGCTGTGAAGTGCGCTCTTCAATCTGATTATTTTTCTCCTGGATAACAGAATCCTTCTCTTCAAGCTGTGCATTTTTTTCATTGAGCTCTAGAGTTAAATCGCCGACCTGGCTCTCAAGAGCAAGCTTTTCCACGCGGATTTCATTAGCTGCAAGAGCCTTTGAATCAATGACATTGGCTGCGATAGGCGGCTTGTCACCGAAGGCCTCATTGACGGATTTTTCAATGCGTGAAATCTTTTCCTCAGAGACATGGCAGTCACTCAGCACCTTGTTCATAGCCTCGCTGTCGAGAATGAACGGATCATCGTCATCATCGTGAGTCTCAGCGTAGTCATCGGCCATCTCTGACAGATTCTGCTGGATATCAAGCAGCTTGTCATCCGTGCTCTCGTCCTCAGCACCTAGCACGTTTCTGACGATTGAATGAAAAGCCATCTTCTGCTCAGTAGCTGTGCGCTCCACACCGCAGCCAAGGCCGTTTGTCATAAACTCAGAGTGAGGCTCCTTGGTATTTTTCGTATAGAAAAGAGTGGAGTGTATGTCAGTGCTCCTATCATTGAAAGCAGGGAATAAAAAACCTGTCTCAGGAGCGCCGACTACCCAGTCCCTTATGCGGGCTCCGATACGCTGCTCCTTTTCCAGATAGCCAAGACCCGGCTTTGAAAGTGTGACAGGGCAGATAGCGCAGAGCATGTATTTGTACACCTCCTCGGACTCATCCACGTTGATGTTGTCCTTTGTACGTGTCATGACATCGTAGCTGTCGAGATACAAAAGAATCAAGTAGTTCCCGGCCTCATCGTAGGTGTCGATGACCAGATCATAGTATGTATCGAGCAGAGTCTCATCATTAAGATCGCTGTCGCGAAGCGCCATGAGAATCTGCTGGCGGCCTCCGACCTCTTCCTCCTCAAGCGGAAACTGCAGATTGAGCAGGTTGTTTCCGAGAGTGCCGGAAAGCACCTTGTTTGAAATCTCCAGATATTTGTAGTATTCATCCTCCTCCAGAGTGAGAAATTTGCCACCGAATTTGCAGACCTTTTCATGGTTGCAGTCCACGTAGCAGCCGACCAGACGACTGAAGGTTGCCTGGTCTTTTTTTAATCTTCGTTTTAGTTCCAATACTTCTTTTTTGTTCATATTATCCTCGCATTATTTTCATACCATTCAAAAATTTTCGTAATCACATTATATGTATGGAATAAATATTTGTCAATTGAGCGGCGCCTTTTATGTCCCGCTGTCAATCAAGAAAAAAGATGACAGACCAACCACAAAATGCTATAATTTAGGAAATCAACGGATTATGATATAAAGGCTGACACAGAGACATCCACAGGTGTCTCTGTTCTTGGATTGAGGCATAAATGGAGCAGAAAATGACAAACAATCACATTACAATAGGCATTCTCGCACATGTAGATGCGGGAAAGACAACCCTGTCTGAGGCCATGCTTTACAGCACCGGGCAGATTCGCTCACTCGGGCGCGTGGACCATCAGGACGCATATTTGGACAACGATGCGCAGGAGCGTGAGCGTGGAATAACCATTTTTTCAAAGCAGGCAAGGCTTGATATTTCGCGTGGCACAAATGCGGCAGATACAGCACATACAGGACGCACAGCAGGTACAGCAGGTAGAGCAGATGCAGCGCGCACAACAAATGCGGCAGATACAGCCGGTGCATGGCATGTAGTGATGCTTGATACACCGGGGCATGTGGATTTCTCGGCAGAGATGGAGCGTACCCTTCAGGTGCTCGACTATGCAATACTTGTAATCAGCGCAACTGATGGAGTGCAGGGACACACGCGCACACTGTGGAGGCTTTTAAAGCACTATAACGTGCCGACATTTATTTTTGTAAACAAGATGGATATGCAGGGCACGGATGAGGAGAGGGTGCAGGCGGAGCTAAAGAGCGAGCTGAGTGATGGCTGCGTGGATTTTTCTTCACAGGATTTATTTGATGAGCTTGCCATGTGCAGCGAGCCTCTTTTAGATGAATTTATGGAATCGGGAGAGCTTGCGGATGCACATATTGCGCAGGCGGTGGCTCAAAGGGAGGTGTTCCCCTGTTTTTACGGCTCAGCGCTTAAGCTTGACAGAGTGGATACGCTGATTCAGGGACTTTCGCGGTTTATGTGTGAAAGAAATTACCCTGACGAATTTTCTGCCCGCGTATACAAGATAGGCAGGGATGACAGAGGCAGCAGGCTGACATTTTTAAAGGTTACCGGAGGCTGTCTTAGGGTCAGGGACAAAATAGAGTATAAGGCTCATGGCGGTGACGAGGCAAAAGGTATCCTGATTGAGAAAATCGATCAGATAAGAAAGTATTCCGGTGAAAAATATGAGATAGCTGATGTGGCAGAGGCGGGTGAGATAGTTGCTGTCACAGGTCTTAGCTCGACATTTCCGGGGCAGGGGCTCGGGTTTGAGCAGCAGTCCAATATGCCAATCCTTGAACCGGTACTAAACTATAGGATGATTCTGCCGGACGATGTAAATCCGGCGGCGTTTATGGAAAAGCTAAAGCAGCTTGAGGAGGAAGACCCACAGCTTTACATAGTGTGGGTGGAGGAGTTTAAGGAAATCCATGTGCAGCTCATGGGACAGGTGCAGATGGAGGTGCTTGTGCGTCTCATAAAGGACAGGTTTGGTGTTGTTGTCACGTTTGGACCGGGCAGCATTGTATACAAGGAAACGATAGCAAGGGCTGTCGAGGGAGTAGGACACTTTGAGCCGTTGCGCCACTATGCAGAGGTGCATCTGCTTTTGTCGCCGGCGGAGCGTGGCAGCGGAATCACGGTTACATCCACCTGCAGTGAGGATGTGCTCGACAAAAACTGGCAGCGCCTTATAGCCACACACGTTGAGGAAAAGGAGCACAGGGGTGTGCTCACAGGCTCAGCGCTTACTGATGTGAAGGTCACTATTCTTACAGGAAGAGCACATGTAAAGCACACGGAGGGAGGCGATTTCCGCCAGGCTACATACAGAGCAATCCGCCAGGGGCTTAAATCTACAGAGAGCGTGCTGCTTGAGCCGTACTACAGCTTTATCCTACAGGTGCCGATGGAGTATGTCGGCCGTGCAATGACAGATCTGGAGCAGAGATTTGCAAGAGCCGAGAGCCCGCAGTTTGCCACAACCGCTGCGAGGGAGATGGCAACAATTACAGGAAAGGCACCGGTTGCGACAATGCAGGATTATGTGAGTCTGGTGCATGCGTATACAAAGGGGCTCGGGCATCTGACACTGGAGCTGTGGGGGTATGATGAGTGTCACAATCCTGCGGAGGTGATTGCGCAGATGCACTATGACAGCGAGGAGGATTTCCGCAATCCGACAGGCTCGGTATTTTGTGCGCACGGCTCAGGCTACGTGGTGCCGTGGGATGAGGTTCCGGAGCATATGCACCTGCCGTATGTCTACCACGGAGATGAGTCTGAGGAGGCACTTGCAGCGAGTGCCCGTACGCAGAATGCATTTTCAGCGGAGGAGGCGCAGGCGCTTGCCGGAAACCGCCGCAGGACGAGCTTCGAGAAGGCTGTCTCAGGTATGTCATCGGTGGAGCTTGATGCGCAGCTTGCAGATGTTTATGCCAGGGAGTTTGGCATGGGCAAAAACGATATCGCAGAGGATCAGAGGCGCAAATGGTCAGGCAAAAAGAAAAATGAGTATGAAGGTCTAAGTGGTAAACCGCGCACTGTAAAGCATGATAAGCACGGCAATCCGATTTATCCAAAGAAATCCCCGGGGGAAGAGTACCTGATAGTTGACGGATATAATATAATATTTGCATGGGAGGATTTAAAGGAGCTTTCACGCATAAACATTGATTCGGCGAGAGATGCGCTGAAGGATGTTTTATCGGATTACCAGGGCTATAAGGGCTGTCATCTGCTGCTGGTGTTTGATGCGTACAAGGTGAAGGGCAATGCCGGAAAGAGAGAGACCTTCCACAACATAGAGGTTGTGTATACAAAGCAGGACGAGACAGCCGATGCATTTATCGAAAAGACTGTGTTTGGCATACGTGACAGGTACAAGGTAACAGTGGCAACCTCTGACGGACTGGAGCAGCAGACGGTCATGAGCCTTGGGGCACTGCGAATGTCAGCCCGCGAGCTTAAGGAGCATATTGAGATGACGAAGAGGAACGGGATGGAGGCATTCATATCACGATAAACGGTCATGAATGGTAACAATATGTGTATAAAGAGATGTTTATAAAGACATTTGTATGTCATAAGCAGAGATATTATAATAGTAAACATGCAAGAACATCAGATATAAGGAGACAAGGAAAATGGTAGTAAACGAAAGCATGTACCAGCTTGGAAGTGTGCGCTCAGCAATCAGGGAGCTTTTCGAGTATGGTAAAAAAAGAGCAGCAATTGTAGGAAAAGAAAATGTATATGATTTCTCAATAGGAAACCCGAGCATACCGGCTCCGCAGATAGTAAATGACACGATAAAGGAGCTTGTCACAGATTACGATTCTGTTGCGCTGCACGGCTACACCTCAGCACAGGGAGACGTGGAAACAAGAGCGGCAATAGCTGAGTTTTTGAACAACACACATGGCACACATTTTAATGCGGACAACCTTTACATGACAATGGGAGCAGCGGCATCGCTGTCAATCTGCTTTCGTGCGTTGACAAGCGACGCATATGATGAGTTTATTACCATAGCGCCATATTTCCCGGAGTACAAGGTATTTGTGAATGCAGCAGGAGCAAGGCTTGTAGAGGTGCCTGCAGACACAGAGCATTTTCAGATAGATTTTGAGGCTCTTGAGGAGAGAATCAATGCGCACACCAGAGGTGTCATAATCAATTCACCAAACAACCCATCCGGCACAGTCTATTCTGAGGAGACCATCAAAAAGCTCTCAGACCTCCTTGAGAAAAAGTCTAAGGAGATAGGAAGACCGATATTCATTATCGCAGATGAGCCGTACAGGGAGATAGTTTACGACGGAATCAAGGTGCCGTTTGTGACCAAATATTACGACAACACACTGGTATGCTACTCATACAGCAAGTCACTTTCACTGCCGGGAGAGAGAATAGGATACGTCCTCGTGCCTGATGAGGTGTACGATAAGGCAGAGCTGTATGCAGCAGTCTGTGGTGCTGGAAGAGCACTCGGTTACGTGTGTGCACCAAGCCTGTTCCAGAAGATGATAGTAAAATGCCAGGGGGCAACTGGTGATATCAATGCCTACAAAGAAAACAGAGACCTTCTGTACGAGGGACTCACAAGGATAGGCTATCACTGCTTCAAGCCGGACGGAGCCTTTTATATGTTTGTAAAGGCACTCGAGGATGACAGCAATGCATTCTGCGAGAAGGCAAAGGAGGAGGATGTGCTCATAGTAGCAGCAGACGGCTTCGGCTGTCCGGGCTGGGTGAGAATATCATACTGTGTGGATAGGGAAATGATAAAGCGCTCCATGCCTGCGTTTGAAAAGATATACAAAAAATATAATAAATAATAGTTGATTATAACGAATAAAAAATGCACAAATTCCGAAAATTATCTAAAACTGTACAGCTTTCGGCATTTTTAATGTATACTTTTTACAAAATCTGTGGAAAAGGGCTCCGTGTGACCGTTGTGTGACCAAAGAGGTGTATAATCTTATTCAAGAGGAAAACGTATAAATAAAATATGAGGATAAGAACGCGTGCTTTGAGATAAGGAGCCGGAATATAATAGATTATCACAGAGCATACATAGGGACGAAAATGGAATTAAAGCCAGAAACATTTAAAGGGATAATGTTCAAGGTAAAGAGATCGGAAAAAATTTTTAAAAAAATTTAAAAAAGTACTTGCATTATTCGTTTGACCATGATATTATAATACACGGTTCGTTGGTCAAGCGGTTAAGACGCCGCCCTCTCACGGCGGAAACACGGGTTCGATTCCCGTACGGACTGCTAAGTATTTAAAGCCGGTACATTCATGGAAGCATGATGTACCGGCTTTTTCGTTGTATATATTCATATGAGGCAGAGCTATTTATGAGCAGCAGCTACTGCATGCTTTTATTATAAAAGTATGGTATAACATGAAAATTTCTCAATAAGGAAATCTGCCCTTGCAATATACCCTACCGGGGTATATAATGCTCTTAAAGACAGATACCCATAAGGGGTATGGTTAGACATATACAACAAATGTGGAATGAAGAAAGAAGGGAGGCACACATGGCAGAAAAAGAAACCAAATGCTGTTGCTGCAACCGCAAAAAAGAGCGGTCAGAGAAGGAATATAAGGATCTCATCAACAGACTTAGCCGTATAGAGGGGCAGATCCGTGGAATCAAGCGTATGCTGGATGAGGATTGCTACTGCCCTGACATCATCACACAGGTGGCGGCCGCAAATGCTGCGCTCAACAGCTTCAATAAAGTCCTTTTGGCCAATCATATAAAGACGTGTGTGGCAGATGACATAAGAGCCGGCAAGGATGAGACAATAGATGAGCTTTTGAACACACTGCAGAAGCTTATGAAGTAGTATTATAAGAAGGCGGGTATAAAAATGAGTACAATAATCACAATATTAATAATAGCAATAATTGCCGCTCTGGTGATTGTGGGCTTAAAGGAGACAATAAAGCATTCAAAGGGCGAGGGCGCCTGCTGTGGCGGTGGAGCCATGAAGGAGGACGAGGAAGCCACAGTACAGCTTACAGGCGAGATAGTCACGAGAGCAGATGTGCACATAGACGGAATGCACTGCATGAACTGCAAGAACTCAGTCACACGCTCGCTTCAGAAGATGAGCGGAGTATCGGCAGATGTGGATTTAAAGCATGGCGTGGCACATGTTGAGGCAACCAGAGAGCTAAGCGATGAGGAAATCACATTTGCCATCGAAAGATTGGATTTCAAGGTGACAGGAATTGAGAGATTTTAGAAAAGGCTTCTGAATAGCTAGATTCGAATAGTAGAAAGAAGGAAATACAGACAGTATGAAGCAATATACAGTTACAGGAATGAGCTGTGCGGCATGCTCTGCCAGAGTGGAAAAGGCTGTCTCTAAGGTTGATGGTGTGACGAGCTGCTCTGTCAGCCTTTTGACCAACTCGATGGGAGTCGAGGGAAGCGCGACAGATGCGCAGATAGTGGAGGCAGTAGAGCAGGCGGGCTATGGAGCGAGTCCCAAAGGCACAGCAACAGAATCAGAAACTGACAAAGCGAATAACAGCTTAGAGCAGCTAAAGGCAGCGCAGGATGCGCTTGTAGACAGGGAGACACCGAAGCTGCGCAACAGGCTTATAGCATCGCTCATATTCTTAGTTGTTCTCATGTATTTTTCCATGGGACATATGATGTGGGGCTGGCCGTTGCCTGAGTTTTTCAATGGAAACCATGTGGCTATGGGGCTTTTGCAGCTTCTGCTTACAGTGGCGGTAATGGTCATAAACCAGAAGTTTTTTATCAGTGGCTTTAAGGGCTTGATTCACGGCGCTCCCAACATGGATACGCTTGTTGCGCTTGGCTCTGCGGCATCGTTTGGATACAGCGTGTATGCACTTTTTGCCATGACAGCTGCGCAGGTGAATGGCGATATGGATGCGGTCATGTCATATATGCATGAGTTTTATTTTGAATCCGCAGCCATGATTTTGGCACTGATTACTGTCGGAAAAATGCTTGAAGCGCACTCAAAGGGCAAAACAACAGACGCTTTAAAGAGCCTGATGCAGCTTGCCCCAAAGACAGCAACCGTTGTAAGGGATGGCGTGGAGCAGGAAATTTCCGTGGATGCAGTGAAAAAGGGCGATATTTTCGTGGTCAGACCCGGGGAAAATATCCCTGTGGACGGTGAAATAATAGATGGAACAACCGCTGTCAACGAATCGGCACTCACAGGAGAGAGCATCCCTGTGGATAAGCAGCCGAAAGATGCAGTAAGCGCTGCCACAGTGAACCAGTCAGGCTTTATAAAATGCCGCGCAACGAGAGTGGGCGAAGACACCACACTCTCACAGATTATACAGATGGTTTCTGATGCCGCAGCGACAAAGGCACCTATTGCAAAAATCGCTGACAGGGTATCAGGAGTATTTGTGCCGGCGGTTATTACAATTGCAATCATTACAATAATAGCATGGCTTATAGCCGGTGAGACCGTGGGCTTTGCGCTTGCCAGAGGCATTTCGGTGCTCGTGATAAGCTGTCCGTGTGCACTTGGACTGGCAACTCCTGTTGCGATAATGGTAGGAAATGGCAAGGGCGCAAAGAGCGGTATACTCTTCAAGACAGCGGCAAGCCTTGAGGCAACAGGCCGCACACAGATTGTGGCTCTTGATAAGACAGGCACCATAACAAGCGGTGAGCCGAAGGTGACGGATATCGTGCCGGATGAGAAATTTTTTGAGGAAACCGGCAATCATGTCGGAGCGCTTCTTGCAATAGCCGCATCAGTCGAGGCCAAGAGCGAGCATCCGCTTGCAAAAGCCATTATGGAGCGCGCTAAAACGGATGAAATCGCTGTTGCAGAGGTGACGGATTTTAGCGCTGTTGTAGGAAATGGTCTGACTGCAATACTTGCAGGCAAAATGATAAAAGCAGGAAATCTTGCTTTTGTAAGCAAATTTGTAAAAGTGTCAGATGATATGCGCGCGAAATCTGTCGAATTTTCAAAGGAAGGAAAAACTCCTCTGTTCTTTGCTGCAGATGACAGGCTTTGCGGTATCATAGCTGTTGCAGATACAATAAAGGAGGACAGTCCGGAAGCTGTCAGACAGCTTAAAAATATGGGTATCAGAGTTGTTATGCTCACCGGTGACAACGAGCAGACTGCCAATGCCATTGGAAAGCAGGCGGGAGTGGATGAAGTCATCGCGGGTGTGCTTCCGGATGGTAAGGAGGCTGTCATAAGGAAGCTAAAAAAACAGGGCAGGGTAGCCATGGTTGGTGACGGAATCAATGATGCACCGGCGCTCACACGTGCGGATATGGGAATTGCAATCGGCGCGGGAAGTGATGTGGCAATAGATGCAGCGGATGTTGTCCTGATGAAGAGCCGCCTGATAGATGTACCGGCAGCAGTGAGGTTAAGCCGTGCTACATTGACAAATATACACGAAAATCTGTTCTGGGCATTTTTCTATAATGTAATAGGTATTCCACTTGCGGCCGGTTTGTGGTATCCTTTATTAGGATGGAAGCTAAATCCGATGTTTGGAGCGGCGGCGATGAGCCTGTCGAGCTTCTGCGTTGTTACCAATGCCCTGCGGCTGAATCTGTGCAGGGTGTATGATTCTAAGCATGACAGAAAAGCAACACCAGATAGAAAAAACAAAACAGATAAACTAAATGAAAGTGAGGAAAAATCAATGACAAAGACAATGAATATCGAAGGAATGATGTGCTGCCACTGTGAGGCAAGAGTAAAGAAGGCACTCGAGGCGCTTGATGCAGTAAGTGAGGCAGCGGTAAGCCATGAGAGCGGAACTGCAGTAGTGACATTAAGCTCTGACATTTCTGATGAGAAATTAAAGGAGACTGTAGAGGCTGAGGACTACAAGGTTACATCCATTCAGTAATCAGTCAGACAGTATAACAATATGAAGAAATATATAGCATTGGTATTGGCTGCAGTGCTGGTGCTTGGGATTTTTACAGGATGTGGTAACAAGGGCAACAAAGAGACAGAATCACAGACAGATGAGAAAGCCACTGAGTCGGTGAATTCTGCAGAAAATAATACTGAGGACAGTATGCAAAGCAGTACAGAAAATCAGAATGTGGCTGACACAGAGCAGCTCACCACAGAAAACGGACAGGAGAGCTCAGTTCTTGCCTGTCCGTCAGTAAACGGTAAGCTGCATGTGGAGGGCAGCAAGCTCGTTGATCAAAATAACAACGAGGTGCAGCTTCGCGGAGTCAGCACACACGGTCTTGCGTGGTATCCACAGTATGTGACCAATGATTGCTTTGCCACACTGAAAAGCTGGGGAGTAAATGTGGTAAGGCTTGCCATGTACACCTACGAAAGCGGTGGCTACTGCACAGATGGTGACAGGCAGCAGCTTGAGACACTTGTGCAAAACGGAGTGCAGTACGCGTTCAACAACGACATGTATGTCATCATCGACTGGCATGTGCTAAACGAGGGCAATCCAAACCGCTACAGTGATGTGGCAAAGACTTTTTTTGCCAAGATGGCACAGCAGTATGCCTCATACAACAACGTGATTTACGAGATTTGCAATGAGCCGTGCAACGGTGCGACCTGGGGAGATGTGAAGTTTTATGCCAGCGAGGTCATTCCGTCAATCAGAAGCTACGACAAGGATGCAGTCATACTGATAGGCACACCTAACTGGAGCCGGGATGTGGATGAGGCAGTCAAGGACCCTGTCACAGGATATGATAATATCATGTATACACTGCATTTCTATGCCGCAACCCACAAGGAGGACTTGCAAAACAAGCTAAAATCGGCGGCAGACGCCGGACTGCCGATATTTGTATCAGAGTTTGGCATCTGCAGCGCCGACGGAAACGGTCAGGTGGACATAGATTCCGCAAACAGCTGGATCAGCCTGCTCGACAGCTACGGTATCAGCTATGTGTGCTGGAATCTGTCCAATAAGGACGAAAAATCAGCGCTTCTAACAGCTGCCTGCGATAAGACAAGCGGCTTTACCTATGAGGATCTAAGCGATGAGGGCAAGTGGCTGTACGGTGTGCTCACAAGTCATGTGACACAGGTCTTGAATTAACGAAAAGCCTAAGATGTACGGAAAACGGCGCACTTGCTAATGCCGGGATAGAAGCATCCATGCACTCAGCCGGCATGCACATGAGGCAGATGCAGATATTTCTCTCTGGTGGCAAGTCCGCCGCGGATATGGCGCTCGGACTTGTTGATATCGAGAATGTGACGCGCTTTTGCGGCAAGCTCCGGGTCTATGCGAAGCAGCCTGTCAGCATCCGTGATATCCTTGTGCACAGTGGATTTGCTGATGCCAAACTGCTTTGCGGCCTGGCGAACCGTGGCATTGTTTTCAACTATGTAGTTGGCGATTTCCACCGCCCTTGTCTCAATATATGATTTCAAAAAATACTCCTGCATATTCTGTTGTTACAGTTTATGCGGGAGTATTTTTAATATTACACACAGGTTGTAATTCTATTTACGTTTTTCGTAATAAAAAAAATAAGAAAACGGTTTTTTAATAGTAATAATAATATCAATTTTCCGTATTGCATTGGTGCAAAAGTTGCGCTGCCTGATCATATTAAGCTCATTAAATATATTAAGTGTATTAAGTATGTTAAGCGTATGCAGCAGTTATGAGCTTAATACATTTATCGTATCCAAGCACAGAGCTGTTTAGCACCAGGTCATAATTTTTTCTGTTGCCCCACTCCTTGTCGGTAAAGTAGCGGTAATTTACAGAGCGCTTCTTATCGACATCCTTTAGCAGCTTTTTGACCTCGTCATCGCTTTTTTGGTAAAGCTTTTTTATTCTTGCAGCCTTCTCAGGAGTGTTTGCCTCTATAAAAACATTCAGCACATCATCCCTGTCAGAAAGAATGTAGTCTGCGCAACGTCCCACAATAACGCATGGCTCTTTTTGCGCAATATCCTTGATGAGCTTCTGCTGGATATTGAAAATCTGGTCGGAAAGAGAAACTCCTGTGATGTCGCGCCCCACAAATGCATATGAAAAAATACTTCCGGCAGGTGCATATTCGCCCTGGTTTGCGACAATCTGCTCAGAGATACCGAGCTCCTTTGCCACATGCTCAATTATTTTTTTATCGTAAAACTCAATGCCGCATTTTTGAGCAATCTGCTCGCCGATAAAGCGACCGCCACTGCCAAACTCTCGGCTTATAGTGATTATTTTAAAACTCATGATGAAACCTCCCAGCCTATAAAAGTGTTTATAATTCATTATAACGTAATTGCGCATAAAATCAAAACAGAAATTTAACAAAATCGCTTGCAGATAAGCACTCCGTAATCTATAATGACATAAGAATACATGTTGCTTTTACATAATCAATGAGATGGCAGCAGATAACATATGTTATGTTTTTGTTATTGTTTACACCACAGTGTGGCAAACAGCAATTATGTGACGTTTCAAAGATTGTAAAACAGCAGCATAGCGAATAAACAATTAGGAGGAAAACATGGATCAGGAAAAGGTCATAGTCATAGACTTTGGTGGTCAGTACAATCAGCTTGTTGCGCGCCGTGTCCGCGAGTGCAACGTGTACTGTGAGATTTACTCATACAAAATAGACATTGAGAAAATCAAAGAAATGAATCCAAAGGGCATCATCCTTACAGGAGGTCCAAACAGCTGTTATGAAGAGAATTCTCCATCATACCGGAAAGAGCTGTTTGAGCTGGGAATACCGGTGCTTGGCATCTGCTACGGTGCACAGCTTATGATGCATAAATTAGGCGGAAAGGTAATCACACCTGAGGTTGGAGAGTATGGAAAGACAGAAATCACATATTCTGCAAACGGCGTGATGTTCAAGGATCTGCCATCAGAATCAGTATGCTGGATGAGTCATTTCGACAGAATTGCAGAGGCTGCACCGGGCTTTGAGGTAGTTGCGCACACTGTAGACTGTCCAATAGCCGCAACACAGAATGTTGAGAAGAAATTATATGCAGTACAGTTCCATCCGGAGGTACTTCACACCAAGAACGGAACACAGATGATTTACAATTTCGTCCGTGGCGTATGTGGATGTGCAGGCACATGGAAGATGGATTCATTCGTCAAAAACACAATCGACGAAATCAGAGAGCAGGTCGGTGACGGCAAAGTGCTCCTTGCACTTTCGGGTGGAGTAGACTCATCAGTGCTCGCAGCACTCCTTGCCAAGGCAATCGGCAAGCAGCTCACCTGCGTATTCGTAGACCACGGACTTCTCCGCAAGAACGAGGGCGATGAGGTAGAGGGCGTATTCGGCAAAGGAGGTTCATTCGACATCAACTTTGTCCGCGTCAATGCACAGGAGCGCTACTACAGCAAGCTTGCAGGCGTCACAGAGCCAGAGCGCAAGCGTAAAATCATCGGTGAGGAATTCATCCGAGTATTCGAGGAAGAAGCTAAGAAAATCGGAAAGGTTGACTTCCTTGCGCAGGGAACCATCTATCCGGACGTAGTGGAGAGTGGACTCGGCGGAGAATCTGCAGTCATCAAATCACACCACAACGTAGGAGGTCTCCCAGAGCATGTCGATTTCAAGGACATCGTGGAGCCACTCAGAAACCTCTTCAAGGACGAGGTCCGCAAGGTCGGACTGGAGCTTGGATTACCTGACTATCTCGTATTCCGTCAGCCATTCCCAGGCCCAGGCCTTGGAATTCGTATCATCGGCGAAGTCACAGCCGAAAAGGTACGCATTGTCCAGGATGCAGACTGGATTTACAGAAGCGAAGTGGAAAAGGCAGCAAAAGAGTACAAAGAGGCCCACGGCGAGGAACCATCATGGATGCCAAACCAGTACTTTGCAGCCCTTACCAACATGCGTTCAGTAGGTGTCATGGGTGATGAGAGAACATATGATTATGCCGTTGCAGTCCGTGCAGTCCGCACCGTGGACTTCATGACAGCCGAAGCAGCCGAGATACCGTTTGAGGTACTTCAGACAGTGATGAGCAGAATTATAAATGAGGTAAAGGGAGTCAATAGAGTATTCTATGATTTGACCAGTAAGCCACCGGGAACTATTGAGTTTGAATAAGGTGGAGTGCCAAAAGAACCCAGTATTTATGCGGTTTCCAAACAAAAATGTTTAGGTATTGGCAACGATTTGGCAACAGTTTTTCCTTATTCAATGAATAAGATTACTTTATGAGCATAAGAAAACCTTACTGATTTTCAGATATGACAACTGAAAATTGGTAAGGTTTTTTCATGCTTATTTTGTGGAAATTAATCTAAGTCAAGTTCCGTATCTAATTTTTCATCAATTATTACATGATCCCGTTCCTGACGGGTTGTGTCATGTTCCCAAGGAGCGTTGTTATCATCAGATGAAGATGCTTGTGGTAATGGTTTTGATGGAACTGTGTTAGGAATATTAATTTTCATGTCTGTTCTCCTTTTTTAGTATTCTTGAGTTCTTTCTCTAACATATCAAAAAGTTCTTGTGAAGGAACCTTAGCCCAGATTTGGTGTGTATCCAGTTCAGGATATTTGTAACGCCAGTCATCATATTCTTCTTTGGTGCTTTCGCCAGTCTCCAGCTTCTTAGCTTCGGTGAGCCATGCACGGAGCATTTTATCCATTGAGGAATAGGTAGAATAGTCGGATTTATCCAGACGTAAGACTACTTCTCCATCCATTTCGTCAATTTTCAGTCCATACATATCTTCCAATGCGAAAAAGGTGTGCATAAGACCGATGTAGGTATCTATATCCGGTACGGTAAGTGCATGAGTGCTAACATCAAAGATACCAGCCATTTCTTTTACAAGGTCATGCTTGGGTACTCTTGCTTCTGATTCGTATTGCGCCATACGGACATCAGAAGTTTTGCCAAGAAAGCCGAGGACTTCTCCAAGCTGCTTTTGTGTCATGCCTTTTCTGTTACGGAAAAATCGAATTCGTTGTCCGATTGCCATAGTTATGCCTCCTTGTTTTCCGAAGGAAAATGCGACTGCCATTGCAGGAACAGAGGCATTGCCTCCTGTCATGTTGTTGCCATTTATCTGTTAGGTAAAACAGAAATGTTTAAGTATAGTATAACATGTGTCAATGAGGATAGCAAGAAGAACTTAAATAAAAATGTTTAAGATTTTTCTGAAAACCACTTGACTTAACGGAAAATGTTTAGTATCATACAAACAGAAACTTAAACAAATTAAGTTAAGTTAAAACTGAATGACCGTACGAGCAGATATCATCCGGAAAAATATGCGATGACCGAAAGCGAGCGTACGAAGGGATGGAAACACGACAAAGTACCACGCAAGGCAACCTGTTAGGAACCAGTGAGGGAGAACGGCGAACAACAAATAATGACGAAAGGAGGAGGTTGTATGGAGAACAAATCATTTATGACGGTGGAAGAAGTTGCAAATGAACTGGGCGTATCAAAGTCTTATGCCTATAAGGTTGTAAGAGAGCTGAATACAGAATTGCAGAAACTTGGTTATCTGACTGTATCTGGCAGGGTAAACACCAATTTCTTCCGAAAGAAGCTTTGTTATAGCGAATAGACTAATAATTTCAGATATACAGCGGAAAGGAGATGATGTTATGGCTGTATATAAAGACGGTGACAAATGGCGTGTCATTTACCGCTATACCAATTATAAGGGCGAGCGGAAACAGACACAGAAACGTGGTTTTGCAACCAAACGAGAAGCACAAGCATGGGAGAGGGAGGTGATGTTAAAAAGTGAGTCCAAGCTGGATATGACTTTTGCCAGCTTCTTTGAGATTTATGAAGCCGACAAGAAAAAACGGGTAAAGGAAAACACATGGGAGTCCAAAAGCCATATTATCCGTACCAAGATACTTCCTTATTTCGGGGAGCGTAAGATTGCGGAGATTGAGCCGAAGGATGTGATTGCTTGGCAGAATGAGCTTCTTGCCTATAAGGGAGAGAATGGGGAAGTGTATTCCCCTACTTACCTTAAAACCATTCACAGCCAGCTCAGTGCAATTTTCAATCATGCAGTAAGATATTATCATTTACCTTCCAATCCGGCGCAGAGAGCTGGAACTATGGGAAGCGAGGAGCACAAGGAAATGCTGTTCTGGACGAAAGAGGAATATCTGAAATTTGCGGATGTGATGATGGATAAGCCTGTTTCCTATTATGCGTTTGAAATGCTCTACTGGACGGGAATCCGGTGTGGGGAGTTGCTTGCCCTTACACCAAAGGACTTTAATTTTGAGCGTCAGGAGCTGACCATCAATAAGTCCTATCAGCGGTTAAACGGTAGGGATGTGATTACCACACCAAAAACCAAGAAAAGTAACCGGACAATCAAAATGCCGAAGTTTTTGTGTGAGGAAATGCAGGAGTATATCGGTATGTTGTATGAGATTGGTGAGGATGAAAGGCTGTTCCAGATTACCAAGTCATATCTGCACCATGAGATGGACAGAGGGGCAAAGGCTGCAGGAGTAAAGCGTATCCGTATTCATGATTTAAGGCATAGCGCAATTTCATTACTAATTGAGATGGGATTTTCTGCTCTGGCAATTGCGGAAAGGGTAGGACATGAGAGTATTGATATTACTTATCGGTATGCACATTTATTTCCGACGAAGCAGACGGAAATGGCAGATAAACTGGATGTGGAGAGAATGGAAGGAGACGAAGCATGGACAAGAACTTAGATTACAAGGGCAGATGGAGAAACAAGACAGTAGCGTTTCGGGTATCAGAGGAAGAAGCAAAGCTGATTGACGATCTAGTGGCGTTATCCGGTCTTACCAAGCAGGACTATATTATCAGACGGTTGCAGTGCCGGGATGTGGTGGTACAGGGCAATCCGAGAGTGTATAAGGCACTGCGCAATCAGATGGCAGATATTTATGAGGAATTGAAGCGTCTGGAGCGTTGCAGTGAAGCAAATGATGAATTGCTTTACACAATCCAACTGATAGCGGAAACCATGAATGGATTGAGAGGAGAGAGTGAATGAGTGTAAAAGAAAAAGCGACTGCTCCGGTTTCATCTGTTGGCGCAGATGGGAAGCAGCCACTATGTAAAGCTAACAAGGAAAGTATAGCAGATTTGCCTGATAAGGGCAATCTGCAAGCCACAAATAATCGTGGCTGTGGTACAGAAGTTTGGACAGAGAAAAGAGATAGGATTGATGGATTAGAGACAGTATCCATGACAGAACTTTATGATACTGTTTATCCACCCAAGATACCGATTGTGGATGGACTGATCTATGCAGGTACTTATCTATTTGTGGGTGCACCAAAGGTAGGTAAATCCTTCTTTATGGCACAGCTTGGCTACCATGTAAGCATGGGGCTTGATTTGTGGGATTATCCGGTGCGGAAGGGCACTGTTTTGTATCTGGCATTAGAGGATGATTATGCAAGATTGCAGAAGCGTTTATCAAGGATGTTTGGTATGGAAAGCAGTGAAAATTTCTACTTTGCCACACAGTCCAAAACTCTAAATGAGGGATTGGAAGAACAGCTTAACCAGTTCGTAAAAGAGCATACGGACGCAAGGCTGATTATCATTGATACCTTGCAGAAGGTAAGGGAAGTTGGTGGAGATAAATTCAGCTATGCCAGTGATTATGAGATTGTAACCAAACTGAAAGCCTTTAGTGATGAGCATGGTATCTGCCTGCTGGTGGTGCATCACACAAGAAAGATGGAGTCCTCTGACAGCTTTGATATGATTTCCGGCACAAACGGACTGCTGGGAGCGGCAGACGGAGCATTTGTGATGCAGAAGGAAAAGAGGACGGATAATAAGGCGGTTTTAGAGGTGGCAGGGCGTGACCAGCAAGACCAGCGACTGCTTCTTGATTTTGACAGAGAACAGTGTGTGTGGAAGCTGACAAAAGCAGAAACGGAGCTTTGGAAAGAACCTGCTGATCCGGTGCTGGAAGCGATTGCAAAGGTGGTATCAGAGGAACAGCCACAGTGGAGTGGAACTGCTTCGGAATTGTTACAGCTTTTGCCGGAGATGGATATGCAGCCAAACATCCTTACAAGAAAATTAAACATCAGTATGGAGCGTTTATTTGTGGATTATGGTATCGGTACGAGAGTAAGCGAGGACACAGTTCACGAATGATTAAACTGACATTAGAACAGAGAGCGTGACGATTAGCGACGGTTGCGACGGTATTTTATATAACGGTGTTGGTATAGAAATAATCGTCGCAATCGTACGCAACCGTCACGGAGGATGATAGAAAGGATGGGGTGATAGATTGAAAAACATACAGATTTCCGAGGAACTGTTCTTCGCACTTTTAAAGTATCACTTGGTGGAAATAGATGATGTTTTGCCGGAGATTAAGAAGGGACTGGAGGACAAACTGGAAGCTATGGTAAGACGGGATTTATATACAAAGTATAAGACTGCACCAACCGAAGAAGAACGGGAAAAGGCACGGCAGGAGTATCTGGATAAGGTGGGAATGCATCGGGATTTTCGATGGTAAATTTTCCTTTCGGTGTATATGACGGGAGCGTGTCACGCTCCTGTAAATACGGTTAAGGAGAATGCAGTGTGAGGGAACAAATGGTAGGAGCCGGACTTCTCTCACAAGCCCTCGGCGTTTGAGAGCGAAATACACCCATCGCACAAATCTTCGATTTGTACTTTGTGTATTTCGCCCTTGCAGGGGGCAAAGGTCAGCATAGCTGCCCTTACAAATGCTGTCGCATTTGGTCCATGCCGGATACGGCAATGAGTTCGTAAACGGACACCTATGTGTCCACTCACAGTGGCATAATCGCCATCAGTTTTCAAAGAAAGGGGGCAATGCCTATTGTAAGAAATTCATTTATACAGATGTCAAAACTGACAAATTTAAAAGGAAGAATTAACTATATCTCTAGTCACGCAAGGCAGGAAAATTTGTACGCAGTTTATGAAACAACTGACCGTAAATTTTGGACGGAACTTGCCAAGTGCAATCAGGAGGAGTTTAAGAAAAGCGGAACGGAAGGCAAGTGCATTGAAGCAAGAGAACTGATCATTGCACTGCCGGAAAGTTTTGTGGATTATGAGCCGGACAAGCTGCTGAAATTGTTCACGGAACACTTTAAACAGAATTACGATGTGGAGTGTATCGCTGCCCTGCACCATAACAAACGCAAGACAAATTATCATGTCCATCTTATCTTTTCGGAGCGAAAGCTGCTTGATGATCCAGTGGAGAAGATTGCAACAAGGAACATGTTTTATGATGAAACCGGGAAGCATGTACGCACTAAAAAAGAGATACTGGATGAAGCCGGACAGCTTCGAAGCGGTTGCAAAATTATTCCAAAGGGAGAGGTGTATGAGCGTAACATTTTTACCATCAAGGACAGCCGATTTAAGAGTGACAGTTTCCTTGATGAAGTAAAGCGTTCCTATACAGATCTAATCAATATTTATGTGCGGGATGATAAGGAGAAGCTGAAAGTATTTGATAAGAATGGTGTGTATCTGCCCATGAAAAAGGTTGGAAAAAACAATCCAAAAGCAGAGCAGATAGAAACGGATAATCGGGTTCGTACCATGTGGAATCAGACGGTGGACAGGGCGTTGGTCAGCGGTGTGCCGGAGGGACAGATTTTGGAGGTGAAGCAGAGTGAAATCGGACAGAAAGCAAAGGCTTCTATTCAGAAGTCGGGGAGAAATCCGGCACTGTTCAAAAGCCTGATTATGACAGCGATATATGCTTTGGAACTTCTGATTAGTAAAGTATTTAAAATGGCTTTGGAAAAGGCTGATAAGGTGACGGAAGGGTTTGCAAAGTCAGAGCCGGAGCAGACGAAAGTTCGGGCAGTCAATGAGCCTGTGATGGCGAAAAGTGAACCGATACCGGGAATGCCGAAGAAGTCCAAACTTGCTTCCAAGTATCTAAGGCTTGCGGATATTTATAATAAGCTGGAGAAGCAGAATGAAGCCATTTATCAAAGGGAGCAACAGCTTGCAAGTGTGGAGAAGGAGATTGCCGGAACAAAGGGTATCTTCAAGGGAAAACAGCGCAAGGAGCTTCAGGAACAGGCGGAGCAGTTACAATCGCAGATAGCCAGTATGAAGCAGTATTTATCAAATATTGTGCAAGGTTATGGCTATAAGAATGTAAAGGAGTTCTTGGCTGAATATAGAGCTTCTAAAGCAGAGTACAATGATTATCAGTCGGCAGTTGCAAGGTGGAAACAGCAGACCGGAAACAAGGCAGAGTCGGATAGCTTAAAGGCGAAGTTGCAGCGGAAGCAACAGGAAGTGAAGGAACGAGAGAACAACAGACAGAGCCACTATTATAGAAAAGACAGAGGTGGCAGATAGGAGCAGATTATGGAGAAGCATATCATTGGAGAAAAAGGAATAGAGTAAAATGTTTTTAAAAAATATGATTTGAACAATTTGATTATAAATAAGACAATGATGAAATTATACTTGACAATATGGTCTAACGATATTAGACTTATATCAATAAGGGGTCTAATACTGTTAGACCAAAGGAGGTTGCTATGGTAGAATTGAAGCTTGGAAATGTTGAATCACAGTTTGCCGATATTATATGGAACCATGAACCCATTCCATCCGGCGAACTTGTTAAGATATGTGAAAAAGAGTTGGAGTGGAAAAAATCAACTACGTATACAATGCTTAAGCGTCTATGTGAACGTGGAATCTTTAAGAATGAAAATGGAATCGTATCATCACTTATGACAAAAGCTGAGTTTGGTGCCGCTCAAAGTGAGAAATTTGTGGAAGACACATTTGAGGGTTCCTTGCCAGCCTTTTTAGCAGCGTTTACTACACGTAAAAAACTAAGCAAAGCTGAAATAGATGAAATCAGGCAGATGATAGATTCCTTTGAGGAGGAGTAGGTATGGAAGGTATATTTATAAAATTGCTTAATTTAAGTATTCAGGCATCAATTCTTATAACTGTAGTTTTGTTGCTTCGCTTTATACTTAATAAATCTCCAAAGTCGATCAAATGCCTCTTATGGGCGTTGGTAGCAATAAGGCTTGTATGTCCGTTTTCTATTGAAAGCAAATTTAGTCTGGCTCCGGATGCAGAAGTTGTGAGCATGGATAACTATGTAGGAATGCCAAATGTTCTATCGAAAACGACGGGTTCTGATCGTTATGTAAAGGGATATGCGGAAAGCTATGATCATGAAGTGGTAACAGTAGAAAAGAAAAACACGGATCCTCTCCATATTTTTTCAATCATTTGGTTGGGTGGCGTTGTTATCCTGGCGGTATACGCTTTGGGAAGCTGCTTGAAGATATGGAGAAGAGTGAAACTGTCTATACGTACAACGGAAAACATATATATCTGTGACCGGATAGATTCTCCTTTTATTTTTGGAATAATCAAGCCACGTATATATTTACCTTCCCGAATGAATGAAGAACAAAAGGAAAGTGTAATAGCCCATGAGCGAGCACATTTAAAACGCTTGGATCATTTTTGGAAGCCGTTTGGTTTTGGCTTACTTTCAGTGTACTGGTTTAATCCGCTATGCTGGTTGGCATATATTCTTTTTTGCAGAGATATAGAACTGGCATGTGATGAGAAAGTGATTAAAGATATGGATGCAAAGCAGAAGAAGATTTATTCCAAAGTTCTTCTTTCGTTTAGTGAATCAGAAAAACATGTATTGGCGTGTCCGCTTGCTTTTGGTGAAGTAGGAGTAAAAGAAAGAATAAAATCTATTTTGAATTATAAAAAACCTACATTTTGGATTATTGCAGTAGCGGTCATTTCAATTTTGGTGACTTCTGTATTATTTTTAACAAACCCTCAAAATAATACATATGAAATAACATTTCATATTCCGGCAGAGTGTGAAGGGGCACTTGTTTTTGCAGATGAGGAGATATCGCCGAAAGGGAAAACTGTTTCCTTTTTAGTAGGACAGGATGTCGGAGATACCGCAATCCAACTGAAGGGTGTTGAGGTAAAGGAAGAAAATGCCTATGATGAGCCTGTGTATGCGACGCCGGGAATGCCTGCCAAAATGGAGGTTGAGAAAGGAGCATGGTTTCAAGTAGGTATTTATGCAAGTAATGATACAGCAGAAGAAAAAACAGTTCATGTGACTGTAAAAGATGTGGAGGTTCGAATTGCAGCAGATAAGGACACTACTGCGGAAATTGCGCCTTTGCAGGATATAATAGAGGTAAGTGTACCGACCATCGATTTGTCAGCTACTACCGGAGCAGATGGAAGTACTATGTATTATGCAGATGAAAGTATGTTCATCTTTGGCGGTTACTATGGTTTGTTTGTATATGATGTAACAAAAAGCCAAATCATTCGAAGTGTTGATTTGGCTCCTATAGGGTGCAATGATACGCAAGGTGATAATGCATGTGAAATAGTTGCCACAGAAGATGGCTCAAAGGTTTTATTAAGTCCGGTATCTAGTAATATGATGTATGTTTATTCTGTGGCGGATAATCAGATGTGGAGGGAACCGTACAATTTGGATGGTTATGACTTATATAGGGATAAGTATTCAGATCAAGTTGTTTTTGACGGAAAGCGTGCTCCATATGAAAAAGATGGTGATATCAAGTTTTATTGTCTGGTAAACGATACAACAATTGGGGAACTGGGATATGCGATGGATATTCAGTCGTCATACCATACAATATTTGAAGAAACAAATTCGATTTACCATAATGTCTTATCAGAAGTTGTTAGCAGAGTCGGTTTGGAAAATGCATATTCCTGGAATAATACTGTGGAATTTAAGGAGGATGCGGATGTATTAATAAAAATGGCAAACGATGATACTGATGAATATGAAGTCTATGGCATTATGAGCGCAGAATATGGCGCTTTTGGTTTACTCCTGAATGATAAAAAAGAAGGAGAGGATTATTGGAACTTTGCATATGTTCCCTGGTTTTATTCAGGTGCACCGGATGGACAGCCTGTTTTAGAACCGACATCGGATGGAAAGTTTTTATTTACCTATGTTTATGCATATGATGATGCACCTCTATGGCGGGAGTGCATCCTTGATTGTGGCTACGATACAGGGTATATGGAATTGAAGACTATCATGGAATTCACACAATCAAATGAAACACCATCAAGGGCATATGTTGAAACATTGCAGGAGAGAATTTCGGCAGATATGGTTGCTGGGAAATTACCATTTGTAGTTACCTCCGCCATTAGGGAAAATCCCTTGAGATTGGAGGTAGAATTGACTGAGATGACAGATGAGAACATAAATATCATTCGATCATATGAAACAAATGGCAGTGCTATAACAATTGTACAAAGCAGTGGTATTGTAGACGATTTGCAACATAATAATACAGATTCACAAAGTCGAATGGCTCCGGGAATTTCAAAAGAAGATGAAAATCTGGGTGTGGTGTATGAAGAAGTTGACGGAGGATATGTTGTCGATGGTGATATGTTTTTTGAGTATTACATTGTCTTGACAGGAAAGGATCCCAACGCAGCGCATGGTACACAATTTATAGTGCTTACGAATGATCAGCATATTACATATGAGCAGGTTTCCAAGAGTTTCTTAAGCAGTAATAGTGCAGATAGTTTGTCAGGGACAATAGTTATTGGAATGAAAACGATTGATTGACATAAAGAATCAGTTTCTGGTGTGTCTGCTTGATTTCTTGTTAGAGAGAGTTGCTTTATTTGACAAACTTGGTATAATAAGTCATGGCAACACTTTGGCAACAGAAAATCAGTAAGCCAAAATAAAATTTGTAAATAAAGTAAAATACCGGCAGATTTTGAATAAAACTTAAACAAAACAATTTAAGTTAAATAAACAACTTGCCGAGTTTGAATAATTTTTTTAAAAAATAAAAATATAGAAGGATTTATTTTTCAATAGGAAATGAAGAAGGCTCCAGGAGATTTTAAGAGATCTTCTGGGGCCGTTTATTTATGTGTGGTATACTGGAATATATCTATATGAAAATTTGATTCAAAGCCTTATCCAAGTAAGATATGGAAAATCAGATGCTAAACATATATTGCAGAAGGAGAACATTGTAATGATAGATATATATACGGAGAGGAAAGATTCAAAAGACTGGATTTTTTACAATGACTTGTACTTCAACTTGAATACAGGCAATGAAGATATGTCACAAAAAGAAATTGATTTGATTCAACAAGTGGATGAAGCGAAGCTGACACCAGACAAGCATATAGAAACAAAATATGGCTTAGGTACGATCCGAAATTTATCATCAGGCTGCAAGACATTGCTTAATATTGTGAAGCATCCCGATAAGGTGGTAAATGTTGAGGAATGTGGACCGAATGTTCTTAGAATCATTTTTACTATGGATAATATTAAGATTTATATGTCAAGACCAACGCTTTTTGATATTCCGGATGATGCCAAAATCAGATTTAATGATTCTGATATAGTTACCGGTGGCAGAGGATATAATGCTTGGTGGAGTAAGGAGTATCAAAGGAGAGAAGCAGATGATTTATAAGAATGTAACATTTAAAGCAGCTCCATTTTCATATGATTTGACATTTGATGACAGGATTACTCTTGTTGGTGGAGATAGCGGTACAGGTAAAACAGTACTTTATGAAATGCTGGAAGATATAAGATTGACAGACGAATACAAGGCTATCAAGCTGTTTAATTATAAATCAGATGATTTTTTAGAAGCAATCAAACAGTGCAGAGATAGTTTTATTGTGATAGATAATGCAGATTGTTTGATTAATGATGATGTTAGGAGATTTATTAATTTTGAGTTGTCTAATCAGTATATGCTCTTTCTACGAAATTGTGACGGACTCAATGTATCTGATAAGAGCTTTAAGGTGCTGAAGTTTGATAATAACAGGATAACGTTGGAAGAGGAGTTGTGATATGAGATATTTATGGACAGAGGATACCGGTGCAGGACTTCACTTCTAGAAATTAGTTAATCAGCTTTTTTTTGACAATGAACTTGTAGTTGAGAGTAAATGGAGCAATCAGGGCTTACTGGATGCATTAATAGACTTGGAGACTGAAGATGGAGATGAATACTTCGTTGCGTTTGATTATGTGGTTGATAATCAGGACATGCTGTCAAATGTAAAGTGGGGCAAATATATAATAGGTGATTTGTTTGAAGGATAGAGACAGCAAAGCTTCCTTATAAAGCAGATGAATTGCCAAAGAAGACGCTTTCTAAAGCGTGAGAGACGCTTAAAGAGTTTTCTGAAAAACGAATATTTCAAAGTTAGTCTCAACGAAGTCTCACGAGATTTGAGACTAAGTGAGACTCTATGATATAGCAAAACGCGATAAAACCGGGATTTGCAGGTAAATTATAAAGTTGTAGTCTCAAGACAGTTTCATTTTTGAAATCGTTTGTTGAGACTAACATGAGACTGAGGAGGTTCAAAATCATGGACATAAGCAAAAAGGATTGGAAATTATTTCGAGAAAGATTATCAGGCTGGCAGGAAAATTATATGGAAGGTCTTGTTAAAGAGTATGCAAATTTTCTGAATGATGATAAAAAGCCTGCATCAGAGAGATTCTGGGAACTTGAAAAACGGATAAAAGAAGATAAACGTCATCCGGGAGTTGTCATGGAACTGAAAAAATCAGAGGTAATATGGGATATTGTTCGTCTCATTAGACTGAAAGTAATTACATATAATGATTTATCAGACTTTAGTGATGAATTACAGAATGAAGTAAAAAGAATACTTGAGATGAGCAGGTGATACATATGGAGATTGGGGCAACAAAAGCAGTTCAAGATCGACTAAAACAACAAAGATTGAAGAAAGCAAAGGTGCTTCACTTGTGTTCTGCTGGGACACACATTTGACGAAAATAAAAGGAAGAAATGTCTTGTTTATTGTGAATGCCAGTAGTCGTTATACAATAGCAATGACAGATATTGAACCAAGAAACTGGAATTACTATGCAATGTATATCCGCAGTGTGATTCATGGCGTGATGCAGGAAATGGGATATTTCGAGGAACAGATAGGGCAGTATTTTAAAATGCCAGGCGATACAGCTGTAACAAAAACGCATGGTAGGAAATCGGTTGGTGGCATTAACAGAATGGTAATGGATGTCTATATTAAAAACGGAGGTGATAATCATGTTTGCACAGCAGGAAGTAATTAGATCATCTGCAGATTTACGAAATCACTATAACGAAATATCCAGACAATGTCGTGAAGATAATGAGGCTGTTATCATTACGGTAAATGGAAGAGGAGACACAGTTTCCATTTCCTATGAGGAGTATAAGAGGATGAAGGCGAGAATTGAACTTTTGGAAATTCTTGCAGAAGCTGATGAGGATGTTAAGTACGGAAGAGTTGCACCTATGAAGAACACATTTGATGACTTAAGAAGTCTTCTTAAGGAGGGGAAAGCTTGAAGTACGAAGTTATACGAACAGATACGGCTGATTCCTTAATCCGAAAGATCATTCTCCATGTTGCAGAAAACTTTGGGGACTATGTGGCATTGGAAAAGTTGGATAATTTATCAGTATTGAGAAAGCAATAGCTGACACAAAAAATAGCTATTGATGGATAGCTGTTTTATCTAAGGAAGGATTGTAGTTATGCAATATGCAAGAAAATTAAGAAATAAATAAAACTGGGAGGTATGTCAATATGCGTGATTCAATAGAAAATATATCACAACTTCAGAAAAAGTTGAATGACTTGCAACTGGAAAATCAGATATTAAAAAACATATTGGACAGGGCAGGATTGGCATACAATAAGGAACTATCGGCATTTAGACAAAATGATAGTAAAGAAGATTATGATTCAAAACAGGGCAAAAGAATCATTCATCCGCAGTCAATAACAGAAAATATGGCAAATAAGTTCTTTTATATGTTCTGGGGAAGGCAAGATGTTTATGCAAAGCGTAGTGTTAATAAAGAAACTGGAAAAGCAGCGTACTATCCACAGTGTAATAATTTCTGGACAAGTGTGTGTCATAAGAAGATAAAAGATGGCATCAATTGCAAGGACTGTAAGAATCGTTCTTATAAGAAAATAACAAAATACGATATATTAAATCATTTGCAGGGAAATGCTTATAATTCATCTGATGTGATAGGTGTTTATCCTCTTCTTAATAATGGAACGTGCAGGTTTATGGTATTTGATTTTGATAATCATGATAAAGGAGCAGAAGAAAAAGATTTTGCCAATGATGACGATACATGGATTGAAGAAGTTGAAGCAATGAGGAAAATCTGTGTGATGAATGGAATAGATCCGTTAGTGGAACGCTCAAGATCTGGAAGGGGAGCACATGTATGGATATTCTTTGATAAGCCGATAGCTGCTTCATTGGTAAGAAAGTTTGGATTTGCTTTGCTTGATAAAGGTGCGGAACAGGTTAATTTAAAATCATTTAAATATTATGACAGAATGCTGCCTGCGCAGGATTCATTACCGGATAACAGTGCGCTTGGTAATCTGATTGCATTGCCATTGCAGGGGAAAGCTTTACAGGAGGGAAATAGTGCATTTGTTGATGGCAACTGGAATGCATATCCTGATCAATGGAAGATATTATTTAGCAAGCCAAGATTGTCACAGGAATTTCTAGAAGAAAAAATAAAAGAATGGTCAAATCACATTGAAGATATTGTTGCAGATGCTGATGAGAATGATAGGGAAAAACCATGGAACAGAATACATTATTTTAATAAAAATGATGTAGACGGGAATCTACATATTACATTATCAAATGGAATATATGTTGATAATACAAACTTGAAAGCTTCTATGCAGAATAAAATCCGCAGAATGGCGGCGTTCAGTAATCCGGTTTTCTATAAACATCAGATTATTGGCACGTCCAATTATGATACGCCAAGATGGATATATCTTGGAAAAGACCATCTGAGTGGGTACATACAGATACCGAGAGGATTGCAGGATAACCTTCTGGAAAGGGCAAGGCAGGCAGATGTTGATTATGAAATTAACGACGAGCGTCAGCGTGGAAAACATATTAATGTGGATTTCAAAGGAGAATTGCGCCAGGAACAGGATAAGGCGCTAAAAGAACTGACGAAATACGATAACGGAATACTTCATGCTGCAACTGCATTTGGAAAAACTGTTGTCAGTAGTGCAATAATTGCACAAAAGAAAGTCAATACATTAATTATATTGGAATCATCGGCTTTAATAGAGCAGTGGAAAGATGCATTGGAGAAATTTTTAAATATTGATGAGGAACTTCCATCATATGAAACTAAGACAGGAAGAGTACGGAAAAGAAAAAGTCTGATTGGAACATTGCAAGGAGTTCACGATTCAATGACTGGAATCATAGATATTGCAATGGCAGGTTCACTATGCAAAAAGGGAGAGTTTCATAAGCTATTGAATGAATATGGACTCGTGCTGATTGATGAATGCCATCATTCTGCTTCTGAAACAATAGCAAATGTTTTGAAAGAATTGAAAGCAAAGTATGTATACGGTGTGACAGCGACTCCGAAAAGAGCAGATGGACTGGAAAAAATCAATTACATGCTAATTGGTCCTATAAGGTATAGCTATACGGCTAAAGAAAAAGCTAAGGAGCAGGGAATACAGCATCTTGTTTACCCACGTTTTACCAGGACTGTGCCGCCTAGAGGCGTGATTACAGGTAAGATGCATCCCAATGAAGCATATGATATCATTCATAATAATGATTTAAGGGATGAGCAGATTGTTGATGATGTGAAGAATTGTGTATCGGAAGGTCGTACTCCGGTAGTTTTGTCACGGTACAAAGATCACTCTGAAAAATTGTATAAGCGTTTAAAAAGCTATGCTGATTATGTGTTTCTTATGACTGGTAATAATTCTAAAAAAGAACATAGGAAAATTTTTGAGCAGATGCGCCAGGTTGGCAATGATGAATCTATGATATTAGTAGCAACAGGATCTCTGGTAGGAGAAGGCTTCGATTTTCCAAGATTGGATACACTTTTTATGGCAACACCTGTATCATTCCGCGGTGTAGTTGAACAGTATGCTGGACGACTGAATCGTGATTATGTAGGTAAAGAAAATGTGATAATATATGATTATGTAGACAATCATATTCCAATGTTTGATAATATGTATATGAAGCGGCTTAAAGCATATAAACAGATTGGATACCAGATTTCGGGTGGATTAAAAGCTTGTAAACAGACAGTTAATGCAATATATGATGGGGATGATTATAGAGAGACTTTCAATAAGGATCTGTTTGATGCCGATAAAAATATAATCATTTCCAGCCCTGCAATCAGTGGACCAAAAGTATATGAATTAATCAGGATGCTAAAGGAAAAACAGGAGGAAGGAGTTCAGATTACAATAGTTACATGGACTCCGGATTCATATGGATTTGGTGATGCATCGTACTGGATGCAGTTGCATGAAGATATGCGTAAAGCAGGGTTTTACATTAAAACAGTAGAAGAATACTGCGACCGGTTTGCCGTTATTGATCAGGAAGTCGTCTGGTATGGAAATATTAATCTGCTTGCAAAAGATAAGATTGATGACAGTATTATGAGAGTCATGAGTAAAGAAATAGCAGGTGAATTGATGGAAATTACATTTGGAAAGAAACAAAACAAATAACGAAAGCAGGTGAACAGATGTCGATGAAGACATATTTATGGATAGAAGATCGCATAGGAAAAGCAAGCTATAAGTTTTGGACGGCATTTATGCACGAAACATGTCCGCAAGTAATTGTAGAAAGTAAAATGAATAACCGAGAATTGGTAAAAGCGGTTAAGGGGTTAACAGATAAAGAAAATAGATATATAATTGCATTGGACAATTCTTTTGATAATGTACAGATTTACATGGAACAGAAAATTTTGAAAGAAGCAGCCGATAAAAGGAATAATGTATTTCTGCTAAATTTTATATGCTTTGAATATACATTGTTGGAATTTGATAAACTGATTGACTGGATTTATGCACCTGAGGATGAGTTTATAGAAAAACGTGCGGGTGCTATTGCTGCAAGAGAAAAGCTGGTTCAAATTATAAGTTCAAACGATATGAACTATAAAGCAATACAGGAAATACTGGATTATGACAGCAATTTGCATAATCATAATATTGAGCAGTTATCTGCAAAGCTATTATTTGACCTTACAAGGAATACAGGCTTTGAGGTTTCAAAGGGAAATCTGGGAGAATGCTGGAGACAGAATTGTTGTGAGTGGGCAGATAGACAAGAAGATGATATATGCGGATTGGATCAGACAAAGCTTTCGCTAAAGGAAAAAATGAAGAGCATTTATTGGGGAACATCTCTACATAGGGAATTTCAAAATATTGGTTTGGAGGTGTTGGTATGATTACCATATTGAAAAATAAGAAAGATATACCAAGTGATAAGGATTACGTTGAGCTTAACGATGTTTTCTTTAACCAGAATACCGTTTCCAAGATAGATGATAGGGCAAATGCCATTGTCGAGAAAATAGATGCCTCCAAGCTGATTGGAAAATATAAGATGGAATCAAAGTTCAATGGCGTTACATTAGATATTGATTGTTTATCGACAGGCTGTAAAACCGTGTTGAATGTACTGTATTTTCCTGATAAGGTATTTTGCATGAAAGAATGTGGCGATAATGCCTTGGAAGTATTGTATGGACTAGAAACTGGAACGGTATATAGTGATTATGCAGTAATACCGTTTGATATGAACAAAGTAAAAGTATTTGATGAAAACGGAACTAGAGTGATAGAGGATTACGAAGAGTTGAAGGAGTGGTGGAATAATGAAGAGTAAGCCAATTGTTATGGAACATTTTTCAACGGTTCATACATCGTATATACTTAATTTTGACTTCACAAATAATATTACAATTCTTACTGGTTTATCGGCAAGCGGAAAAACAGCTTCTTTTTCATTTATGAGGGAGTGTATGGCGGTGAATCCCAATATAGTATGTATCAATTACCAGGATTATCAGAGGGATATAAAGAAGCTTATTGCCGGTGAGACAGGCAAACTTATTGTGATTGATAATGCTGACATATTGTTAGATGATGATACAAGAAAGTATATTTCGCTGGATGATAAGAATCAGTATTTGATTATAGGGAGAAATCCAAAGAATTTATTTACAACAAGTGATAATTTGTTTGAACTTGTGAGTGAGAAAAAGGGGGAGCAGACAGAATTTAGCCTGAGAAAATATTTGTGAGCTATATTAGTATTTTCCGAAACCTGGTATGTTTAACAGGAGTGTAGAAAGAGATTGATTTTGAAACTGTAAGCAATGTGGCAGTTCGTGAAATTCAGCAAGTAATTCAACAAATTATTTTATTCATGAGATGAAAATGAATAATGATTATCAGATAAAAGAGCGATGTAGTTTATATACACCGCTCTTTTTGATTAGCATGGTATTTTATTTTTCTAGCAGCTTGCGTGCATATGTAAGTATTCTGCCTTCTACATTGCTGTCCTGCTTGATCATTTTGATGAGTGAATAAAGCTCAGGGTCATTGGATGAAGAAACAATAATGTAATCAGGATCTGTCTTATCAGATGTTCCGTAAAGATAATCTATGTTGCAATTAAATGTCTGCGCAATGAAACCGACTGTGGGATAAGAGGGTTCACGTTGTCCATTTTCATAGCGACCATATACCATTGGCGAGATATTAAGGCGACGTGCGGCCTCTGCTTTATTTATATTTAGAGTATTTCTGAGTTGGATTAATCTTTCAGGTTGAAATTTCATAGGTAAGCTCCTTCTTAAAAATCGATATTCAAGTGCTTGAATGTAATCATAAAAGATTATAAATTATAATTTTGTTTTTTTCAATGTTTACGTTGACAATAACCATTGGATATGATATGGTATCAGGCAGATGGCTGTCACAGGATTTTGTCAAAAAATATGCAGAAAAATATGAAGCATGTTGCACAAAATCTACCAAAGGCTGTGTATGAGGATTGCGTGAAGGAAGAATTGGAGATTTTAAAGAAAGCCGGTGAGTTTGGAGGCAAACTTTGCAGTAAGGTGACAATGGAAATTATTAAAGATAAATTGAAGATTGGTTGACTTTTAATTTAATAACGTTTGCTAACAATGCCTATTGTAAATAAAAGCTATCATCATTACAATAGAGATTAGTAATGCTTCGAACAATATGAAAGGCATAAAACCAATATGAAAAAACACATAAACATAATAATCACAGCAGTGGCATCGCTGCTTATCGTCACACTTGCGGGCAGAGAATTCATTAAAAATCATAAGAAAGAGTCTAATGATAAATCGTCTACGAATGTATCAGAAAATACATGTGAAGATATACCTGACACAAGTATATCTGACACAAGTATATCTGATACGTGTGTAGCTGATACGAATACACCTGACACGAGTACATCTGAAGCAGATATTCTGGATACGACCTATGAAAATAATAAAGAGCAATTTTATATATCCGAAATTCCGGATGACATTTTTGAAAAAATGCAGGGCAAATCCTACAAGGCAGATTGTACACTCCCCAGAGAAAATCTGCGATATATACATGTACTACACGTAGGCTTTGACAATCAGGTGCATGAAGGTGAGCTGGTTGTAAATAAAGATATCGCAGATGATGTACTTGAAATATTTAAGGAGCTCTATGAGTCCGGATATCAAATAGAAAAGGTCAGACTCGTTGATGAATACGATGCAGATGATGAGGCATCTATGAGCGACAATAATTCATCGGCCTTCAATTTCAGATTTATCTCCCACACTACAAAGATATCGAAGCATGGAATGGGAATGGCGGTGGATATCAACACGCTATACAATCCTTATGTCAAAACAGTCGATGGGGAGCTTTCGATTGAGCCTGCAAATGCCACAGATTATGTTGACCGGAGCAGGGATTTTTCGCACAAGATTGACCATGATGATTTATGCTATAAGCTATTTACGGAGCATGGCTTTGAGTGGGGAGGCGATTGGACGCATTCCAAGGATTATCAGCATTTTGAAAAATAATGCTGATAATTTCTACGGAAGTATATGACCTGCAGCCAGGTACAGCTCATACCATTCCTCGCGAGTCAGAGTAATATCGCATGCCGCGATAATTTCCTTCAGGCGGCTTTCACTTGCAGTTCCGGTAACAATCTGCATATTTGCCGGATGGCGTAAAATCCATGCGGCCGCAATAGTAGTATCGCTGACATTATATTTTTCGGCTATCACATGAAGTTTTTTATTCAGTTTCGGGTATTCGTCGCTTCCGAGAAAACAGCCTTTCCATGCCGGCATCTGAAACGGAGACCATGCCTGGAGAGTGATATTGTGGAGGCGGCAGTAGTCGAGCAGACTTCCGTCGTGATCAATTGAACCGGGTGTTTCCATATTGACTTCCATACCATTTGCAACGAGATTGGAAACAGGAATGCTGAACTGAACCTGATTGACAACGAGTGGTTGGCGGACATATTTCTGTAGCAGTTCAATCTGCATCGGCTTATGGTTTGAAACACCAAAATGACGAACCTTTCCGCTTTCAAAAAGAACATCAAATGCAGCGGCAACCTCTTCCGGTTCTACGAGTGCATCTGGACGATGAAGCAGCAGAAGATCAAGATAATCTGTATGAAGCCTTTTTAAAATACCATCGACAGATTTCAGAATATGCTCCTTTGAGAAATCATAGAAGCCTTGGCGGATGCCACATTTTGACTGCAGGTAAATATCTTCACGCTTTATGGATGGATCGTCTGCAATTGCTTCGCCGAATACGCTCTCGCTCATACCGCCACCGTAGATATCTGCGTGATCAAAGAAATATGCGCCCTGTTCCAGAGCTGCATGAATAAAATGATTCATCTCATCCTTTGATTTTTCAGAAAGGCGCATGCATCCAACTGCAACTGAAGGAACCTTTCGTATGTGATTGCCTAAAATTGTTTCTCTCATAGTAAAAATCTCCTTTGTAATTATTTTCTAATTCCCATAATGAGTGCGGCGTAGCCCCAATCCCATATGAGCTTTGCAAAGCTGTTTTCAAGATATTCGCGTATGTCATCATCATCATATCCTGTCATGCGTGAGATGATGACAATATGCTCTCTGATGGTTTCATATGTCAACGGACTATTGGCATTGTGACTGTACCACAAGAAAAGACTTTGACGTATAGCAGTGTATTCAATCATAATCCACTGCAGTTTGATAATCATGTGTTCAATAATCTTTTTAGTGGATGCTGCTTCAGGCGATATCAGGTCGGAAAACAGCTCGTTTGCCAGATAATTGCGAAAAACAATGTCATAATCTGTGAGCATTGAGCAAAATTGTTTCTGCGATGTTTGCAAGGTGCGGCTCATGGAATTATTGTCTGACTGTGAATAAATATTGGAGTATCTACAAGCCTCGGTCAGTACAGGCTGAAGAAAGGCTGTGTATAAACCCTCTTTACGATAATTTACTGATAAATCCTGAAGCAGCTCATTGCATTCGATAAATGTATCTTCGTCCGGGATATGAATATCTTCCATGGCGGTATTCAGTTCATTAAGCGTATGTCTGGAAAAATATTCCTGTATATGTGCATTGGAGACCGGCTGGTTTTTATATAATTCCAATAAAATGTAAAGCCCGTCAAGCAAAGCCTGCTCCACTGAAAGCCCTTGGTCAGATATCAGTTTAATCAGATTATCACGGATTAAAAATGCCGGAGATAAGTTATTCCGGGTCTCGGATATTACAGGAAATGTGACAGGTTTTTCGCACCACAGATCGATAGCTGCCGGACAGCACGGCATGAGTGTTCGTTCTTCATGTGTTGAAAATCGGTGAATTTCTCTGGGAAACAGTGCACATGTCTCTGAAAGCACTTCATCTGAGTATGTCATTACAAGATGACATAGCTTATCATTTGAAAGAAACGGACACCGATGTTTTTCGTCCAGTTTAATAACCAGACTGCCATCCTTATGGCATGTGTAAGAGCTTAGATTGTCACTTTTTCCAGACACTTTATCAGCAGAAAAAGGGGCTGCAGATAAAGTATCCGGAGGAGAAAGCTTCTTCCATTTGCGGTTTGTAGCGTCATCTACTGCAATTTTCCACTCCTGACAGCATGTGATACTGCATTTGTCAGCAATACATTTGAAATTGTTGTAATAGTCCGGTTGATATTTTTTCATGTTTTTCCTTTACTTATATTATACAGATTTGTGAATAGAGCATAGTATAGCTTGTTATTATCAATCAATCACATGATGATTCAGCCATTTTCTTGAGTGGAATCTGGCAGTAAATATAATAGAACGAAGCATCCAGTCACAAGCCATGCCAATCCACACTGCAATCGGACCAAAGCCCCATACACGGCAGAGGTATATGCACAGACTTACACGGCAAAGCCACATTGTGCAGCAGGATACAATCATGGAGAATTTCACATCGCCTGCGGCACGCAGTCCATATGGCGGGATGAAGGATGGTACCCAGCAGATTGGCTTGGCAATTGTGATAAAGATAATCATCTCAAAGCAGAGCCGTGCACTGGCAGGTTCCATTCCGGCAAGCATTGTAATGGGCTTTGTGAGTATGAAAATAATCAGACAGCTGGCAATGATTACGACCTCAGACACCAGTGACAGTTTTTTGATATAGTAGACAGCTTCATCCTTTCTGCCGGCACCCAGACACTGTCCTACAACAGTCATAAGACCTATTCCTATTCCGATAGCGGCAATACCATTTAAGTTTTCGAGGATATTGGTCATGGCCTGGGCAGCGATGGCCACGGTTCCAAGAGTGGATACAGTAGACTGGATAGCCAGCTTTCCAAACTGGAACATGCTGTTTTCGATTCCTGATGGGATACCGATGAGCAGGATTTTTTTAATCAGGCCCCATTCAGGGCGTATAGACATATAGTTCTTTATGAAAATCGGTTCATTTTCCCTTCGAAGCTGTATGATAACGACAATCGCGCAGAATATTCGGGATACGAGAGTGGAAATAGCAGCTCCCTCAACACCCATGCCGAAGCCGAAAATCAGAATAGCGTTGCCGCCGATATTCATAAAGTTTGAAATAACAGATATGACCATAGGATTGCGACTGTTATTCTGTGCGCGCATAATGGATGCGCCGGCATCATAGAGACCTATAAAAGGAAATGACAGCAATGTAAAAAAGAAATAAACCTGTGAGTTTTTCATTACATCAGCTTCAACAGCGCCAAATATGGCACGAAGCAGCGACTTTCTTGTTATCAGACAAAAAGCAGATAAAAGTACAGACAGAAATGCCATGACAAAAAATACCTGTCTTGCAGCATGGCGGGCACCTTTTGTATTGTGACTTCCCAGATACTGTGAACAGAGAATCGCACCACCGGCGGCAAGCGCTGAAAGTGCCTGTATGACAAGGATATTGATTGAGTCTACAAGCGAGACCGCTGAGATAGCGGCAGAACCTACATTGCTGACCATCATTGTATCCACAGTTCCCATAAGAGAGGCCAATAGCTGCTCTATTATTATCGGAACCAAAAGCTTTCGAAGCTGAGTATTTGTATAAATATGATTGGTTGTAGTATGCAGGTTTGTGTTTTCTATTTTATCTGAATGTAAATTTGTCATATCTGATTTCCTTTATAACTATATGATTAAAGGGTCAAAAGGTATCATCGATGTATACCTTATATATTTTACGTGTTTAGGTTAGTACGATAAATTCGTAATGTCAATAAGGAATATTTAAAGTGTTGGCAAAGTGTTAGTAATAAAAATTATTTAAAATATCAGTAACTTCTATTTTTTGAACAATATTGCACAATCCTCTTTTATTTTGAACCAAAAAGTTATACAATAGTACCATAGTAAAAGGCATCAAAACTAATTCCAAAATTAAATCACGAGAGGTATCAACATGAAAAAAGCAAAGAAACCACCTCTGTACAAAAGCTTCGGCTATGCCTTCGAGGGCATATTTACATGCATCAGAAAGGAGCGCAATATCAAGATACACTGCACTGTCGCGATACTTGTAGTGATAGCAGGAGCGGTACTTGGGATAACACCGACTGAGTGGTGCATCTGTCTGACGCTGTTTGGACTGGTGATAGCTCTGGAGCTGGTCAACACTGCGATTGAGTCAGTTGTAGATTTGGTAACGACAGAGCGAAAGCCGCTTGCCAAGACAGCTAAGGACACGGCAGCAGGAGCAGTGCTTGTGGCAGCAATAATGGCTGCGATAGTTGGACTTATCATTTTTGTGCCAAGGATTGCTTCTCTATTATGATGATTAAAGGGTCAAAAGGTATCATCGATATGAGCAGCGAATATTTTTGATGTTCTTTATAAGGAGCTTATTCAGAGCAATCAATTTTAAATAACAGGAAACGGAGGATTTTACCATGGAAAGACTTACAGACGGATTAAAGAAGATTTTACTTGCAGGAATAGGAACAGTGGCAGTGACTGCTGAGAAATCAAAGGAAGTGCTTGATGAGATGGTCAAGAGAGGTGAGCTGACTGTCGAGCAGGGCAAGGTGCTCAATCAGGAGCTTAAGCACAATATCAAGGACACAGTCAAGAAAAATGTAAATGTATCTGTTAAGCCACAGTCACCGGAGGAGCTCGAGGAGCTTTTGGACAAGATGACACCTGAACAGATACAGGCTTTAAAGAGCAAGCTTGCACAGATGGATGAGGCTGACGTGGATCAAGAAGCTGATGAAAGCGTTTTCGAGGATGAGGACATTGTAACAGATACTTCAGCCGATGGAAAAAGTGCTTCCGGTGGAGAATCACAGACAGTGGATATAAAAATAGAAGCTGAGGACGATAAAGAGGAAAGCGTGAACTAGTATGGATAGCCGCCTGAAGGAGATGACAGCGGTACTGAAGAAGTACAAGCTCACGCATGGACTTACACCCGAAAAATTCAGACTTATATTGCAGGAGCTGGGACCTACCTATATTAAGCTTGGACAGATAATGTCGCTTCACTCGGATATTCTGCCAAAGGAATATTGTGAGGAGCTTATGAAGCTATGCTCAGATGTGGAGCCTATGCCGTTTGAGCAGGTGGAGGCTGTCATAGATGCTTCATTTGGCTATTCATGGAAGGATGTTTTTGCTTCAATAGATAAAAAGCCTCTTGGGGCAGCTTCTATAGCGCAGGTGCACAGGGCCACACTTAAAACCGGTGAGCAGGTGGTTGTGAAGGTGCAAAGGAAGGGCATTCACGAGGTGATGTCAAAGGACATGGCGCTGCTTCACAAGGCGGTTAAGCTTGTGCCACCCATCTCTATAAAGGGCATTGTGGATTTTGACATGGTGCTTGATGAAATGTGGGCGGTGGCACAGGAGGAGATGAATTTCCTGCTTGAGGCATCCAATATTGAGGAGTTTGCCAGCAATAACAGGGATGTTGCATTTGTAGCCACACCAAAGCTTTACCGCAAGTATACCACATCACATGTACTTGTCATGGAGTATATAAAGGGCTTTAATATCGATGACAAGGATGGGCTTTTAAAGGATGGCTATGATCTTGAGGAGATAGGCAGTAAGCTGATTGACAACTATATCAGGCAGGTGATAGAGGATGGCTTCTTCCATGCGGACCCGCATCCGGGCAATGTAAAGATAAGGGATGGCAAAATTGTCTGGATTGATATGGGCATGATGGGAAGGCTTTCTGAGCATGACAAAAAGGAACTGAGCAATGCAGTTTACGGCATCGCCATGAACGATATCGGCATGATAGAGGATGCGGTGCTTGCAATTGGTGACTTTAAGGGGGAGCCTGACAGGGCAAAGCTGTACAAGGATATCAAGATAATCATAAATAAATACGGTAGTCTGGATATGGGACAGGTCGATGTCGCAGAGTTTATTCAGGAACTTTTGGAGGTAATGAAGAACAACCGCATTGTTATGCCGCATGGTTTTACAATGCTTGCGAGTGGCATTACTCAGATAGAGGGAGTGCTTGCGGATATTGCACCGGGTATCAACATGGTTGGGATTGCTTCTGCAAGGATAAAGCAGGAGATGCTTAAGAATTTTGATTTGAAGGGCGAGCTTAAAAAAGCCGGGAAGACAGCATACAAATCAGCTCACCGCATGGCAGAACTGCCGGAGAGAATGGCGCAGATACTCGAGGAATATCAAAGAGGGCAGACACGCATAAATCTTGACATGCATGCTTCTGATGAGCTTGCGAGGCTTTTACACAGGCTGGTGAGAAATATCGTCATGGGCTTGTGGGTTATGGCACTTCTAATCAGCTCAAGCATAGTGTGTACCACAGATATGACACCTAAGATACTTGGCATACCGGCGCTTGGTGTGATGGGATATGTGTTTGCATGCATCATAGTGCTTTATACGATTGTGAAGCATTTCATATCCAGACGATGATAAAAAAGCAGGATTCTGAAATTAATCAGAAATCCTGCTTTTTAATTACGTTATATTATTTCGATGATTTTTTACTCTTTGCTTTTTTATAATCCTCATCAAGATGATATTTGTCCTGATACATGGTGAACTGACCTACAAATGCAGGCTCCTGTCCGGCCTTAAGCTCATTGAGATAATCATGTGTCTCGAATGATGAGTTGTGTGTCTGGATCAGGCATACAGCAATGTTTGAGCAGTGATCCGAAGCTCTCTCACAGTTTGTGATGTAATCTGTGAGGAATACGCCGAGTCTGCTGTCACATTTGCCCTTCTGAAGACGCTCAATATGATGATTTCTAATCTCTTTGGTGAGATCGTCAATAACCTGCTCAAGAGGCTCAACCTTGACTGCCTCTGTCAAATCGTTTTTGCTAAATGCCTCTACAGTGAGAGTGAGAATCTCGCGCAGAGCATTATTGAGCACCGTGAGCTCTTTTCTTGCGTTCTTTGAAAACTCAAGATTGTTGTCATCAATCTGCTTGGCAAGCTTTGCCATATTTATCGCATGATCTCCGATTCTTTCGAAGTCATTGATTGCATGAAGCATCTTTGAAATCTCGTTGTTGCCGTCCTCAGAAACATCCTTTCCGGATAAGTGAATGAGGAAGGTGTCAAGCTGATCCTCTAAGTAATCAAGGCGCTCCTCCATGACTTCAATATCATCAAACTTTGAATCTGAGTAATTGTCAAAGAGGTCTAAAGCATTCTTGAAGCTGTCTCTTGCAAGCTCAGCCATCTCGTTTGTTTTCTCAAGACATTCTTTGACAGCAAGTCCAGGTGAGAGTAAAAGTCTCTCGTCGAGTACAACCTGTCCGTCTGCGTTGTCAGTTGTGACAAGCTTCTTAGCAATCTTTACAAGGGAATTGCTAAATGGAAGAAGGATAATAGTTGTAGCGACGTTGAAGATTGAGTGGAACACCGCAATCATTACAGGAGTGATGCTGTCATTAAATAATGCCAGATCAACAACATAACGTGCGATACAGTATACTACAAGTCCTATTGCTGTACCGAACAGATTGAAGCTGATGTGGATGATGGATACTCTCTTGGCGTTTTTGTTTACGCCGATTGACGAAAGCAGTGCAGTCACGCATGTACCGATGTTCTGACCCATGATGATCGGGATAGCCATGCTATATGAGATAGCGCCTGTCATGGCTAAAGCCTGTAGCACACCAACTGATGCGGCAGATGATTGGATGACTCCGGTAAATACAGCACCTACAAGCACTCCGAGGAATGGATTGTTAAAGGTGGTGAGCAGTCCGGTAAATTCAGGCATATCTGCGAGTGGTGATACAGCGCCGCTCATGAGCTGCATACCATACATAAGTACGGCAAAACCTGCCATGATGATTCCAACGTCCTTGCGCTTTTCCTTCTTGCTTCCCATAATCATAATCACACCGATAAGCGCGATGACAGGGGAGAAGTTCTCAGGCTTTAACATCGAGATGAACAGATTGTCACTTTCGATACCTGAAAGACTAAGAATCCATGCGGTGAGAGTGGTTCCGATGTTGGAACCCATGATGACACCAACAGTCTGGGCAAGCTCCATGATGCCGGAGTTTACGAGTCCGACAAGCATAACAGTAAGTGCGGATGAGGATTGGATTGCAATAGTGACTATTGCTCCAAAAAACAAGCTCTTGATAGGGTTTGAGGTTACCTCCTTAAGTATCTTTTGGAGATTGCCTCCTGCGAGCTTCTCAAGACTGCCTGACATAACATGCATTCCGAAAAGGAAAAAGGCAAGTCCGCCGCATAACTGCAATATAGAGTAAATGTTCATGTTTACCTCCGTTTGTAAAAATAATTTGTTTTACTATTTGCTCCAGTTATACATATTTAGTTTACACAAAACACATATAACATAACATAATTTTTACATTCTATCAATATAATCTGAAATTTTAATAAAAAAAGTGACATTCACTTTTGAACACTTTTGAAAACATTTTAAAATTTATGTATATTTATGTTTTCTTTTGTTTACTTTTGAAGAAAAACGTTGTACAATTACAGTATAATAATTTTAGGTAATTATTCAGAAATTTACATTACAAGGTGGAGGTATATTATGTCAGACGTAAAAAGTGTTATTGAAAGCGGCAAGGCTGTGCTCGGAATAGAGTTCGGTTCTACCAGAATAAAGGCGGTGCTTATCGGGGATGACCATGCTCCTATAGCCACAGGTGCCCATGATTGGGAAAACATGCTTGTGGACGGCATCTGGACATACAGCCTGGATATGATTTGGGAGGGCATTTCAGACTGCTACAGCAAAATGGCGCAGGATGCAAAGGAAAAGTATGGAGTTACCATCAAAAAGCTTGCGGCAATCGGTATTTCCGGCATGATGCACGGCTATCTGCCTTTTGACAAGGAGGATAATCTGCTTGTGCCATTTCGGACATGGAGAAATACCATCACAGGTGAGGCTGCAGCAGAGCTTACTGAGGTGCTTGGCTTTAATATTCCGCAGAGGTGGAGCATAGCGCATCTGTATCAGGCTATATTAAATAAAGAAGAGCATGTATCAAAGATATCATATTTCACAACATTAGCAGGCTATATTCACTGGCAGCTCACAGGTGAAAAGGTCATAGGTGTCGGCGAGGCATCAGGCATGTTTCCTATCGATTCGAAGACCAGGGATTATGATGCGGCAATGCTTGATAAATTTGCAGCATTAGATAAGGTAAAAGAATATCCGTGGGATATAAGAGATATTCTGCCAAGGGTGCTTACGGCTGGAGAAAAGGCAGGTACGCTGACAGAGGAAGGAGCTAAAAGGCTTGATGTAAGCGGCAATCTGGAGAGCGGTATATTGCTTGCACCGCCGGAGGGAGACGCAGGCACGGGAATGGTCGCAACCAATTCTGTTGCAGTGCGTACCGGAAATGTATCAGCGGGCACATCTGTATTTGCTATGGTGGTGCTTGAAAAGGCGCTTAAGGCAGTTCATGAGGAGCTTGATATGGTCACCACACCATCAGGAGATGCGGTAGCTATGGTGCACTGCAACAACTGTACGTCAGACTTAAATGCATGGGTGGGATTATTCAAGGAATTTTCAGAGCTGTTTGGCATGGATATAGATATGAATGACATATATGGAAAGCTCTACAACAATGCACTTACAGCCGATAAGGACTGTGGCGGCCTTGTAGCCTTTAACCTTTTCTCGGGAGAGCCTGTCATCGGACTCAACGAGGGCAGACCTATGTTTGCCAGAAAGCCGGATGCAAGGATGAATCTTGCAAACTTTATGCGCACACATCTCTATGCAAGTCTTGCAACACTAAAAATCGGCTGTGATATTCTCTTTAAAGAGGAAAAAGTAAAGGTAGACACACTTTACGGTCATGGAGGTCTGTTCAAGACAAAGGGTGTGGGCCAGAGCATACTTGCAGCGGCCATGGATGCACCGGTTGCGGTCATGGAGACAGCCGGAGAGGGCGGCCCATGGGGCATGGCAGTGCTCGCAGCTTATATGGTGAATAAAGCAGATGGAGAGCCTTTGGAAAAATATCTTTCAGACAGGGTATTTAATGGCGAAAAGGGCATAGTAATGCAGCCGGACCCTGACGATGTAAAGGGCTTTGATGAGTACATAAATACATATAAGGCAGCAATTGAGGCAGAGCGTGCAATGGTAAAGGCTCTTCCACTGTAATAGCAGTAAAAAATAATAAGAGAGGAACAGAAAATGCTTGAAGAATTAAAGAAACAGGTTTACGAAGCAAACATGGAGCTCCCAAGAAGAGGGCTTATCACATATACATGGGGCAATGTCAGTGGAATTGACAGGGAAACAGGATATTTTGTCATCAAGCCAAGTGGAGTGGATTATGATGTGCTCACTCCTGATGATATGGTAGTCATGGATCTTGAAGGAAATAAGATAGAGGGAAAATACAAGCCTTCGTCAGACACTGCAACACACTTAGAGCTCTACAAAAAGTATCCGGATATCGGAGGAATTGTACACACACACTCACCTGAGGCTGTTGCATGGGCACAGGCCGGCAGGGATATTCCGCTCTACGGCACCACTCACGCAGACTATTTCCTAGGCTCAATTCCATGTGCGAGAAATCTCACCACAGAGGAAATCAACGAAGCCTACGAGAAAAACACAGGCCTTGTCATCATAGAGACCTTTGAGAACAGAAAAATCAATCCTGTATACACACCGGCTGTGCTCTGTCAGAATCACGGACCGTTTGCTTGGGGAAAGGATGCGGCTGAGGCTGTGCACAACGCCGTTGTTCTTGAGGAAGTGGCAAAGATGGCCAGACTCACAGAGTCAGTAAATCCTGACGTGAAGCCAGCCCCGGACAACATAAAGGAGAAGCATTTCTACCGTAAGCATGGGGCTAACGCATACTATGGACAGAACTGATTTGCAGCTGTTATACGTGGCCTAAGTGCCGGTTTCCGTGGCGCATAACGCCTTGCCCCGCCGTTCATGGCGGGGCATTTTGGCGTGTGAAGCATAATTCGTACAGCCACTTAACAGCAAAGCGCAGCTCTCATGTGAGTCCGTGTGTGAAACCGCTTTGTGGGGCTTACGGCCCGTAGTATTCATATTATTTTGTGTTTACATAGCACAAAAAATGTGCTAAATTTTTATGTAAAGTACAGTCTCAAATGACTGTAAATAAGACATAAGGTGGTTGATAGAATGGTACTGGCAGTTGAGATAATAGTCTGCTGCTTAATATTTGGCATATACAGAGTAATACGGATAAAGCGGGATCCGGCATATAAGATAAGTAATATGCCCGAGAAACTGCAGAAAAAGGTCATGCATATGCGTGGCTACAGAAATCGGAATATCCGTATCATGACAGACTGGGAGAAGTTTGTAAAGAAGCTTCCGGCACTTATATTCTGGACGATAGCGCTTGTCATACTGACATCAATAGCAGGGGCAACAAGCTTTTCAACGGGCTTTGTGTTTGCACTTTTGATATGGATGGCAGTCCTATTGTTTCTTGAACTGGTAGTATACTGTGGCTGGTATGCACATACACCGAAGGTGTGGATAAAGGGTACCGAGGATATGGCGAAAAAGACATATACCAATTATGCACATTATATCGGGCTGATACCACAGAGAGCTTTGATGGGGATAGTTGTTGCAATCATAGTTGGGCTTGTGATAGACGTGATACCCAGACTTGACAACAATAATTATTCGCCGAAATATACAGAGATAGAGGATACCTTAAAGGCAGCCTGTGACAATTACAGGATTCCGGGCATGGCTGTTGAGGTGGTAGATGCAGAGGGCGTGCTTTTCTCCGGGACTTATGGGGAGTGCAAGAGCCTTGACACACCGTTTATCACCGGTTCACTCAGCAAGTCGTTTACTGCGGCATGCATCATGAAGCTGTATGAGGGAGGACATCTGAATATTGACAGCCCGGTAAATCCTTATCTGGATGCAGCTGAGGTATTCAAAAATCCAAAGGATGCGACAAGGATTACAATAAGACAGCTGCTCAATCACACCAGCGGACTTGGCGTGTACCAGCATGTGGGAAATGCAAAGATTGTTGGCAAAAATGGAGAATATACCTATGCGAATGTCAATTATGACATACTTGGTCTTATAGTGGAAAAAGTATCAGGTGTTAGCTACAGCGATTATCTGACAGCGACATTTTTTACACCACTTGGCATGACTCACAGCAGCGCAGCCTATGCAAAAGCAAAGAAGGATGGTCTGATTACAGGTCACAACAATTATTTCGGTTTTTCGGTGGAAAGCGATGTGAAGTATCCGCTCAGCGATTCGTGGTCCACTGTACCGGCGGGCTATATTGCATCCAGCGCAAATGATATGGGAAAATATCTGCAGATGTATCTGCGTGGCGGCTATGGAATACTCTCTGACAAGAGCCTTAGCACAATGTTTCGGGTAACAGTTCCTATGGATGAGTCCGGTGAGACAGGCTATGGTATGGGCTGGGTACGTTCGGATAAATATGTCGAGACAGTGTACAATCACACAGGTCTCACTGAGAACTATATCGCAGACATGTATCTGCTTCCGGAGAGCGGTGTGGGCGTTGTATTCCTCGCTAATACCAATGACTATATGGTTACAAACCATCTGATGAACAAGGTAACCTCAAAGGTTGTGATGACACTTATGGGATACGCAACAGACGAGCTTGACCCCAAGGATTATGTCGATGCGCACCTGTTCTATGACCTTGTTTTTGCGGCATTTATATCGGTTGCGCTGATGGAGATTATCAAGTCGCACAAATGGAGAACAGACAATAGCGGAAACCTGATAGCGAATATTTTTCTGCATCTGTTTTTGCCGGTGGGCATAGTTATTGCGCCTATTGTCGGAGGTATACCATACTGGGTAATAAAGGACTATGTTCCTGATTTATTTATTGTGGCATGCCTGAGTGTAGTACTTCTTGCAATAGGTGGAATCTTGAAGCTTAAAAACAGGAGAAATTCATAAGATAAAAGCAGAAGAAATAGAAATGCGGCTACTGTAATATGTAGCCGCATAATTTTTTGACCATAGCATCGTGGGAGGAGTCACAGCACACTCCGACAGTACATGAAGAGTATAAGCCGGAGGCTTTGACAAATTCATTGTCATCTGCTGAAAGCCTGATACCACAAGGATATTCCTTACCATCTATTGTCATATATACAAGCCTGTCCTTATATTTTTCAATGATGGTTTTATCCAGATATTTGCTTATATCTTCAAAGCAGACATTTTTGGCGTAATAATCAAAGGTCTTATCATCCATAAAGCATATATCGTATTCGTTAGAAGCAAAGTATGCTGTGAGGGCTGCCATGTTCTGATAGTCTAAGCCATTTTTGTCTACATTGACACGGATATTTTTATTTAAGACAATTTCATCCTCTGACAAATCATAGCCGTTATCTGTGAGAAAGTCATTGAAAATATCGGCGCCGCTGTCCTCTGTGGTGCTGTTTTCTGCATTTACGCATAATACGCTCAAAACAGTATTTTTCTGCGCAAGCCGGTCGTGAATAAAGGATGTGACTGCTATGATTCCGATAATGACAAGAAATATCGGTATTTTGTAATAGTCCCATATATATTGTATTTTCTGACTGAATGTCAGCTCTTTAAAAGGTGTCTTTTGTTCCATGATTTTATCTCCTTCTGATATGATGTGCTGTAGTTTAAGAATATTATAAGGTAATTTATAGAAATTTACCAATAAACATTCTATTAACTGCCTTTTTCTTTTTAGATTATTATGCTATAATGAGCCAAAACATAGATAATACAAAAGGAGAATAATATGAAAGCAAGCCACAGAAAAGATGTTATAATCGCCAGACTGATTTTTGCAGCAATATGTCTTTTTCTTATTGCCCTGATTGCTACAATAGTGATTACCGTTACCTCAAAGGGCGGCAAAAAAAAGGAGCAGGACAAGGTACAACAGAATGCAGTTAGCGAAAGTGAAACTGACAGTGCCGGCGATAGTGATACAGAGATAGGCGCCATATATCTGCCACAGCAGACTACAGAGGGTACCGAAAAAACTTACGTCACCACTACAAGCAGTGTAAACATGAGAGAGAAGCCTGATAAAAACGCAAATATAATTAATGTTATAGGACCGGATGTGAAGATTGAGTTTGTATCAGAGGACAATGGCTGGACACAGGTTATCTTCCAGGGCCAGACAGGCTATGTCAGCTCTGACTACGTCAAGTCAGATATGGCAGACAGCACTACAGACAGCGGCACATCAGGAGATGCAGATAGTGCTGCACAGTCACAGTAATAGATACATGGTGAGGTAATGTATATGACAGGAATTATATGGGCATGTGCTGCAACGTTTATTGCAGCATGTGTGCCTATTTTGGCCAAGGTTGGAACTAAAAAGACAGACCCGGCGCTGGCGGGAAGCATTGCCGGGATTGTTTTATGTGCGTCTATATTTTTTTACAGGAAAGATAATATAATGGGAAGCAGCCTGATTGCACTCGGCCAAAGGAGCGTTATATTTATACTTCTGGCAGGGCTTGCAACAGGGCTTTTTGGCATCTGTTTTTTTAAATCCATATATGATGGCTACACATTTCAGGTTACAGCTATAGTTAAATGCAGCTATATAATCACGCTTGCAGTGGGATTTTTTCTGTTTCATAACACCCCTGACACTTTTGATTATATAGCGATTGCACTCATGATTGTTGGAACGGTTATTTTAAATTTGGATGGAACAGGTATTTTGTTTGCGCTTCTTGCTGCAGTTTGTGCATCGGCAGCGCATATTCTGGTGTCACTTGGCGGGATACAGCTGGATAAGGGCTTTATTGCGTTCTGGTGTGTATTTATAGGAACGCTGGTGCTTATTATATTTACTATTGCAACAGGAGGCATGAAGAAAATCGGATCCATGTCATTTGTTGATGGTATATGCCTGATTCTTGCAGGCATTGCATACCCGTTAGCATATGATTTTTATGGCAGGGCAGTTTCAATGCCCGGCAGCTATGCAGGGTATATTTTTAATTTGACGATTATTGTGATGATGATATGCTCCAGCGTGATACTGAAGGAGAAGATATCGGGAAAGAAATTCCTGGGAGCATGCATTTTTATTGCAGCATTGTTTGTTATAGCATGCAACTAATAGCTGAATATAGCATATAATGATTAAAAAGAGGTTTTTTGATGTTACCTTTTTATAAAACATTTCCGTTTATGGATTACTATAAAAATGAGGAGGCATTTGCAAAGGACCTGAGGATGATAAAGGATATGTATCCGCTTGATACGGCGATGATACAGTCCGCAGTAGAGCAGCGCATGGATGAGCTGGAGTATGAGGGCAGTTTTATCTATGATGAGGTGCCTGACAGGCAGCGTCTTTTCGATGAGGCAGACAGGATTGCCGGCAGATTTATCTCAGAGCAAAGCAGCAGGTGCTTTATCTGTACAATAGCGGGCATACTTTTTAACTGTGAACTCTGCAGACGCAGATGCAGATACAGAAGGTACCAAAGATTCTGGTAGATATAAGGATATGATTTTATGAGTAAGAAAGTGATAAAGCCGATAGTACTTATAGTAGTATTTATTGCAGCATTAATTACATTTTGCATAATTACAAACAAGGGAAATAAGGATATGACCACGAAGCAGGCGGATGCAACGCTGCCGGTTATGTCATTTAATCTGGATAAAATAAAGATAAACACCCTCCATGGATATACTACTGAGATGGATCCGACAAAGATGCGCGATTGCGTTATTCCAATTTCGGATGACAGGAAGCTCTCATTATCCATTTCAACATATGGCATGGCTGTTGACAGGATATCATACAAGATCAGAAGCATGGATGGCAAGAGGCTGGTGGCCGATGACGAGATATCTTCTTTTTCTAATAAGGATAATACTATTCAGGCGGACATAAGCATGCCGAATGTTATGGATGAAAATACTGAGTATCTTTTGGTGTTTACCATCACAAGCGGTCAGGATAATGTATATTATTACAGCAGGATTATGCAGACCGATGGAAAGGCAGCTGCAAAGGTTGTTGAGTTTGCAAAGAAGTTTCATGATGAGACGTTTATAAAGGATGACAAATCCTTCTTTACAACATATATGGAGACAACAACCGGTGACAGAAATACGCTTGCACATGTGGATCTGACATCTACGGTGAGTCAGATTACCTGGGGCTCAATGGCCGCTGCACAGTATACGAATCCTGTCATAGCCCTAAAGGAAATAAACGATTCTTATGATGTGGTCACAATAGACTATGTGATGAGTTGTGTGGACGGTAAGGGTGAGACTGAGTATTACAATGTAAGAGAATATTTCAGGCTGCGCCAGACGGAAAGCCGTATGTACGTGCTCAACTATGAGAGAACGGCAAATCAGATTTTTAATAGTGAAAACAGCTTTATATCGGATTCAGGCAGCGTAATGCTTGGCATCAGAAGCAGTGAGGCAGAGTACAGGGCCAATGAAGCAGGCAGTGTGATATGCTTTGTCCAGGAGGGAGATTTATACTCCTATGATATCAACAATGGAATGATAATCAAGGTATTCAGCTTCAGGGACGCTGAGGGCATTGATGAGCGTGAGAACTGGAATCATCACGATATAAAGATTGTCAGTGTAGACGAAGCGGGCAGTATTGATTTTGTGGTATACGGATATATGAACAGAGGCACCCACGAGGGAGAGGTGGGAGCCGGTGTGTACCATTATGACGGTCTGGCACATACTATAGATGAGGAAGCGTTTATTCCTTCTAAGACATCATATGAGGTGCTAAAGGCTGAGATGGGCAAGATGCTTTATCTCAATGAGAAGAATGAATTCTATCTCATGATGGATGACAGTCTCTATAGGATTAATTTAGGCTCGATGTCAGTAAAGAAGGTGGTTGAGGGCTTGTCTACAGGCTCTTACTGCGCATCGGAGAGTAACAGATACTTTGCATGGGTGGATTCTGCAAATCAGTACTCATCAAATACCATAAAAGTGATGGATTTAAAGAATGGCAAGACATTTGAGATCAAAAAGGGCAACGACCAGTATCTGCGTCCGCTTGGTTTCATAGGTGAGGATTTCATATATGGACAGGCGAATGTTGCTGATGTGGTCTCTGATGCAGCCGGAAACACAACATTTCCGATGAATGGTCTTATTATTCTTGATACATCTGACCAGTCGGAGCTTAAGACATATACCCCTTCGGGCGGCTATGTCGAGAAAATTTCTGTGGATGGATATACGGTAACGATAGATCTGATTGCACAAAATAATGGTGTGTATGCAGAAATCGGTCAGGATACCATTATGAACCGGGAGGCTGATTCGAAGCAGAAGATAGCTCTTGATACGAGCCAGTCCGATACAAAGCTGACGGTCAGCGCTATTAGTATAGCAGGTGGTAAAAAGCCGGATAAGCTGAAGCAGCTGACAGCACAGATGACTATAAATTCGCATGATACTACTGTTGATTTAAAGTTTGATGACAATACAGTCCATTTCTATGTTTATGCAAAGGGGGATGTGATTTTTGCATCTGATAACATCTCGGATGCCATAAAACAGGCAAATGACAGCATGGGAGTGGTAATTGACTCAAACCAGCAGTATGTATGGATGAGGGCAAGAAAAAATGCAGTAAATGCATTTGCGAATATTGCATGTAATGAAACCGATAAGGATGCTGACAGTGTCGTGAAGTCAGTAAGTGCAATGCTTACCTACAATGATGTTACGGTAAGTGTGTCTGAGCTGATTGGAGCAGGCAGCAGTGCTGTTGATGTACTCAAAAACAACCTGCCGGACAAGGAAATCCTGGATTTACAAGGAGTGTCTTCTGAGGATATTATCTTTTATATCAGCCAGGGCAATCCGGTATTTGCGATGACGGGAAATACGTCGGCAGTGCTTGTAACAGGATACTCTTCAAATGGAGCTTTATATATTTATAATCCGGATAATGGCGCAACAACATCGATGAGCTATGAGGATGCTGACAGAATGTTTTATAATGGTGGCTTGCATTTTATCACGTACATGACAAAATAAACAGAATAATGTTGTAATAATGCTGATTTTGTGACATTAAATGTAAGCTCCTTAGGTAAAGTTTAACAGAAATTTTCCTAAGGATTGAAAAGCGGTTACAATTGGGATATATTAAATAAGTATGAAATAGGTTTAATACTTTTTGTTTAAGGAGAACGTATGAGTAAGAAGAGTATTGTCGTTACAAAAGTATGTGAAGGTCATGACAATCCAATCGCAGAGCTTGTTCAAGTGGCATGCAAGTTCGATAGTGAGATTACATTGGAGAGTGACAATCGCAAAATCAATGCAAAAAGCATCATGGGTATTATGGCATTTAATCCTTCAGATGGAATGACTGTTGATATTGTTACAAAGGGTGATGATGAGCAGGAAGCTTTAGTTGCAATTGAAAATTTTTTAGTATGTGAATAATGAGCATGAGGAGGAAAATAGTATGCGTAAAAAGAATAACTCAAAGACAGTTAAGCAGGCAGTAAAGCCGGTTGAAGTAAAAAAAGAGGAAACAGTGGCACAGCCGGTTTCAGAGCCTAAGGCTGATGCAAAAGCCGATGTAAAGGCTGAGGTAGAAAAAGCCGTAGAGAAGACAACCGAGAAGGTTGAGAAGGCTGTTGAAAAGACAACTGAGAAGGTTGCTGAGAAGGCCGCTGAGGTTAAGGCTGATGTAAAGGACACTGTTAAGAAGACAACAGCAAAGGCAGCAAAAGCTGCAAAGACAGCTAAAGAGGCAAAACCTGCAAAGAAGGAGCCGGTAAAGCCGGAGATTATTGTTCAGTACCAGAACAGCGAGGTTGATACAGCAGCTGTTGAGGAGCGTGTTAAGGCTCAGTTCGTTGCTGAGGGACACAAGGCAGGCTTCATCAGAAAGCTTAGCATCTACATCAAGCCGGAGGAATATTCTGCATACTATGTTATAAATGATAAGTTTTCAGGTCGTGTAGATTTATTCTAGTCAGACATTATTAGGGAATACATATTTTATCAAGTGCATAATAAAAGCCGATACATTTCGTGGAGACACGGTGTATCGGCTTTTGCTTTATGTATAGGTATGTGTAAAAGCAGCTGTATGACAGTTTAAATGCATTATGAAATACTTAGTGGACAAACAAAAAAGGGTAACAAAAAAGCGGGTGATGGGAATCGAACCCACGTATCCAGCTTGGAAGGCTGGTGTTCTACCATTGAACTACACCCGCATAGGAATATTTAATTTGTTGTATAATGCCCAGTTCCGGAATCGAACCAGAGACACACGGATTTTCAGTCCGTTGCTCTACCAACTGAGCTAACTGGGCTTGTCTCACAACAAAAGTTATTCTACACGATTTGTCTGTTGATGTCAATATTAAAATTGAGAAAAATTGGATAGTTACAATAAACAAGAAATGTAGTATTAAAAACTATATAAAATAGAAAATAATATAATTTTACCTTGACATGAATACCATAAAGGATTACTATGTGTATATGTTTGATTATCAAATAATTTGAATATCAAACAGAAAAACGGAATTTATACATGTTCGGAGGTACATATTATGTTGAGAGAACTGAGAATCGGAGATATGGTTGCAAAGCTTCCTATCATTCAGGGAGGCATGGGAGTTGGAGTGAGTCTTAGCAGACTGGCCGGAGCTGTTGCTAAGGAGGGTGGTGTAGGAGTGATTTCCACCGCGCAGATTGGCTTTGAGGAGCCGGAGTTTGAAAAGGACCAGGCAAAGGCTAATCTGATAGCTATCAAGAAGCATATTAAGAAAGCAAAGGAGCTTGCCTGTGGACATGGAATGGTAGGAGTCAATATCATGGTGGCTTTAAAGCATTACAAGGAGCATGTTCTGGCTGCGGTTGAAGCAGGTGCTGATGTTATTATAAGTGGGGCAGGACTTCCAATGGAACTGCCTGAGCTGGTCGATGAAAAGTCACATACAAGGATTGCTCCGATTGTTTCTTCAAAGAGAGCAGCAAATCTGATTCTTAAAATGTGGGCACACAGATACAACCGCACAGCGGACTTTATTGTTATCGAGGGACCAAAGGCCGGAGGACATCTGGGATTTTCCAATGAACAGCTTGCAGATATGGAGCATATGGATTATGACAGCGAGATTAAGGAGATTATCAGCTGTGCAAAGACATATGAGGAGAAGTTTAAAAAGCACATTCCGGTAATTGTAGCAGGCGGAGTGTTTACACATGAGGATGTCATGCACTGCATGGAGCTTGGAGCCGACGGAGTGCAGGTGGCGAGCCGTTTTGTGGCGACAGAGGAGTGTGACGCATCGGATGCCTATAAGCATGCTTATCTGAACGCGAATGAGTCTGATGTGCAGATTATACAAAGCCCTGTAGGAATGCCGGGGCGTGCTGTCAGAAATGAGTTTATCAGGGGATTGGAAAAGGAAAAGCAGCATATCACAAAGTGCTACAATTGTCTTGAGAAATGTAACCCTGCAACAGTGCCATACTGTATTACGAAGGCACTGATTGCAGCGGTTAAAGGAGATATGCAAAATGGTCTGGTATTCTGCGGTGCCAATGTGGGCCGCATAAACCGGATGACTACGGTCCACGAGCTTATGAGTGAGCTTGTGGGAGCATAGGCAGTACATCCTCACAGTAGCAGCGAAGCACTTCACCTACACTCCATGCCTGTGCATAGCAGCCACGGCCGTTGTGAGGGGCATCGCCGTCAAATATCTCGCATATTGAGCCGATACAGTTGTTGAGCAGATGCTCCCTTACAGGGTTAAGCAGCTTGTCAGCGCATAAAGCGGTCTCCTTCGTGCGGCCGTTTACCTTTACATAGGCACTGATAAAACCACCGAGCAGAAAGCCCCAGGCTGTTCCCTGATGATAGGCGTGGTCGCGCTTTGAGAGAGAGCCGATGTAAATCGGATGGTAATCCTTGTGGTCAGGATCGAGCGAACGCAGTCCGCAGCCTACGTACAGCTTATCCATTACCGTATCCACAATTGCTTTTTCACGCTCCCTGTCAAGCATGGTAAATGGCAGGCTTACGGCATAAATCTGGTTTGGACGGATTGTATCGTCATCCTCGTCAACCACATCATACAGGCAGCCTGTGTTTTCATTCCAGAAGCGCTTGTTGAAGGAAGTCTTTACGAGAGAAGCAAGCTGTCTGTAGCTGTCATCGTTATCGCCAAACTTAGCCTGAAGCATATCCATGGTGCACAGTGCGTTGTACCAAAGTGCATTTATCTCGACAGGTTTGCCGTGACGAGGCGTAGCAACCCAGTCACCGACACGCACATCCATCCATGTTACCTGGTCGAGTCCGCTTCCGGCATGAATGAGCCCGTCAGTGTCCATATATATGGAAAAATCAGTGCCTTTTTTATAAGTAGATATGATATCCTTTAAGCATGGATAAATATCCTTCTTTATAAATTCATAGGCATCGGGAGTGACCACATATTCAAGATATTTGTAGACAGCATAAAAATACCACAGTGATGCATCTACAGTATTGTAGAGAGGTTCAAGTCCGCTGTCCGGGAACATATTCGGGATAAGCCCGTCCTTACAGTACTTGGCAAAGGTCAGTAGTATATCGTGGGCTTTTTCAAAACGGCCGGTGCAAAGTGTCAGGCCGGTGTATGAAATCATAGTGTCACGACCCCAGTCTGTAAACCAAGGAAGTCCGGCGAGCACAGTGTCATAGCCTGTTGACTGTCTGTGTGCGATGAACTGGTTTGCAGCCACAGTAAGCTTCACGGCAAAGTCATCAGTGAAGCCGCTTCTTTTAATCAGCTCATCGGTGTAGTCAAGCTGCGCACGTAGTATTTCAAAAGCACTTTCGTTATCAGAAACGAGGTGTTTAGCGAAGGCTGTGCCTGAGTTGTTATTACAGGCTTCAAGCGGTACGATATCGCACATTACAGAAAAATGCATTGATTCACCGGCAGGAATATCCACGCTCACGTCATATGGGCAAAATGCACAGTCGAGGCCAGGCACTTCATTGTCCACCTCGGTCTGAGCCTCAAGGTCACAGATATATTTGTCGTCTCTTTCAATAAGCTCTCCGCCTGAAAAAGCAATGCGGATACAGTGGTCATCCTGAGCTTTTGGAATGAGTGTAAAGCCATGCTCCTGCTTTTGGACCTCGAATTTTAATGAATCGACGGTGGAGCTTTCAGAGTGCTCACGGAAGTTCATAAGAGGCGTGATCAAAAGCTTAGCCGCTTCGCCTTTGTTTTGAACCTCATATGCCACGGCAGCGAGATTTTTTCCCTGTGCCAGTGCGATGTGTTTTTTTATGGTGATATCACCGGCCTCATATGTAAAGCATATGGTTCCATCGTATGTGAAATCGCTTATATATTGGATACCGTCTGTGTGGCGTCCGCCCTTGAACTGGTCACTTGAGAGGTCGTAGGTGTGGCTGTCTGTGACTATTTTTTCGTTTGTCTTTGAGAAGCAGACGTATCTTTGCACAGGAGCATGAAGGCTTGCAATCAGATAGCCCTGATGCGTACGGTTTATCGCACCGGTGACTGAACCGCCGGCATATCCGCCAAGGCCGTTGGTTAAAGCCCACTCCCTTCTTATGTTGTTTTTGAAATCGTTTTGTACTTTTATGTTAAATTGCATCGTAATCCCCCGAAATTTCACTAAAATTTTATAATATTTTAACATATAACTGTGAAAAAATCTATACGAAACGGCAAAAATCTGTTATCATTATAAAGATATATATTTTCAATATGCAAAGGAGAATTATAATGGAAGTATTTACATTGATTGCACGTAAAAAAAATGTGGCGCTGGTATTTGTTTCGTACCTGCTTGTGGCTCTTGCTGCGATAAGTCTTCTGACTATCTGCATCGGCTTTGCACCGGGTATTTTATTTGCAGTAGTATTTGGACTTATTGCATATCTTATGATAATGGCACAGAACACCGAGTTTGAATATTCATATTTTGACGGAGAGCTGCGTTTTGCCAAAATTAAAAACAAGAGCCGCAGAAAGCGTCTTGGAATATACAGCATGGAGTCTGTAGCAGCAATCGCACCGGCAGGAGACAGAAGCGTATACAATTACGAGAATGGAAATGAGCTCAAGGAAATAGACTATACCTCAGGTCAGAAGGATGTACCTTATTATGATATCGTCATCAAATCGCCTGAAGAGAATGTGCTTATAAAGGCGGAGCTTGATGACAAGTTCCTCACAGAGGTGGAGAAAAAATACAGATCAAAGGTTAAAAGAAGAGAGGAGTAATTACTCCTCTCCTTCCAAATGGTACATTTTGGATTTTGTTTTGCCGACATCGTGGGCAGAGATTCTCTTTATAGTCATATGGCAGAGGACTTTTACAGTTTTCACATACTTTTGTGTTGGTGTTAAAAAGACTTTTAGGATTATCCATGGGTGCCGCCTTAAGCTTGTTTTATTCACTATATCATAACAGATTTTATAAAGAAAGTAGGGACTTTTATAATGTCAATTGCAGTTTTCGATTCAGGAGTAGGCGGAATAAGCGTCTTAAAGAGCCTGGTTGAAGTGATGCCTAACGAAGATTTTATATATTACGGTGATTCAGCAAATGCGCCTTATGGTACAAAAACACTTGAGCAGGTGCGAGCTTTGACCTGTGAGCATGCAAAGGAGCTGATTTTAAATCAGCATGCAAAGGGGCTTGTTGTCGCATGCAATACAGCCACCAGCGCGGCAGTGCGTATATTAAGAGAGCAATATCCCGATGTTCCTATCGTAGGGATAGAGCCTGCAGTCAAGCCTGCGATGCTTTTTATGGAAAATCCGAGAGTGCTTGTGATGGCTACACCTATGACTATCAGGGAGGAAAAACTTAAAAAGCTTATGGACAGATACAGACACTTGGGTGAGATTATTCCATTGCCTTGTCCGGGGCTTATGAATTTCGTTGAGAGAGGTGACTTGTACGGTGATGATGTGAGACAGTATCTCGAGGAACTTTTGTATTCATATTCGCATAATGAGATAGATGCGGTTGTGCTGGGATGCACACATTATCCGTTTGTCAGAAAAATGATACAGGAGGTGCTTGGAGATAGGGTGCGTGTGTTCGATGGAGGAAACGGTACAGCGCGTGAGATGAAAAGACGTCTCGCAGAAAAAGGTCTGCTGACAGACAGCACCGCTGCAGGTATTGTGGATTTTCAAAACAGCCTGACCGGTCAGAGCCACGAAGATAAAATACAGCTCTGTAAGGCGCTTTTTAACAAAAAAATTTAGTTGTTATTTACAGAATATTACAAATCTAAAAAAAGTATAAAATAATCATGGCTTTTTTAATAAAATATTTCTAAAATGTACATTGTTAGGACATAATTACCACATATACTTGTTCTTGTAAGAGGAACAAAACCTTTTACATTATTCCCTTTTTATTAATAAACATTTTCATAACTAAACTCCTCGAGAAAGGATCGCGTTGTTACCGCGTGTAACATCGCGGTTCTTTCTCACGTTTTGCATGCAGGCTGCGGAGCCGCAGCCTTACTGCTTTAGTTATGCATAACGCTTCCACATATATCGTTCAGCACACACATGTCACAGTGCGGTGTGGTTCGGGCAGTGCATACGGCGCGTCCATGATCAACAAGCCTGTGGCAGAAGTCATTGCTCTCCTCGGGTGGGATGATTTTCCAAAGCTCCATCTCCACTTTTTTCGGGTCTTTTATTCCATCTACAAGTCCTATACGGTTGCAAAGGCGTATGCAGTGTGTGTCGGTGACGATGGCAGGCTTGCCGTACACATCACCCATAATCAGGTTGGCACTCTTTCTGCCGACTCCCGGCAGCTTCAGCAGATCGGTCATATTGTCAGGCACAAGACCGCCAAAATTATCGCGAAGCATTCTCATGCAGGCACTTATATCACGTGCCTTACTCTTTCCCAGGCCGCATGGACGTACAATTTCTTCTATGTCGGAAACATCAGCATCGGCGAGAGCCTCGATGGAAGGATATTTTTTGAACAAATCCACCACGACTACATTTACGCGGGCATCAGTGCACTGGGCTGCGAGTCTGACTGATACGAGGAGCTTCCAGGCCTCGTCGTACTCGAGAGTACAGTCGGTGCGGGGATATGCGGTTTTTAGTCTTTTTATTACTTCAATGGCTAATTTTTCTTTTGTCATATGAGCCTCCTTATATTTGTTTTGTAACTATTCAGAACCACCCCCCACGCACATTCGCAAAACCGCACGATACTCGTGCTTTGTCTACACTCCGTTTCGGTCCGCGCTGAACAAACGTCCACCGGACGTTTAGCGCCACTGCTACGCAGCTAATTTTGCTCATATGTGTGGGGTGGCTCTATTCGAGCCACATTGATAACAAGAAAATCTGCTGCTTACATGCAAGCATGACGCATCAGCTTTTCTTGTTATCAGTGGTTCTGAATAGTAACTTTATTTTATAGTATACAAAAATGCACGGAGATTGTAAAATGGATTTACGTGGAGCGGATTACGTGAGAGGAACGGTGTGAAACTGGAAAATATGAATAACGCATATGCAAATAAAAAATGTACAAATAACATATATATAAACAACAGATATACAATAGAAGTAACTAGGAAAAAAATAAAAAACATGTATCTTCGTGTGAAGGACACAGATGGCACACTATCAGTGAGTGCCCCTTATGGCATGAGTGATACAGAAATCAGGAAATTTGTGGAGAGCAAATCAGACTGGATTGAGCAAACCACACGGGAAATGCTTAATGTAAGGCAGCTTAAGGAGCAGGAGCCGGTTATGGCACCCTTCATGGAGAGGGAGATGCGTCGGCGGCTTAAGATGCAGCTGCAGAGGTTTATCGACAAATGGGAGCCGGTTATGGGAGTTAAGTCAGCCGGCTTTACGATAAAGAAGATGAAGACAAGGTGGGGATCGTGCAACGTGAAGTCACATCATCTGAATTTCAACCTTCTGCTGGCTAAGGTGCCGTCGGAGTGCGCAGAGTATGTGGTGGTTCACGAGCTTACACATCTGCTTGAACCAAGTCATAATGCCAGGTTCTGGTCGCTGATGGAATATTATCTGCCGGAAAGCAAAAAGCTGCGTAAACAACTTGCTGGCTTTTCTGCGCAGGATATGATATGATATCATTAAAGACCCACTTAGAGAAAGGAAGCTTCAAATGGAATTTTGGGATATATACGATAAGGATAAAAAGCCGACAGGCCGTACAATGAAAAAAAACGACTGGATACTTAAGGATGGAGAGTATCATCTTTCAGTGCTTGGCGTGATTCACAGACCAGATGGCAGATTCCTTATCACACAGCGTGTCATGACAAAGGCATGGGCACCGGGCTGGTGGGAGGTTTCAGGAGGAGCTGCACAGGCAGGTGAGAGCTCATTTACCGCAGTCTGCAGAGAGGTGAATGAGGAGGTAGGCCTTGATGTATCACAGTGTTCGGGAGGGCTTGCCTATACCTATCACAGAGAAAATCCGGGCGAGGGTGACAACTATTTCGTGGATGTTTACCGCTTTGAGCTTGATTTCAAGGAGTCTGACGTACAGATTCAGACAGAGGAGGCACTTGGGTTTAAAATTGCCACACTCGATGAAATAAAAGAGCTTGCTGCGCAGGGTGTGTTCCTGCACTATGACAGCATAAAGCAGGTATTTGAAAATTAATTGCTATGATTATGATAATAAGATAACATAGAATTATAAAATTACATAGAATTATAAGGAGCAGATTATGGCATTACCAAAGGATCCGGTTATGCTGCTTAGCTTTGTAAACACACAGCTTCGGGACAATTATTCAGGATTGAAGGAGCTTGCGGCAGCATATGATATTGATGAGAAAGAGCTTTGCGATAAGCTTGCACAGATTGATTACAAATATGACGAGACTGTCAATCAGTTTAAGTAGATTTTCAGCATACATATTAAAAGTGATGGAAGGATAAGATAATGGAGACATGCTGCGATTTTTGTGCATACAATGAATATGATGAGGATGATGAGGAGTATTATTGCTCGGTAAATATGGACGAGGATGATATGGCGAGATTTGTCCAAAGCAGCTATAAGCGCTGTCCGTTTTACCGCTCAGGCGATGAATACAGGGTTGTCCGTCACCAGATGTGAAGCATTATAACAAAATATAATAAATATAATAAAAAAATAAATTGCATTAATCAATTTAAGGCTGTATAATAAGTTGGTTATTTTAAAAATTAAGAATTTACAAATATACAAAGCATATTGATAAGGAGGAAAATTATGCCTGTAAAATACGTGTTCGTCACCGGTGGAGTTGTTTCCGGTCTTGGAAAAGGAATTACCGCAGCGTCTCTTGGACGTCTTTTAAAAGCTCGTGGATACAAGGTGACAATGCAGAAATTCGATCCATACATTAATATTGATCCGGGTACCATGAACCCTATTCAGCACGGAGAGGTGTTTGTAACAGACGATGGAGCTGAGACAGATCTTGACCTGGGACACTATGAGCGTTTTATTGATGAGAGCCTGACAAAGAACTCAAACGTCACCACAGGAAAGGTATACTGGTCAGTATTACAGAAGGAACGTCGTGGTGACTACGGCGGAGGAACAGTACAGGTTATCCCTCATATCACCAATGAGATAAAGAGCAGATTCTACAGGGATTTCACATCTGAGGATACCACAATCGCAATCATCGAGGTGGGCGGTACAGTCGGCGATATCGAGAGTCAGCCGTTCCTCGAGGCAATCAGACAGTTCCAGCATGAGGTGGGACACGACAATGCCATCCTGTGTCATGTGACACTGATTCCATACATCAAGGCGTCAGGAGAGCTCAAGACAAAGCCTACACAGGCAAGTGTAAAGGAGCTTCAGGGCATGGGAATCCAGCCGGATATCATTGTATGCCGTTCAGAGCATGAGCTTGACCAGAAGCTTAAGGACAAGATTGCGCTGTTTTGTAATGTACCGAATTCACATGTATTACAGAACCTTGATGTGGAGTATCTCTATGAGGCACCACTTGCCATGGAGCAGGAGAATCTTGCAAAGGTTGCATGCGAGTGCTTGAATCTCGACTGTCCTGAGCCGGATCTTGCAGACTGGAAGCAGATGGTTGAGGATCTCCGTCATCCTGATAAAGAGGTCAAGATCGCGCTTGTCGGAAAATATACAGCACTTCACGATGCATACATTTCAGTTGTTGAGGCACTGAAGCATGGCGGTATTCCTGAGCATACCACAGTTGATATAAAGTGGGTTGACTCAGAGGAGCTTAATGATGACAATGCAGCAGAGGTATTCAAGGGTATTCAGGGAATTATCGTTCCGGGAGGCTTTGGAGACCGTGGTGTTGAGGGCATGATTGCAGCAGCTAAGTATGCCAGGGAAAACAATATCCCATATCTGGGACTCTGCCTTGGAATGCAGGTGGCAATCATCGAGTATGCGCGCCACGTATGTATGTTCCATGATGCACACAGTATAGAGCTTGATCCAAACACTACTCATCCGGTTATCGCACTTATGCCTGACCAGAACGGAATAGAGGATATCGGAGGTACACTTAGACTTGGCTCTTATCCATGTGTCCTCGACAAGACATCAAAGGCATACCAGGTATATGGCACAGAGAATATAAGCGAGCGTCATCGTCACCGTTATGAGGTCAACAATGACTACAGAACAGCTCTCACAGAGCATGGCATGAAGCTTTGCGGTACATCACCTGATGGCAGAATCGTGGAGATGATTGAGATTCCGGAGCATCCGTGGTTTATTGCCACACAGGCACATCCTGAGCTTAAGTCACGTCCGAATCGTCCACATCCGCTTTTCCATGGCTTCATAGAGGCGGCAAACAAGGTGAACAGATAATTTTTCGTTATATTTAATACAATATTTAGAAAGTGCGGTTGATTTTGACCGCACTTTTTCTTATAATAAAGTGAAGCTTCACACTTTATATATTGTGAGGAGACGGTTTCATATACAATATATTCCTTGAAAAATAAGAAGTCTGTAATGATATTTTTCGGGGATAGGGTTTCATGGGAATGACTATAAAAATTACAGGTCAAAATTGCCTTGAAGCTTGTAATAAATAAGAAAAGAACGGAGAAAATATGGATAATCAGGGACCTAATAACTATAATTACAACAATGGCCCGGGCAATAATGGGTCCGGTGGAAACGGGAATAACGGTGGTAACAGACCTGGTGGAAACGGTGGCAGAAACAACCGTGGCGGACAGGGTATTATGGCATTTATCCTGCTGACACTCGTGGCATTGTTTGTGTATGCACTTATATCAAACAGCATATCGCATGCCAGCACACAGGAAAAGTCATACAGCGATTTCATAAAACAGCTCGACAAGGGTAATGTCAAGAGCGTGGAGTTTGATTCCTACGAGATAGACTACAAGCTTGTGGATGACGGACACAAGGATTATGACATCACATATTACACAGGCCGTGTGGCTGATGATGAGCTTGTGCCGACACTCAAAAAAGCAAAGACCTCAGAGGGCAAGTCTATTGAGATAAAGGCAGCGATACCTGATAATACATCTACATGGATTTTTAATATATTAAGCTTTATAGTTCCGCTTATTTTACTGTGGGTGCTTTTGGCATTTGTTTCAAAGAAGATGGGCGGCAGCATGGGGATGGGAGTCGGCAAATCGACTGCCAAGGTATATGTGGAGAAGTCCACAGGCGTCAACTTCAAGGATGTTGCGGGACAGGATGAAGCCAAGGAATCTCTCCAGGAGGTTGTTGATTTCCTTCACAATCCTAAGAGATATACAGATATCGGAGCCAAGCTTCCTAAGGGAGCGCTTCTCGTGGGACCTCCGGGAACAGGTAAGACACTCCTTGCCAAGGCAGTAGCAGGAGAGGCAGGAGTACCGTTTTTCTCACTTGCAGGTTCAGACTTTGTGGAGATGTTTGTCGGAGTCGGAGCTTCGAGAGTGCGTGATTTGTTCAAGGAAGCACAAAAAATGGCACCATGTATCATCTTTATCGATGAGATAGATGCAATAGGAAAGAGCCGTGACAGCAGATACGGCGGTGGCAATGATGAGCGTGAGCAGACACTAAACCAGCTCCTTGCAGAGATGGATGGCTTTGATACATCAAAGGGATTACTTATATTAGCAGCAACTAACCGCCCTGAGGTGCTTGATAAGGCACTTCTTCGTCCGGGACGTTTTGACAGAAGAATCATTGTTGACAAGCCTGACTTAAAGGGGCGTCTGGAGACCTTAAAGGTACACTCAAAGGATGTCAAGATGGATGAGTCGGTAGACCTCGATGCACTGGCACTTGCAACAGCAGGACTTGTTGGCTCAGATCTTGCCAACATGATTAATGAGGCTGCCATCAATGCAGTCAAAAACGGCAGACAGCTTGTAAACCAGTCAGATCTCTTTGAGGCCTTCGAGCTTGTTGCAGTCGGTGGCAAGGAAAAGAAGGATCGTGTCATGAGCGATAAAGAGAGAAAAATCGTCTCATACCATGAGGTTGGACACGCACTTGTATCAGCCCTGCAGAAAAATACAGAGCCTGTACAGAAAATTACAATCGTACCACGTACCATGGGAGCACTCGGATATACACTCCAGACACCTGAAGAGGAGAAATACCTTGAGACAAAGGATGAACTTCTCGCCAAAATCACAACATATATGGCAGGTCGTGCAGCAGAGGTGCTGGTATTTAACTCAGTCACAAGCGGAGCCGCAAATGATATAGAAAATGCCACAAAGATAGCCCGTGCCATGGTAACAATGTACGGAATGTCAGATAAATTCGGCATGATGTGCCTTGCAACAGTACAAAACCAGTACTTAGAGGGCGGAGCAGGATTAATCTGCGGAGAGAATACAGCATCGCAGATAGATGATGAGGTACTCTCAATCATCAACAGCAGCTACGCAGAGGCCATGAAGCTCCTCGATGAAAACAGAGAAATCCTCGACAGTATATCAGATTATCTCTACGAGAAGGAAACAATCACAGGTAAGGAATTCATGAAGATGTTCCGCGATATGAAGGGACTCCCAGATCCGGACGAGGAAAAAGATGGTGAAGAGAGCAAAGAGCAGGAAAATGCACAGAAAGATACGACATTAGCAGCAGATCCACTCCTTCGTAACGACACAGACCAACCTGCAGATACAAATGAATCTTCCGAATATACAGCGCCGGATGATAATACATTGAATAACTAGTACCTTATAGGTCAATTTTCGAACACAACGAGCAACCAAGCAATTTTCGCGTAGCGAAAGAGCGAAAAAAGAATTTCGTACAAAAAAGCGCAGTAGAAAAGAGTTTCGCACACATAAACTGAAAAAGCCGGATGGTACACAGTGTGTTCAGAAGGAAAATATGAACTGCCGCGGGCTTCCGGGCAAGAAAAGGGACGAAAAAGCCTTACAAACAAAGAAAACCAAACGGAGAGAAACCCCGCGGCTGACTTCATATTTTCCTGAGGAATACACTGTGTGCCATGCCGGCAACCTCACAACCTAAAGGTGCGAAACTCCACACCACAATCTAAAATAGCGAATATGGAAAAAACATTTGATATCAAAGAAGAATTAAAAAAACTCCCGGATGCCCCGGGAGTTTATATTATGCATGACAAGGATGATGTAATCATATATATCGGCAAAGCCAAAAGCCTGACGAAGCGAGTACATCAGTACTTTCAGGCGAGCCACAATGAGGGCATCAAGAAAAAACAGATGGTAGAGCATATAGATCATTTTGAGTATATAGTCACCGACTCTGAACTTGAGGCCCTTGTTTTGGAGTGCAATCTGATAAAGGAGCACACACCAAAGTATAATACTATGCTTCGTGATGACAAGACATATCCGTACATCAAGGTGACACTGGGAGAGGACTATCCGAGGGTGCTGTTTTCGCGCCAGATGAAAAAGGACAAATCCCGTTACTTTGGTCCGTATACGAGTGCCTCTGCGGTGAAAAGCTCGATAGATTTGATAAACAAAATCTATAAGCTTCGCACCTGCAACCGCAGGCTGCCGCGTGATATAGGAGCAGACCGGCCGTGCCTCAACTATCATATACACCAGTGCAATGCACCATGCCAGGGGTATGTAACGAAGGAAGAGTATGCCATATCTGTAAAGGGCGCGATAGATTTCTTAAACGGCGACTATGAGCAGACAATAAAGGCTCTTAGCGATAAAATGCTAAAGGCCTCAGAGAGCATGGAGTTTGAAAAAGCGGCTGAATACAGGGATCTGATAAACAGTGTGAAACAGGTAGCACAGAAGCAGAAGATAACAAATGCCGACGGCGAGGATAAGGATATCATAGCACTGGCAAATGACGATACTGATGCAGTGGTGCAGGTATTTTTCATAAGAAACGGAAAGCTGATAGGCAGAGATCATTTCCATGTGAGGGTCGGAAGCGAGGAGGCTGCGGATGATGTGTTAAATAACTTTGTGAAGCAGTTTTATTCAGGAACACCTTTTATACCGCGCGAGGTCATGCTGCAGAGTGAGATAGAGGATATGGCTGTTTTGGAGCAGTGGCTCAGTGAAAAGCGAGGCAGGCGTGTAAATATAAAGGTGCCGCAGAAGGGCATGAAGGAAAAGCTTGTTGAGCTTGCCTACAAGAACGCACTCTTAGTGCTCAGCCAGGATAAGGAGCGGATAAAGAGAGAAGAGGGGCGCACAATAGGAGCTGTAAAGGAAATCGAGGGACTTTTGGGCTTACATGGATTAAACCGTATGGAGGCCTATGATATTTCCAATATCAACGGCTTTGAGACTGTCGGCTCCATGATAGTGTATGAGAAGGGCAAGCCTAAAAAGAGCGATTACAGAAAGTTTAAGCTACGCACAGTTACGGGACCTGATGATTATGCGTCAATGCACGAGGTGCTCACACGCCGCTTTACACATGGCATGGAAGAACAGAAGCAGCTTGAAAAAGATGGTTCTCCACAGGAAATAGGTAGCTTCAACCGTTTTCCGGATATTATAATGATGGATGGTGGAAGAGGTCAGGTAAATATATGCCTTCAGGTGCTTTCTGAGCTGGGACTCGACATACCTGTGTGTGGCATGGTGAAGGATGATTTCCACCGCACAAGAGGTCTTTATTACAACAATGTGGAGATACCTATCGACCGCCACGGCGAAGGCTTCAAGCTCATCACGAGAATACAGGATGAGGCACACCGCTTTGCAATAGAGTTTCATAGGTCACTGCGCTCAAAGAGTCAGGTACATTCGGTGCTTGATGATATTGAAGGCATAGGGCCGGCACGCAGAAAGGCGCTTATGCGCCGTTACCAGTCGCTAGAGAAGATAAAGGAAGCAGATGTCGAAGACCTTATGCAGACAGAGACCATGAACGAAAAAGCAGCACAGGCAGTGTATGCATTTTTCCACTCTGCCACGTAGATTTTGAAGCTAATCTGTGGTATACTAAAAAACAAATATACATCAAGGGGGACCGCGAATGGATGCATTACACTCAGTATCAGTTGCAAAGGTAGCAGAATTGCTCGATCTCAACAATCTCACAAAAGAGATGAACCTAAAGGAGAGGGCGATAGAGTGCTCGGACGTCAACAGACCGGCGCTTCAGCTCTCAGGATATTTTGATCATTTTGAGGAGAGACGAATACAGATTATCGGAAATGTAGAGTATACCTATATAGAGAAGATGAGCGACAGCGAGAAAAAAGAGCGCTATAGCCGCTTCATGGAGTTTGATATACCATGTATCATCTTCTGCAGAGATTTACAGCCGGATGAGATATTTATGGAAGAGGCCAGAGAGCACGGTATTCCGGTGCTGTCAACAGGTCGTTCAACATCAAGCTTTATGGCTGAGCTCATCTATTGTCTTGGTGAGCAGCTCGCACCATGCATCACAGTGCACGGCGTGCTGGTAGATGTATACGGCGAGGGAGTAATGATCACAGGCGAGAGCGGTATCGGAAAGAGTGAGGCTGCACTCGAGCTCATCAGACGAGGACATCGTCTTGTGACGGATGATGTGGTGGAAATCAGAAAGATCAACGAGCATACGCTCATGGGTACTTCGCCTGAGATTACCAGACACTTTATAGAGCTTCGTGGCATCGGAATCATCGATGTCAAGACACTTTACGGAGTAGAGTGTGTAAAGGAAAAACAGCAGATAGACCTCGTAATCAAGCTCGAGGACTGGAAGAAGGAGGCAGATTACGACAGACTCGGCCTCGAGGAAGAATATGCCGAGTATCTCGGCAACAAGGTAGTGTGTCATTCACTGCCAATCAGACCGGGACGTAATCTGGCAGTCATCGTAGAGACAGCAGCAGTCAATCACAGACAAAAAAAGATGGGCTACAATGCAGCTCAGGAGCTGTATCGCCGCGTCCAGGCAAATCTTACAAAAAATTCGGAGGTATAATAAATCATGGCAATAGAAAAGAAAAACGCCTGGGAGAAATATCCCCAGGGACCTGAAAGAGAAAAATTATTTGCATTTGCAGAGGATTACAGAAGGTTTATATCCGGCTGCAAGACAGAGCGCGAGTGCACGGCATCAGTTTATGCTGACGCCACAGGACACGGCTTTGTAGACCTTGATGAGCTCATCGAGACAGGAAAGAGCGTAAAGGCAGGAGATAAAATCATAGCAAACAATATGGGAAAGGGACTGGCGCTGTTTATCGTGGGCAGTAAGCCTCTTGAGAAGGGTATGAATATCCTCGGAGCACATATTGATTCACCTAGAATGGACTTAAAGCAGGTGCCTTTATACGAGGACACAGACATGGCACTTTTAGACACACATTATTATGGCGGTATCAAGAAATACCAGTGGGTCACACTGCCGCTTGCACTTCACGGAGTCATCTGTAAAAAGGATGGCAGCACAGTGACAGTCAATATCGGAGACAAGCCAAATGATCCTGTAGTGGGTGTGAGCGATCTGCTTATTCACCTGTCAGGCGAGCAGATGGGCAAGAAGGCCTCAGAGGTCATAAAGGGCGAGAGCCTTGATGTGCTGATCGGAAGCATACCGGGACCAGAAAAGGACGAGGACGACAAGGATATCAAGGAGAGAGTAAAGGCCAATATCCTCACAATACTTTCACAGGAGTACGGTGTGGACGAGGATGATTTCCTTTCAGCAGAGATAGAGGTGGTACCTGCCGGAGAGGCAAGAGACTACGGACTTGACAGAAGTATGATCATGGGTTACGGCCACGACGACAGAGTGTGCGCATATCCTTCATACAGAGCTATGCTTGAGATAGAGGGCACACCGGAATATACAAGTGTATGCCTGCTTGTGGACAAAGAGGAAATCGGCTCAGTGGGAGCCAGCGGCATGCAGTCACGCTTTTTCGAAAACTGTGTGGCAGAGGTGATGAACCTGGCAGGAGACTATAGCGAGCTTGCAGTCAGACGTGCACTGAAAAACTCAAAGGTACTCTCATCAGACGTATCAGCAGCCTTTGACCCGAACTATCCATCGGTTATGGAAAAGAAGAACTCGGCATACTTCGGAAAGGGTCTTGTGTTCAACAAATATACAGGCGCCAGAGGCAAATCAGGCTCAAACGATGCCAACGCAGAGTATGTTGCAAGGCTTAGAAATATCATGGATACAGCAGATGTTTCATTCCAGACAGCGGAGCTTGGAAAGGTAGACGAGGGAGGCGGCGGAACAATCGCATATATCCTCGCAAACTATGACATGAATGTTATTGACAGCGGTGTGCCGGTGCTCAACATGCATGCGCCATGGGAAATCATCAGCAAGGTCGATTTATATGAGGCATTCAGAGGCTACATTGCATTTTTGAAGGAAGCATAGGCTAAAGGAATATAAGATGAATCAGACATTTGTAAAAAGTGTAACAGAACAATTGCCGCAGCTTGGTCTCCTGCAGGATGAGCCGATGAAAAAACACACGACCTTCCGCATAGGAGGCCCGGCAGATTACTATGCAGAGCCTGATATGAGCCGGATTTCAAAGCTTATAGAGATGGCTAAGGCATGTGATATGCCGGTTACAGTGATAGGAAACGGAAGCAATCTGCTGGTAGGAGATAAGGGCATCAGAGGCCTTGTAATTGGTATTGGAAAAGGCCTGTCCGAAATCGAGGTGACAGAAGCTGTGGCGCAGCAAAGCACAGCGCAGGACCTCACAGCACAAGACAACGGTCATATCATCACAGCGGGCGCCGGGGCTATCCTTGCAGCAGTGGCGGCAAAGGCAGCGGAGGTATCGCTTTCAGGTCTTGAGTTTGCATCGGGCATCCCGGGAAGTGTTGGAGGCGCGGTAGTCATGAACGCAGGAGCCTACGGCGGAGAGATAAAGGATGTCCTAATCGATGCCACAGTGCTCACAGCAGAGGGCGAGCTAAAGACTGTCACAAGGGATGAGCTTGACTTATCCTACAGGCACAGCATAGTCCCGGAAAAGGGCTATATAGTGCTGTCAGCCAGATTCAGACTCACACCAAAGCCTAAGGATGAGATAAAGTCATATATGGCAGAGCTTCGCGCAAAGAGAGTGGAGAAGCAGCCGCTTGAGTACCCAAGTGCAGGCAGTACCTTTAAGAGACCGGAGGGCTATTTTGCAGGGAAGCTTATCATGGATGCAGGCCTTCGAGGTTACAGCGTGGGAGATGCACAGGTGTCGGAGAAGCACTGTGGCTTTGTAGTCAATAAGGGCGAAGCCACTGCAGCGGATGTCCTGACACTCATAAAAGACGTGCAGGAAACAGTTTTAAAGCAGTTTGGAGTAAAGCTCGAACCGGAAGTTAAGATGATTGGAGAATTCTAGTGAAATTTGTAATAGTGACGGGCATGTCAGGTGCCGGAAAAAGCACAGCAATGAAAATGATGGAGGATATGGGATATTTCTGTATAGACAATCTGCCTATACAGCTATTAGATAAGCTCATAGACTTTTCAAACACCTTTCACAGTGATGTGTCCAAGGTGGCAGTCGGCATAGATGTGCGAAACGGCTCAGGAATTGATGCGATTCCACAGACACTCGAGCAGCTAAGGCAGAAAAATTTTCCGTATGAGATACTTTTCCTCGATGCTGAGGATGAGGTGCTTGTAAAGCGATACAAGGAGACGAGGCGTAATCACCCTCTCGCAGGAAGTGAGCGCATCAATAAGGGCATCGTGCTTGAGAGGGAAAAGCTGCAGTATTTAAAGGACAATGCTGACTATATCATAGACACAAGCCAGCTTCTCACAAGGGAGCTTAAAATTGAGCTGGAAAAGATATTTGTGCAGAATGAGGATTACAAGAATCTGTTTATCACGATACTGTCCTTCGGCTTCAAGTATGGCATACCGTCAGACTCTGATATAGTTATGGATGTGAGGTTTTTGCCAAATCCCTACTATGTGGACGGACTGCGCGCGAAAACCGGCAATGATAAGGAGATACAGGACTATGTCATGCAGTTTCCGGAGGCAAATGAGTTTATCGACAAGCTTGATGATATGATAAAGTTTCTCATTCCAAACTATATCTCTGAGGGCAAGAACCAGCTTGTTATATCTATAGGCTGCACCGGAGGCAAGCACCGCTCGGTAACGCTTGCAAACGAGCTGTACAAGAGGCTTAGCGGCTGTAATGACTATGGACTTAAGATAGAGCATCGCGACATAGGAAAGGATGCATTGAGAGGTAAATAACATGTCGTTTTCCAGTGATGTAAAGGAAGAGCTGGCAAAGCAGGTATCAAAGAGCAGGCACTGTCAGCTCGCTGAGCTTGCAGGCATCATAGAGCTTTCGGGCCGTATCAATGAAAAAACAAAGGGACTTGAGCTCGACACCGAAAACCTGCTGCTTTTAAATAAATATGCCACACTTATGAAGCGTGCCTTTGGCACAGATACCACAAAGGCGCTGGATGAGCAGGATACCGGAAAAATACTTGCAGCGCTTAAAATCACGGCACAGCCTGTCAACAGACAGACCGCAGACGGACTGCTTCTTATGCAGACATGCTGCAAGAGAGCCTTTATCAGGGGAGCTTTCATGGCAGCGGGCTCGATAAGCGACCCCAACAAAGCGTACCATTTTGAGATAGTGTGTCATACGAAAGAGCAGGCAAGGCAGCTTCAGGAGCTCTTGTGCGGCTTTGATACGGATGCCAAGATAGTAGAGCGCAAGGGGCACTATGTAGTGTACATAAAGGAGGGCGCCCACATCGTGGACAGTCTCAACATCATGGAGGCGTATGTGTCACTCATGAAGCTGGAAAATGTGCGCATATTAAAGGAAATGCGCAACAGTGTAAACCGTAAAGTAAACTGCGAAACCGCAAACATCAGCAAGACTGTGAATGCGGCTGTAAAGCAGATAGAGGATATCAGACTGATACAGAAAATGAGAGGACTCGATGATTTACCGGCGCAGCTTCGGGAGATGGCGCTGCTTCGGCTTGAATATCCGGATGCACCGCTAAAGGAGCTCGGAGGATATCTGGATCCGCCAATGGGCAAATCGGGAGTCAACCACAGGCTTAGAAAATTATCGGCGATTGCGGAGGAACTGAGATAGATGAAGAAAAAGCTTTTATTTATATTTAATCCCAAATCAGGCAAGGGGCTCATAAAGGAGCATCTGGTAAATATCGTGGACATCATGACAAAGGCCGGATACAAAATCACCATTTATCCTACACAGTGTCAGGGAGATGCCATAAAAAAGGTCAGGAAAAATGCTAAGAAGTATGACCTTGTAGTGTGCAGCGGCGGAGACGGCACACTCGACGAGGTAGTGACCGGCATGGAGCAAAGCGAGGTAAATGTACCGATAGGATACATCCCTGCGGGCAGCACCAATGACTTTGCAAACTCTCTCGGCATACCAAAAAATATGGAGGAGGCCGCAAGAGTTGCCGTAAACGGTACTCCATTCCCGTGTGATGTGGGAGGCTTCAACGGAGATACCTTCGTATATGTCGCAGCCTTTGGCCTTTTTACAGAGGTATCCTACCAGACCTCGCAGCAGATGAAAAATATACTGGGACATGCCGCATATATTTTAGAGGGTGCAAAGCACCTGATGGATATCACCTCGTACAGGATGAAAGTGAGCCATGACGGTGAGATAATAGAGGATGAGTTTATATATGGAATGGTGACCAACTCCCTTTCGGTAGGAGGCTTCAAGGGCATATCAGGTCCTGACGTACTGCTTGATGACGGCCTTTTTGAGGTGACACTTATCAAGAATCCAAAAAACCCAATCGAGCTCAACAAGATACTTGCGGGACTGGCAAACCGTGAAAATGACAATGAGCTCATCTACTCTTTCAAGACCAGTGAGATGCATGTGGAGAGTGAGGAGGAGGTACCGTGGACACTCGACGGAGAGTTTGGCGGCAGCCACACGGATCTGACCATCACTAATCTGAACAAACAGATTACCATTATGTGCTGATAAATACAAAATCGGACATAAAATAGTAATAGTATACAATTTTTTATCTGATTGTGTTAAAAATTTAACTTTATTTTTATAAGGTTATGTAATATAATAACATTAGCATTTAATTAACAGGAGGAAAAAAATATGTTAGTATCTGCAACAGAAATGCTTAAGAAAGCAAAAGAAGGACATTACGCAGTAGGTCAGTTCAACATCAACAACCTTGAGTGGACAAAATCAGTACTTTTAACAGCAGAGGAGCTTAAGAGCCCTGTAATCCTTGGTGTATCTGAGGGTGCCGGAAAGTACATGACAGGCTTCGGTACAGTAGCAGCAATGGTTAAGGCTATGCATGACGAGCTCGGTATCACAGTACCTGTAGCACTTCACCTTGATCACGGCACATACGAAGGATGCTACAAGTGCATCAAGGCCGGATTCACATCAATCATGTTCGACGGATCTCATTATCCAATCGATGAGAACGTTGCAAAGACAAAAGAGTTAGTAACAGTTGCTCATGCAATGGGCATGTCTATCGAGGCTGAAGTTGGTTCAATCGGTGGCGAGGAAGACGGAGTTGTTGGAATGGGCGAGTGCGCTGATCCAGACGAGTGCAAGAGAGTTGCTGATCTTGGTGTAGATATGCTTGCAGCAGGAATCGGAAACATCCACGGAAAATATCCAGCAAACTGGAAGGGACTCAGCTTTGAGACTCTTGACGCTATCCAGCAGAAGACTGGTGTTATGCCATTAGTACTTCACGGTGGTACAGGAATCCCAGCTGACATGATCAAGAAAGCAATCGACCTTGGAGTATCTAAGATCAACGTTAACACAGAGTGCCAGCTTTCATTCGCAGATGCAACACGTAAATACATCGAGGCCGGAAAGGATCTTGAGGGCAAGGGATTTGACCCTCGTAAGCTTCTTGCTCCAGGTGCTGAGGCAATCAAGGCAACAGTTAAGGAGAAGATGGAGCTTTTCGGATCAGTTGGAAAGGCTGAATAATATTATTGCAATTTAGTATTTTTGCACATACTACTTTACAAAATATTTATATCTTGTAGTAAAATTTTATAAAACTTAACTTTTTTAACATAAACACTTGATTTTTGATACTCAAAGGAGTATCTTAATTTCAGAAATAATGTTAAGCGAAATGAACGAGGGCGTTCCACCATAGATGGAGTGCCCTCTTTTTTAATAAACTAAGAAGTCCGGCATAAAACAAGAATATTTGAGTTTATATGTTGTGCAGCTGTTTAAACATTATTTGAAAATAACAATTCACTCAAGGGGATTGATGAACAGAAAGGATGTAAGATATGAGCGAACAGGAATATTTCAACGTAGCAGACATCTTTGGAGAGAACGTATTTAACGATGCAGTTATGCAGGAGCGTCTTCCAAAGAAGGTTTACAAGAAGCTCCATGAGGTTATGGACGAAGGAAAGGAGCTTGATCTCGAGACTGCTGATGTTATCGCACACGAGATGAAGGAATGGGCCATTGAGAAGGGTGCAACACACTATACACATTGGTTCCAGCCACTTACAGGCGTTACTGCTGAGAAGCATGATTCATTTATCACTTCTCCAATGCCAAACGGAAAAGTACTTATGAGCTTTTCAGGAAAAGAGTTAATAAAGGGTGAGCCGGATGCTTCATCTTTCCCATCAGGTGGTCTTCGTGCTACATTTGAGGCAAGAGGATATACAGCCTGGGATTGTACATCACCTGCATTTGTCAGACAGGATGCAGCAGGCGCAACACTTTGCATTCCAACAGCCTTCTGTTCATACACAGGCGAGGCTCTTGATCAGAAGACACCTCTTCTTAGATCAATGGAAGCAATCAACGATCAGGCACTGAGACTTCTTAGATTATTCGGAAATACAACATCAAAGAAGGTTACACCTTCTGTCGGACCTGAGCAGGAGTACTTCATCGTAGACCGTGAGAAGTATTTACAGAGAAAGGATCTTATCTTCACAGGACGTACACTTTTCGGAGCTATGCCTCCAAAGGGACAGGAGATGGATGATCATTATTTCGGAGCTATCCGTGAGAGAATCGCAGCTTACATGAGAGATGTAAACAAGGAGCTCTGGAAGCTTGGTGTTTCAGCCAAGACACAGCACAACGAGGTAGCACCTGCACAGCACGAGCTTGCACCTATCTATGCTGAGTGCAACGTAGCTGTTGACCACAACCAGCTTATCATGGAGACACTCAAGAAGGTGGCAGGCCGTCACGGACTCCAGTGCTTACTTCATGAGAAGCCATTCGCAGGAGTTAACGGTTCAGGAAAGCATGACAACTGGTCAATCACAACAGATGATGGTATCAACATGCTTGAGCCTGGTAAGACACCACATGACAATGTACAGTTCTTACTTGTACTCACATGTATGTTAAAGGCAATCGACGAGCATGCAGCACTTCTTCGTGCGGCAGCAGCAGATGTAGGAAACGATCACAGACTTGGAGCCAACGAGGCACCACCTGCAATCCTTTCTATTTATCTTGGAGACCAGCTCGGAGACGTATTGAACCAGCTTATCGCAACAGGTACAGCTACACACAGCTTAAAGGGTGAGAAGCTTGAGACAGGTGTTAAGACAATTCCTGATTTCATGAAGGATGCTACAGACCGTAACCGTACATCACCATTCGCATTCACAGGAAACAAGTTCGAGTTCCGTATGGTTGGTTCACAGGATTCTGTTGCACAGGCCAACATCGTGCTTAACACAATCGTTGCTGAGGCATTCTCAGACGCTTGTGATATACTTGAGAAGGCAGACAACTTTGACCTCGCTGTACATGATCTCATCAAGGATTACGCAGTAGAGCACCAGAGAATCGTATTCAACGGAAACGGATACTCAGATGAGTGGGTAGCTGAGGCAGAGAGACGTGGACTTCCAAACATCAAGTCTATGGTAGATGCAATTCCTGCATACGTTGCTCCTGAGTCAGTTGCAGCATTTGAGAAGTTCGGTGTATTTACAAAGACAGAGCTTGAGAGCCGTGCCGAGATCGAGTATGAGACATATGCAAAGACTATTAATATAGAAGCAAAGGCTATGATTGATATTGCCGGAAAGCAGATTATTCCTGCAGTTATCAAGTATGTTACATCACTTGCACAGTCAGTTAACTCAGTTAAGAGTGCAGTTGCTGATGCAGATGTATCTGTTCAGTCAGAGCTTCTTACAGAGAGCTCAGCTCTTCTCTCAGATGCACAGGTTGCACTTGCAAAGCTTAAGGATGAGACAGCAAAGGCCGGCGCTATGGAAGAGGGCAGAGAGCAGGCTGTTTACTACAGAGATGTTGTAAAGACTGCTATGGATGCTCTTCGTACTCCGGTTGATGAGCTTGAGATGATTGTCGACAAAGAGATGTGGCCAATGCCATCATATGGCGATTTAATCTTCGAGGTTTAATCCTTGTAGTTTAAGGCCAAAAGCTTACGGAAAGCTGTTTAGAGCGGCATATATGATTTAATTTAACATAATAATAAAATGGAGACATTTTGCTGAACCACGAAGCTGTGGAAATTGGTGAATTGTCTCTATTTTTTTATAAATTTTATTTTCGATAAAATGAAAAAATGAAAGAAGAAACAGGAAAGAGAGGACATTACTATGACAGAAGAGATTAGTGGAGTAATTTTCGGAGTCTGGTTCCTTATTGGAGCAGCATTGGTTTTCTGGATGCAGGCAGGTTTTGCTATGGTAGAAGCAGGTTTTACCAGAGCAAAGAATACCGGTAACATCCTTATGAAAAACCTCATGGATTTCTGTATTGGTACAGTTGTATTCATACTGATTGGTTTTTCACTTTTATTAGGTGAAGATGTTCTTGGTTTCATCGGTAAACCGGGATTTGACATCTTTACATCTTACAAAGATTTTGACTGGTCAAACTTTGTATTCAACCTGGTTTTCTGTGCGACAACAGCAACTATCGTATCAGGAGCTATGGCTGAGAGAACAAAATTTATTTCCTACTGTGTTTATTCAGGAGTTATTTCAGCACTTATTTATCCAATCGAGGCTCACTGGATCTGGGGCGGTGGCTGGCTTTCACAGATTGGCTTCCATGATTTCGCAGGTTCATGTGCCATCCACATGGTTGGTGGTATCAGTGCTCTTGTAGGAGCTGCAATCCTTGGACCTCGTATCGGAAAGTTTACAAAGGATAAAAACGGAAAGATTACAAAAGTAAACGCTATTCCGGGTCATAACATCACAATCGGTGCACTCGGTGTATTCATTCTCTGGCTTGGCTGGTATGGATTCAACGGTGCAGCAGCAAAATCAGTAGAGCAGCTTGGTTCTATCTTTGTAACAACAACAATCGCACCTGCACTTGCAACAGTAGTATGTATGATTTTCACATGGCTCAAATATGGCAAGCCTGATGTGTCAATGTGTCTGAATGCTTCACTTGCAGGACTTGTAGCTATCACAGCAGGATGTGATGTAACAGATGCACTCGGTGCTATTATTATCGGTTCCGTAGCAGGACTTCTCGTCTGCTTCGGTGTATGGTTCCTTGACAATGTACTTCGTGTGGATGATCCTGTAGGTGCTGTCGCAGTACATATGATGAATGGTATCTGGGGAACAATCGCTGTTGGACTTTTTGCCACAAACAGTGCTCCGGGATATTCAATCGCTGATTCAAAGGGCAACGAGCTCGTAGGACTTTTCTACGGCGGTGGATTTAAGCTTTTAGGACTCCAGCTCACAGGCTTTGTTTCTGTTGCAGCATGGACAGTAGTAACTATTACAATCGTATTCCTTGTTATCAAGGCTACACTGGGACTTAGAGTTTCAGAGGAAGAGGAAATCATCGGACTTGACCCAACAGAGCATGGTCTTCCATCAGCATACGCAGGATTTGCTATCATGGATGTATCAGGTGATGTTATGGATGTCAATGAAAATACAGACCTTGGTTCTTCAGAGTATGCAACAGCTTCTAAGGCAAAGAAGGATGCAGCAGTGCCTGTTGTAAATGCAACAACACCGGCTTCAGCAAGCGGTATCCACAAGGTTGTTATTATTTCAAAGCTTACAAAGTACGACAAGCTTCGTAAGGCTATGAATGACTTAGGTGTAACAGGAATGACAGTGACACAGGTTATGGGCTGCGGTATCCAGAAGGGTGCCGGCGAGAAATACCGTGGAGCTGAGCTTGATGCGACATTACTTCCAAAGGTTAAGGTTGAGGTAATCGTTGGCAAGATTCCGGTAGAAAAGGTTATTGAGACTGCTAAGAAGACTCTCTACACCGGACATATCGGAGATGGCAAGATCTTCGTTTACGACGTGGCACAGGTTGTCAAGGTTCGTACAGGCGAGGAAGGAATTGAGGCATTACAGGATGTAGAGTAATGCAAATTATTATCTAATCCCCTTAGCATATATACATCAACAAAAACCCCCGAGGATATGATCCTTGGGGGTTTTGCTTTAGATAATTAAGTTATGAATTGTAATGGTTAACGATGAGTGTTACCGGTCACTGTTACCGGATGAACCGGAGCTGCCAGTATCAGTACCACCTGAACCGGAGCCACCAGTACCAGCACCTGAGCCAGCAGCGGTACCAGTTCCGGCTTCACCTGTCTGTGCTCCAGCCGCAGTGCCGTCAGTACTGCCAGGTGTAGTACCGGAATTGGTAGGATCCGTGGTGGTTGGTGAGCTGTTGATCAGCGATGTTGCATCATGTAATGTACATACGGTATTCATGAACGTATCATCTGCCATGAATTCATACTCAGGGCTGCCTGATACAGCGCCTGTTATAAATACCTTTGATGTTTTATTCGGACAATACGGACTGGCAATTGCTCCCGAATCGGCACAAATCTCAAGTGCAACATGATGGTCGCAGCTGTCTGTCGGCACAGTGTCCGTATCAAAATATTCGGTTGTCAGCATTGATCCACGAGGATCATTGTCACATATTCCATCTAGAGGAACAAGTCCTGATTTGCTGCATACCGTGGTATTTGTTATACCATCCGGCTGTACAAAGTCTTTGGTTTCAAGCCCTTCATGGATTCTGCTCATGGCATTCCTCCATATATTCTTAGGGTAGGACGTGAGCTTGCCGGACAGTTTTGAGTTGTCATCATAGCCGCCCCATACGACACATGTGTAGTATGGTGTGTAGCCTGCCCACAGGCAGTCGCGGTTGCTGGTTGTGGTACCGGATTTACCCGCCTGGGCTATCTGGCTGTCAAAGCGCGCCAGCTTTCCGGTTCCCTGTGTCAGAACATCCTTCATGGCATCTGTAAGAAGCCATGCCGTAGTATCCTTGATTACAGTACGTGTGTTCTGCGTATTGGTCTTGTCAAGTAATACATTGCCATCGTGGTCAAGAACCTGAGTGTAGAACTTTGGCTCTAAGTATACTCCGCCGTTGGCTATAGTAGCATATGCACCTGTGAGCTCAAGGTTTGTGACACCCTTTGTCAGTCCGCCGAGCGCCAGTGACAGGTTTTTGTCGGAATCGGTGAGAGTTGAAATACCGAAATCCTCCGCATATTTGTAACCGAGCTCAACCCCGATATCCTGTAAGGTTTTGACTGTTACAATATTGATGGACTTTGTTATTGCCCATCGGATGGAGGTAAAGCCTCCGAAAGATTTGTCATAGTTGTTAAAGGTTTTTGAACCTACTGTAAACGGTGCATCATCCTGCACGGATGCAAGTGTTTTGCCGCCTGCATCGAGAGCAGCAGCATAGCAGCCGATTATCTTGAAGGTAGAGCCGGGCTGTCTGCATGTATCTGTGGCTCTGTTCCATGTTCTGTTGCCGGATTTGTCACCGCGACCGCCGACCAGTGCCTTTACTTCACCGGTGCTCTGGTCGATGACTGTCATGGCAACCTGCGGCTCCAGCGTGATATTGACAGATTCAGAACCCTCCACGATGGAATCGCCCTCCTCAAGTACATCCTGCTCGTACTGTGCAATAGCTGTGTTACATTCATCAGGGCTTGAGTAGTTGATGCCGAAATCATCATTGTTGGTTTTCTTCTTATAAAAAGAGAGCATGGTCTGGTTCGTGTAGGTCTTGTACGAACCGTCTGCCTTTTTTACTTCGAAGGAAAGCTGGAACGAATACTTTGCGTCGGACGGATAGTTGGATGGATTGTTTGCCTCCTCGTCGCATATAGTCTGCATAGTAAGGTCCTGGGTCGATTTGATAGTCAGTCCGCCCTTGTAAATCAGCTTGTAGGCTTCTGTCTCAGAGTAACCGGCGGCTGTGAGATCATCGAACACGTTGTCGATGAGCGCATCAATAAAGTATGTGTTCACAGAGCCTGAGCCTGCGGTGTTGTACTCAGCAATTCTTGAGTAGACATCATCGGACATGGCCTCATCATATTGCGCCTTGGTGATATAGCCCTGATCCTTCATGTTATTTAACACCTTTTCACGTCTCTTGGCATTTTTGTCAGGGTGAGTGATAGGGTTATAGCCGGATGGATTCTGAGTGATACCTGCGATGACAGATGCTTCGGAAAGCGTGAGCTCTGAGACATCCTTGTTAAAGTACTTCTTGGATGCGGCCTGCACACCGAGGGTATTTGCCCCCAGATTGACCGAATTCATGTAGTTTTCAAGAATCCAGTCCTTGTCTTTTACCTGCTTTTCAAGCTCAAGGGCAAGGTACTGCTCCTGAATCTTTCTCTGAAGCTTTTCTACAAAGGAAGTTTCGCTTGTCCAGCTGGTCAGTACGTTGTTCTTGATGAGCTGCTGTGTTATCGTGCTGGCTCCCTCACTGAATCTGCCCTTTGACAGACCGGAGATAAAGGCTCTTCCGATACCATGCAGGTCGATGCCGTTGTGGTCGTAAAAGCGTTCATCCTCGATTGCAACAAAAGCATGCTGCAAATCCAGCGGAATCTCATCGATGGTGACATACTGCCTGTTTGCCCCCTGACCTACGAGTGTGGCGGTTTCTTCTCCGTTTGCCGCCAGAACGGTAGTTGAGTAGCCGGTAGGAGTGACATCGATCTTTGATATGTCAGGTGCGGAATCAATGATTCCCTTCATGACACCGATTCCTGAACTGATGCCGGCTGCGCCTGCTACAATTACTACAACCAGAAGAATCTTTAGAACAATGAGCTTGACCTTATTTTTGACCTTAGAGCTCTTATTGTCATATTTCCGGAGCAGCTGCATTGTAGCTTTTTTGCCGTAATTCATATATAGGCCTCCTTGTCATTATAAAGATTTGTAATCTTGTTTGTATATACTGTGATTAGAAAATAAACAGTATATATTATTATATCAAATATAGCATTTAAATGCAATTTACAGATTGGTTTTCATATTATATAATATAAGTAACAATTACAGTTCAATAAAGTGTCTTTAAGATGCATGAGTGTAATCAGGCAATATCAGGATGGAAAGAATATCATATGTCAGAAAATACTATAAGCCTGTACGTGTACAAGGGCGGACAGGGTGAGATAACGGAGAAGAAATCGAGGTTTATAGCAACCGTAAGGCCGGTAGAGTCTGAGGATGAGGCTGTAAGCTTCATCAATGAGACGAAAAAGAAATACTGGGATGCAAGGCACAACTGCAGTGCCTTTGTTATAGGAAAGAGACAGGAACTGACCAGATGCTCGGATGACGGGGAGCCTGCAGGCACCGCAGGCCGTCCTATGCTTGATGTGCTCCTTAAGGAAAATATCCATAATGCCGCTGTTGTAGTAACGAGGTACTTCGGTGGGGTGCTGCTTGGCACAGGCGGACTGGTGCGTGCGTATCAGCAAGCCACAAAGGCGGGGCTTTCGGCAAGTGAGATAATAGAGAAGAAGGATGGTGCAGTACTGTTTATCAGGACGGACTATACCGGAATCGGAAGACTTCAGTATCTGTTTGCACAGGAGAAGATTACGGTGATGGACACAGCGTATGAGGCGGATGTGCTCGTGAAAGCCGTTATCCCGGAAAATGATAAAAAACGCATAGAGAAAACAATCATAGAGCAGACAAACGGCACGGCAAAGCTTGAGTGGGGCGATGAGGTGACATTTGCTGAATATGATGGCGAGGTATTGCTGTTTAAAAATTAGCCTGTGCTCACATTTTAGCAGGACAAGCAGAATTTACATTCAATTAAAATAAAAAAATGCTTGACACTATATAACCACATGTGTATAATATCTTTTGTTGAGACAACACATTGGCCCATCGCCAAATGGTAAGGCAACGGACTCTGACTCCGTCATTTCAAGGTTCGAATCCTTGTGGGCCAGCTAAAGAGAACTTCGATAGAAGTTCTCTTTTTTTCTTGTGTAATAATGCGATTTGTTATAAAATAAAAACGTATATGACTTAAACAGTTATAGAAGGATGGTGTGATATGAACAAGAATTTTTTGAGAATTATTAATCTTATAGAAGAACTCGGCTCTGAAAAAAAGACACCAATTACTATACAGCAATACCAGGATATCATTAATAAAAGCTCAAATCTTTGGATGTCCAATGGTGTGGATGAAGCGTTTAGATTTATCAGAAGTTACTTCAATTTTATAGACTAGAGGAATTAGATATGGCTTTTTCATTTGACAGCAGAATACGTTACAGCGAGGTGGATTCGTCATGCAGACTGAGCCTTACAGGGCTTACCAATTATTTTCAGGACTGTAGTGTGTTTCACTCACAGTCACATGATGTGGGAATCAGATTTCTTGCGGACAATCATATAGCATGGGTACTTTCATCATGGCAGATATGCATAAACAGACTTCCACTGCTTAATGAACAGGTAAAGATATCCACATGGGCATATGGTATGAAGGCGTTTTACGGTTACAGAAATTTCACGCTTGAAGATACAGGCGGCAGCACACTGGCATATGCCAATTCTGTCTGGGTGCTTGTTGATACACGAACCGGCAGACCGGTGAAGGTGCCTCAGGAGTTTGCGGATACATACGGTCTTGAGCCGCAACTTGAGATGGAGTGTGCAAAGCGCAAGCTTCATATTCCTGATGATATGGAGAAAAAGGGTGAGATTGTGGTTCCTCAGTTTTTTATAGACAGCAACCATCATATGAACAATGAGAAGTATGTTATGCTGGCGCAGCAGCTTCTGCCGAATGATTTTGAAATATCTGAGCTTCGTGTGGAGTACAGAAAAGAAGCAAAGCTTGGTGATACAGTTATATCATACGTGAAGTACACATCAAAGAGTGTGACAGTGGTGCTTGCGGATACGGATAAAAAACCGTATTCGGTTGTGGAGTTTTTGAGTAAGCCGGTACCGGGAAAATAATTATAATTCCATTATTTAACAACGATACAGTTTTGATACAGAAAGGACGGAAAAACATGAGATTAGGAGAATATCAGGAGCTTGTATGTGTAAAGAAGGTTGATTTTGGCATATATTTGTCAACATCTTCGGCTTCGGAGGAAAGGGTACTGCTTCCGGCAAAGCAGATTCCGGATGGAGTAAAGCAGGGGGATAAGCTTAAGGTCTTTGTATACAAGGACTCTAACGACAGACTTATTGCTACGACAAACGAGCCAAAGCTGACACTTGGAGGTTTATCAGTGCTTACTGTCAAGGAGGTGACTAAAATAGGGGCGTTCCTTGACTGGGGGCTTGAAAAGGACCTGTTTCTTCCTTACAAGGAGATGGTCAGAAAGGTCAGCGCCGGAGATGAGATACTTGTTACATTATACATAGATAAAAGCCAGAGGCTTTGCGCTACCACAAAGGGTATTTACCATATGCTGAGCACCGATTCGCCATACAAAAAGGATGATATGGTTTCAGGCCGAGTGTATGATTTTAGCGACAATTTCGGTACATTTATCGCTGTGGATGATAAATATTCAGCCAAGATACCGGTTTTTGAGAATGCCGCTTATCTGAAGCTTGGAGATGTGATAGAGGCAAAGGTCACTGATGTCAAGGCGGATGGCAAGCTGGACCTGACAATGAGGGAAAAGGCATATATTCAGATGGATTCCGACTCTGAAAAGCTCCTTGAGCTGCTTGATTCATACGCAGGTGTGCTTCCGTTTTCGGAAAAGGCAAGCCCGGAGGTAATCAAGAGAGAAACAGGACTTAGCAAAAATGCATTCAAGCGTGCAGTTGGTCATTTATATAAGGAAAGAAAGATTGATCTCACAGATGGCAAAATCCGTCTTAAGAAATAACAGTCTTTTTAATAAATTTTAACAGGAAAGAAGGGCAATAACATGAAAAACGTTATCAGTACAGACAAGGCACCGGCAGCAATCGGACCATATTCACAGGCTATCGAGGTAAATGGTATGGTATATACTTCCGGAGTGATACCGGTAGTTCCGGAGACCGGTGAGATTCCTGAGGGCTCACAGGCACAGGCAAAGCAGGCATTTACAAATCTGTCACATCTGCTTGAGGCAGCAGGAACAAGCATGGACAATGTAGTAAAGACTACAGTTTTCATCAAGGAGATGAATGACTTCGGTGCAATAAATGAGGTATATGCCACATTTTTTAACGGAGCATACCCTGCAAGAAGCTGTGTTGAGGTTGCAAGGCTTCCAAAGGATGTAATGCTTGAGGTTGAGGCTATTGCTGTAAAATAAAATTATTACATAAGTATTTCATGCGACATAAGTCCTATTCGTTGGAAAAAGTCAAGATTTTCTTAAGAATTCACTAAGAAAACGTTGACATATATATGTTGCTTTGTTATAATGACAAAGTAATATTTGTAACAAATTCGTAATAACTGTTACAAATTCATACAACGGAGGGTAAAATGAAAGTAAATTATGTGAAACTCACAGCCGGAGTGCTTACAGGTTTTATGGCTCTGTCCTCAGTGCCATATGCAGTATATGCGGCTGGACCTACTGCAGGAGTAGCTAGTTATACATCAGATATTGTTAGTACATCAAACACTCTTACAGCGGGTGTTACATCTATGTTGACAGATGTAATGTTAAAAGGTGATGATACATCAGAGACTGCAACAGATGTTGCGGCAACAGATGCCGAGCCGGTTAAATCAGCATATGCTGATACAGCGGTTGCACAGGTTAGCGACAGCGTTAATATACGTGCGAGTGCAGATGAAAACAGCGAGTCTCTTGGAAAGCTCTATAACAATGGAATTGGAACAGTACTTGAGACAACCGATAACGGATGGTACAAAATCCAGTCCGGTTCAGTAACAGGATATGTAAAAGGCGATTATGTTGTAGTCGGTGACGATGCACTCGTACAGAGCGCAGGACGTCGCGTGGCAACAGTCAATACTGAGACACTCAAGGTCAGAACAACAGCATCTACTGATGCAGAAGTACTTGGTCTCGTGTCCGGAGAGGATGATCTCACAGTTGTGGATGAGTCAACAGACGGATGGGTAGGTGTATCTACAGCAGACGGTACCGGATATGTATCTACAGATTATGTGACACTCGATACAGAGTTCACTTATGCTGAGTCTAAGGAAGAGGAAGCAGCAAGACTTGCCAAGGAAGAGGCAGAGCGTAAGGCGGCTGAGGAAGCAGCCAGAAAGGCTGAAGAGGCAGCTAGAAAGGCTGAGGAGGCAAAAGCAGCCAAGGCAGCAGCAAAGAAGTCTTCTAAGTCTTCAAGCAAATCATCAAGCAGTTCTTCATCAGAGAAGAGCTATAGCGCACCAAGTGGTTCAAACGGACAGGCTGTTGTTAATTATGCATCACAGTTCGTTGGCAATCCTTATGTTTACGGTGGCTCAAGTCTTACAAACGGAACAGATTGTTCAGGATTTGTAATGTCAGTTTATGCACAGTTTGGCATCAGCTTACCACACAGCTCATCAGCAATGAGAAGCGTTGGATACGGTGTGAGCACAAGCGATATGCAGCCTGGAGATATCATCTGCTATAGCGGACATGTTGCTATCTACTGTGGTGGAAACACTATTGTACATGCAAGCAATCCATCAGACGGTATCAAATATACATCACCGGCTAACTACAAATCAATCATTGCAGTTAGAAGAATTTTCTAATAAATTCATGCCGGATAGGTAAATATGAATCTATAAAGACCTTCATCTCATCGAGATGGAGGTCTTTTTTACATATAGAAACTTTATTTTTGTTTATGATATTTGAAATAAGTGGCCTGTATGATATACATATATGCTTAAAAACGGGACTAATTTAAACAGAATGGAAAACTGGGCTGTCAAGCGTAATTTTTATCACATATATCAAAATAGCAACATGCACAAAAAAGTGGATATGCTGAACACGGTAAATTCGGATTGGGGATAAATGTGGATAACTATCAACAAAAGTAAAGCTCAAAGTGCCCTAAAAATGAGTTATGCACGGAGTTATGCACATTATCCACATTTTTGATTGTGAGCAAAAGAACAACTGTTTTGTAAAGTTCTGATAAAGTTGCACTAAATTAGTAATATTTCGGAAATAATATTGACATTTTAATTGTAAATAATAGTATTAAAATACTTTATAATTGTCGGACAACTTGAAAAGTGTTGATTATGTAAGTTAATTTTGTTATACTTCAAATTATGATTAAAAAGATAGATATTGCAGGGCTACAACTTGATAACTATACAGTACGCGAGATGATCATGAGAGTCGACAGGCGTATTTCAGAGAAGATACTCACTACAATAGAGGAAGTGAATATGGATACGCTGGCATTGGCGGAGTCTAATGAAGAGGTGAAGCAGTCACTGGAGGCATGCGATTATACTGTCATTGCGGATGAAGGCATACTAAGGGCGGTATCGGCAGATACCTTGCAGCGCCGGCATGAGATAGAAGATCATGACTTCTTTTATGAGCTTTTTAAGAGGCTTGAGAGAAATGATAAAAAAATCTTTGTGATTGCAGAGTCGCAGAAAGCTGTTGATGAGGCTGAGGAATTTCTGCTTGGATTATTTGACAGAGCGCGAATATCCGGAAAGGGTGTTCTTGATGACTCACCGGGATGCAGCGAAAACCTTGTCAATGAAATTAACATCGTTTCACCTGATGTGATTGCATCATTTCTTCCGTCTCCGGCACAGGAGAAGTTCCTTTTACACAACAGGGAAAAGCTGTTGATGAACCTCTGGTACGGAATCGGAAATAATAAGTTCATGGGGAAAAAGCATGGATTTATTGGAAAAATAAGAAAAATGCTTGATGTGAAGCGCCTTACGCATCTTATCAACACCTATGAACATAGACAAAACAGTTCGATATAGTTAATTCTTATAACAATAGAAGAAAAAATAAGAGGAAATGTGTAAAAATTGTACATTTACCTCTTTATTTTTTTGTACGAATGTATTAAAATAATAGCAAGTATTTATGCAATTAGTTATAAAGAGACTGTGAGGGCAATGCACAGTTACAAAAAGGGGAGAAGGAGAACGATTTATGATTTCCAATCAGATACTTCAAAATACAATTGATGGCCTTAAAGGAATTACGAGAACCGATCTTTGTGTGATAGATGTAGAGGGCAAGATTCTTGCAGCTACGTTTCCGAACGCAGAGGCGTTTATAGAGCCGGCACAGGCCTTTGTTGCATCACCGGCAGACAGTCAGGTGATTAATGGATGCCAGTTTTTCAAGGTCTTTGATGATCACCAGCTGGAATATGTGCTTTTAGCTTATGGTGACAGCGAGGATGTCTATATGATAGGCAAGATTGCAAGCTTCCAGATTCAGAATCTTCTGGTTGCATACAAGGAGAGATTTGACAAGGATAATTTTATAAAGAATCTGCTTTTGGATAATCTCCTTCTGGTTGATATATACAATCGCGCGAAGAAGCTTCACATTGATATTGAAGTGCGACGTGTAGTATTTATTGTTGAGACAAACAGGGAGAAGGACGGCAACGAGCTTGAGAAGATCAGAAGTCTTTTCGGTGGCAAATCAAAGGATTTTGTTACAGCTGTTGACGAGAAGAATATAATAGTAGTGAAGGAACTGGCAGAAAACGAGACCTATGATGATCTCAGAAAGACAGCCGAGGTGATTTTGAATCTGTTCAGATCCGAAGCGGATGGGGTGCATATTGCATATGGTACTGTTATCAATGAGTTGAAAGAGGTGTCGCGCTCATATAAGGAGGCCAGGATGGCTCTCGATGTCGGAAAAATCTTTTTCGAGGAGAGAAATATTATAGCATATTCCCAGCTTGGAATAGGCCGTCTGATATATCAGCTCCCGATTCCTCTATGCAAGATGTTTATCAAAGAGATATTCGATGGCAAATCCCCTGACGATTTTGATGAAGAAATATTATCTACTATAAATAAGTTCTTTGAGAATAGCCTGAATGTATCTGAGACTTCAAGACAGCTCTATATTCACAGAAATACTCTTGTATATAGATTGGACAAGCTTCAGAAAAGTACAGGACTCGACCTTAGAGTGTTCGAGGATGCCATCACATTTAAGATTGCCCTTATGGTAGTCAAATATATGAAATATATGGAATCAATGGACTATTAAGGAGAAAGTAATGATTAAACTTGAACATGTCAGTAAGGCATATTCTGCAGGTATACCTGCTCTCAATGATGTCAATCTCGAGATTGATGATGGAGAGTTTGTTTTCGTATGCGGAGATAGCGGATCCGGTAAATCCACTTTGATTAAGCTTCTTTTAAAGGAGCTTGATCCTACAGACGGAACGATTACTGTTGACGGAAGGAATCTGGCGCGCATTCGCCACAAGCAGGTTCCTAAATACAGAAGAAATGTTGGAGTCGTTTTCCAGGACTTCAGATTATTAAAGGATAGAAATGTTTATGAAAATGTAGCTTTTGCACTCAAGGTTATCGGTGCATCCACGACTGTTATTAAGAAAAAGGTGCCACAGATGCTTTCTATGGTAGGGCTTGCTGCAAAGTACAAGTCAAAGCCGAGGGAGCTTTCGGGAGGAGAGCAGCAGAGAGTAGCTATTGCAAGAGCTCTTGTCAATGAGCCGAGCATACTGCTTGCTGATGAGCCAACGGGTAATCTGGACAATAACAATGCGTGGGAGATTATGAAACTGCTTGAGGAAATCAACGAGAAAGGCACAACTGTTATCGTTGTAACTCATAATCTTGAGATTGTTAAGGTTATGAAAAAACGTGTTATCACTATAAAGAAAGGTCTTGTTGTATCTGACAGCAAGGATGGTGATAGTGATGAGGATTAATACGTTATTTTATTCAATTAAGCAGGGATTTAAGAATATTTTCAGAAACAAGATGTTTTCACTGGCATCCATAGCGACAATGGCAGCCTGTATTTTTATGTTTGGTCTGTTTTATATAGTTGTGACGAACTTCTCAAGCATGGTTAAGACAGCTGAGGAGGGTGTTGCTGTCACAGTGTTCTTTAATGAGGGCACTACAGAGGATGTAATAAAAGCGGACAAGGCTCAGATAGAAAAGAGGGCTGAGGTTGGCAAGGTGGATTATCAGTCAGCGGCCGATGCATGGAGTGATTATCAGAAGGAGTATTTTGAGGGCTACGATGATGCTGCAGCTTCCTTTGGCGATGATAACCCTCTCAGTAATTCAGCAAATCTGCAGGTTTATTTGAATGATGTCTCTGCGCAGCAGACTCTTGTCAACTATATCAAGGGTCTGGAGGGCGTCAGAAAGGTAAACCAGTCGCAGGATGTGGCCAATACACTGACCGATTTAAATAAGCTTATCAGCTATGTATCGGGAGGTATCATTCTGATTCTTCTGTGTGTTGCGATTTTCCTTATAAGCAATACAGTTACTACAGGTATTGCGGTCAGACGAGAGGAAATAGCTATCATGAAGCTTATCGGAGCGACGGATTTTCTGGTCAGGTCTCCGTTTGTGGTAGAAGGTATTCTCATTGGACTGATAGGATCAGCGATTCCTCTGGGATTGCTCAGTGTCATGTATGGAAAGATTTGTGCATATATTGCTAATAAGTTTAGTTTTATAGGAAATATGATGACATTTATCCCGACAAAGGAGATTTTCTCTACACTTGTACCGGTAGCGCTTATACTGGGCGTTGGAATTGGCTTTTTGGGAAGCCGATTCACAATTCGGAAACATTTAAGAGTATAATAATAATTATGACGGCCTGGCTCCGATCGGAGACAGGCTGTTTTAAGTTCATATCATAATATAGAGAGGACAGGACTGAAATGGATAATTCAAACAACAACGGCTTAGAATACGATGATAACTCGGATATGAGCGATAAAAAGCCTCATAGAAAGGGATTTAGAAATGGGTTCGGTGTCGGTATTGCTACAGGTATAGTGACCACCATTGTGCTTGGATTGATTGTGCTCTTTGCATACACAATGATTACAGGCAGGAGCGTGCATACCGTTGCAAAAAGCGCAGATGTGCTTGATGACAAGACCGTGCAGAAAATCGATGAGCTTGCGAACTACATAGACGAGTACTACTATGAGGATTATGATAAGGATGATTTGGAAAACGGTCTGCTGCATGGTGTGATGGAGGGGCTGAATGATCCTTATTCGGTTTATTATACCGCGGATGAATATAAGGAGCTGCAGATTAGTACGACAGGCACGTATTATGGAATCGGGGCTGCGTTAAAGCAGGATCCGAATACAAAGCAGGTGACAGTTTCGAAGGTATACAGTGGTACACCTTCTGAGGAAGCGGGACTTAAAAAGGATGACGAAATAGTCTCTGTTGATGGTGTCGAGGCAACATCCGAGGATCTCACAAAGCTTGTTGCCAAAATCAGAGGTAAGGAGGGCACGAAAGTTACGCTTGAAATCAGGCGTGGCGAGGATACAGACCCATTTACCGTTGATGTGGAGCGTAAAAATGTTGAGCTGCCATCAGTGGACAGCAAGCTGCTTGACAATGGAGTGGGATATATCCAGGTCAGCGAGTTTCAGACAAACACGGCAAGTCAGTTTGAGGATGCACTTGACGGACTTACAAATCAGGGTATGAAGGGCCTTATAGTGGATTTGCGTGCTAATCCGGGAGGACTACTTACCGCAGTGACAGAAATGGTTGACAGACTGCTTCCGGCAGAAACAGTTGGCAAGCTTCCTGCAGGAACTGTCGTGTATACAAAGGATAAAAACGGAAATATCCAGACATTTGGTGATGATGATGGAAAACAGATTGACTGTCCTATCGTAGTGCTTGTCGATGAGAACAGCGCAAGTGCATCTGAAATTTTTGCGGGAGCCATGAAGGATTACAATGAGGATGGTTATATTGATGCCACACTTGTAGGTAAAAAGACATTTGGAAAGGGAATTGTACAGACTATCTACAATCTTTCCGATGGCGATGCTGTAAAGATTACCACATCGAAGTACTACACACCAAACGGTCACAATATCCACAAAAAGGGTATCGAGCCTGATGTAGAGGTCGATTATGAATATACAGGAGATACAAATGCAGACTATGACATGCAGTATGATGTGCAGCTTCAGAAAGCGATTGAGGTGATGAATGAAAAGCTTAAATAAGATTGCATGCTTTCTCATGCTGTGCTGGATGGTAGTCATCTTTATGTTTTCGGCGGAGCCGGATACCGAGTCGTCTGAGCTCAGCGGCAGCGTCAGCTATCGCATAGTTTCTGTGGTCAATACCATTACTGCAAGCCACTGGGATGAGAATGAGCTGCTCGATAAGGCAGAGCTTATAGACTATCCGGTTAGAAAATGTGCCCACATGAGTGAGTATGCCATTCTCACATTGCTTGGCTTTTTGACATTTTCGTTCTTGCATGGCAGAAGAAGATTTTTGATTCCGATAGGCGTGACCTTCCTATATGCCTGCACAGATGAATTTCACCAGCTGTTCGTGCCCGGCCGGGCTGGCAGATTCACGGACGTACTGATTGACACCACAGGCGGTATAATTATGCTGCTATTTATTGCGCTTGTTACACATGTGGCGCATGCGAAGCATACAGCAGGAGCTGTGAAACCGAAAATATGAAAACATGAAAACATGAAGACGCGAAGATAAGTGGGCTGTAATCGTTGCCAGTCACAACACTGTTAGGTGAGACCCGCAACAGACATGATAATAAGCTTGATGATAAGCATGATTATAAGTGCCAAATTTAGTTGCAGTTTTCTAATATAATCGGTATAATAAAGGTATTGACGCTGGCTGAAAAACATGGCATATAACATACGCTTTTAATATGTGCCACAACCAGCTTCCCGCCCCGTAAACCTGGGTTTACGGCCGGCACATAGCATGTTCCGAAGAAAAATATGAAATGCCACGGGGTTCCATTAAAAATATGAATGAAACAAAGTGAAAATAAAAAATCACTATCCGAAAAAAATCCCGTGGCTGACTTCATATTTTTCAGAGGAATATACTGTGTGCCGGCCGCACCCCACAACCTGGATGCGGGAAGCGTAGTTAGAGCCACAAAGCGTCTAAAATGTATAGAAAGAGGTGATTCTGTGGTAGAGTTGGATAATTTCAAGTCCACGCTCCAAGGCTACAAAGCCCCACTACAGGAAGTGAGGGATTCACTTTGACCTGGCTAATAAAGAAGAAAAAATCCAGGAATTAGAGCGAGAAATGGAAGCTCCTGACTTCTGGGATGACCCGGAGAAGTCACAGAGCAAGATGAAAGAGCTTAAGAGTATGAAGGATGATGTAGCTACATACGCAAAGCTCAAGGAACAGTACGAAGATATAGAGACGATGATTGAGATGGGCTATGAGGAGAACGATGAGTCACTCATACCCGAGATACAGCAGATGCTTGATGATTTTGAGAGCACATATGACGGTATCAGAATGAAGACTCTTTTGTCGGGAGAATATGATAAATGCAATGCGATTCTGAGGCTCAATGCAGGTGCAGGTGGTACCGAGTCGTGTGACTGGGCGGCCATGCTGTTTCGTATGTACTCGAAGTGGGCTGATAAAAAGGGCTTTACCCTTGAGGTACTCGATTCGCTTGATGGCGATGAAGCCGGTATCAAGTCTATTACCTTCCAGGTAAACGGAGAGAATGCATATGGGTATCTAAAGTCTGAAAAGGGTGTGCACAGGCTTGTTCGTATTTCGCCGTTTAATGCGGCGGGAAAAAGGCAGACCTCATTCGTATCATGTGATGTCATGCCTGATATTGAGGAGGATCTTGATATTGAGGTGAAGGACGAGGATATCAGAATTGATACCTACCGCTCAAGTGGAGCAGGAGGACAGCATATCAATAAAACTTCGTCAGCTATCCGTATCACACATTTTCCATCAGGAATCGTGGTACAGTGTCAGAATGAGCGTTCACAGCATATGAACAAGGACAAAGCCATGCAGATGTTAAAGGCAAAGCTGTATCTTTTAAAGCAGGAAGAGAATGCTGCAAAGGAGGCTGGCATCAGAGGCGAGGTCAAGGAAATTGGCTGGGGAAGCCAGATACGTTCGTATGTGCTTCAGCCTTACACCATGGTCAAGGATCACAGGACAGATGTGGAGACCGGTAATGCGGATGCAGTGCTAGATGGCAATATAGATATATTTATCAATGGTTATCTGAAGTGGCTTGCAACACGTTCAGAATAAGGAGGCAAATGTGGGTTTAGTTATAGCTGTGGCGATATTAGCAGTTCTGACAGCTGCCGGAGTGACCGTTTACATTAAAGTCAGACGGTTGTCTGAAAGTCTTCTTGGTACACCTGATGTCACAGAGGGCATCAATCGTATCAGGGAGAATGTCTCTACGACTCCCAGGTCGGTTTCAGGCATGACGCGCCTTATGGAGCCACAGATAAAAAGGGATTTTCCGGAGTTTGTCTGGGAACAGTTTAAGAGAATGTCAGAAAGAGTGCTTGTGTCAGCACTTTGTGCAATCACGACTGAGGATATTTACAAGCTGGACCGTGAGGCTTCTGATGAGGTAAGACAGCAGGTGCAGGTGCGTATAGACAGCAATGAAGCAGCTGGCTTTACAGAGCATTTTGACGAGATCAGGGTGCATCAGACTGAAATCTCAAACTATGTGAAAAGAGATGGAAGGTGCGTCATCAGTATACAGAGTGCGGTTGAGTATTTTTACTACAAGACTGCCTCAGGAAAGCTTATCAGTGGTGATAAAGAGTATAAAAAGCAGACCAGATACAATATGGAGCTTGTATACATACAGGATATAGATATGCTGGATAATGCAGGGATAGGTAGTGCAGTTGGCACTACATGTCCGAATTGCGGTGCTCCGGTCAGAAGTCTTGGAGCAAAGAAATGTGAATATTGTGGCTCATATGTTGAGCCAGTCAATATAAAAGTATGGAAGCTGCAGAGCTTTCATGAAGTTGATTACAACCATATCTAAGGAGGAAGAAAATGGGAATTATTAAGGCAGTAAAACAGGCAATTGGAGGCGGCTTTGCAGATACATGGCAGGAGGTTATTGAGCCGGATAATATAGGCGACCAGACAGTCTATGCCAGGGGTGTGCTGGTAAACAGGGGGCAGAATAAAAAAGGCTCTGACGATATTGTTTCAAACGGCTCTATCATTCATGTATATGACAATCAGTTTATGATACTTGTTGATGGTGGCAAGATTGTGGATTACACAGCTGAGCCGGGCTACTACAAGGTGAGCAATTCATCTATGCCATCACTTTTCAACGGACAGTTTGGGGATTCTTTAAAGGAAACCTTTGACCGTGTGAGATTTGGTGGACAGACACCACAGTCACAGAAGGTTTATTATATCAACCTTCAGGAAATCAAGGGAATCAAGTTTGGTACGAGAAATCCTATAAACTACTATGATACATTTTATAATGCGGAGCTTTTCCTTCGTGCCCATGGTACATATTCTATCAAAATTGTGAATCCGCTTCAGTTTTATGCAGAGGCTATTCCAAAGAATATGGATCATGTGGAGATTACTGATATCAATGAGCAGTATCTGTCAGAGTTTTTAGAGGCATTACAGTCTGCCATCAACCAGATGTCAGCGGATGGTACAAGAATTTCATTCGTCACAAGCAAGGCATCTGAGCTTGGAAGATATATGGCGAAGTGTCTCGATGAAAGCTGGAATCAGATGCGTGGTATGGAGGTACAAAGTGTTGGTATCGCCAGCCTTTCATATGATGAGAAGTCTCAGGAGCTCATTAACACTAGAAACGAGGGCGCAATGCTCTCAGATCCATCTATTGCACAGGGGTATATGGTCAAAAATATGTCAGAGGGTGTCAAGAATGCAGGCAGCAACAGTGGTGGAGCTATGCAGGGCTTCATGGGTGTCGGCATGGGAATGAGCACCATGGGCAATATGATGAATGGTTTTACACAGATGGCACAAAATAACCGGTCAGCCGGAATGAATGCTCCGGGAAATGGTGCAGCAGGAGTGGCTTCAGGTGCCACACAGCAGGAGGATGCGTCAGGCTGGACATGTGAGTGCGGACAGAAAAACACAGGTAAATTCTGTAGTAATTGCGGCAAGCCTATGCCACAGGAGATTACAGAGTGGACATGTGAGTGTGGACAGAAAAATACAGGTAAATTCTGCACAAACTGTGGCAAGCCATTACCTGTAAACACAGAGTGGACATGTGAGTGTGGACAAAAAAATACAGGTAAATTCTGCAGTAATTGTGGAAAACCAAGAGCATAAGATGTTGCAAAGCTGTAATCTTTGTGTTAAAATCTTTGAGTCAAGGACAAATGTCGGTGTGTGACAAACACACACCGGCCATTTTGGAGGTAACTAAATGGCGGAGAAATCAAACTACTTCGTTTTACGGGCAAAGGCTGTACCGGAGGTGCTGCTTAAAGTAGTTGAGGCAAAGAGGCTGCTGGATTCGGGCAAGCTTGAATCTGTGCAGGAGGCAACAGATGCTGTTGGCATAAGCAGAAGCTCCTTTTACAAATATAAGGATGATATTTTCCCTTTTTATGAGGGGCGTAAAGGAAAGACAGTGAATCTTGTCATTCAGATGGATGACGAGCAGGGCATACTTTCCGTTGTGCTTAAGTCGGTAGCCGATGCGAAAGCAAATATTCTTACCATACACCAAAGTGTACCGGTAAATGGCATTGCGTCACTCACGTTATCTGTGGATGTATTTCCCGAGTCGGATGATGTGGATGATATGGCAAAGCAGATTGAGTCCTTAAAGGGCATACATTACGTAAAAATTTTAGCCAGGGAGTAACAAAAAGATGAAGATTGCAGTCATGGGTTACGGCACAATTGGATCAGGTGTCGTAGAAGTATTAGAAATCAACAAAGAAAAAATCGCAAAGAGAGCGGGAGAGCCGATCGAGGTCAAGTATGTGCTTGATTTAAGAGAGTTCCCGGGTACATCTATCGAGAACAAAATAGTTCATGATTATAAGGTTATTGCAGAGGACCCTGAGATCGGTATAGTTGTAGAGACAATGGGAGGCGTTGAGCCTGCATTTACATTCGTAAAGGCAATGCTTGAGGCAGGAAAACAGGTAGCAACATCAAACAAGAACCTTGTTGCTGCAAAGGGTGCTGAGCTCATCAAGATTGCCAGGGATCATGGAGTGAACTTCCAGTTTGAGGCCAGTGTCGGTGGCGGAATCCCTATTATCAGACCTCTCAACAAGTGTCTCACAGCAGATGAGATTGAGGAAATCACAGGTATCTTAAACGGAACAACCAACTACATGCTTACAAAGATGACAGAGGAAGGTGCAGACTTTGATGAGGTATTAAAGGATGCTCAGGATAAGGGCTATGCAGAGAAGGATCCTACAGCCGACATAGAGGGACATGATCCATGCAGAAAGATAGCTATTCTCACATCACTTGTTGCAGGACAGCAGGTGGATTTCGAGGATATCCACTGTGAGGGTATCACAAAGATTACACCTGAGGATATTAAGTACGCAAAGGCAATGCACCGTGCAATCAAGCTTCTGGCTTCAAGCCGCAAGGTAGGTGACAGCTATACCTGTCTCGTTGCACCGTATATGATAGATGATACACATCCGCTCTCAGGAGTAAATGGAGTGTTCAACGGCGTATTTTTACGTGGAAATGTGCTCGGAGATGCTATGTTCTACGGCAGTGGAGCAGGAAAGCTTCCAACAGCAAGTGCTGTAGTGGCAGATGTTGTTGATATGACAAAGCATCAGAACACAAATATTTATATTGACTGGAAGCCTGAGAAGCTCACACTTGTAAGCTATGATGACAGTGTAAACAGCTTCTTTGTGAGAACTGACTCACCAAAGAGCGAGGTTGAGGCTGTATTCGGACATGTAGACTACATTGAGAATGTGGTTGACGGCGAGTATGCATTCACAACAGGCGACATGACAGAGAAGGATTTTGCCGACAAGGCATCAAAGATAAACGTTATCAACAGAATCAGACTGTAAAGGTCAAAAATATGGTAAAAGGCTTATACACCGCTCACACCTGTATGGTTAATGAGATGAAGCGCAATTACATATAGTATAATAATGATATGAGGGGCAAAAGGTATTTTGCCCCTCATTTATGATTAATCAGATTACGACATGCTTGCATGTGGTTACCGGCTTTTTAGTTCAAACTTAGTAATTGCAGATACGCATGCTCTGGCGTATAATATTTAAAAAATAAAACTATTCAGAGTCACAATAAAAACACACAGATACGGAGAAGTTCAATTGGAAACCGAAACAGTCACAGGATACGTTGATCATATAATATACAGAAATGCAGAAAACGGGTATACGGTACTTGTTCTTGTAGTGAACGAGGAGGAGCTCACATGTGTGGGCACTTTTTCGGACATTGCTGAGGGTGAAAATATAGAGGCGCATGGTGAGTATACAGAGCATGCCACCTATGGCAGACAGTTTAAGGTAGTAAGCTTTGAAGAGAAGGAGCCGGAGGATGAGATGGCTATTGAGAGGTATCTGGGCTCAGGAGCCATACATGGTATAGGACTTGCGCTCGCAGCACGTATTGTCAGGCGCTTCAAGAAGGATACCTTCCGCATCATAGAGGAAGAGCCGGAGAGGCTTGCTGAGGTAAAGGGCATCAGCCAGAGAAAGGCTATGGAGATTGCGGACCAGGTCAATGCAAAAAGAGACTTAAGGGAAGCCATGATTTTTTTGCAACAGTACGGCATCAATATGAATCTGGCTGTGAAGATATATAATAAGTATGGCGGAGAGATATACAGCGTGCTCAAGGAAAATCCGTACCGCATGGCGGATGATATCGACGGAGTTGGCTTTAAAACTGCAGATGAGATAGCGGCGCGAGTTGGCATCAAGACTGATTCTGATTTTAGAATAAAAAGCGGTATACAGTATGTTTTGCAGCAGGCTGCCATGGACGGACACACATATCTGCCGATGGAGGAACTTACGAGGCGTGCTGTATATCTGCTCGGAGTGGAAAGCTCGCAGGTTGAGGCACATTACATGAATCTGGCCATGGACAGGAAGATTGTCATGCAGCTAAAGGATGATATAACCCAGATTTATGCTAACACCTTTTATTATATGGAGGCAAACACGGCAGCCATGCTAAAGCAGCTTGATGTGACGTATGATGTGCCGGATATCGAGATAGAGGCTGCAATCAGAAATATAGAGAAAAAGACAGAGATGGAGCTCGATGAGCACCAGGTAGAGGCGGTGAAGGAAGCAGTCAGAAATGGCCTTTTAGTCATTACCGGAGGACCCGGAACAGGAAAAACCACCACCATCAACACTATTATCAAGTATTTTGAGCTGGAGGGCATGGATATTTTTCTGGCTGCACCGACAGGCCGTGCGGCAAAACGCATGAGTGAGACGACAGGCTACGAGGCGCGCACAATCCACCGTATGCTTGAGTTAAACGGCGGCATGGACACAGGAAGCGCAGCTGGCTTTGAGAGAAATGAAAGGAATCCGCTCGAGACGGATGTAATCATAATAGATGAGATGTCGATGGTTGATATATCACTCATGTACTCATTGCTAAAGGCGGTTGTGGCAGGTACGAGACTCATACTTGTAGGAGATGTGAACCAGCTTCCGAGCGTGGGACCGGGCAGCGTGCTAAAGGATATTATTGATTCAGGCGCATTCCACACGGTAAAGCTTACAAAGATTTTTCGTCAGGCGAGCACGAGCGATATTATAGTAAACGCCCACAAGATAAATAATGGAGAAGAGGTATCGTTAGATAATAAGAGCATGGATTTCTTTTTTCTAAAGAGATATGATGCCGACAAGATAATAAATGTTACATTACAGCTGATAAAGCAGAAGCTTCCTAAGTTTGTAAATGCTACAGAGTATGATATACAGGTGCTTACGCCTATGAGAAAGGGGCTTCTCGGAGTGGAACGTCTAAACGGTATATTGCAGGCGTATATGAATCCGGCAGACAAGAGCAAGCGCGAAAAAGAATACAGGGGCACGATTTTCCGCGAGGGCGACAAGGTGATGCAGATAAAGAACAACTATCAGATAGAGTGGGAAATCAGGACAAAATTCGGACTTTGTGTGGATAAGGGCATGGGAATCTTCAATGGAGATACAGGTATCATTGAGGAAATCAATGATTTTGCCGAGACCATGACCATATCCTTTGACGAGGGCAGAAAGGTGGAGTATCCGTTTAAGCTTTTGGAGGAGCTTGAACTTGCATACGCGGTCACTATACACAAGTCACAGGGAAGTGAGTATCCGGCGGTCGTTATACCTCTTTTGAGCGGCCCGAGAATGCTTATGAACAGAAATTTGCTCTATACGGCGGTTACAAGAGCAAAGAAATGTGTTACCATAGTGGGTGACGAACAGACATTTTACGAGATGATACAAAACAACTCACAGCAGAGACGCTATAGCGGGCTTAGAGACAGAATAGTGGAGGAGACTATCTGATGAAAATAAGAAAACTTACAAATGAAGAGATAAAAGGGGCATGTGCCTTTGCGGTAAGTATATACAATATCGCAATCAGAGGCTGCTTTCGGACACAGGACTGTCATCGATATTTTGATGAATATATGGATGCAGACAGGCTGACGGACGAGGAAAGGGCCGGTGTTCTTGTAGTATTTGGTGCGTTTGATAGCAATTTGCTGTGCGGAGTGTGCGGCATGACAAACGAGGGACATATCACCATGCTGTATGTGCATCCGCAGTATTTAAGACGTGGAATTGGCAAAAAGCTTCTGGAGAGAGTCAGGATATATGCGCGCATGCAGCTTAAGCTCATGCAGGTATCTGTAAATGCAATGCCGGTATACACGGCAGACTACTTCAGGCGTGTGGGCTTTAAGAGTGCATATCAGGGAGGCTTTTGCGATGGACAAGGCGATATGTACGTTCCTATGACAGCAAAAAGCATATATCAGGTGGAGTATACACCGCGACATATAGCTGATAAGACTTTTATTGCAATTTCAGTTGGCTTCACATGTCTTGTATTTTTCTCAGGCGTGATATATGCGGTATGCGCGGGGCTTACTCCGTAACGCTCAGATGCAGTTTTAATGGGCTGCAATAGTTGCCGGTCATACTTTGGTGTGAACAGTAACTAACATTGTATACATAAATATGCATATTTATGTAACAAAAAACAGTTGAAAAATCGGCTGTATTATGATACACTTTTTACAATTTAAGCAGATATACTATGCAACTACACTTTATAAGAAAAAAGAGACGCCCTCTTTTTTTTTGCGCAGACGTAAGGTTAGTTGCAGCTAAGAAGCTTATGGTTACAAAGTATAACACGAAAGGGCAGGGTAAAGATGAAAGCATTTTTAATTCTTGAAGATGGTAATGTATTTACCGGAACCAGCATTGGTTCAACAAGGGAAGTCATTAGTGAGATAGTATTTAACACATCAATGACAGGATATCTGGAGGTACTTACAGATCCTTCCTATGCAGGACAGGCTGTTGTAATGACTTATCCACTTATCGGAAATTATGGAATCACACCGGATATGGAGTCAGAAAGACCATGGCCGGATGGATATATAGTAAGAGAGCTGTCGCGTATGCCAAGTAATTTCCGCTGCGAGGGTACTATACAGGATTTCCTTAAGAAAAACGATATTCCGGGAGTGGCCGGCATTGATACACGTGCGCTTACAAAGATTCTCAGGGAAAAGGGTACTATGAACGGAATGATTACCACAAATGAGAATTACAATCTCGATGAGATTATTCCAAAGCTCAAGGCATATACTACAGGCAATGTGGTTGACAAGGTCACATGCACTGAGAAAAAGGTTTTAAAGGGCCAAGGAAAGAGAGTTGCCCTCATGGATTTCGGTGCCAAAAACAACATCGCCAAATCACTCAATGAAAGAGGCTGTGAAGTTACAATTTACCCTGCACACACAACCGCTGAAGAGATACTTGGTGACAATCCTGACGGAATCATGCTCTCAAACGGACCTGGAGATCCAAAGGAGTGTGTAGATATTATAAAGGAAATAAAGAAGCTTTATGACAGCAATGTGCCGATTTTTGCAATCTGCCTCGGACATCAGCTCATGGCACTTGCAACAGGCGCAGATACACACAAGATGAAGTACGGACACAGAGGTGGAAACCATCCGGTTAAGGATCTTGCAACAGGCCGTGTTTATATTTCTTCCCAGAACCATGGATATGTGGTGGACACAGATAAACTTGACCCTAATGTGGCTGAGCCTGCATTTATAAATGTCAACGACGGCACTAATGAGGGACTTAAGTATGTGAACAAGAATATCTTCACAGTTCAGTTCCATCCGGAGGCATGCCCTGGACCACAGGATTCAGCATATCTTTTTGACCGCTTTATTAACATGATGGGAGGTAACCAGTAATGCCAAGAAATAATGATATTAAAAAAGTATTAGTTATCGGTTCCGGTCCAATCGTAATCGGACAGGCCGCAGAGTTTGACTATGCAGGAACACAGGCCTGCCGTTCCTTAAAAGAGGAGGGCATTGAGGTATGTCTGGTAAACTCAAACCCTGCAACTATCATGACTGATAAGCAGATTGCGGATCAGGTATATATCGAGCCACTTACTCTTGAGTCATTAAAAGAGATTATCATAAAAGAAAAGCCTGACAGCATTCTTCCTACACTCGGTGGACAGGCAGGACTCAATCTCGGCATGGAGCTCGCTGAGTGCGGCTTCCTTGATGAGCAGGGAGTAAAGCTTATCGGAACAACAGCAGAGACCATCTTTAAGGCTGAGGATCGTCAGGCCTTCAAGGATACCATGGAGAAAATCGGTGAACCAATCGCGGCTTCACAGGTTGTAAAGAATATCGAGGACGGTATTGCATTTACCAACAAGATTGGTTACCCTGTAGTTCTTCGTCCTGCATTTACACTCGGCGGCTCAGGCGGTGGAATTGCTCACGATGAGCAGGAGCTTATCGACATACTTTCAAATGGACTTCGCCTGTCACGTGTCGGAGAGGTTCTTGTAGAGAGATGTATCGCAGGCTGGAAGGAAATCGAGTACGAGGTAATGCGTGATGCCAACGGCAACTGCATCACAGTATGTAACATGGAAAATATCGACCCGGTCGGTGTGCATACAGGAGATTCAATCGTAGTAGCACCTTCGCAGACACTTGGAGATAAAGAGTATCAGATGCTTCGTACATCAGCGCTCAATATCATCAACGAGCTTCAGATTACAGGAGGCTGTAACGTACAGTATGCCCTCAATCCGGACTCATTCGAGTACTGTGTTATCGAGGTAAACCCACGAGTTTCACGTTCATCAGCACTAGCATCAAAGGCTACAGGATATCCTATCGCCAAGGTTACAGCCAAGATTGCACTCGGCTATCACCTCGATGAGATCAAGAACGCTATCACACAGAAGACATACGCAAGCTTTGAGCCAATGCTTGATTACTGTGTAGTCAAGATTCCAAGACTTCCGTTCGACAAGTTCCTCACAGCAAAGCGTACACTTACCACTCAGATGAAGGCTACCGGAGAGGTAATGAGTATCTGCAACAACTTCGAGGGTGCTCTTATGAAGGCTATCAGATCTCTCGAGCAGCATGTTGATTCACTTATGTCTTATGACTTTACAGGTCTTACAGATGATGAGCTTGAGAAACAGCTTGCAGTTGTTGATGACAGACGTATCTGGGTTATCGCAGAGGCGCTCCGCCGTGGAGTTAAATACGAGCATATTCACGAGATTACTAAGATAGATCTTTGGTTTATCGATAAAATCGCAATACTTGTTGAGATGGAGAACCGTTTAAAGACAGAGGAGCTTACAGTTGACCTGTTAAAAGAGGCAAAGCGTATCGAGTTCCCTGACAATGTTATCTCACAGCTTACAGATATTGATGAGGCTGATATCAAGAAGATGCGTTACGACAATGGCATTGTGGCAGCCTACAAGATGGTTGATACCTGTGCCGCAGAGTTTGAAGCAGAGACACCATACTACTACTCAGTATTCGGCAGCGAGAATGAGGCGGCAGAGACAAATCCACAGAAAAAGGTGCTTGTACTTGGTTCAGGACCTATCCGTATCGGACAGGGTGTTGAGTTTGATTACTGTTCAGTCCACTGTACATGGTCGTTTGCCAAGGAAGGCTGGGAGACAATCATCGTAAACAACAACCCTGAGACCGTTTCAACTGACTTTGATATTGCTGACAAGCTCTATTTTGAGCCACTCACAGCTGAGGATGTTGAGAGCATCGTTAATATTGAAAAGCCTGACGGAGCTGTTGTACAGTTCGGTGGACAGACCGCCATCAAGCTTACAGAGGCACTTATGAAGATGGGTGTCAAGATACTTGGAACAAAGGCTGAGGATGTAGACGCAGCCGAGGACAGAGAGCTCTTCGATGAGATTCTTCAGAAGACAGGTATCCCAAGAGCAGCAGGTGGTACAGTATTTACAGCTGAGGAGGCAAAGAAGGTAGCAAACGAGATCGGTTACCCTGTACTTGTCCGTCCTTCATACGTGCTTGGCGGACAGGGTATGAAGATTGCATGGAATGATGATGAAATCGAAGAGTTTATCGGCATCATCAACACAATCACACAGGATCATCCAATCCTTGTAGATAAGTACCTTATGGGTAAGGAAATTGAGGTTGATGCAATCTGTGATGGTACAGATATCCTGATTCCGGGTATCATGGAGCACATCGAGCGTACAGGAGTACACTCAGGAGACTCTATCTCAGTTTATCCTGCACATACTATCTCAGAAAAAGCAAAAGATACTCTGGTTGAGTATACAAAGAGACTTGCACAGGCACTCCATGTTGTTGGTATGATTAATATCCAGTTTATCGATATGGACGACAACATCTATGTTATCGAGGTAAACCCACGTTCTTCAAGAACAGTACCATACATCAGCAAGGTTACAGGTATTCCAATCGTAGACCTCGCAGCAAGAATCATCATGGGTGAGACAATAAAGGGCATGGGCTACACACCTGGACTTGCTCCGACAGCCGATTACATTGCAATCAAGATGCCGGTATTCTCATTCGAGAAGCTGCGTGGCGCTGAGATTTCACTCGGACCTGAGATGAAGTCAACAGGAGAGTGTCTTGGAATCGACAAGACCTTCAATGGTGCGCTTTACAAGGCATTTGAGGGTGCGGGAGTCGAGCTTCCTAAGTACAAGCAGATGATTATGACTGTAAAGGATGCCGATAAGCCTGAGGCGGTAGGCGTTGCAAAGCGTTTTGAGAAGCTTGGATACAAGATTTATGCCACAAGAAGTACTGCAAAGTACTTACAGGAGCACGGAGTAAATGCTCTTCGCGTAAACAAGATATCACAGGAGTCTCCAAACGTCATGGATCTTATCCTCGGACACAAGATAGACCTTGTAATCGATACACCTACACAGGGTAACGGAGACAAGACAAGAGACGGCTTCCTTATCAGAAGAAATGCAATCGAGACAGGTGTTTACTGTATCACAGCCATGGATACAGCGAATGCACTTGCACATGCATTAGAGACTGCTTCTGACAAGAAGACACCGGTTGACATTGCAACAGTTAAGAATCTTTAAAAATATATAGAATATATTTTATCCCCGGACAGTATATCGGATATGCTGCCCGGGGATTTTTTATAAAATGAAAAATATGATGTGTTATGCCTGTATGCATGCCACAGGTTATAATAGCATCGGTTTTTGTTAATCTGACGGAATAGTATAAGTAATACGCTTGAAAAATATGCAAAGTTTAATAGAATTTTGACAAATTATTAACAAAACCAATTGATTTTTACATAAATTTGTAGTATAATAACTTTGTTAAAAAATTAACAGCACGGATGTGCAATACAATTTAAAGGAGATAATATAATGGCAAAGAAAGTTGTAATCGCAAGTGCTTGCCGTACAGCAATCGGCAAAATGGGCGGAGCATTAAGCAATACTCCAGCCGCAGATTTAGGTGCAATCGTAATTAAGGAGGCTTTAAACCGTGCAGGTGTTGCTCCTGAGATGGTTGACGAGGTTAAGATGGGTTGTGTTATCCAGGCAGCTCAGGGACAGAACGTAGCTCGTCAGGCTTCTATCAAGGCAGGACTTCCAATCGAGGTTCCGGCTATCACAATCAATGTTGTTTGTGGATCAGGTCTTAAGTGTGTAAACGACGCTGCTACAATGATCAAGGCCGGTGAGGCTGATATCGTTGTTGCCGGTGGTATGGAGAACATGTCAATGGCTCCTTACGCTATGACAAAGGCACGTTTCGGATACAGAATGAACAATGCAACAATCATCGATACAATGGTTAACGATGCTCTTACAGATGCATTCAACCACTATCATATGATGATTACAGCTGAGAATGTATGTGATAAATACGGCATCACTCGTGAAGAGCTTGATGAGTTCTCAGCAAACTCACAGCAGAAGTGTGAGGCAGCTATCGCAGCAGGCAAGTTCGATGATGAGATCGTTCCTGTACCTGTTAAGGTTAAGAAAGAAATCGTTGAGTTCAAAAAGGACGAGGGACCTCGTGCCGGAACAACAGTAGAGACTCTTTCTAAGCTTCGTTGCTGCTCAGGTAAAGAGGGCGGACTTGTTACAGCCGGTAACGCATCAGGAATCAATGATGGTGCTGCAGCAGTAGTTGTAATGAGCGAAGAGAAAGCTAAGGAGCTCGGTGTTAAGCCATTAGCTACATGGGTAGCAGGAGCACTTGGCGGAGTTGAGCCTGAGATCATGGGTGTTGGACCGGTAGCTTCTACAAAGAAGGTTCTTGCAAAGACAGGTCTTACAATTGATGATTTCGATCTTATCGAGGCAAATGAGGCATTTGCTGCACAGTCAATCGCTGTAGCAAGAGATCTTGGCTTCGATATGAGCAAGGTAAATGTAAACGGTGGTGCTATCGCACTCGGACATCCTGTAGGAGCTTCAGGCTGTCGTATCCTTGTTACATTATTACATGAGATGCAGAAGAGAGGATCTAACAGAGGTCTTGCAACACTTTGTATCGGTGGTGGAATGGGATGTTCTACTATCGTTGAGAAGTACTAATTTTCTTTGCCAATAGATATATGAGGGGATGCAGGTGCATCCCCTTGTAGTGTGAATTAGTTTATTCACATCAGTTTATATATATATGATTAAGTTATGCTGCAGAGGCTTAGCACTTAAAGCTTTTTGCACCATAATATATTTTAGGAGGAATTAAAATGAAGGTTGGAGTTATCGGTGCTGGTACAATGGGCCAGGGAATCGCAAAAGCATTCGCACAGGTAGATGGATACGAGGTAGCACTCTGCGATATTAAGCAGGAGTGGGCTGAAGGCGGAAAAGACAAGATTGCAAAAGGATATGCAAGACTTGTAGCAAAAGAGAAAATGACACAGGAGAAGGTTGACGGCATTCTTGCAAGCATCACTCCTGGTTTAAAAGAAGATCTCTGCAAGGATTGTGACCTCATCGTTGAGGCTGCTTTCGAGGATATGCAGGTTAAGAAAACTACATTCGCTGAGTTAGACAAGATTGCTAAGCCAGAGTGTATTTTCGCTTCAAATACATCATCACTTTCAATCACAGAGATTGGAAACGGACTTACACGTCCATTAATCGGTATGCACTTCTTCAACCCTGCTGACCGTATGAAGTTAGTAGAGGTTATCGCAGGTGTTAACACACCTGTTGAGACAGTTGATGCAATCAAGAAGATTGCAGAGGAGATCGGCAAGACACCTGTACAGGTTAACGAGGCTGCCGGTTTCGTAGTAAACCGTATCCTTATCCCAATGATCAACGAGGCTGCTTTCATCAAGATGGAGGGTGTTTCAGATATCGCCGGAATCGATGCAGCTATGAAGCTTGGTGCTAACCATCCAATGGGACCATTAGAGCTTGGAGATTTCATCGGACTTGATATCTGCCTTGCAATCATGGACGTTCTTTACAATGAGACAGGTGACAGCAAGTATCGTGCATGCCCACTCATTCGCAAGATGGTAAGAGGCGGAAACCTTGGATGCAAGAGCGGCAAGGGATTCTACGTTTACAACGCAGACCGTACAAAGACACCTGTAGACGCACAGTAGGCTTTATATAACATATATACGTTATAAAATATAGGTCTTATGTAGCTTATATATAAACTATAAAGTTATATAAGAATTCAATAACAAAACAAAAATCAAGGAGAATAAATCATGGATTTCACTTTAGATCAGAAACATGAGATGGCTCGCGACCTTTTCAAACAGTTCGCAGAGACAGAAGTTAAACCTCTTGCACAGGAGACTGACGAGACAGAGGTATTCCCAGCAGAGACAGTTGCTAAGATGGGAAAATATGGATTCATGGGCATTCCTGTACCAAAGGAGTACGGCGGACAGGGCTGTGATCCACTTACATACGTTATGTGTGTAGAAGAATTATCAAAGGTTTGTGGTACAACAGGCGTTATTGTATCTGCTCATACATCACTTTGTATCGATCCTATTATGACATTCGGTACAGAGGAGCAGAAGAAAAAATATGTTCCTGACCTTGCTTCAGGCAAGAAGATCGGTGCTTTCGGTCTTACTGAGCCGGGCGCTGGTACAGATGCACAGGGATGTCAGACAAAGGCCGTTTTAGACGGAGACGAGTGGGTTCTTAACGGATCTAAGTGCTTCATCACAAACGGTAAGGTTGCTGATGTTTACATCATCATCGCTATTACAAGCATCACAGAGGACAAGCGTGGACGCAAGAAGAAGAACTTCTCTGCATTCATCGTAGACAAGGGAACACCTGGATTCTCATTCGGAACAAAAGAGAAGAAGATGGGTATCCGCGGATCATCTACATACGAGCTTATCTTCGAGGATGCACGTATTCCAAAGGATGCATTACTTGGAAAAGAGGGAAGAGGTTTCCCAATCGCTATGCATACACTTGATGGTGGACGTATCGGAATCGCTGCTCAGGCACTTGGTATTGCAGAGGGTGCATTAGAGAGAACTATCGAGTACACAAAGGAAAGAAAGCAGTTCGGCCGTTCAATCGCTCAGCAGCAGAATACACAGTTCAAGCTTGCAGATATGGCTACACGTATCGATGCAGCTAAGTATCTTGTATACGCAGCAGCAATGAAGAAGGCAGAGTTTGCTAAGAACCCTAAGGTTTCTTACTCAGTAGATGCAGCAAAGGCTAAATTATTCGCAGCAGAGACAGCTATGGCTGTTACAACAGAGTGCGTTCAGTTATTCGGTGGATACGGATATATCCGTGAGTACGATGTAGAGCGTATGATGCGTGATGCTAAGATTACAGAGATCTACGAGGGAACTTCAGAGGTTCAGCGTATGGTTATTTCAGGCTCATTACTCAGATAGTTAAGAGAGCTATCATAACTGTAGAGCTACTTAGAATAAATAAAGGAGAACAAATACATGAATATCGTAGTATGTATTAAACAGGTTCCTGATACAAAGGGTGGAGTAAAATTCAATCCTGACGGAACACTTGATAGAGCTTCAATGCTTGCAATCATGAATCCAGATGACAAGGCTGGTCTTGAGGCAGCACTTAGAATCAAAGACGAGACAGGCGCAAAGGTTACAGTTCTTACAATGGGACTTCCAAAGGCTGATGCAATCCTTCGTGAGGCAATGGCTATGGGCGCTGATGATGCAGTTTTAGTAACAGACAGAGTACTTGGTGGAGCTGATACATGGGCTACATCTACTACAATTGCAGGTGCATTAAGAAATCTCGATTATGATTTAATCATCACAGGCCGTCAGGCTATCGATGGAGATACAGCACAGGTTGGACCACAGATCGCAGTTCATCTTGGACTTCCTGTAATCTCATACGCAGAGGATATCAAGGTTGAGGGAGATTCTGTAGTCGTTAAGCGTCAGTACGAGGACAGATATCACGTAGTTAAGGCTAAGATGCCTTGTCTTATCACAGCTCTTTCAGAGTTAAATGAGCCTAGATATATGACACCGGGCGGAATCTTCGATGCATTTGACAAAGAGGTAACTGTCTGGGGCAGAGCTGACCTTAAGGATGTTGACGATTCAGATCTTGGACTTAAGGGATCACCTACAAAGATTGCTAAGGCATCTGACAAGGTACCTAAGGGAGCTGGAGAAAAGGTTAACCTTGATCCAACAGAGTCAGTAAACTATCTCATGGAGAAATTCAAAGAGAAACATATCATCTAGTATGGAGGAACCAAAAATGGGTTTAGAAGAATATAAGGGCGTATATATCTACGCACAGCAGGTAGACAATAAGCTTAGCGACATCGCCTTTGAGTTAGTCGGTAAAGCTAAAGAGTTAGCAGCAGATTTAAATACAGAGGTTACTGCAGTACTTCTTGGATCTAACGTAAAGGCTCTTGCAACAGAGCTCGGTGAGTACGGCGCAGACAAGGTAATCGTTGTAGATAATCCTGCACTTGAGACATACAGAACAGAGCCATACGCACAGGCTCTTGTATCAGTAATCAACGAGTACAAGCCGGAGATCATGTTAGTTGGTGCAACAGCTATCGGACGTGACCTCGGACCAACAGTTTCAGCAAGAGTTAAGACAGGTCTTACAGCTGACTGTACAAAGCTTGAGATTGGTGATTTCCCAATCAACGCTATGCCTGGACAGGAGCAGAAGCACAACCAGCTTCTCATGACACGTCCTGCATTCGGTGGAAACACAATCGCAACAATTGCTTGTCCTGACAACCGTCCACAGATGGCAACAGTTCGTCCTGGTGTTATGCAGAAGCTTCCTAAAGAGGCTGGCAGAGCAGCAGAGGTTATCGAGTTCAATCCTACACTCGAGGAGAACAACCGTTATGTTGAGATCATGGATATCGTTAAGGCAGTTGGCAACGTAGAGAACATCATGGACGCTAAGGTACTTGTATCAGGCGGACGTGGAGTTGGAAGCGCTGAGAACTTCGAGATGCTTCGTGACCTTGCTTCATGCTTCAAGGGTGGTATGGTATCATGCTCTCGTGCAGCAGTAGAGAACGGCTGGTTAGCACAGGATTATCAGGTAGGACAGACAGGAAAGACTGTACGTCCACAGATTTATTTTGCAATCGGTATCTCAGGAGCCATCCAGCACGTAGCAGGTATGGAGGAGTCTGATCTCATCATCGCCATCAACAAGGACGAGGATGCTCCAATCTTCGACGTAGCTGATTACGGCTTAGTAGGAGATTTAAAGAAGATCGTTCCTCAGCTTACAGCAGCTCTTAAAGAGGCAAATGCTGACGCATAATCGCATAATAATGCAATAAAATTACATTACTAATACATTTAAACACAGTACTGTTTATCGCAGTGCTGTGTTTTTTTTGTGCATAAATATAGCGTAATCTTATAAATATAAAGAGTTTTTTGGGGAAATAAGTAATTTTCTTAATAAAAAACATCCGTGTGTAAATCGCAAAGGATTTGACTCGGATGTTTTATTTGGAAATTTGTTTGATATTAGAAAGCCCTAATATATAGTCAGCGGACACATTATAGTATTTACATAAAGCAAGCAAATGGTGAATCGGTAGTTCATTTGCTCCGCGCTCATATCTGGCATACATTGTCTGGGATGTACCCAGATAATCGGCTATTTGGTTGGGTTTTATCGCTATCTTCCCGTAGATTGCGCATTCGTTGAATGTAATCCATATTCCCCCTCCGTACATGTACATATAACTTAACATAATAAAGATGTTTACTATTGAATTTAGTAAATATTTGTACTATAATTTATGTAGGAAAGATGTCACAGGATTATAAAGAAAGGTAGGTATTAATATGGCTTTAATAAGATGTCCAGAATGTGGAAAAGAAATAAGTGATTCGGCACAAGTGTGTCCAAATTGTGGCTGTAAGACAGTGTTGGGAAATCAAAATGAAATTATGAAAACTTCTTTACTCGCGGATATAGGTTTTACAGTTTTAGGAATAATATGTGCTATATTTGCATTTGTAGCTTACTATACAGTTAGTACGGATGCATTTGTAGTGTTGATTATTTTGGCAGCTGTTTTATTTATTATTGGCTCAGTCTATGGAAGATTAATAAGAAAAAATAATAAGAAATAATATCTTTGAGAGGCGTAAGATGAATAAGAAGATAATAACTATAATATTTACTCTAAGTACTATGCTTTTTCTAGTTGGATGTTCTTTTACAAACAATGAATCAAATGGGAGTGATAAAAATTATACCTATAATGATTTAGACGAGAATCAAAAAGAAATCATAGATAATGTGTATGCTGAATTAGGTGATTGGGGATATACGTATGAGCCAAGTGCTATTCCGGCGAGTAAGATAAAGTTTTTTTATGAGGATTCGAAATTGATATTTGCGGCTTTTCATGATTATGGGGGTGGAAATGGTGGAGGCTCTTATTCAGTATATGAAATAGATGAGAATTCTGGAACTGTAAGTGGACATTCATATGACACGCTAAACGAAAATGATGTACTAAATAAACGAGTTTTAGCTGTGGAACTTTTATCGGGAGAAAGTTTTGATGTTGAAGCTTCCGAAGACTCGCAAAAAGATATTTTGGCAAATTCATATGGTAAAGCTGTAAATGAGTAATAATATGACTATAACAGAATTGGAGAAAATTAAAAATGGGCTATTGCGGTAATTGTGGTGAAAAATAGAAAATGGAGCTAATTTTTGCGGTAAATGTGGTGCGGTTGTTGAGAAAGAACAATCAGAACATGTTTATGATGTTATAGCACCAAAGAACAATAGCGCTAGAGTATGGAAAATTATAATCCCTAAATATATTTGATGATACCGTTATATCTGGTACTGATGCATTATATATAGCTAGACAAAATGGCGATAAATATGATATTTATAGATTTGCAGCAAAAAAATAAAATAATTAGATATAGATAAATATCAAAAAAGTGATTCATGATAGGTGTAATGTTCTGTGAATCACTTTTTTACAAATAAAGGAATAGATAAGATGAAGAAAATAAAACTTTACACAATTTTGATGGTTTCTGTATTGCTTACAGCCTGTGGCACAGATAAAAAAATCGAAAAACAGGCAAATAACATAGTGGATGCAGTTGAAAATAATGATATATCAGAACTGGATTTTATCATTAATGGAACTGATGAACTTGCAGAGGATGAAGAACTTGCAGATTTCTTTGAGACAGATACCGAACAAGGAAATGGTCTGATGTCTAAAATAATAAAGCACGATACTATTGAAGTCAAAAAGGTAGGTAAGGATGCTATTACCTACAAAATCACAGCTCCAGACTTATCGAATTTATTTTCTGATATGAAAGCTGGTAATGTTACTGAAGAAAATATAGATTCTTTTATGGATGACTATATATCCGATGCCAAGATGGTTACTAATGAAGTGGATGTTTCGTATACATATGAGAATGAAAAATTTTCGGCAGAATATGATACAGAAGAATTTATTAATGCATTGACAGGAAATATGGTTACAGCGTATCAGGAACTGATTCAGGATGTGCAGAATGAGATAAGTGAGGAGGATAATAATGAAGAGAGTAATTAGTTTTTTTCTTTGTGCAATTATGCTGATGTCATCTGCACATACGGTATTGGCTACAGAAATAACAGATATATCTTATAATACTCTTTCTGTTGAGTTTTCTGATAACCTTGGAACAACAGAAAATCTTAAGGTTATGGTGACAGAAGATCACTTTTATGTAGATGCAGAACAGTTGGGAGACAGACTTGGGTATCAGGTTGAAGTTGGAAATGAATATGTAGCAATTTATAATAAAAGTTTTAGTAATACAGTTCCATATGGTCTTACTGCTTTTTACTATGACAGTACAAAAGTAAGACATATGTTATTTAATAAAATGGTTGATTATGAAGCTCCATTTAAGATTGTTAAAAATTCGGACGGTGTGTGGATTCCATTTGAATTTAGTCTTTTACTGTTAAATAGTTCTGATGTTGTGCTGGATAATCAGGTACACATTGAAATGCCACAAAAGAATATCATAGATATCTATATGGATATATTAAAAAATAACGATAGATATTTATTTGATTGGAAAAGTGATGCCGGGGCTTCTGATGGCTCAATATTTGCCATGGGGACAGGGGCGTATTTTGTGCAGGTATTTAGTGGTATTCTGGATAAAGATGGAGCATCATGGTTACAATTAATAGATAGCTTTAATCTTAAAATGGATAGCTATGACCGAAAATATGCAGAAAGCTTTGCCAGAATGTTTTGTACATACTCAGATGAAGAATTAACTCTTAATGTAGAAGCAATGAAAGAGAAAATGAAACCTTTTAATGGGGATAACTGGGTTACAAAATCAATAAAAACAGTTGACGATATTTTAGATGATAATATTGGAGATTTATCTGAAAAAACAGCAGCTTTAAAGAAAAAGATTGTTGTAGAAAATGGCACATCTGTTGCGAAATTTAACAAATCATATCAGGAACTTGACAAAATGTGTAATACATCAGATTTTTTCTCTGATGTGACAGATCCATTTTTTATGGCTTCAGAGAAATTTAAGGATGCAACCAGTTTTTTGGATGTGTTTTATAAGATATCAGAAGTTGTTGGATATGCCAGTGAATTTAAAAATCAGGATGAATTTGCAGTAAAATCTTTAGATACATTTATCAAAAATGCTGATTCAAGCTGTGTTATGTCTAAGGCTATGAAAGATAGCATGGAAGAATACAAAAAGACGCTGGAAACAGATATTGTTGCATATTCTGCGTACAATTATCTGATGAATAACATGACAGACTTATTTACAGATACCATAGATATATCAACTACAATACTGGATATGGATTCTAAGCTGTATTTGTTAGCATGGGATATTGCTAAAGGAGCAATTCCTCTTGTCAAAGATAGTCTAAGTAATACGGACTGTTTTTTACAGAGTATGTATGCCGGAGTCGTACAGTCAGACACTTTTTGTGCATATATAAACAGACGCAATGATGTGTTTGGAGATGCTAAGAACATAACACCGGAAAATTTGTATGAACTTTCACAATATTGTTATGCATATCTTAAAAGCTGTTATATAACAAGGGATGCAGCAGTAGGTTCATTAACTGAAAAAACAAAGAAAAATAATCCTACATATGCAAGTACTCAGAAGATGGTAAATCAGGAAATTGCAGAGTATTTGATTAAGCTAAAAAATGCGGATAAAACAAATAAGTATGGATGCTATGGATTCCTGCCGGAAAACAATGAACAGTATTTGGGCGAGTATGATGATAGTTCTTTGATAAATTGCCTAGGAACATCTAAAGATGGGGAAGAATTATACAAAGATATTTTAGATATGTACTATTATAAGATTAAAAATCAGAATTGGACGGAAAATGATAACGTCAGTATTTTGTTGAGTGGGAATTATTCGGACTATAAATCTTTAAGTAGCGTAGGGTATGCACTTTTGGATATCGATGGGAATGGAATACCGGAATTACTTATTGGAGACAATGACTCACAATCAGATGGAGTAATCATTGATTTGTATACATACGTAGATGATAAAGTTGTCTATCTTGATACAACATATGAAAGATTTGGAATTAACTTATCTAAAAACGGAAAGATATACAGATATGGTTCTGGTGGGGCGTATAATAATTTTGAAGAAGAGTGTAAAATAGACGAGAAAAATAAAGTACTAGTACCAATTGAGTCGATTGTTTTTGATGGATATTATAATCCAAATTCGCCATGGTATTATGCTACAGGTAATTATTATACAGATTCATATGATTATGATTTAGACAAAATGAAAAACATATCAGAAGAAGAGGCTATGAATAAAAGAAAAGAATTCGAAAATAATATTATTGGCTATTCAATTACACTCTTTTCAGATTATATTCCGCAATCAGATAATGATAATATTTCATCTAATGCTGGAGTATATGACGAGTTTCTTAAAAATAGAGAATACAAAAATTATATAGCGGATTCTTGGACATTTGGCATTCCAAAACAATATTCAGTTATGGATATAGATGGAGATGGAACAGATGAATTATTAATATACGGAAGTGAAGATTTATGGGAGGATTTAGCTATTTTTTCCTTCAATTCAAATACACAACAAATTTCATTAATACCGGCAATGAATTATGATTCAGATGAACCACAACAAATTAGTGTGCTATCTGCCTATGGAAAAATTAAATACTCTGAAAAATATCATGCAATTGTATATAGCCAATATCAAAACTATAGTAATGGTATTGCTTGCGATTCAATTTCATATGATGTTATTAAGAATGGTATTTTAGATAATGATTTTATAATAGGTTTTGGAATTAATTCTGACACAAGTGAAAAGGAGTATTATTGTGGCACAGAGAACTTAACAGAATCAGAATATAATGAATATATAGCAGAGTGCTCGGAAATATCTTGGATGGATTTACCATAAAAGTATAGAACATAGTTACTATTAATGATTTGCATACTTATACTAAAGAGTAAATATTTTCAAGTTTTGATAGCGAAGTATTATACAATAGATAAGTATTAAAGAAAATATCCCCTACAATTGATCTCATATATTATGATGGCAAAAGTAGAGGATATTTTTTTTATACACTACTAACATTTTTGATGTACGAAAAGAATACATATAAGCCTTTGATAAGAATGTCATAGGAAATGGAGAATCGAACATGAATAACAATATGGAATATAAAGGATATTTAGGAAGTGTTGAATTTTCAGAAGAGGAAGCTGTTTTCTTCGGAAAAATAATGAATATACGTTCATTGATATCGTATGAGGGTAAAAATGTAATGGAACTTTCAGAACAATTTCGTGAAGCTGTAGATGAGTATTCATCAATATGTGAGCAACAATGAAACTCTTTAGTAAAAGTGCAGAAATGATATATTTAAATGTAAAATAAGAAAAATTAAAGATGACAAAACGATTGCCAGATGTTACAATCATTTCAAAGCATTATATTTCTATTTATATGGCACCACATTACAGATTTACATAGGTGCATATCACTTTGAAGAGGGCAGACCACTTCGCATTCATTCTACAAAGACATGGAAAATTTTCAATGCTTTATGTTATCAATTAATAGCAGGAAAATGGATATGTCAGATGCAAATGACGCTGTAGGAGTAAATGTATTTGTGGGGAAGAAGCCTTTAGATAATGATATAGCTGCCTTTGTGATTGATATAATCCAATTATCTGCTCACATAACTGAATAGGAGGAGAAAATTGGGTACAAAAGACTCAAAAGCAAAAGAGTATTTTGCAGACAATGAGCGGTTTGCAGATTTTTGCAACTATGTATTGTATGGTGGCAGGTGTGTTATCAAAGCTGAAAATCTCGAGGAGAGAGATACTACGGAGGTACTGACAGCATTAGGACTCAGTCTTAATATGATATCAGTGCAAAAGTGGAGAGATATTTTTAAAAATATCCATGTTAAATATACGGGAAAGACATATATCTTTCTTGTGGGGATGGAAAATCAATCAGATATTCATTATGCTATGCCTGTCAAAAACATGATCTATGATGCACTTGCGTATGGCAAACAAGTAAGAGAAGTAGCGAAGAAACATCGTCGTGAGCATGATACCGAAACACCAGATGAATTTCTTTCCGGATTTACCGCAAATGACAGGTTGATACCGGTAATTACCATTACTGTTTAGTTATGTGTAAAAGAATGGAATGGACCTAGAAAATTGACTGATATGCTTGAAGACATTGATGAAGAATTATTATCATTCATTTCGGATTACAAGATTAATTTACTGGAGCCTAAGAGCATAATGGATTTCACAAAATTCAGGACACAGCTTAAACAGCTATTTGAGGTATTGCAGAATGCCTCGGATAAGAATAGATTACAGGCTGTTTTGCAGGAAGATGAACAATTTAAGAATATGGACAGAGAAACTGTAGAGGCAATAAATTTATTTGCAGGTATGAATATACAAACCGATGGCAAGGAAGAGGTGATTGATATGTGTAAAGCATGGGAAGAACAGTGAGAAGAAGGTATTGAGCAGGGCATTGAACAGGGAAGAAAAACCGAAGTTTTTGACTCGGTGCAGTGTGGAGACTATAGTACTGCAAGAGGTGCACAGAAATTAAATCTGTATATTGATGAATTTAAGAAACAGATGATGGCAGCGGGATTTTCAATACCGCAATAAAACACGGTCCGGCAAATATGCCGGACCATTTTGTTACATTGAGTATCGATAATATCAATAATTGATCCGGAGAATAGATTTTGATTATAATCCGATATATAGTCGCATATTATATATTTACCCCAACATTTACGAAAATTTCAGCACTTTTTACTGTTGTAGGTACTTTTGGTTTATGATAGAATAACACCGTCCGATGAAAGTGGAGGAATTGGATTTCGAAAAGTTAAAAACTTTAGCGCCATGCACCGGCAGGTACGTAAAAATGATGTCGGTTAACGAGGTTTCAGGTTATCGAAAATTCGGCGGATGCCTGGACGCATATATGGATGCGCATCTCGAGCCAAATATGATGGAGACATCAAAACAAAGCGAGAGAACCATAAAAATAAAGTAGCTGTTTAGTACAGAACAGTTACGTATTTGTACATTTAAAATTATATATCGAAAAGGAGATCTAACACTATGTGTGGAATTATAGGATTTACAGGCCGTTTAGAGGCTCAGAAGATTTTGACGGAAGGACTCGCAGCGTTAGAGTATCGTGGATACGACAGTGCAGGTATTGCTTATTTCAAGGATACAGGCAAGATTTCTATTCGCAAAACCGTCGGAAAGGTTAAGGATCTTCTCGCTATCTGCGATGATGAGAACAATTCAACCTGTGGAATCGGACATACAAGATGGGCAACACACGGCGGAGTTACCAATGCCAATGCTCATCCTCACAAGGTTGGAAATGTCGCACTCATCCACAATGGTATCATTGAGAATTACCATGAGATCGTAAACAAGTTTGATCTTGCAGACTCTCTTATATCTGAGACAGATACAGAGGTAGCAGCGGCTCTTATCAACAAGCTCTATGACGGAGATCCAAAGGCTACTATTAAGAAGGCAGTAGCAGAGCTTCAGGGTTCATTTGCGTTCTGTATCATGTTCAAGGATCAGCCGGGAAAGATTTTTGCTGTCAGAAATGTAAGCCCGATGGTTGCAACATATTGCGATGACGGAGCATTTATTGCATCAGATCTTACAGCGTTTATCAAATATTCAAAGCGCTATTTTATACTTCCGGAGTACACTATCATGACAATGACTGCTGATGGAATCGAAATGGAGGATTTAGAGGGTAAGAAAGTCGAGCCGGATTATCTTGAGGTAAACTGGGATGTGACGGCAGCTCAGAAGGATGGATATCCGCATTTCATGATCAAGGAAATTCATGAGCAGCCAACAGCTATCACAAGGACTATCACTCCAAGAATCAAGGATTCACTTCCTTGTTTTGAGGATGATAATATCCCGGATTCGTTCTTCGAGGATATAAGCGACATAACAGTTGTAGCATGCGGTACAGCCATGTATGCTGGAATGGTCGGAAAAGCTCTTTTAAAGAACAAGTTTGGTATTCCCGTTTCTGTTGAGATTGCATCAGAGTTCAGATATGAGCAGCCTGTTCTCACAGACAGGTCAATGGTTATTTTTGTGTCACAGTCAGGTGAGACAATCGATACCTTAGAGGCACTTCGTCTGGCTAATAAGTATACTAAAAAGACGCTTTCTATCGTAAATGTAAAGGGCTCAACAATAGCCCGTGAGAGCAACTATGTACTTTATACACACGCAGGTCCTGAGATTGCTGTTGCAAGTACAAAGGCATACACAGTTCAGGTGGCAAGCTTTTACCTGATTGGATGCAAGCTTGGTCTTGTATCCGGCCGTATGACCAAGGAAGAGGCAAAGACATTTATTGAGAATCTGCAGGAGGTTCCAAATCTCATTGAGTCAGTTATCACACAGGCACCTGAGATTGAACAGCTTACGAAGAGAATGACAAATGCTGCAAATGCGTTTTACATAGGACGAGGACTTGATTATGCATTAAGCATGGAGGGCGCACTCAAGCTCAAAGAGATTTCATATATTCATGCTGAGGCTTATGCAGCAGGCGAGTTAAAGCACGGTACAATCGCGCTCATCAGCGAGGGGGTTCCGGTTATTGCAGTTGCTACACAGAGCCATGTATACAGCAAGGTCATCTCAAATATCCGCGAGGTAAAGGCGAGAGGCGCATACGTTATCCTTCTTAGCAAGGACAAGGATATTACAGATAAGTCAATCTGTGATGTGCATATCTCACTCCCACAGGCACCGGATGAGTTTGTGATTTTCGAGTCAGTTATAATCTGTCAGCTTATCGCTTACTACACATCAACAGGAAAGGGCTTAAACCCTGACCAGCCACGTAACCTTGCAAAATCAGTTACAGTAGAATAAATAATTTCCCCGGACATTTATACGATGTCCGGGGATTTTTTTTCACGCTTGTGAGATACAATGCAGCATATGTAAGACATAGATGTATATGTCGGTGATTCGCACTGCACCAACACATTTTATTAAAAAATTGTTAAAAAAATAACAAAAACTGCTTTACACATTTCTTGCACGGTGGTATGATACATAAATGCGGGTTACTCATACGAGAATCCAGCAGCCATACAATTTTCATGTGCGCTCTTATGCCGTGTGACAGAATCACAGCATAACAGAATTAGGACGAGACCCATATGGGCTTTTACCAAAAGGAGGAAAAACAATGCGCAATTCAAAAACAAACGAACTTGTACTGACAGGTTTATTCACAGCCATTATCATTATCATGGCATTCACACCACTCGGATATATTCCGCTCGTAGTTATCAACGCTACGATTATTCACATTCCGGTAATCCTTGGTTCACTTTTCTGCGGACCTAAAAAGGGAGCATTCCTTGGATTTGTATTCGGATTTACCAGTTGTTTAAAGGCAACTATAGTCGGAGGAACTCTTTCATCCTTTGTATTTTCGCCGGTGCTTGCCGCATCCCTGGTCGGAACCTCAGGTATATTTAAGAGCTTATTCATAGCATTTGTTCCAAGAATTTTAGTAGGTGTTATACCTTATTTTGTATATATAGGCATCAAAAAGGTGCTTGCGTCAGAGAAGAAAAATCTCTGGGGCACAGTTTTAAATGTGCTCATGTCAGCATTCCTTGCATTCGGAGTATATGCATTCCTCGGCAAGATGTCAGAGTCACTTTCACAGGCAGCCGCTTTAGGAATCGGCATAGCAGTCGGAGCTGTAGTATTTATAGTAGTTGAGGCTGTATTTATCAGAAAGAGCACACAGGTTATTCCGTTTGTATATGCAGGTGTAGCCGGTGCCATGACCAATACACTGCTTGTAATGGGCTCAATCTTCGTGCTTTACAAGGATGCTTATGCAGATGCAATCGGTGTGGCAGGAAACGCGGTGCTGGGTGTTATCACCGGAGTCATCAGCTTTAACGGAGTAATTGAGGCAATAGTTGCCGCAATCATCGTATACCTTGTTGGATTGGTTTTAAATACTATCAAACCAATTGCAGCAAAATAAATTCAGATAGATTTAAAATAAATGTGAAATTGTATGTACGGCGGACTGATAAGGTCCGCCTGTTTTATAAGCAGTTGGACTAGGAATGGTAAAAAGCATTTGAGTTAAAAGAAAGGCATGATACAAGGTGAAACATATGCATGAAATAGACATAATGGATATCGGCGGCTTCAAAATAGGCCAAGCCGAGGACACTAAGGGATTGACCGGCTGTACGGTATTTCTTTTTGATAAACAGTCACCGGCGGGAGTTGACATAAGGGGAGGCGGACCGGCTTCGCGGGAGACACCACTTTTAAATCCTGTGGCAGACGCAAAGGGTATTCATGCTCTTGTACTGTCAGGCGGCTCTGCCTTTGGTCTGGATGCAGCGGGAGGCGTGATGAAGTATCTCGAGGAGCGTGATATAGGCTTTGATGTGGGAGTCACAAAGGTGCCTCTTGTGGTGCAGTCGTGCATTTTTGACCTGGTAATAGGTGATAAAAATGCAAGGCCTGATGGCAAAATGGCATACAAGGCTTGTGAGAACGCTTCTTATGATACCTTTTTACAGGGAAATTATGGAGCCGGAATGGGCGCAACAGTCGGCAAATATATGGGGCGTGAGCGTAGCATGAAGAGCGGAATAGGAGCCTATGCAGTACAGCTTGGAGAACTAAAGGTTGGAGCAGTGGTGACACTGAACGCACTTGGTGACATATATGATATAGATACAGATAAGAAAATTGCCGGAGCACTGGATGAAAATGGGCTGCTTTTTGATGACGAGACAGCGTATTTTGAGGCAGCGGCGAAGATTCAGAATATGTTTACAGGAAACACCACAATTGGTACAATAATAACAAATGCAAAGCTTGACAAGACCGCACTCAACAAGGTGGCATCCATGGCTCACAATGGCTATGGCAGAGCAATCAGACCCGTGCACACGATGGCAGACGGAGATTCAATCTATGCTGTATCAGTGGGCAGTGTGCCTGCAGATATCAATCTGGTGGGGCCAATGAGTGCCTATGTCATGGCAAAGGCCATTGCCAATGCAGCTAGAAGTGCAAAGTCTGTGGATGGCTACAAAGCATTTTGCGATGTAAACAAAAAATGACTGCAGAATAATAATAGTTTTATACAGAGGTGAAAATCATGTTAAAAGGAAAAACAGTAGTTTTGGGAGTGACAGGAAGTATAGCGGCATACAAGATAGCAAACCTTGCGAGTATGCTTGTAAAACAGCACGCCGATGTCAACGTCATAATGACACACAATGCAACAAATTTTATAAATCCAATCACATTTGAAACTCTCACAGGCAACAAGTGCCTCGTGGACACATTTGACAGAAACTTTGAATTCAATGTAGAGCATGTGGCGCTCGCAAAGAGAGCAGACATCTTTATGGTGGCACCTGCATCAGCCAATGTGATAGGCAAGATGGCAAACGGAATCGCAGACGATATGCTTACCACCACAATACTTGCAGCCAAATGTCCTAAGCTTGTTTCTCCTGCCATGAACACCAATATGTACGAGAACAGGATTGTGCAGGACAATATCAAAAAGCTCGAACACTACGGCTTTGAGATGATAAAGCCGGCTGAAGGATATCTTGCATGCGGAGACACAGGTGCAGGAAAAATGCCGGAGCCACAGACACTTTTCAACTACATAATGAGGACAATAGCCTGTGAAAAGGACCTGGCAGGCAAGAATGTACTCATCACAGCCGGAGCGACGCAGGAAAAAATAGACCCAGTACGTTTTATCACCAATCACTCAACAGGCAAGATGGGGCGTGCCATAGCAGAAAACTGTATGCTCCGCGGTGCGCATGTTACACTGGTCAACGCTTCGGTATCTGTTGAGCCACCTATGTTTGTAGATGTGGTAAATGTGACATCGGCCGCAGACATGGCAGACGTGGTGAAATCAAAGGCTGCTGAACAGGATATTATCATCATGACCGCAGCAGTAGCGGATTTTTGCCCATCACATCCGGCTGATGAGAAAATAAAGAAAAATGACAGCTCATATGAGTCTGTAATTGAGCTTGAGCGCACAGAGGACATCCTTTCATACCTCGGAGCACACAAGGCTAAGGGACAGCTCATATGCGGTTTTTCTATGGAAACCCAGAATATGCTTGAAAACTCGAAAGCAAAGCTTGCAAAGAAAAATGCAGATATGATAGTGGCAAATAACCTAAAGGTAGCAGGCGCAGGCTTTGGAACAGACACCAATGTGGTCACACTCATCACGGCTGACGACTGCACAGAGCTTGAAATCATGGACAAGAGCTGCGTTGCGTCAAGGATTATGGACCGGTTGCTGCAGATGTAGAGCTTCGATTTTAGGTTGAGAGTGGGTGCGTGGAGCGGGTGGCGTACAGATTACATGTCACCTGCTCTTATAACTCCTTAGCCTAGTGGTAGTAAATGCCGCCATCAGCAGAGCTTATTAGGCGCGAAAAATCAAACGCGCATTTTACCTCAATATATAAATTCAGGTTGTGCTGCTTGAACGAGTATTTTCCGCGCCGCTTTTGCTGATGGCGGCATATAACTTCCACACGGCACGTCGTAAATCGAGCAGATGACATATAATCTGTAAGCCACCCACTCCACGCACCTAATATACTTTTATGATAAAATTTAAGAACTACATCTGCGGTATTGTTACACCATGCAGTCCACTGTCGGCAGCTCCCCGGTCACATCGAGGAAGAGATTTGTAAAGGTCTGCTCATAGTAAGGCTCCACCCAGAGCAGGCCGATGCCGAGCGACAGCACGCAAAGCACAAGCATACCGATGAAGCTTACGTTAATGTAGATGACTCTGAGTATGTTGCCGCGAATCAGCTTTATGGCATGAGTCAGACATGCAAATACTGATAAATCATCGCGAGAGAGTACCAGATACAGGTAAAACGGAAACAGAACCAGTACAATAAAGCTGAGTACGGCACTTGCAGCATATAAAGCGATAGCAATTCCCATAGTGTCGCCGCTTAGCTTGAAAAAGTTTTTTGCTACAAGGAAAGGCGCCTTTGCAATCATAGAGATGGCATAATATATGATGTATGCTCCGAAATATCTGTTGGAGTGATTCATAAAGCAGTAGAATACATCGCTGATACGGCACTCTTTCTTTCTTGCCATATTAAGGTGGAAACGTATGAGTCCCATCTGCAGCACGCCGACCACGATAGATAAAAGCACCTCGGCAATGTAGTAGATGACGGTCTGAACCTTTGTCGCATATACATTTCCGAGCAGGTAGGTAAACGGCAGGTCACTAAACAGATTTATGAGTGTGACAGTGAGAAAAACGCTCATGCTAAGTCTGTATCTTCCGTTCAGGTTCTCTCTTGATATTCTTTTTAATTCTTTGGATTTCTTTTTTGGGTTCATTATATTTCTCCTGAAATAATAGTTTTGAATTAATGCTTAAGTTAGGCTTAAGTTAATGTTTAAATTAATGCTTTGACAATTGTCAGATATATAGCATATACTTGTATTCATATGGTTACACAAAATCACAGGAAGGACCACTAATATCATGCAGACAGATGAAACAATCGACAGGTATTTCTATATAACGGGCTGGATATGCATAGCTATATTTGCGGCTCTTGCGGCAGTGATTGGAGTATGCGGTACGCAGATACTCACAAAGGTGCCTCCGTGTCCGCTGCACGCATATACAGGCTACTATTGTCCGGGGTGCGGTGGCACGAGAGCCACATTTGCGCTGCTGCATGGACATCTGATAAGGTCGTTTGTACTCCATCCGTTTGTGCCGTATACAGCCGTTTTTGGAGGCTGGTTTATGCTGTCACAGACACTGCAGCGGATAAGCCGCGGCAGGCTGCACATCGGAATGCACTTCAGGCCATTATATATGTGGCTTGCACTTGCCATTATTGTGGTAAACTGTATAGTCAAAAATATGCTTATATTATTTTGCGGTATTCATCTGCTTAAGTAGCTCATTGTAGTCGATACCGGTCAGGTTCTGGTATTCCTTTAATATACCCTCTATGCTTCCGTATTCGTGAAGCATGGCGGCAAACGAACCGATATAGATAATAAGAGTGATAACAACAGCGGCAAACGCAATCCAGAATGAGGTCATAGCCATGCTGCTCATTGAGGTGGCACCGCCTTTTGACAGTAACGCAAAAATCATGGCAAGCGAGCCGCATATGATAGACACATAAATACAGCTGCACGACGCGATGGCAATTATTGAAAGCACAAGTGCTGCAACCTCCATATTGCGTGAGCGTTTATTGTAGAAATTGTTGTTGGGATTAAAGCCCGGCCCATAATTGCTGCCGAAATTATAGTTATAATCCTGATTATAATCAAATTTTTGTGGATCCATAATCAAATTCCTTTCTATAAAGTTGATTTTATTGTATCACTTCATTTATAATACGAAAAGAATAAGTTTTTTAAAGAGGTAAAAAAATGGATATTATTGCTGCAATTGCAGAAGAACTGCAGATAAAAAAAGGACAGGCCGAGGCCGCTGTCAAGCTGATAGATGAGGGAAATACCATCCCTTTTATCGCCAGATACCGAAAGGAGGCAACCGGCTCATTAAATGATGAGGTGCTCAGAAATCTCTTCGACAGACTGACATATCTACGTAATCTTGAGGACAAGAAGCAGACAGTGCTTGCAAGCATTGAGGAGCAGGGCAAGCTTACGGATGAGCTTAAGAAGGCAATCCTTGAGGCACAGACACAGGTGGCGGTTGACGATTTGTACAGACCTTACCGTCCGAAGAGAAGAACCCGTGCCACAATCGCAAAGGAAAAGGGCTTAGAGCCACTGGCACAGACCATTTTAGCGCAGGAATCGTCTGTTGATATCATGGCAGAAGCAGCTAAATATGTGGATGCAGAAAAGGACGTGGCAGATGAAGCGGCTGCACTTGCCGGAGCAAAGGATATCATTGCAGAGAACGTATCCGACAATGCCGATTACAGAACAAAAATCAGAGAGCTTACCATGCAAAAGGGGCGTCTTATATCGACAGCCAAGGATCCGGAGGCAGAGTCTGTCTATGAGATGTACTATGAATTTGATGAGGCTCTTTCCAAGGTGGCAGGTCACAGAACACTCGCAATTAATCGTGGTGAGAAGGAAAAGATCCTTACAGTAAAGATAGAGGCACCGACAGAGGATATCATAAAATATCTTAAAAAGCAGGTTATCACAAATGATGGAGCGCCTACAGCAGCCGTACTCACAGAGGTAGTGGAGGATGCGTACGACAGGCTTATTGCACCTGCCATAGAGCGTGAAATCAGAAACAATCTGACAGAGGAAGCAGAGGATGGTGCCATAAAGGTATTCGGAAAGAACTTGGAGCAGCTTCTCATGCAGCCTCCAATTGCAGGACAGGTTGTGCTTGGATGGGATCCGGCATTCCGTACAGGCTGCAAGATTTCTGTCGTAGACCCTACAGGAAAGGTGCTCGATACCACAGTAATCTACCCGACAGCACCACAGAACAAGGTCGAGGAGGCAAAGGCCGTAATCAAAAAGCTCATAGACAAGCATCATGTCACTCTTATCTCACTTGGAAACGGAACAGCATCGCGTGAGTCAGAGCAGGTGATTGTCGAGCTGTTAAAGGAAATTCCGGTAAAGGTGCAGTACATCATAGTAAATGAAGCGGGTGCGTCAGTATATTCAGCCAGCAAGCTTGCCACGGAGGAGTTTCCGAATTTTGATGTGGGACAAAGAAGTGCCACATCCATGGCGCGTAGACTTCAGGATCCGCTCGCTGAGCTTGTAAAGATTGATCCAAAGTCAATCGGAGTCGGACAGTATCAGCACGATATGAACCAGAAAAAGCTCTCAGAGGCACTCGGAGGAGTTGTAGAGGACTGCGTAAATAAGGTTGGTGTAGATTTAAATACGGCATCAGTTTCACTGCTTGAGTATATATCAGGCATCTCAAAGACCATTGCCAAAAACATTGTGGACTACAGAGAGGAAAACGGTAAATTCACATCACGTTCACAGCTTCTTAAGGTAGCAAAGCTTGGACCGAAGGCATTTGAACAGTGTGCAGGCTTCATGCGTATCTCAGACGGAAAGAACCCGCTTGATGCCACAGGCGTGCATCCTGAGTCATATGATGCCACAAAGGCAGTGCTTGAAAAGCTTGGCTACACAATGGAGGATGTAAAGAACAGAAATGTAGTTGGAATCTCAAAGAAGATATCTGATTACAAGGCGCTCGCAGACGAGGCAGGAGTTGGTGAAATCACACTGCGTGACATCGTTAAAGAGCTTGAAAAGCCGGCAAGAGACCCGCGTGAGGATATGCCAAAGCCAATTCTAAGAAGCGATGTCCTTGAGATGAAGGATCTCACACCGGGTATGGTATTAAAGGGCACAGTCAGAAACGTAATAGATTTCGGATGCTTCGTGGATATAGGAGTGCATCAGGACGGACTTGTGCATATCTCAGAGATATGTGACCGCTATATCAAGCATCCGCTTGAGGCTGTCAGTGTAGGGGACATAGTAGATGTGCAGGTTATGAGCGTTGACCTCAACAAGCAGCGCATCCAGCTTACCATGAAAATCGGACAGGGTACAGACAAGGCCGGTAAGTCAGAACACAGCGGCAGCGGCAAAGACAGTGTTGCCAACAAGGCTGACAGAAGTAATAGAAATAACGGTGGCAAGAATAGCAGAAACGATAGAAATAGTACAGGCAGCAAGAATAATAACAACAGAAACAAAAAGCCACACTACATAAAGGGCAAGAAAAATAATTTCTTTGACAATATTATTCTTGATAATTAAAAACACCTTGACAAAACGCCATAAAGTGCATATCATGTGTTTGTAAGTAACTATTCAGTACAGAAATATGCGGTACCGCATATTTCGTAAGAAAACGTATATTATGTAGGAGCAAGCGCCCATCAGCGTAGCTGATTCTAATGCGCTTGCGACTCGCAACTGTGAAGGTACTGAACAGTTACGATTGTAAAATAAATAGGAATTCTTCAGGGCAGGGTGCGATTCCCTACCGGTGGTACAGCCCACGAGCCGCAAGGCATGATTCGGTGTGATTCCGAAGCCGACAGTATAGTCTGGATGAGAGAAGATTATTAGGTGTCATTACACTGTGATATTAAGTCCCGGAAGATTTTCTTCCGGGATTTTTTAAATCAGCTATTCAGATTTTAGATAGCTGCACTCACAATATCCTCAGGATTCCTTAAGCATCAAAGGAGTGTAAAATGGACGTAACAACAAACAACACAAAATCAAAAGTAAACATCAGACTTTTAGTCGGCACAGGAATGTTAAGCGGACTTGCATTTGTACTTCAGTACCTCGAGTTCCCAATTCCAATCATGCCGGGCTTTATTAAGTTTGATTTCTCAGATCTGCCTGCACTTATCGGCGCATTTGCATATGGACCGTTAGCAGGAGTGATTGTAGAGTTTATCAAAAACCTGCTTCACTGTACAGTAACACAGAGCTTTACGGTAGGAGAGCTTTCAAACTTTATTCTTGGAGCAGTATTTACAGCAACAGCAGGACTTATCTACAAGAAAAATAAGTCAAAAAAGGGTGCAATAATCGGCGCTGTAGTCGGTTCAGTGGTAATGGGAATCGTCAGCTTCCCGTCGAATCTGTTTATCGTGTATCCTGCATACACAAAGTTCATGCCAATGGAAGCAATCATTGGTGCCTACAGTGAGCTTCTCCCATCAGTAGGCAAGCTGTGGCAGGCACTTTTAATATTCAATGTTCCGTTTACCATCGTAAAGGGACTTATATCAACACTTATCACAGTGCTTATATACAAGAGACTGTCACCGGTTTTAAAGGGCAGAGGATAGAGAAAATACCTGACACAATATATATTAGTCACAAACATAAAGAGCGCAGTCAATTGCGCTCTTTTCTTTTTTTAAAAGGAATGTTATAATAAATCCAAATATTTAGTTGGGAGCAGGATATGAAGCTTGAATTTGATGTAAAAGTAACAGAAAAAGATTTATATTCATTTAATATAGAGCAGGCGTACAAGGGCAGTCAGGGTGTCATATCATTGCTGTTTGCTGTGCTTTTGGCTGCGGCAGCAGTGTTAAGCGCACAAAAAGGCAATACGGAGTATGTGGTGCTTTATATTATAGTGGGTATTCTGGTGCTGCTATATGTGCCGTTTTCACTCAAGGGCAGGGTAAAGATGATTATGAAGACAAATGAAGTTTTCTCAAAGCCACTGCATTTTGAGATAGATGAAAAGAACATAAAAGTAAGCCAGGGCGAGGAGATGGCGCAGCTTCCGTGGGAGCAGGTGTACAGATTCGTGGCAAATGATAAGAGGATACTTATATTCAGCAACAGGAAGAATGCATACATTCTCTCAAAGGAGCAGCTGGGTGACAGCTACGAGCCGTTAAAGGAGCTGGCAGGCAGTACACTGGAGAAATACAGACTGAAAATCAAATAAACAAAATAGATATAAGATAAAATAAATAGATAAGGGTATAAGCTGGTAATATGAGTAGTGAAGAAAATATAACAGTAATAGAAAGCTTTTCGGCAGATGATACGCATGCACTTGGGGTTACGCTTGGACTGCAGGCAAAGCCGGGGGATGTGTGTACACTTGTGGGTGATTTAGGAGTGGGTAAAACAGTGCTCACGCAGGGCATAGCAGAGGGGCTTGGCATCACAGAGCCTATAAACAGCCCTACATTTACCATAGTGCAGGTGTACGAGGATGGCAGGCTGCCGTTTTATCATTTCGATGTATACAGGATTGGTGACATTGAGGAGATGGATGAAATAGGCTATGAGGATTATTTCTACGGAGATGGGCTTACGATGATAGAGTGGGCAAATCTCATTGAGGAGATACTCCCAAAGAAGAGAAAAGAGATTACTATTGAAAAAGACCTGGAAAAAGGCTTTGACTATAGAAAAATAACAATAAAAGAGGTTTTATAATGAAGATACTTGCGCTTGACAGCTCAGGGCTTGTGGCCAGTGTGGCTGTCGTATCGGACGATAATCTGATAGGAGAATACACGATAAATTATAAAAAGACACATTCGCAGACGCTTCTTCCGATGCTTGATGAGGTGGCTAAGATGACAGAGCTTGACCTTAAGACTATAGATTTTATTGCAGTCTCAGCAGGACCGGGATCGTTCACAGGGCTTCGCATAGGCTCTGCGACGGCGAAGGGGCTTGCAATGGCACTGGATAAGCAGATAGTTTCTGTACCTACCGTAGATGCACTAGCATACAATCTGTGGGGCAGCGCAGATGTTGTGTGTCCGCTTATGGATGCAAGAAGACAGCAGACCTATACAGGGCTGTATGATTTTACTGATGGCAGGATGAATACCATTTTACCGCAGTGCGTAGTGATGATAGAAGAGATAGTTGACCAAATCAATGAGCTCGGCCGCAGGGTGATTTTCCTTGGAGACGGAGTGGATGTGTTCAGGGATTATATTAATGAGCACGTAAAGGTGGACTATGACTTTGCACCTGCCATGTGCAATAAGCAAAGAGCATCGGCTGTAGCATGTCTTGGACAGGTGCTCTATGAGCAGGGCAGGGCAGAAAATGCAGCAGACCATAAGCCTGAGTATCTCAGATTATCACAGGCGGAGAGAGAGAGACAGGAAAAGGAGAGAGATTTTAGAATATGATAATAAGACCCATGGAGCCGGAGGATGCAGACTCGGTGGCGCAGATAGAAAAAGACAGCTTCACACAGCCCTGGAGCAGACAGGGATTTTTGGATGCCATGAGGCTTCCGGAGAATATCATGCTTGTGGCACAGGAGGATGGCGAGATACTGGGGTATCAGTGCACGTATGTGTCATTTGATGAGGGAGAGCTGACCAATATAGCAGTCAAAAAATCAGCACGAGGAAAAGGTGTGGGTGCGCATCTTATCAGATGCCTGCAGGAAAAGGCAAAAGAGTCAGGTGTTGAGCGCATTGTGCTCGAAGCCAGGGTGACTAATGAGGCTGCGATATCACTGTATCAGAAGATGGGGTTTGTAAACCTTGGAATAAGAAAAAATCTATATGAGCATCCGGTAGAGGACGGTGTCATCATGTCCTATACTGCGGAGGAAAATTTATGTTAGACGTGTGTTTACTTGGAACAGCAGGCATGATGCCTTTGCCAAACAGATGGCTTACGGCACTTTCACTAAAATATAACGGCAGCAATATACTTATTGACTGCGGTGAGGGAACGCAGATTGCGATGAAAGAGGCCGGAATCAATTTCAAGCCGATAGATATTTTGTGCATCACCCACTTTCATGCAGACCATATCAGCGGATTGCCGGGGCTTCTTCTTACAATGGGAAATGCCGAGCGCACCGAGCCGCTTACCATTATTGGACCTAAGGGGCTTACAAGGGTTGTCACTGCACTTCGGACGATTGCGCCGGAGCTGCCTTTTGAGATAAAATGCATAGAGCTCAATGAGCAGGATGAATATTTTGAGATGAACGGATATCATATCCATGCATTCCGCGTAAAGCATGCGGTGCTGTGCTATGGCTATTCGGTTGAGATAAAGCGTAGTGGCAGATTTTCCGTGGAAAGAGCAAAGGAAAAAGAAATTCCTATGCGCCTGTGGAATCCTCTTCAGAAAGGCAATACCGTTGAATTTGAGGGCAGAGTGTATACTCCGGATATGGTGCTTGGACCGGCAAGAAAGGGCATAAAGGTAACATATTGTACGGACTCAAGGCCACTTGAGCACATAGTGGAGGCAGCAGAGGGATCAGACCTTTTTATCTGCGAGGGCATGTATGCTGAAAAGGAAAAGATAGTAAAAGCAAAGCAGTATAAGCATATGACCTTTTACGAGGCAGCAGACATGGCAAAGAGAGCCGGCGTGAAGGAGCTGTGGCTTACACATTTTTCGCCGTCACTTGTCCGTGCAGAGGATTATATGCCACAGGTGAGGGATATTTTTGCAAACGCATATCTTGGAAAGGACGCAAAGAGTGTGGAACTCATGTTTGACGAGGACTGAGGAGGGACAAAGAATAACAACTAAGCTTTTTGATGACGAGCTTGCAGCAAACAATCCAAAGGATACCTACAAACAGTCTGTCACGGCAGATTATAAGATTGCGGCAGATTCTGATACGGAAACAGAATAGAGTAATATAATTAAGATTGGTGTAATAAAATGACAGAAAATACAGAAACAAAAAAAGAAATTAAAATACTTGCAATTGAAAGCTCATGCGACGAGACTGCGGCAGCAGTTGTAGTAAATGGACGTGATCTGCGAAGTAATGTGATTTCATCGCAGATAGCTCTTCATACTTTATATGGAGGGGTAGTTCCGGAGATTGCCTCAAGAAAGCATATTGAGAAAATTAATCAGGTCATAGAGCAGGCACTTTCAGATGCACATATGACACTCGATGATATAGACGCAATAGGCGTCACATATGGTCCGGGGCTCGTAGGAGCACTGCTTGTAGGTGTGGCAGAGGCAAAGGCCATAGCATATGCAAGAAACATTCCTCTTGTCGGAGTGCACCATATAGAGGGACATATCAGCGCCAATTATATAGAAAATAAAGACTTAGAGCCGCCATTTTTGGCACTCGTTGTATCAGGAGGACACACACATCTGGTGAGAGTGGTAGATTACGGCAAATATGAGATCCTCGGACGTACGAGGGATGATGCGGCAGGAGAGGCCTTTGACAAGGTTGCGAGAGCAATAGGACTTGGCTATCCGGGCGGCCCTAAGATAGAAAAGGTTTCACATGAGGGCGACCCGCACAGCATAGAGTTCCCTAGAGCAAAGATTGTGGGTGGAGTCTATGATTTCAGCTTTAGCGGACTTAAGTCGGCAGTACTCAATTATTTAAACGGCTGCAGGATGAAAGGATTGGAAATAAACCGGGCAGATGTGGCAGCATCGTTCCAGCAGGCGGTTACAGATGTGCTGGTCGGACACGCTGAGAATGCTATTGATGAGTTTAAAATGGACAAATTTGCCATTGCGGGAGGCGTTGCATCTAATGGTGTTATCCGTCATGCAATGGAGGAAATGTGTGCGCGCAAGGGTGTTAAATTCTATCGTCCGTCACCGATACTGTGTACAGACAATGCTGCTATGATAGGTGCGGCGGCATACTATGATTTTATAGCAGGTAAGAGGTCCGGACTTGATCTGAATGCGGTTCCGAATCTAAAGCTTGGTGAATGATTCTGTAATTGCTTCCGGGTACACCGTGGTGCAAACATAATGTGCAGATTTATCATGGATAGGAAAATAAAAGAATATGGATAAGAAGAAATACACAGCAATCATACTGTCAGCCGGTACAGGAAGCCGGATGAAAAGTAATATGCCAAAGCAGTATATGGAGCTTTTGGGGCAGCCTGTGATTTATTATAGTATAAAAGCATTTGAGGATAGTCCGGTGGATGAAATAGTCATAGTCTGCAGTGCAGATTATATTGAGTATTTCAGACATTCGATAATCGAAAAATATGGCTTTAAGAAGGTGAAAGCAATAGTGCAGGGGGGGAAAGAGCGCTACAACTCTGTATATGAGGGGCTTAAAGCAGCAAACGGCACGGACTATGTGCTGATCCATGACGGCGCACGCCCTCTGGTGGATAATGAAATAATAGTCCGTTCTATGCATACGGTTGAAAAAGAAAAAGCATGCGTAGCAGGAATGCCTGTAAAGGACACAATAAAGGTGTCAGATGAATTGGGATATTCAGAAAATACTCCTGACAGGAAAAGCCTGTGGCAGATTCAGACACCGCAATGCTTTGAATATGATTTGCTGGCTCAGTCCTATGATAAGCTGTTTAGTGACATGTCATATGGGAAAAGTGTGCCGGCAATTACGGATGATGCAATGATAGTCGAGTATGGGAGTGACACAAAAGTAAAGCTCATAGAAGGCTCGTATGAAAATATAAAGGTCACAACTCCTGAAGATATGGGGATTGCAGAACTTTTTTTAAAGAAACGCAGAAAAATGTAAAAAAATTAGAAATTAGTGTTGACATATTGTAACATTGATGATAATATAAATCCTGCGCTGAACAAGTGCAGACAACTAAACAATTACGTGTTAATTGTGACACGCAGGGGTATCGAAGTGGTCATAACGAGGCGGTCTTGAAAACCGTTTGTCCGCAAGGGCGCGTGGGTTCGAATCCCACCCCCTGCGCTTTCTTTTGCCTTAAAACAGAGATGTAAAAGAAAATGAAAAAAGTTCTTGACAAATGCAAAACATTTTGATAGAATAAACAAGCTGTCGCAAGACAGAGAACTTAAAACGGAGTTCGAAAAAATAAAAAAAGTGCTTGACAAACGAACAGCGATTTGATAAAATAATCAAGCTGTCGCAAGAGAGCGAAACAAAGAACATTGATAACTGAACAGTGAGAAACCTTGAAAGATTTTGAGAATCAATCAGAACGCTTCAATGAAAATTGAAGACCTTTAAAACAGTAAATTCAGATTCTATCTGAATGAACGAATTAGCCAAGTTTAACTTGACTGAGATCAACTTTTAACATGAGAGTTTGATCCTGGCTCAGGATGAACGCTGGCGGCGTGCTTAACACATGCAAGTCGAACGAAGCACTTTA